>Ga0209471_1000632_pt1 | contig 22659 bp, 21 predicted proteins | sample GraSoiAngelo_128_FD_185885 | JGI IMG/M metagenome (GOLD analysis project Ga0209471, IMG submission 185885) | Grasslands soil microbial communities from the Angelo Coastal Reserve, California, USA - 14_0927_12_20cm (SPAdes) (version 2) | ecosystem: Environmental > Terrestrial > Soil > Grasslands ... | reverse complement strand
CGATCGCGGATCGTTCCGAACGCCGCCGGCTGGAACGAGAAAGGCGAATTCCCGCTTGACCTTGTTCCCGAGCTGGCAGCCCTCGGGCTGACCGGGCTCGCCGTGCCTCACGAGTACGGCGGCGCCGAGCTCGATGTGTTGACGATCGCGCTGGTGATGGAGGAGCTCGGCGCGGGCGACGGATCGGTCGCGCTCACGATCGCCGCCCACAACTCGCTTTGCATCGGTCACCTGCTCATTGCGGCGAACGAGGAGCAGAAGTCCCGGTGGCTGCCCCCGCTGGCCCGCGGCCAGTACCTCGGATGCTGGGCGCTCACCGAGCCCGCGTCCGGTTCTGACGCCGTGAGCGTCCAGAGCCGCGCCCGCCGCGACGGCGACGGCTACATGCTGTCGGGGACGAAGCAATTCATCACCAACGGATCGATCGCCGGATTCGCCGTGATCCTCGCCGGGATCGGTGAGCGCAAGCTTTCAGCGTTCGGCGTCGCGCGCGGGACCACCGGCTTTCGCGTCGGCCGCCGCGAGGAGAAGATGGGCCTTCATGCCTCGGACACGGCGCAGCTCGTCCTCGAGGACTGCCGCGTCCCGGCGGCTGACCGGATCGGCCGCGAGGGCGAAGCGTTCACCGACGTGAAGCGCGTGCTCGACCGGGGCCGGGTCGGCATCGCCGCACTCGCCATCGGCCTTGGCCGAGCATCGCTCGAGATCGCGTGCGGCTACGCCAAGGAGCGCCGGCAGTTCGGCCGGCCGATCGCCGAGTTCGAGATGATCCAGTGGCGTCTCGCGCGGGCCCGGACCGAGCTCGACGCGGCCCGTCTTCTCGTGCACCGCGCGGCGGCTCTCGCGGACGCAGGGCTGCGCTTCACCGACGCGGCGTCGAAGGCGAAGCTCTACGCGTCCGAGGCAGCGACGCGCGCCGCCGACTCGTCGCTCCAGGTACTGGGTGGGTACGGCTATCTCCAGGACTTTCCGATCGAGCGGCACCTCCGCGACGTTCGCCTGATGGAGATCGGGGAGGGCACCAGCGAGGTTCAGCGGATCGTGATCGCTCGCGAGCTCCTTCGCGCCGACTGATGGCCGCGACCGCGACCGGCAATCTTCTCGCTCGCGCGCGCGGGGGTGACAAGCGATCGATCGCGCGCCTCGTGTCGGTCGTCGAGAATGACGATCCTGGGGCGGCCGAGGCGATGCGCGCGCTCTACCCGGAGACCGGTCGCGCGCAAATCGTTGGGATCACCGGCCCACCGGGTGGTGGCAAATCCACTCTCGTCAATCGACTCGCCGGGATGTATCGCGAACGCGCATCCAGCGTCGCGATCGTCGCGGTGGACCCCTCCAGTCCGTTCACCGGGGGCGCGATCCTCGGCGACCGCATCCGCATGCGCGAGCGATTCCTCGATGACGGCGTCTTCATCCGCTCGATGGCGAGCCGCGGGCACGCCGGAGGTCTCGCGCGAGCGACAGCACGCGTCGTCAACGTCCTCGACGCACTCGGGACGGACGTCGTGCTCGTCGAGACCGTGGGCGTCGGCCAGGAGGAGGTCGACGTGATCCGCGTGGTCGACACTGTGTGCCTCGTGACCGTGCCTGGCCTCGGCGACGACATTCAGGCGATCAAAGCCGGTGTCCTCGAGATCGCCGACGTCCTCGTCGTGAACAAGGCGGACCGTCCCGGAGCCGACGAGACGGCGCGCGATCTCGCGCAGATGCTGTCGCTCGCCAAGGATCGCCCGTGGAAGACACCGATCGTCCGGACGTCCGCGCAGTCGGGGGACGGCCTGCCGCAGCTTCTCGACGTGATCGACAGGCATCGGATGTGGTCGCGAGAGTCCGGCGACTACCTCGAGCGCCGACGCGCGGCCGCGCGGAGTCAGGTCGAAGCGCTCCTGCAGGAAGCGCTGCTGCGCGAGCTCGCAGGCCGTGTCGGCGCGTCGCGTCTTGACGCGGCGGTCGCTCGCGTCGCGGAGCGCTCGCTCGATCCCTATGCCGCGGTCGAGGAGCTCCTGCGCGGTTGAATCGGGTGGTCGAGCTCACGCTCCTGCGCACGGGCCTCATCGATCTTCCGCGCTCCACGTTCTTTCCCGACGGCGGCCCCGAAATCCACCGGATTCCGGTGTGGTCGGGACTCCTGCGGACCAGCGAGGGTCTCGTCCTCTTCGACACCGGCCTCCATCCGGTCCACGTCGATCGGCCCGACGCGACATACGGTGCTCAGAGCACTGTGAAGCCGGTGATGGCGCGCGATGACGCGATCGTCGCGCGTCTCGCGAGCGTGGGCGTGCGCCCGGACGACGTGGCGATCGTCGTGAACAGCCACTTGCATTTCGACCACGCCGGCAACAACGGTGCGTTCCCACGGGCGACCTTCATCGTGCAGGGCGAGCACCTCGCGTACGCAAAAGGGAAACCGAACTTCCCGGGCGTGTACTGGGACATCCCCGAGCTTACGTACCTGCCCGTGACCGGGCGGTCGCGCGTTGCGCGCGGTGTCGAGGTCATACCGACCCCAGGGCACGCGCCCGGACATCAATCGCTGGTGGTGGATCTCCCGCACGCCGGGCGGGTCGTGCTCTGCGGCGACGCCGCGTTCACGCGCGAGAACCTCGAGCGCGGCGCTATCCGCGCACAGGACGAAGCCGCGGCGAAGGAGTCGCTCGCGCTCATCCGCTCGCTCGTCGACGACGACCTCGATCGCGTTTTCACGAGCCACGACGCCGCGTCGTGGGCCCGCTGGCGGCACGCCCCCGAGACGTACCGGTGATGCCGTTCGTCATCGGCATTCTTGCGCACGTGAAATGGTTCACGGATCCGCGGGCGCATCCGACCCAGTACGGCCTGCTTCTCAGCGCGCCGGTGATCGCCGCCTTCGCCCTTGCCATCGGAGCGGCCGGCCTCGCCTACGTGATCCAGAACCGGGTGCCCGAGCCCGGTGCGATCCGTTCGCTCGAGCGGTACGCCGCGACGGGGCCACTCGCCCTTCGCATTGCGCTCGGGATCGCTCTGATCGCCGCGGCCGCCGCGAATTGGCTCTTCGTGCCCTCGCTCGTTCTCGATCGCGATCCAATCGGCCTCACCCTGCGAGCGATCGAGGCGGCGTGCGGCCTGTCTCTCCTCGCCGGGCTGCTTACGCGATACGCGGCGATCGTCCTGGCGCTCCTCGGGATCGTGGCGATGGTCCCATTCAGCATCGAGAGCATCCTCGAGCAGGTGCACATCCTTGGGATCGCGGTGTTCCTCTTCATCGCGGGACCGGGCCAGGTCTCACTCGATGCGCGCCGGCGCGCCGCTCGTTCGATCGAACATCGGAAGGCGCCGGCCGCCGCCGTCAACCTATTGCGGATCGCGATGGGCTTCGGCATCGCGTATGGGGCGTTGACCGAGAAATTGCTCGATCCTGCGCTCGCGCAGGCGCTGCTCGATCAGAGTCCGTTCCTCAACGTGTTGCGGCCGCTCGGGCTGAGCGACCCGGTGTTCATCTGGCTCGCCGGTGCGACCGAGCTTGTGATCGGCGTCGTCATCCTCTCCGGGCAGATCACTCGCCCCGTGATGGCCCTCGGGTTCGCGCTCTTCACCGTGACGCTGATCGTGTTCGGGATCCCCGAGCTGATCGGACATTTGCCGTACTACGGGATCATGTTCACGCTCTTCATCAGTCCCGACGCCGATTCGTGGCGCGTGCAGCGGGCGCTACGCCGGGCGGCATAGCCCGGCCGCTCAGCCGAAGGCGAGCTTTAGATCCTGGCGGTCGTCCTCGACGTCGGGGTTGCGGACGAGATCGATAAGACGCGGGTCGTTCGAAAGGACGAGACCCGCAATGCCGTCCGCTTCATGCTTTGCGCGAAGCTCTCTCCACGTAGCCCGGTCCTTGGGGAAGTCCACACGCACCCAGCGTTCATCCTCGACTTCGGCGTCCGTCACTTTGAGCTCATCGCCGTGGGCCTCCGCGATCGCAAGACGACCGCGGGACAGGCGATCCAGGCTCTCTATCGCCCCGGTCTTGGAACCCTTCACCCAGACGATTCGCACTCGCGAGGTCACCGCGGCGATCGCGGCGAGGAGCAGCGTGTGATCGCTGTGTGCGTTTTCGGAGGCCCAAAGTGCGTCCACGCCGGCCGCCTCGAGCGCTCGCGCGTCGGCGAACGTCTCACCCGGGTCGTGGTGCTCGTCTTTGAGCTCGACTCCGATCTTCATGCAAGCCGATCCTAGCGAGCGCCTAGCATCGTGCGGTGCCTCGTCCGCAGGCTCCTCCGGTCCAGGTCGCACGGTGGCGGGCCGGCGACTGGCGCGACGACCGCGACCAGGTCGCAGCCGAGGAGCCGCTCCAGCTCTCGCTCGACGGGAAGCCGCTCTCGATCGTCATGCGGACTCCCGGGAACGATCTCGAGCTCGCCCTCGGACTCCTCTGGGCCGAGCAGGTCATCCGCTCGCTTGACGATGTCGCCCGCGTACGCATCAGCGCCGAGGCGCAGGAGAGCGAGACGCGCGTCCCGGTTTCGGGTGATCTCGTGGAGTCGAACCAGGTCGACGTCTACCTCCGCACGACCGCGGCTCGCCGCCCCGAGCGCTCGTTCCTGGCGTCTTCCGCCTGCGGGGTGTGCGGCGCGACGACCGTGGAGTCCCTCGCGCTCGACTTCGCGCGCATTCCGCCGGGCCTGACGCTCGGCGCCGCCATGTTGCCGTCCCTCTCCGACCGCCTCCGTGAGCAGCAGCGCATCTTCGAGTCGACGGGTGGGCTCCATGCGGCCGGGCTCTTCGACGAACGAGGCGAGCTAGAGCTTCTCCGCGAGGACATCGGTCGTCACAACGCGGTCGACAAAGTCGTTGGGCGCGCGCTGCTCGACGGCCGGTTGCCGCTCGCGCGGTCGGTGCTCGCCGTGAGCGGGCGCGCCGGATACGAGGTCGTGCAGAAGGCGGTCGCGGCAGGCATCCCGATCCTCGCGGCCGTCGGCGCCCCCTCGAGCCTCGCCGTCGCGACCGCGGAGCGTTTCGGAATGACGCTGGTGGGGTTCCTTCGCGACGACCGCTTCAACGTCTACACGGCACCGGAACGTATCGGGAGGTGAGCGCGTGGCGGTAGCGCAGGACAAGCTCCACCCCAAAGCGCGAGCGATCGTCGACCAGCTGGCGGGTCTCCCGCGGCTTCCCACGATGACGCCGACCGAAGCGCGCGGCCGCCCCGAGCCGCTCGCGGCGGCGCCGGAGGCGGTCGGCGGCGTGACCGCGCGCGCCATTCCCGGTCCCGGCGGGCCTCTACCGATCCGGGTGTACCGCCCGAAGGACGCGCTCAAAGCCGCGCTCGTGTATTTCCACGGAGGCGGGTGGGTGATCGGGTCGCTCGAGGCCGCCGACGGCGCTTGCCGCGCGGTCGCGAATCGCTCGCGCTGCGTCGTGATCTCGATCGGCTACCGGCTCGCGCCGGAGACGAAATTTCCGGGACCGGTCGAGGACGCGTACGCCGCGGTGCGCTGGGTTGCCGACAACGCCGGGGAATTGCGGATCGACCCAGCGCGGATAGCGGTGGGCGGATCGAGCGCCGGCGGCAACCTCGCGGCCGTGGCCGCGCTGGTCGCCCGCGATCGCGGCGGTCCGCGGATCGCGTTTCAGCTCCTGAGCGTGCCGGTCACCGAGCTCAGCTCGAAGGCTGAGTCTCACCGTGAATTCTCGGAAGGCTACGGACTCACGGCTGCCGACATGGAGTGGTTCGGCCGGCACTACGTGCGCACCGAGGCGGACGCCGACGAGCCCTACGCGTCGGTGCTTCGTGCCGACCTGCACGGCCTACCGCCGGCCTTCGTGATCACGGCCGAGTGCGACCCCCTACGGGACGATGGCGAGGAGTACGCGCGACGGTTGAGCAAGCTCGGGATCGCCGCGCGCTATAAGCGCTACCCCGGCATGTTTCACGGATTCATGAGCTTTGCGAACGTCCTGCCCGAGGCGAGCGAGGCGTTCGACGACGCGGGCCGAGCATTGCGGGAAGCGCTGAGCTAGGGGCAGTAGCGCGCGGCGGGTCCTGTCCCCGGTTCGGGGGCGCGCGCTCGCGGCACCCTCCCCGCCTACCGCGTCACTCGCTTCGCTCATGCCGCGGGGCGGGTCCCCGGGGCACCCGCCGCTCGCGCACACCCCTCTCACCGGTGCCACCCGCCGCAAAGCGCCTAGGCGCCGCGCTCGAGCTCCTCCCTTATTTCCTTTATGAACGCGGCGATCGCCTCGGCATCCACGTCTTTCGCTTCTCGCAACCGCTCGACCGCTATGCCCGCCGTGTACGCGGCTAGCGGCGCGAAACGGCGCTCCTTCGTGTGGGCGACGACTCGAGCGAGCTCGAGAAGCTCCTCCGCCACTTTCGGGTCGAGCGCCGGATCATCTATCTTGGCGCCACGACGCTCAGCGGCCTTGCACCAGCTCTTGCCGAGAGACTCGAAGAACTCGTTCATCAGGCGAGAAATCTAGCGTCCGCCTTGCGGACCCAAAACTGCCGGAGTAGAACAGTCCAAGTCCGATGACGGAAATCACTCGTCGTGAGTTCCTGAAGCTCGGAGCCGCCGGCACCGCCGGTATGGCCCTCGTTCCCCTCGCGAACCCACTCGGCTTTGACCTTGCCGCCGCGAAAAAGCGCGCACTGACGTCGCGCATCGACGGTGCGAAGGAAGTCCACTCGGTCTGTCCGTACTGCGCCGTCGGCTGCGGGTTGATCGCGTACACGAAGGTGTCCGGTACCACGACGCAGCTCCTGCAGATCGAGGGCGACCCGGACAGCCCCATCAACGAGGGTCGGCTCTGCCCGAAGGGCGCGACCGCCATGCAGCTCGCAACGAGCTCGCGCCGCGTGCTGAAGCCGCTCTACCGCGCGCCGGGCGGGACCGCCTGGGAAGAGAAGTCGTGGGACTTCATGCTCGACAAGATCGCCCAAAATTTGAAAACGTCGCGCGACAACACGTTCGTCGCGCAGGACGCGAACGGCAACATCGTGAATCGCACCGAGGGGGTCGCCTTCGCCGGCGGCGCCGCCTTCTCGAGCGAAGAGGGGTACTTCGCCGCGAAGGTGATGCGCTCGCTGGGCGTGGTGTTCATAGAACAGCAAGCCCGGGTCTGACACGGCCCAACGGTGACCAGTTTGGCCGCCACATACGGACGAGGAGCCATGACGAACCACTGGCGTGATATCAAAAACGCCGACGTCATCCTCATCAACGGCGCGAACCCGGCGGAAGCGCATCCGGTCGGGTTCCAGTGGTTCGTGAAGGCGAAGCTCGACCCGACCAAGGGTCCGGGTGCGGGCGGCGGGGCGAAGATGATCCACGCCGATCCGCGCTTCACGCGGACGTCGGCGGTGTCCGACATGTACCTCCGCATCCGCACAGGCACGGATGTCGCCTACTTCGGCGGACTGATCAATTACGTCCTGCAGAACAACCTTTTCCACGACGAATACGTACGCAACTACACGAACGCCTCGTTCATCGTGAAGGATGGGTTCAGCTTCACGGACGGCCTCTTCTCCGGCTACAACAAGAACACCCGCTCGTACGACACGTCGACGTGGGCATACGAAAACACCACGCCTCCGGCGCAGACCGGCGGCCAGATCGAGGGACCCGCCACGACGAGCTCGGGCTTCGCGAGGCGGGACATGACGCTGCAGGACCCGCGATCGGTCTTCCAGCTCCTGAAAAAGCATTACTCCCGGTACACGCCGGAGGTGGTCTCGAGCATCACCGGGATCCCGGTCGATCAGTTCAACGCGGTCGCCAAGATCGTCGGCGAGATGGGGAAGCCGGACAAGGTGATGACCATCGTCTACGCCGTTGGGCTCACGCATCACACCACCGGCGGCCAGCTCATTCGCTCCGGCGCGGTCCTTCAGCTTCTACTCGGCAATGTCGGGCGGCCCGGCGGCGGGATGAACGCTGAGCGCGGCCATGCCAACATCCAGGGGAACACCGATCACGCCATCAGCTGGGAGAACCTTCCGGGCTACCTGCGCATCCCGGCGCCGGGCCAGAAAAACCTCGACGACTACGTCAAGCAGAGCGCCGCGGTGAAGAGCGATCCGAACTCGTGGAACTTCTTCGGGACGAACTACCGCAACTTCATGGTCAGCTTGCTGAAGGCGTGGTACGGGAGCGCCGCGACGAAGGACAACGAGTACGCGTTCCACTTCGTCCCGAAGCCCGCGACGAACTCGTCGTGGATGTCCATCTACGACCAGGCACTAAAGGGAAAGATGGAGGGCGTGATGCTGTCGGGCATGACCGCCACGTCGATCGGCCCCGACAGCAACCAGGTGATGCAGGCGCTCGCGAACCTCAAGTGGCTCGTGGTCATGGATCCGCTGCCGACGACGAGCTCGGAGTTCTGGAAGGCGCCGGGCACGGATCCCGCAAAGGTCAACACCGAGGTCTTCATGCTCCCCACGACCCACTGGATCGAGAAGGACGGCTCGTTCACCAACAGCGGCCGGTGGGCCCAGTGGAAGGATCAGGTCATCCCGCCCGAGGGCGAGTCCCGCGACGACCAGTGGGTCCTGGCCGACATCTTCGACCGGGTGAAGACGCTCTACAAGCAGCAGAGCGGCAAGTTCATCGATCCGATCACGGCGATGACCCTCGACTACAAGGATCCCAAGAAGCCGACGCTCGAGGAGATCGCCAAGGAGGTCAACGGGAAGGACCTCTCGACCGGCAAGCAGATGACGAGCTTCGCGAACCTGAAGGCCGACGGGACGACGACATCCGGCGACTGGATCTACGTCGGCAGCGTCACCGACGACGCCAACAACATGAAACGCCGGAACGGCGTGCAGGATCCGGCGAAGAACGACCCCACCGGCATGGGCTTCTACCCGACGTGGGCGTGGAGCTGGCCGGCCAACCGCCGTGTCCTCTACAACCGCGCGTCAGCAGACCTCAAAGGACAGCCGTGGGATCCGAAGCGCCCCGGGATCGTGTGGAACGGAAGTGCGTGGACCGGTGATGTCCCGGACTATCCGGCGACGATGAACCCGAACGATCCGGCGTCGTGGAACCCGTTCATCATGAACGGCGAAGGCGTCGGCCGGCTCTTCTCGACCTCGATGAACGACGGCCCGATCCCCGAGCACTACGAGCCGATCGAGGCGCCCATACCGAACCCGCTGCATCCGAATCAATCAGAAGATCCGGTCGCCTTTCTCTACGACCAGGCCGCGGGGCGGCCGAATCGATTCGGAAAGGTCGACCAGTTTCCGTACGTTGCGACGAGCTACCGGCTCACCGAGCACGAGCACTACGTGACGCAGCACGTGCCGCTTCTCGTTGGCCTGCAGCCGCAGGCGTTCGTCGAGGTGCCGCAGGAGCTCGCCGACAAGAAGGGAATCAAGAACGGCGATCGCGTGCGCGTCTCCAGCGCGCGCGGCAAGCTCGAGGTCGCGGCGCTCGTCACGAAACGGCTCGGTGGCCTGAAGCTCGCCGGAAGCGACCAGCCCGTCTACCACATCGGCATTCCCATCCACTGGGGGTTCGTCGGCATTTCCGCAGAACGCAACCCCGACCTGTCGAAGAACTGGCTCGCCAACGCGCTCACGCCGTTCGTCGGGGACGCCAACGCGAGAACCCCGGAGTTCAAGGCCTTCCTCGTCAACATCGAGAAGATCTCGTGACGCTGGTTGCCGATGCGGTGGCCACCTACGGCGAGCGGCGCGAGCGCGCGCGCGACCTTGGCGCGCGACTCGACTTCGCCGAGCAGCCGCTCCGGCTCTACCTCGCCCTGGTGGACGCGCAGGAGCGCGCCTTCGAGCACGCCCTCTCGAGTCAGGCCGCCGCCGACGACCTTGTCGCGTTCGTTGTGCGCGACGCGCTCCCCGGGATCATGGAGGCGACCGTCGCGGCGGGACCGGAGCGCCTGGCGGAGGCCGCGTTACTCCGATTTCACGAGGGTGATCTCGAGGGCATCGTGGAAGCCTGGCTCGCGGGGGAGGAGCAGAGCGGGACCGATACGTTCCTCGCGCGCGCGAGCGCGTCGCCGGTGCTCGAGGCGTTACCGGATCTCGCGGCGACGCTTCGCCTTGGAGACACCGATGACCGGCATTGCCCGCGATGCGGCGGGTTGCCGCAGCTCGCGGTCTTCGCGGATACCGGCGAGACGCTTCTGACCAGCCAGAGGAAGCTCGTGTGCTCTCGGTGCGCGAACGAGTGGGTGCTGAGCCGCATGACGTGCGCGTCGTGTGGTGAGACGTCCGGCGCGAAGATGCCGATCTTGTCCGACGTCGATCTCTTCCCTCACTTGAGAATCGACGCCTGCGAGATGTGCCGGCGCTACCTCATCACGGTCGACCGGCGCAAGGACCCGCGCGCCGTTCCCATGGTCGACGAGCTCGCCGCGCTGCCGCTCGATCTGGTCGCCGCGGAGCGCGGCTACACCAAGATCGCGCGCAATCTGATGGGGTTTTAGCCATGGCATTCCAGGAAAGACCGATGGGGTTCTTCACCGATACGTCGATCTGCATCGGGTGCAAAGCGTGTGAGGTCGCGTGCAAGGAGTGGAATCAGCTCCAGGGCGACCCGCCCAAGTTCACGGCCGACTCGTACGACAACACCGGTCAGCTCGACGCGCAGAACTGGCGCCACGTGCAGTTCATCGAGCAGGTGCCGGACAACAACGGCGTGATCTTCCAGCCGACGCCGATCGCCGGCGGTCAGGCCTGGCTGATGATGAGCGACGTCTGCAAGCACTGTAAGAACGCGAGCTGCATGGAGGTCTGTCCGACGGGCGCGCTCATGCGGACCGAGTTCGACACCGTGTACCTCCAGAAGGACGTGTGCAACGGCTGCCGAGACTGCATCTCGGCGTGTCCCTACGGCGTGATCGGATTCAATGAGCAGGAGGGCGTCGCGCAGAAGTGCACGCTCTGCTACGACCGCCTTCAGGGCGGTATGCAGCCGGCGTGCGCCAAAGCCTGTCCGACCGAGTCGATCAAGTTCGGCTACATCGACGATCTGCACAAGGTCGCCGACGATCGCCTCGCTAACTTGCAGACGCAGGGCTACGCCAAAGCGCAGCTCTACGGTCGCGATGACAAGGTGTACGGCGGGCTCAACGCGTTCTTCCTGCTGATGGACAAACCCGAGGTCTACAAGCTGCCCAACGCCGCCAACGCGACACTTCCTACTCGCAATAACCTGCCGGGTTACGTCGGCGGGGTCGCGACCGCGGTCGTCGGGCTCATCGCCGGTCTGCTCGCGTTCCGAAACGGGCGGATGAGCGAAAACAAGACGAACAACACGAGCGCGCAGTAATGCCGCCGGCCGAGCACTTCGCCGCGGCACCGCAGTGGCAGTGGTGGATCCTCGCGTACTTCTTCTTCGGAGGGCTCTCCGGCGGGAGCTACGCGCTCGGCACCCTGCTCCGTTTCGCGGGCGGTCCGCGACACGAAAGCGCCGCGCGAATCGCATTCATCGCGAGCTTCGTCGCGCTCCTCCCGTGCCCGATCTTCCTCACGCTCGACCTCGGACAGCCGCTCCGGTTCTGGCACATGCTCGTGGACACAAGCAACGGCGGGATCGCACTTCGGCCGGAGTCGCCGATCAGCCTCGGGTCGTGGGCGCTCCTCGTGTTCGGTGTCTTCTCGTTCGTCTCGTTCCTCGGCGCGATCGCGGAGATCGGATGGTTCCGTGCGACGAGTCCGATCGCCCGCATCCTGCGGAGCGGGGCAGGACTCTTGTGGAGCGCGATCGGCACGGTGTTCGGCCTCTTCATTTGCGGCTACACCGGCGTGCTGCTCGCGGTCTCGAACCAACCGGTGTGGAGCGACGCCGGTTGGGTGCTCGGCGGGATGTTCCTCGCGTCGGCCCTGGCCGGTTCGGCCGCATTGCTGCTTCTCTTCGCGGGGTCGCGGCGGGACGTCGACGCCGATACGACCTATCGCATCGAAAGAGCCGACCGGTACTTCGTCATCCTCGAAGCGATCCTGATCGCGCTCTTCTTGGTCTCCGTCGCGATCGCGGGCACGGTCACCAGAGTCCTCGGCGTATGGATCGTCCTCTGGATCGTCGTGATCCTCGGACTCACCGCGCCGTTCCTCACCTCGCGCGTTCGCGGCTGGCCGCCGGTTGCGGCGCCGCTCCTCGCGCTTCTGGGCGTGCTTGCCCTGCGCGCGCTCGTCATCTTCAGCGCGCAGACCTAGCGCTCGGTGGGGGTACGCCTCGTTCACCAGCCGAACGACCAGACGCAGCGGGAGGCCGCGCGACCGATCCTCGACGCCCTGTATGCGTACTGCCAGATGAAGGTCGCGGGGGTCGGGATGGTCTAGCTCGCGTTCATCGTCCTGGTGAGGTCTTCCGCGTCCGCGTACTCGCGATCGGGAATCTTGTTCAGAGCCTCTTGCACGGCGGGGCCGAGACTCGCATCACGCGCCGCGTTCACGATCTGCGTTTTTGCGATCGGGTAGTCGAGACCCTTCACGAACTGGTCCGCGACTTGGCTTGCTTGCAGCTCTTGCACGGCGGCTCCCAGAGCCAGTGCCATGCCAACCGGCCAAGACCGGCCACTTTCACGGCGTCCGCGAGGTTAAGACCGGTCCGTTCGCGACGGACCGCCGCGGCGCGAGGGTCGCCGCCACCTGCTCTCGGTAGCCGACGGAGTTGTACGCGCAGAACGGGATCATGCGGCCGTCAGGAACAAGGAACTCGACGCAGCACTTCATCACGTTCTTCACGTTGAATGTCCACGGATCCATGAAGTCGCGCGTGTTGATCATGAACACGTGACGAGCCACATCGCGCGGCGTGTGCTGGCTGAGCGGGACCTGTGAGCGGCACGCGGTGCAGCGGTCGGCCGCGCTCGCTCGCTCGCCGCCGAGGTCCAGTGCTCGATGGACGTCCGCGGCGGCGCGTTCCGAGCCGACCGGGGCAGACGAGCTCCAGAGGCGCTCCAGGATCGCGAGCAGATCGTCGCTGACGCGCGGGAGGGTACGGTTCTTGAGGTAGTCGAGATACGAGTCGATGTCGATGATCCGAGTGATCGGGATCGTGCTCTCGCCGTCGACGAGCGCGTACGTGACGAAGTTGCAGGTAGGCATGCAGCAGGGCACGGGCACGAAGTCGTCGAGGGCGAAACGACCGGCGGTCTGCTCCTCCAGCGCACGGAGGACGTCGGGGATCGTGATGCGGGTGAGCGGATCGGCCGGGAGATGACGCTGCGCCCGAAAGGCCGGCTGAAAGTTCACGCCGAACACGGCCGGATGGGAGAGACCGAACTCGACGATCCGCCCGACCTCGTGAAGGTTCACGTCCCGCTCGATCGCCGCGACCAGGACCACGCGTATGTCGTGCTGGGCAAGCCGGTCCAGAGCACGCAGCTTGGTCTCGATGAGATCGGGGCGACCCCGCAGAGCGGCGTTGGTCCGTTCGTCGAATCCGTCGAACTGTAGATAGATGTGCGGTCGGAGTCGCGCTAGCCCCTCCAGTAATTCGTCATCGCGCGCGATTCGGATCCCGTTGGTGTTGACCATCACGTATGAGATCCCCTTGCGCTGGGCGAGTGCGATGAAATCGAGCAGCTGCGGATGCAGCGTGGGCTCGCCACCCGAGAACTGCACGACCTCCGGCTCGCCCTCCGCGGCGACGAACGTGTCCAGCATGGCGTCGACCTGCTCGTAGGAGAGCTGGAATCCGGTCCGGGCGAGGTGCGTGCCCGAGTTCGCGAAGCACAGCGGGCAGTCCAGGTTGCAGGCTGAGTTCACCTCGATGAGCGCGAGGCACGTGTGCTGCTGATGCTCGGGACAGAGCCCGCAATCGAGTGGGCAGCCTTCCTTGACCTCGGTCTGGAATCGCAGGGGCATGGTCCCCGGCTTGTTGTGCCCCTGGATGCGCGTGTAGAGCTCGGCGTCGCCGAAGACGACCGCCTCGAATGAGCCGTGGTCGGGGCAGCGCTTGCGCATGACGACCTTGCCGCCGCGCAGGTGAATCTGCGCGTCGATCACGCGGCGACACTCGGGACAGAGCGAGCGCGTGACCTCCCAGAGGATCGAGTCGCGCTCGCTGCGGACGGTCGGGGCGGTCATCGGTAGCTCGACGAGCACGTCACGGCGATGAATAGCGCCCCGAGCAAGCCGAGGGCGATCAGACTCCCGAGACAACCGAGCCCGCCGACGGCCATCCACGGCCGGTAGACGCCCGCGCCGACGAGAAAGCCCAGCCCCGCGACGAGCAGGATGACCGTCCCCGCGGCGCCGGTGCCTCCGCCGGTGAGCGCTCCGCCGAGCGTTGGCAGCAGCACGACCCAGACCGCCGTGACGAAATAGCCGATGAAGAAGTCGGTCTGCTTCTCCCCGCGCGAGGTGTATATCTTCCGCTTCACGACGCGGCTGCGGTGGGCGAGGCCGTTCGACGAGCTGAGATGAGGAAATACGCGACGAGTCCGCCGATCGCCAGGAGACACACGATCTGCTGAGCGGTCAGGCCGAGCCAGACGACGTCGTTGTTCCGCACGAACTCGACGAGGAAGCGGAACACCGCATACCCACCGATCCCGAGCTTCAACAGGTTGCCGTTCTGGAACGCCGGGCGGTCGCGCAGGACGAGGAGCGCCGCGAACCAGGCAAGGTTGAACGCCGAGTCGTAGAGCGGCGCCGGGTGCACGAGGTAGTCGACACCTGGCGCCTGCACACCGACCGGCAGCGTGGTCGGCTTGCCGATGCCGTCCTCACCCGAGAAGTAATCGCCGAGCCGGCCGACGGCCATGCCGAGCGCCATCGCGGGCGCGAACGCATCGCAGGTGCATTGCCTCCCCGAGAGGTGGCTCGCGATGTACCCGCCGATGTAACCGCCGCCGACGCCCCCGAGGATTGAGCCTGGGCCGAGGCGCGGGTCGAAGAGCGCGAGCTCTGAGAGCGCCTGCAGCGCCGACGGCCCCACGAACAGGATCATCGCGAGCCTCGCGCCGAGGCTTCCGCCAACGAACGCCGCGAGCGCGATGAGCGCGGTGTAGCTACGGCTCCAGCGACGTCGGCGGGCTTCCCACAACAGAACGGCCAATCCGACGAGCAGACCGAGGACCAGGAAGAAGCTGTGCGAATAGACCTGGATACCCCCGACCTCGAAGAGGACCGGCCGCACGGCGGCAGTATCTCAGGCGCGTCGAGCGATCGGCACGACGCGCCTTGCCGACCTCGGAGACCGCAGGCTGGCGCTTCGCCCATATGCTCACTCGCCATGAAGACGACCGACCGACTCTCCCAGATGCGCGCGACAGCCGCCCTCGGCGGCGGCGAGCACCGGATTGCGCAGCAGCACGCGAAGGGCAAGCTGACCGCGCGCGAGCGCATCGATCTCGTGCTCGACGAGGGGTCGTTCACCGAGCTCGATGCGTTCGTGCTCGCGCGGCCCACGGAGCTCATCGCGGACGAAGAGCGTGTCATGGGCGACGGCGTCGTAACGGGGTTCGGTCGGATCGACGAACGGATCGTCTACATCTTCTCCCAGGACTTCACGGTCTTCGGCGGTTCGCTCGCCGAGGCGCACGCCCAGAAGATCTGCAAGGTCATGGACCTCGCCGTCAAGACCGGCGCGCCGATCATCGGTCTCAACGACTCCGGCGGCGCCCGGATCCAGGAGGGCGTCGTCTCGCTCGGGGGCTATGCCGACATCTTTCTCCGCAACGTCCTCGCGTCGGGGGTCGTGCCCCAGATCTCCGCGATCATGGGGCCCTGCGCCGGCGGCGCCGTCTACTCCCCGGCGATCACCGACTTCGTCGCGATGGTCCGCGACACGAGCTACATGTTCGTCACCGGACCCAACGTCGTGAAGACCGTGACGCACGAGGACGTGACCTTGGATGAGCTTGGAGGCGCGGACGTGCACGCGCATCGCTCGGGCGTGGCGCACTTCGAAACGGATGACGAGGTGAGCTGCGCGGCGCTCCTTCGCCGTCTCGTCGGGTTCCTGCCGTCGAACAACCTTGACCCCGCACCCGTCGTCGCCACCGAGGACGCGCCTGACCGTGAGGAGCCCGCACTCGACGACATCGTTCCCGAAGCGTCGAACAAGCCGTACGACATGAAGGACGTCATCCGCCGGGTCGTCGATGACGAAGACGTGCTCGAGGTGCACGAGGGCTGGGCCCAGAACATCATCTGCGCCTTCGCGCGTCTGGGCGGCCGCTCCGTCGGCGTCGTCGCGCAGCAGCCGATGATCCTCGCGGGCGTGCTCGACATCGACGCTTCCGTAAAAGCCGCGCGCTTCGTCCGGTTCTGCGACGCCTTCAATATCCCGCTCGTCACGTTCGTCGATGTGCCCGGATTCCTTCCGGGAACGGCGCAGGAGCACGCCGGGATCATCCGCAACGGCGCGAAGCTCCTGTACGCGTACGCGGAGGCGACGGTGCCGAAGCTCACCGTCATCACGCGGAAGGCGTACGGAGGCGCGTACGACGTCATGTCGAGCAAACACCTCCGCGGGGACTACAACGTCGCCTGGCCGAGCGCCGAGATCGCGGTCATGGGTCCCGAGGGCGCCGTGAACGTCATCTATCGCGACGAGATCGCGACGGCGAAGGATCCCGACCAGCGGCGCGCGCAGCTCGTCACCGAATACGTCGAGCGTTTCGCGAACCCCTACGTCGCGGCGGCCCGCGGGTACCTCGACGACGTGATCGAGCCCCGCGAGACGCGGCCGCGCCTGATCGCCGCGCTACGCTCTCTCGCAAGCAAGCGGGACACGAACCCACGCCGCAAGCACGGCAACATCCCGCTGTAGAGGGGGGACCGGCGCTCACCTCCGTCCTCGTTGCCAATCGCGGCGAGATCGCGCTTCGGATCATTCGCGCCTGCCACGACCTCGGCATCCGCGCGACCGCCGTCTACAGCGATGTCGACCGAGACGCGCTGCACGTGCGCGCCGCGGACGCCGCCTATCCGATCGGCGCGGCGGCGCCCCGCGAGAGCTATCTCAACAGTGCACGGATCATCGAGGTCGCGAAACGGTCGGGCTGCGATGCCATCCACCCCGGGTACGGCTTTCTCTCGGAGAACGCGGATTTCGCGCAGGCCGTCGCCGACGCCGGCCTGGTCTTCGTCGGCCCGCCCGCCAAGGTGCAGCGTCTGCTCGGCGAGAAGACCGCGGCACGCCGGCTCGCGCGCGCGGCCGACGTCCCGGTTGCCGAGGGAACGGAGCCGCTGCGTGACGCCGCCGCGGCGCGCGCCGCGGCGAACGAGATCGGTTACCCGGTGCTGCTCAAGCCGGCCGGCGGCGGGGGCGGCAAGGGGATGCGCGTGGTCGGCCGCGACGAGGACTTCGAGGCGGCGTGGCGAGGCGCGACGGGCGAGGCGACGGCCGCGTTCGGCGCACCCGCACTTTATCTGGAGCGGCAGATCACGAACGCGCGCCACGTCGAGATGCAGATCCTGGCGGATGGTCATGGCAACGTCGTCTGGCTCGGCGAGCGCGACTGCTCCATCCAACGGCGCCACCAGAAGCTGATCGAGGAGTCTCCCGGGCCGAACGTCACCGATGGTCTGCGCGCGAAGCTCGGCGCGGCCGCCGTCCGGATCGCCGAACGTGCGGGATACGTGAACGCCGGCACGGTGGAGTTCCTCGTCGACCCGACCGGGCAGTTCAACTTCCTCGAGGTCAACACGCGTCTGCAGGTCGAGCACCCCGTGACCGAGATGGTCACCGGTCTTGACCTCGTCGCGCTGCAGCTACGCATCGCCGCGGGCGAGCCGTTGCCCTTCACGCAGGAGCAGATCGAGCGACGTGGCGCGGCGATCGAGTGCCGCATCACGGCCGAAGACCCGTTCGCGGGATTCGTGCCCGCGAGTGGGCGGATCGCGCTCGTGCGCGAGCCCGCCGGTCCCGGGATCCGTGTCGATTCAGCGCTCTTCTCCGGGATGACGGTGCCCAGCGAGTACGACTCCCTGCTGGCGAAGGTCATCGCGTTCGGCGCCAACCGCGAGGAAGCGATCGCGCGGATGCGGCGAGCGCTCGAGGAGATGCGCATCGCCGGTATTCCCACGTCGCTGCCTTTTCATCGCGCCGCGCTCTTCGAGCAGGATTTCGTCGTCGGCCGCTACGACACCGACTTCGTCACGCGCTGGGATCCGAAGAACGTCCCGGATCTCCCCGACGGCGCCATCGCGGCGGCTGCGGTGGCCGCCGTCCTCGCGATGCGATCGCGCGGCGAGCGGCGGACGGTACCGGTCGCGGATCCCGCCTGGGCGCGGGCCGGACGCGAGGACACGCTTCGCTGATGCGCTACGAGGTGACGCTCGACGACCGTCTCGTGCGCGTGGATCTCGGCGAGCACGGCCGGTTCACGGTCGACGATCGGGCCGTCGCCGCCGACGTCCGTGAGATCGTGCGCGCGCGCCAGTGGTCGATCACGCTCGACGGCGAGAGCCACGAGATCACCGTCGTCACGCACGAGCCGCTTCGTCTGGACATCGACGGACGCGATGTCCGCGCGACGGTCATCGACGAGCGTGCGCTCCGCGCGAATCGCGGTGCGGCGAGAACGCGGACGGGCCGGATCGAGCTGCGGGCGCCGATGCCCGGACTCTTGAAGGCCGTGCATGTCAAGGAGGGCGATCGCGTCGCGGCGGAGGCGCCGCTTGCGACGCTCGAAGCGATGAAGATGGAGAACGAGCTGCTCGCGCCGTCGGCCGGCCGCATCGCCAGGGTCAGTGCGTCGCCGGGCGCGAAGGTGGAGGCCGGCGCCGTCCTGATCGTGATCGCCGATGACTAGAGCGCGGCGACACGCCGGGACGATCGCGGCGGCGCTCGCGCTGCTCCTCGTCGCGAGTCTCGTCCTCACCGGACTCATCCTCGTGTACCGGCCTCTTCCGACGATCGACGGCGAGTCGCGCCTTCTCGGACTCGATCAGCGCGCCGAGATCCTTCGGGACAGCTACGGCGTGCCCCACGTGTACGCGCAGACCGCACACGACCTCTTCTATCTGCAGGGCTACGCGACCGCGCAGGACCGTCTCTTCCAGATGGACCTGTATCGACGGGCGGGCGCCGGTCGACTCGCGCAGGTGCTCGGAGAGCCGGCGCTCGATTCAGACAAGCAGTTCCGCACGTTCGGTCTCGCGCGCATCGCGGCTCGCGAGCTGACGCTCCTCCGCGAGGACACGCGCACGAATCTCACGGCGTACGCCGACGGCGTGAACAAGTTTCTCGAGCAGCATGGCGACTCGCTTCCGCTCGAGTTCGTCATCCTCGGCTACCGCCCGGAGCGGTGGTCGGCGCTCGACTCGCTGGTCGTCGCGAAGCTCCAGGCGTACGACGCCGCGAACAACCTCGACCAGGAGCTCCTCCGCGCGGGGCTCGCGTCGCGCTTCGGCCCCGCCGTTCTCGCGACGCTGATGCCCGACCCGTCCGGCCGATCGGCATCGGTCGACGAGCGTGCGTGGGCGATGGTCGCTCCATTCCTTGCCGCGAGCCCGTCGACGTTCCCGGGCGCGGTCGCGCTCTCCGCGGTCCTCCCCGGCGCGGGTGGGGGAACCGGGTCGAACTGCTGGGCCCTGGCGGGATCGCGGTCGGCCACGGGCAAGCCGCTCCTCGTCGGGGATCCACACCTCGCCGTGCGCAACCCGTCGATCTGGTACGAGATCGGCCTCGAGGGCGCGGGCTACAAGCTCGTTGGATTTTCGTTCGCGGGCATCCCCGGGATCGTGATCGGGCACAACGACCGCATCGCGTGGAGCTTCACGTACGCCTACACCGACACCCAGGATCTCTTCGTCGAGCGCCAGGATCCCACCGATCCGCGGCGCTACGAATACAGGGGCCAGTTCGAAGCGGCCACATTCGTCCGCGAGTCGATCGACGTGAAGGGCCGTGCCGATCCGGTGACCCTTGATGTCGCGATCACACGCCACGGGCCGATCATCACGCCGGTCCTGCAGGGCCAGACCGCGCCGCTGGCGCTCCGCTGGACCGCGCTCGACCCCGGACGGCTCGTCGATTTCGTGTTCGAGCTCGCGCGCGCCGGGAGCTGGCAGGAGTTCCGCGCGGCCGCCGCCGACTTCAGCGGCGCGGCGGTGTCGGCGTGCTACGCGGATGTCGATGGGCACATCGGCTATCAGCTCATCGGCCAGCTGCCCGCGCGCAAGGGCGATGGGCAGATGCCGGTGCCGGGATGGACCGGCGAGTACGACTGGACCGGCGTGCTACCGCTCGACGCGAATCCGTCGCTCCTCGATCCGCCGGCCGGAGCGATCGTCAACGCGAACGACCGCCCCACGCAGGATCCGCGCAGTGCCGCCTACGTCGGCGAGTGGGATCCCGGCTTTCGCGCGACGTACATCGCGCAGCGTCTCGGAGACATCGCGAAGGCCGACCTGGCGGGGATGCGCGCGATCCAGACCGACTACGCGTCGACGCCGGTCACGCGCTGGCGCGAGGCGATCCTATCGGCGACGCCGCAGACCGATCTGCAGCGACGCGCCCAGGCGCTCGTGCGCGAGTGGGACGGGGCGCTCTCCCCGCAGTCGACCGCCGCCGCGATCACCGAGACGTGGCTCATGCGCATGCTGTCGCGCACCTTCCAGGGGGCGCTCGGCGACAAGCTGTACGCGGACTACATCGCTCACGGCCGCGCGGTATTCGCGCTCTACCAGCTTCTCGCACGGCCAAACGATCCGTGGTTCAGCACCATCGACCCGTCCGTGGGCGGGCGCGCTGCGGTCTCGACGGCGGCGCTCGAGGACGCGGTCCGCGAGCTGGTCAACCGGTTCGGGAGCGACGTCGCGAGGTGGCGATGGGGCGACATGCACACGATCACCTTCGAGCACCCGCTCGCGATCGCTCCGCTCGCGTTGCTCCTGAACATCGGCCCCTTCCCTCGTGCCGGCGACGGCTACTCGGTCAACAACGGCGGGTATGACCCCGCGGACCCGTACCGGCAGACGACGAACGCGTCCGAACGGATGATCGCGGACCTGTCGGACCTCGATAACTCGCTCTCGATCACACCCGAGGGCGAGTCAGGTCAGCCCGGATCGAAGTACTGGGGCGATCAGGCGGCGCTCTGGAACGCCGGCGACTACAAGCCGATGCGTTTTTCTCGAGATCGCCTCGGACGCGTCGACGGAATGCTCGTATTCAGGCCCCGCTAGAGGTAGTACTCGCGGCGTAGTCCGTTCAGGTGGTTCACGGCCGCTTTCCCTGCCTCGACTATCGGCACCCGGTGGGCTCTCCGCGCTTGCTCCGCGTCGCCAATGTCGGTCTGGTCGTCCTGGCCGCGGCCTGCGTTCCGGCGGCCGCGAGCCCGGCGGCGCTGCCGTCGCACCTGACTATCGCGAACGCGCTCGTGCTTCGTCTCGACGACGTCATGAGTGGCGCCACGATGTCGGTCGATACCGCGCTCACCGCGGATGATGCGGCGGCGAGTCTCGGCATCACTGGACTGACCGGCGATGCCTTCACGCAAAACGGATTTGTGGGCGGGTACGGCCGCGCCTTCGTCTGGCGGGACGCGTCCCTGGCCATCCCGAGACTGATGGCAAGCACCACATACCTGTTCGCCGATCCGGTCGGTGCGCATGACATGCTCTCGCATGTCGCTCGAGCGGCCGACGAGATTGGAATGGACCGCATGTCGGTCGGCGTGTCGCTCGGCGACGAGTCCGCCGGATTGCAGCTGGACGGCACCTTCACGAACCCGCTCGGTACGGCGATCTCGGTGACGACGACGGCTGTGCTGTTTCGGCACGCGAACGCGCTGAGCCTGGTCTCGTCTCTGGCGACATCGGATGCCGATGACCCCGGCTATGTGATCGCGCTCGCCCGGAGGCAGCTGGGCCGGCAGAGGGCTGTGGCCCAAGCCGGCGTGCCCGTACCCGCGCTCGTCGCGGCGCCGCGAGTCGAGCAGTACGGCACCACGCATTCGCTCGCGAGCCCGCTCCTGCTGACGATCAAGGACGTGCCGGCGGGGATGCGTGTGCGGAACGAAGCGGCCCTGACCGCCCTCGAATTCGCGGCGGGAAGTACCCAGACCGCCGAGCTCTTCGACCAGCACGGTTTCGTCTCCGCGTACAGCAGGGTGTTCACCCATCAGAGCGCCTTCGGCAAGGAGGCGACCCTCGTCAGGAGCCAGACCGCGATCTTCAAGGACAGCGCGGGCGCGCACGAGGCGTATCTCGACTACCGCGACTTCGCGAAGCGTGTCGGCGCACGCAAGCTCGGCGCCGCCGACGCGGGCGACGAATCTCTGGTCTTCCGTCTCGACGACTTCGAGGCGGATACGAGCTACGTCGAGGTTCTCTTCCTGCACCGGAACGCGGTCAGTCTGGTCGAGGTCCGGTTCCCCGTCCGCCTCGCCAATGAATCACTGACCGCCGACCTCGCCAAGGCGCAGGCCAGCTATCAGCTCGCCGATCTCGGGCTGCTGAAGCCGCTCCGCTAGCGACGACCTGCGCGGACCCGCGGGTACCATCGGCGCGTGCCCAAGAAGAGCAAGGGTCGCGCCGAATGGGAACGAACGAAGTACGCGGAGGCGACGGAGCGCATTCCTGAGCGCGGGAAGTTCGAGACGACGTATGGCGTGCCGCTTCCGCCGATCTTCGACGCCGACGGAGCGGACCCCGGACTTCCCGGCGAGCCGCCCTACACGCGAGGCGTGCAGCCGACGATGTACCGCGGTCGGCTGTGGACGATGCGGCAGTACGCCGGGTTCGGCACG
>Ga0209471_1000631_pt1 | contig 22667 bp, 23 predicted proteins | sample GraSoiAngelo_128_FD_185885 | JGI IMG/M metagenome (GOLD analysis project Ga0209471, IMG submission 185885) | Grasslands soil microbial communities from the Angelo Coastal Reserve, California, USA - 14_0927_12_20cm (SPAdes) (version 2) | ecosystem: Environmental > Terrestrial > Soil > Grasslands ... | reverse complement strand
GGGCCCTGGACGGGATCAACGACAACCTCCGCTTCGTCAACCTGTATTTCCATCTGATGTACCGACTCATCGCCTCGGGCTTTTGGTGGCCGGGCGCGTGCTTGCTGGTGGCGGCCGCCGGGCTCGCGCACACGTTCCAGAGCGAGGCGATCGACTTCGTGCGCAACGCATACCTCTACATCGGCGTGGGCGGCCGCGGCGAGCTCGACCTCCCCGAGGACTTGGACGTCGCACCGCGCGGCTCGTGGCTGGAGCGGTTCGGGGCGCGCGTGTACCGCGATTACATCGTGCGCCAGGTGCAGCTGTTTCCCCGCTCGGTCAAGCTCATCCGCGCGTTGCGGCAGGAGGGGGGCGGCGTGTCGCCGCAGTTCCGGACGCAGTACCGCGTGCGCCAGGACGCCGTGCTGCCGCTGTGCGCCTGGCTGGGCCAGAACATCCGCTTCGTCGTGCTGGGCGTCGCGGGGGTGCTCGCGCGCCCGTCCGCGTTCCTGTGGATCGAGGCGGTGTGGATGAGCCTCGTGCTGGTGGTGCTGCTCTGGATGCACGAGTGGAATGCCACCGCGCTGGGCGGCCTGCTCGACGCGGAGCACAATGCCTACGCCCGCGTCACCTGAGCCGCGCCGCTACCGCGGTGCCCTGATCGGCGCGGGGGGCATCGCGCGGCAGTCTCATCTGCCCGCGCTGCGGGGCGCGCTGCGCGCCCGGGTCGACGTCGTCGCCCTCGTGGACACCGCGCCCGGCGTTCCCCCGGTGGACGGGATCCCCCTGTTGCGCGACCACACGGCGCTCTCCGACCTCGGCCCGCTCGACTTCATCGACATCTGCACCCCGACCGCCTCCCATCTCGAGCTCACCGTGTGGGGACTGGAGCAGGGCTACCACGTGGTGTGCGAGAAGCCGGTGGCGGTCACGCGCGTAGAGGCCGAGCGGATCGCCGCGGCGTCGCGGGCGAGCGGCCGGATCGTGCTGCCGTGCCACCAGCACCGCTACAACCCGGTGTGGCTGCGGGTGAAAGAGTGGCTCGCGGCCGGGGCCATCGGTCGCTGGCATCTGGCGGAGTTTTCGATCCACCGGCTCGCGGCCGACCCCGGCCGGGCCGCGGGAGGAGGCGGGGGGCACACGCCGTGGCGGGGCACGAGCTCGGCGGGACGAGGCGGCGTGCTGCTCGACCACGGCACGCATCTCGTCTACCAGCTCCTCGACGTCGCCGGCATGCCGGCCGCGGTAAGCGCCTGGACGGGCCGGCTGCGGCACGCGGGCTACGATGTCGAGGACACGGCGGCCCTGCGGTTCGAGTATCCCGACCGGCTGGCGACGATGTTCTTCACCTGGGCCGGGCGCACGCGCGAGAACCGGATCCGCTTCGTGGGCGATGCCGGCATGATAGAATGGGTGGACGGTGAGCTGCGGCTCGAGCGGGCCGGCGCGGTCGAGCGGCTGGACTTCGCGGCCGAGCTCCAGAAGACGGCGTATGAGCGGTGGTTCGCCTGCCTGTTCGAGGCGTTCGTCGCCGCGCTCGACGCAGGCGACGCCGGCACGCGATTCCTGGACGATATCGGGCGGGTGGCGGGCGTGGTGGAGCACGCGTATGCGGCGGCCCGGAGCGGCGCGACGGTCGCAGTCCCGGGCGGCGTGTGAGCCGTCGGCTCCAGGCCCTGCTGTTCGTCGTCGGCTCCGCGGTGTTCGCCTATCTGGTGGCGCGCATCGGGGTGGGAGCGCTGCTCGCGGACGCGCGCCACACGGGCTGGATGTTCGTCCCGATCCTGCTGCTGTACGGCGCGGTATGCGGGTGCAACGCGGGCGCGTGGTGGCTCGTGATGGCCGGTGAGCCAAGCCGCCCGCCGTTCTGGCGGACGTGGGCCATCACCGTGGCCAGCTTCTCGCTCAACTTCATGACCCCACTCGTCAATGTGGGGGGCGAGCCGTTCAAGATCGCCGCCGTCGCACCCTGGCTCGGGCTGCGGCGTGCCGCCGGGTCGGCGGTGATCTATCAGATGCTGCACACCTTCGGGATGCTGCTGAGCTTCCTCACGGCCGTGGTGCTCGGCATGATCTTCCTGCCCCGGTCATCGGTCATCGTAGCGCTCTTGGCCGGCGCCTTCCTCGGACTCGCCGCCCTGACGCTGCTGCTCCTCACCGGTCACCAGCGGGGCATGCTCGCGGGCGCGCTCGACCTGCTGCACCGGATCCCGCTGCTCGACCGGCTGGCCCGGCGACTCGAGCCGAAGCGTGCCACGCTGGCCTCGATGGACGAGCAGATTACCCAGTTCTATCACGCGAGCCCACGCCGTTTCCTGCAGGCCCTGGCGCTGGAATACGCCAGTCGCTGCCTCTTCATGGGCGAGTACCTGCTCATCGCCTTGTCGCTGGGACTCGACATCGGTTACGCGCGGGCCTACGTCATCGGTGGTCTCACGCAGCTCGTGCAAAACGTGTTGTTTGTCGTGCCGTTCGAGGCCGGCACGAAGGAGGGCTCGCTCTACCTCCTCTTCCAGCTCCTGGGCCTCGACCCGGCACTCGGCGTGTATACCGCCATCGTGAGCCGGGTGCGTGATCTCGCATGGATCGGCGCGGGCGTCGGCCTCGTCTGGCTCTCGGGCCGCCGGGCGGCGCCGGCCGGGGCCGCGACGCCATGACGGTCTTCACACACTTCCTCGCCACCACGCTGGGCGTGCAGGCGATGGGACTCGAGGGGCGCGACCGGGTGCTCGCCTACGCCTTTGGGATGGGCGTCGACATCGATCACGTGGTCAAGGCGCCGTTCTATCTCCGCGCCGTGGGGCTGCGGGACAAACGCGGCTACTACTGGCGCTCGTCGCTGCAGGAGCCGGTCGCGCTCCTGTGGATCGTACCGCTGTGCGTGTTTCTCGGCAGCGTGGTGCCGATCCTGTTCTTCGCGATCCACGTCGCCATGGATTACAGCGTGCGCTTCGAGAAGATGCCGCTCTACCCCTACTCCACGTGGGTGACTCGCGGGTGGCTCGTCACGCTGCCCGACAAGCTCAAGGAAGGCACCCTGTTCGTGCTCCTGCTCGCGGGCTACGCGGCCCTGTACTGGTACCGTCACCGTGTTTGATTTTGCGCCCGCAATCGGACGTGGCGCGGACCGCGCGGTCCGCCCGCTGCTGCGGTGGTGTCACGAGACCCTCGGCCTGTCGCCGGCGCAGGTGACGTGGGCCGCGTTCGGGGCGAGCGCGGCAGCCGGCGTGGCGCTCGCGGCCGGCCGCTTCGGGGTGGGGCTGGCCCTCATGGCGTTGGGACAGGTCTTGGATGGCATCGACGGCGGGATCGCGCGGGCGTATGGCTTGGAGTCGGCCGGCGGTCGGCGGCTCGACACCCGGCTCGACCGCGCGTCCGAGGCCGCGATCTTCGCGGGGGTCGGCTGGGCCGGCCTGGTCTCGTGGCGGCTGGTGCTGCTCGCGCTCGCCGCGATCCTACTGATGACCAGCATCGCCGATCGCTCGAAGCTCGACCCCGGGGTCAAGCGGTTCGCGCTCTACTTCGGCGTGTGGCTGCCGTACCCGCTCATTTTCAGCGTGATCTTCCTGGTCAATCTGACGGCGTACGTGGTCGGGCTGCTGATCATCGACTGTCGGTTTCAGCGGAAGATGGACGCGCTCGGCGGGGACCTCGACACGGTCGCGTCGCGCGCGGCGGCCCTCCCGGGCTAGGCCCGGCCGGTTTCGAGCCCGCGCTCGGCGAGCGCGGCGGGCGCGGCGGCGGGCGCCGTCGCGTAGTAGATGGCGTGGGAAGCGAGCACCGCGCCCGCCACGATCAAGCCGGCGACCGCGTCCACCGCGTAGTGAAACTGCCCGTACACGACCGACAGCACCAGCCCGATCGTAAACGGCGCGAGCACCAGTCCCAGGCGACGCCAGTAGCGCAACGCGCACACGGCCGCGACCACCGCGGCCGCCACGTGCGACGACGGAAACGCCGCGCCCCACGAGTCGCCGCGGTCGAGCAGCCACTGCGTCGCCCGCGCGGGCCACACGTCCGTCGCCGCGTTGTGCGCGAGATCGAACGCGTAGCGCGGTCCCGCCACCGGGAAAAACAGAAACACCACGTAGCACAGATAGAACGTGATCATCACGGCGAAGATGGTGTGCCGCGCCGCGGCGCGGCGACCGCTCAGCCACAGCCCGAGCGGCGACGAGTACAGGATGGCGTAGTAGGCGAGGTAACAGCCGTGGAGATACCACGAGAGCAGCGGGTTCGGCATCTCGCGGATCCAGCGATACGAGAGCTGGGACCCGAATGCCCACAGCTCGAGCCGCTGGACGGCCAGGTCGTGCTGGTAGGCGAGGTCCACGTTGAGGACGCCGACCTCCGCATACAGCCCGCCCAGCAGCAGCATGGGGTACCAGTCGCCCAGGAACCGACCCACGGGGCCCGCCTGCCGCGCCGCGGGGGCGATCAGCACCAGGACCAGGATGAGCGCGTGCGCCGTGAGCAGCAGGTTCCAGCCGGCGTGATCGTGGCCGGAGAACGCCAGTACCGCGGCGGTCGCGACGGCGATGTAGGCGAGGGTGACGACGTCCACCGGTTCGAACCGTTGTACGACGCTACGACGCCACGTTGCAAGCAGCGTCGTGAAACGTGGTGTCCTGGCGTCGTGTGACGTGCTCACAGCCACCCCTCTTTCCGGTACCACTGCGCGGTTCGTCGCAGTCCGGTTTCGAGGTCGGTCTCGGGGCGCCATCCCGTGTCGCGCATCAGCGCCTCGGGGCGGCAGGTCCACGCCGGGGCGAGAAACTCGGCCGCTTTGTCCGACGAGAGCAGCGTCGCCTGGCCCGCCAGGTGGGCGACCGAGCCGATCACCCACAACAGGCCGCGCACCACTGGGGCGGGCAGCGGTACGACCCAGGGTTCTCGGCCGACCGCGCGCCCGATCGCCCGCACCAGCTCCCGGCTGGTCGTCACCGCGGGGTGCGCGGCGTAGTATACGCGATTCGCCGCCGCGGGCGCCGTGGCCGCCACCAGCGCTCCCGCGAGATCCCCTGCGTAGATGACCGACAGCTCCTGGGATCCGTCACCGAACACCGGGCTCAACCCGAGCCGTGCCAGCTTGAACAGCTTGAGCACCTCGCGATCCCGTTCGCCGTACACGGTCGGCGGGCGCACGATGGTCCAGGGAAACGCCATCGCCCGCACCAGCACCTCCGCCGCGAGCTTGCTCTGGCCGTACGGCGTGACCGGAGACGGCGGCCGGGTCTCGTCGACCGGCGCTCCCGGGCGCGTCGGCCCGGCGGCGGCGAGCGACGACACCAGCACGAAGCGCCGTGGCGGCCGCTCGGCCGCCGCTTCCAGTACGTTGGCCGTGCCGTCGCGGTTGGCTCGCATGAAGTCGTCGAGACCACGCGCGCTGATGCGTCCCGCGACGTGATAGATGACCTCCGCGCCGGCGCAGCCGTCGCGCAGCGCGTGCGCGTCGTCCAAGTCGCCCGGCACCAGCCGAACGTCGGTCCACCCCAACGCCCGCGCTTTGGCGGGCGTACGGACCAGACACGTCACCGCATCGCCCTGGGCGCGGAGCGCCCGCACCAGGTGCGCACCGACGAAGCCCGTCCCGCCGGTGACGAACGCCCTCACAGCGGCTTGTCGTAGATCCGGTACGTCTTGTACGGGTGAAAGCCGAGCTGGAGCGCGGCGTTCACCATCGGGACGTTGTCCTCGAGGATCCAGCCGCCTTCGCCCCAGTGATAGCCGTGGACCGCGCCCTTGGTCCAGATCCAATGGTACATCAGGGCGTCCACGCCGCTCATGCGGTACTGCTTCAGGGTGCCGAGCAGCAGGATGCGGCAGCGATGAATCCTGCGCGAATACCAGAGAATCTTCGGCAGCCCGTACAGGCGCCCCGAGGGATTGTGCTTCAAGGCCACGTTGAAATCGGGGAGGGCGACGGCGAATCCGATCACCTCGCCCTCCCGCTCCGCGAAGCACACCAGGTCGGGTTCGACGATTGCCTTGAGCTGTTTGGCCAGGTGGTCGATCTCGGCCTCGGTGAGGGGCACGAACCCCCAGTTCTTTTCCCAAGCCCGGTTGTACAGCACCTTGACCAGCTCCACTTCCTGCTTGAAGCGCTTCATGTTCAACGGCCGCAGCGTGATGTGCTTGCGCTCCGCGATCACTTTGGCCGCCCGCGCGATCCGCTCTGGCATCTGCGCGTTGGGGCTCTCGAAGGCGAGCAGGTCCTTCGCCTTGGCGAACCCGTAGCCCTGGTGCAGGCCGACGTAATACCGCGGGTTGTGCGGCATCATCAGGGTCGGCGGCGTGTCGAAGCCGTCGACCAGGAGCCCGCACTCGTCGTTGATCGAAGGACTCATGGGCCCGCGCATGACCCGCAGGCCGCGCTCGCGCAGCCAGGCGGCGGCGGCGTCGAACAGGGCCCGCGCCACGCGGGAATCGTCGATGCACTCGTAGAAGCCGTAGAAGCCGACGTGGTCGCCGTGTTCCCGCGTATGCGCGTCGTTCTTGATGGCCGCGATCCGCCCGACCGCCCGCCCGTCGACCCGCGCCAGAAAATACTGCGCCTGGGCGTGCTGGAAGAACGGGTTCTTGGCCGGGGTGAGCAGGGTGCGGACGTCCATCCGCAGCTGCGGCACCCACAGCGGGTCGCCGTGATAGTGGTCGTAGGGGAATGCGATGAACTGCGAGAGACCGCGCCCGTCCGTGACGGGCGCGATCTCCGGAATGCTCAGATGACCCCCAGCTCTTTGCCGAGCCGGGCGAACACCTCCAACGCGTGGTCGATCTGCTGCGACGTGTGCGTTGCCATCAGGCTGGTGCGCAGCCGGCACTGCGACGGCGGCACGGCGGGCGGCACCACCGGGTTGGTGAACACACCCGCTTCGAACAGCTTCCGCCAGAACAGGAACGTCTTCTCGAGTGGGCCGATGAGCACCGGCACGATCGGCGTCTCGGTCGGGCCGATGTCGAAGCCGACCGACCGCAGGCCGGTCTGGAGCCGGCGCGTGTTCTGCCACAGGCACTCGCGCCGCTCGGGCTCGCGCTGCAGGATGTCGAGCGCCGCGAGCACGCCCGCCGTGTTCGCCGGCGGCAGAGCGGCCGTGAAGATCAGCGGTCGGGAGTTGTGCTTCAGGAAGTGGACGACGCTCTCGGCGCCCGCCGCGAAGCCGCCGATCGAGGCCAGCGACTTGGAGAACGTTCCCACGATGATGTCCACGTCGTCGGTGAGGCCGAAGTGCGCCGCGGTGCCGTCGCCGCGGGGGCCGAGTACGCCCACGGCGTGCGCGTCGTCGAGCGCCAGCGCCGCGCCGTACTTCTGCGCGATCTTGAGCAGGCCGGGCACGTCGGCGATGTCTCCTTCCATGGAATAGACGCCGTCCACGATCACCATGACCCCGGTGCCGGCGGGCACCTGCTGCAGCTTGCGCTCCAGCTGGGCCAGGTCGCCGTGGTTGAAGCGCACCGTCTCGCCGTACGACATCTTGGCGCCGTCCACGATCGACGCGTGGTCGAGCTTGTCGAGAAACACCACGTCGCCCCGGCCCACCAGCCCCGAAATGAGCCCCAGGTTCGCCTGATAGCCCGTCGAGAAGACCAGACACGCTTCCTTCCCGAAGAACTGCGCCAGCTCGTGCTCGAGCCGCTCGTGCAGATCGAGCGTGCCGTTCAGCAGCCGGCTGCCGGTGCAGCCCGACCCGTAGCGCTCGAGCGCCTGCTTTGCCGCCGCGAGCACGGCCGGATGATGGGTGAGCCCCAGATAGTTGTTGGAGCCCATCATGATCCGCTCTTTGCCTTCGATGACGACGACCGTGTCTTCGGAGTGGGAAATGGGCCGGAAGTACGGGTACAGGCCCACTGCCTGGAGCTCCCGGGCCTTGGTGAACGTCTTGCACTTATCGAACAATGCGACGTGCTGCAGGGTCTCGGTGTTCACGGGGCCCCCAGGGCGGTGATGGGAAAATGCAGCCTACATGCTAGTGATGGCGACCTAAAACCGCAAGGGGACGAGAGATGCGACGCGTCAGCGCGCACTACCTCTGGTACGTAAGTTGAAGGGCGATGCGCCCGCTGGCAGTGGCGATCACTTTGTTGACCGTCGCCGCGCAACCGGCGGCGACACAAGACCGGTATCGCGTCGCCTGGTGGGATGCGGCGTCGGTGCTGGTCGCCGGTGGGCTGTCCGTCATTCCCCAAGCCGCGGGGCTGCCCCGCGGCGCGCCGCCCTGCGCGCCGTGCGACCCCGCCTCGCTGCCCGGCATCGATCACGCGGCGCTGCACACCTTCTCGGCGTCCGCCGGGACCGCGAGCAGCGTCCTGCTCGCGGGCGTCGTCGCCGGCTCGGGGCTGGCGTCGCTCGCGGGAGCCACGCCCGCCCAGGTGCGCGGCCACGCCGTAGTGTACGCCAACGCGCTCGCGTGGACCCTGGCGGCGTCGCAATGGCTCAAGGTGCTCGCGCACCGCAGCCGGCCCGTGCTCTACACGGCCGACGCACCGGCGGCGGCTTCCGACCCGGACAGCCGGCGCTCGTTTCCTTCGGGGCACGCGGCGCTGGCCTTCGCCGCGAGCACCGCGTACGTGGTGATGGCCGGCCGGGAGCGGCTGCCCCACCGCACGCGCAACGCCGTCGTGTTGTATGCGGCGTCGCTGGGCGTGGCCGCGCTGCGCGTCTCCGCCGGCCACCACTTTCCGACGGACGTCGCGGGCGGGGCGGCGCTCGGCGTGGGCATCGGCTGGTTGGCGGCACGCGTGCACCCTACGGGGCACTGACGTGAGCCAGCCGCTCCCCCGTGTGATGCGGCTGCGCGACGTGGTGCTCTTCAATATCAGCGCCATCGTGGGACTGCGCTGGCTCACCACCGCGGCGAGCCAGTTCGGGCTCGCGAGCCTGCTCCTGTGGCTCGTGGCCATGCTCGTGTTCTTCCTGCCGTCGGCCGTGGCGGTGCGGGAGCTGGCCGGCATCGATCCCGCGGCGGGCGGGATCTATCGCTGGGTCCGTCGGGCGTTCGGACCGCGGCACGGCTTCGTCGCGGGCTGGGGGTACTGGGTCAACAACCTGTTCTACTTTCCGTCGCTCCTGGTGGCGACCGCGGCGATCGCCGCCTACGCTGCCGGCCCGCGCTTCGTCCACCTCGCCGACGACAACGCCTTCATCGGGGTCGTCTCCCTCGCCGGGCTGTGGCTTGCGGTGGGCATGAACGTGGTCGGGCTGCGCGTGGGCAAGCAGCTGCAGAATCTCGGCGGCTACGGCACGTGGCTCCCGGCCCTGCTGTTCGTGCTGCTCGCGGTGTGGTCGCTGGTGACGCGCGGCAGCGCGACCCCATTCACCACCCGCGCCCTCCTGCCCGCGACCCTCGACTTCCAGTCCATCTATCTGTTCGCAACCATGACCTTCGGTCTCGCCGGCCTCGAGCTCGCGCCCACGTTGGGGGACGAGATCTACGACGCGGCAGCGACGCTGCGTCGTGGGGTTCTCGTGTCGGGCGTCGCCATCGTCGCCATGTACGTGCTCGGCACCGCCGCGATGCTCGTGGCGCTGCCGCGGGAGACGGTCAGCATCACCAACGGCATGCCGCAAGCGACGGCCGCCCTGGTGCAACGGCTCGGCGCGCCCGGCTGGCTTGCGCCGCTCGCCGCGATCGTCGCGATCCTGCTGGTGCTCGGTAATCTGGGAGGCGTGGGCGCGTGGCTCGCCGGCTCGGCGCGGCTACCCTACGTCGCAGGCGTCGATGGCGCCTTGCCGCCGGCGTTCGGGCGGATCCATCCTCGCTGGCAGACGCCACACGTCGGCTTGTTGATCCAGGGCGCGATCGCGACGGCGTTCGTGATCGCGAGTCTGGTGGGCTCGACCGTCAAGAATGCCTATCTCGTGCTCACGCAGACCACCATCATTCTCTTCTTCATTCCCTACATCTATCTGTTCGCGGCCTACCTGCGGCTGCGCCGTGAGCGAACCGCGACCAGCGCGCTGATCGGGTTCGTCGGTCTTGCTGCGGTGGTGTTTTCCATCGTGTTGGGCTTCGTCGCCCCCGCCGACGAGGCCTATCCCTGGCTCTACCGGGCCAAGGTCGTGGGAGGCGTGATCGGATTCATGCTGCTCGGGGTAGTACTCGCCAGGCGCGGTGTGAGGCATCACACAGCCGCACGGTCGGCGGCGCCCTAGAATGCAACGTTGCGTCCATCCCTCTTGAGGGACCCCGGGAGTTCTCTGGTGAAGCGTCGTCGCTCGCTGTTGCTGACAGTGATCGCGGTCGTGTGTCTACCAGCCGCGGGACGGTCCCAACAGAGTGTACCGCCCCTGCGCCGCGAGATTCGCGGCTTCGACTTCCGCAGGGACGGCGTGTGGCGCAAGCAGGCGCGGGCTGTGCGGCGCGTGCGTCAGCAATTGCTCCGGCAGAGGAATTTCCCGGCGCTGAACGCCCCGCTGGTGCCTGGGGGCCGCGCCCCGCAGTCACTGGGCGCGCCCCTCGCGACGGGTCCCGCCGTGTCCGGTGTGCTGCGAGTGCCGGCCATCCTGTTCAAGTTCAAGAACACGCCGGCGAGCGCCATCCGACCCACCAGCCAGTTCGACGACGTCCTGTTCGCGCCGTCCCCCACGGGCGCTTCCGTCGGCCGCCCCTACACGTACGCGTCGTTTTATACGGAGCTCTCCAACGGGTTGCTGAGCGTCCAGGGACACACGTACGGCTACGCCGCGCTCGACTCCAACGAGGTGAGCTACACGGGAGTGCCCGGTACCTGCACCGGTAACCCGTACACAGGGTCGACCGACTGCAACGGGCTGTTCTCCTCCAATGCGATCGCGCGGATGCAAAGCGCCTTGACCGAGGCGCTGCGCAAGCTGGACGCCCAGGTCGACTGGACGCAGTACGACAGCGATGGCGACGGGTTCGTCGATCTCGTGGCGTTCATGCAGCCGGCGCTCGACGGCGCGTGCGGGCCCAAAGGAAACAACCACCTGTGGTCGCACCGCTACTTCCTCCTCTCGTCCTATACGACCCATTCCGTGAACAGCCAGGGCGTACACATCAAGATCGCCGACTACATCCTGGAAAGCGGCGTCGGCGGCGCGAGCGGGTGCGACACGACGCAGATCATGCCGATCGGCACGGTCGCCCATGAGACGGGACACGGTTTCTCGCTCCCCGATTTGTACGATACCGATGGCTCGAGCGAGGGCGCCGGAGAGTACAGCTTGATGGGAAGCGGGAACTACACGTCGTCGTTCAGCCCGTCGCGCATGGATGTGTGGTCGCTCAACGAGCTCGGCTGGGTGATCGTTGCGCCGCTCACCAGTAGCGGGACGTACACGTTCGGTCCGGCGACGCCGCTCGTCGACACGACGTTCTACATCCCAGTCACGGGATCGAATCCGCGCGGCGAATACTTCCTGCTGGAAAACCGCCAGCGCGTGCTGTCGGACAGCGCGATGATTCGGCGCCACTGCGAGCGTTGGTATTCCCCTGTCGCTCCACCGGCCTCATGCGGCGGCGGCCTGATCGTCTGGCACGTGGACTCCGAGCAGATCGCGCAGCATGGGTTCGACGTCGACAATCGCGTGAACGCGGGGCCGATTCACGGTCTCGAGCCGATCCAGGCGGATGGGTTCGGCAACCTGGACGCCGATGCGGCAATGCCCTGCGGCCCCAAAGCCCCGCGCTTCGGGTGCTCCGATCGGGGCGACGCCGGCGACGTGTATCCCGGGACGACGGGGAACGCGTCGCTCTCGATCACTACGCTGCCGAGCGACGGCCTCAACTCGAGCGGCTGCCCTGGCTTCAGCCTCGACGCGATCAGCCAGGTCGTGCCCAACGGGGCGATCCGCTTCGTGCTGAACACCGGACCCCAGTCGCTGGCGGTGTCCACGGACCCGCAGCTCCCCGGTGGCCTGTGGGGATACTCTTATAACACGGTCTTGAACGCGGCGTGTGGCGCCGGCACCTACACCTGGGCGGTTACGTCGGGCGCGCCCGTGCCGGGCCTGGCGTTGTCACAGGGCGGCGTGTTGAGCGGCTGGCCGACCGACACGGGCACGTACGCGTTCCAGGTCAGCGTGACCGACGGGACGCAGTCGGCGGGGCGGGGGATGACGCTCCACGTGCTGGAGCCGTCGCTCACGCTCCAGCAGGTGCTGAGTCTCGAGTTCCAGGGTCCCGGGCCGGTGAATGACGACCAGAGGCGCTACCTCGACCTGCAAGGTAATCGTAACAACACGTTCGACATCGGCGACTTACTGCGCTGGCTGGGGCGCATGGGGCACGTCGCGCCGGCCCCGGCGCCCGTCACGGCCGTGAGGGCACGGCCATGAACCGATTCCTGACGGGCCTGGCTATGGTTTGGGCAGTCGCCGCGAGCGGATGCAGCGAGCCCCCCGCCGCCCCCGCCTCCGTGACCTTCTCCGCGCAGCTTGCCAACGCGGGATCGGCGGATCGGGCGCTGCTCGTGCAGCTCGTCGGAGCCGACACGAGCGCGCGCATCGACAGCCTGCTGGAGCCGGCCGGCTCGAGCTATCGGCTGTTCACCGAGCGGCAGTCCGCCACCGAGTGGCGTGCCATCGTGACGGGGAATCTGTCGGACGGAGTGTTGCTGCGTCTCGCCGTACCCGAACGGAGCCAAGCGAACGCCTACACGGCGACGATTCTGGACGTCGCCGACGCCACGTTTGCCTCCCTGCCGCCCGGAGCCCGGGCCGTCACGATCGCGCAGTAGCCCTCCTATCGGGGGGCCTCACGGTGAGGCGGCGGCCGCTGGCGCCGTGCACGCGCCCGCCACTGCGTCGAACGCCGCAGTGCCTTCGGGAAGACGCAATCCGAGGATCGCGCCGCGGCCTGCCCGCGACGCCCACCGCGCGAACCCGCCCGCCGCGGGCGGGGCAGCCGGATGGCGCACGACGTACAGCGTGTACGGATTGGTGAGCGCCGTGTCGGCCACGAACAGGACCCGCAGGCCCAAGTCCCGGAGTTTGGCGTACGTGGGTAGGTCGGCGAGGGCATACGCGTCGCGCTCGTCGGCGAGGTGGAGCGTGGCCGCCTGGTCGGCCCCCGATTCGATGCGCCAGCGCGCGACCGGCGTCACCCCCGCCGCCTGCCAGAGGGCCAGTTCTTTCACGTGCGTTCCGGACGAATCGCCGCGCGACACGAACGGGCCGCCCGCCGCGGCGATGCGGCGGAACGCGGCGGCAGCCGAGGGGGCCGCGGCCACGCGCGCGGGATCAGCCGCCGGCCCGACGATCGCGAACCGGCTGGCGACGAAGGGGCAGCGGAGCAGGGTGTGTCCGGGGTCGACCAGCAAGCGCTGCTCCAGCGCCGGCGCGTGTGTGATCACGACGTCGAGATCCCCGTTCGCCGCGGCGCGCAGGATCTGGCCCGAGGGCGCGACGACGGTCGTGAATCGCGGGCCGGTCCAGAGCGACTCGAGCACGGCGAGGACGCCGGATTGTTGGACGGTGTAGGTTGTGCCGAGACGGAGGGGAGAGGGACCCGAGTGACAGGCCGCCAGCCAGCCGCAAACCAGCGCTGCGCGCGCTCGGTGCATGGCGTAGGGTAGTGCGGGAGTGGTTAGACGGCTAGGCAGACGCCGAGACGCCGAGACGGCTAGCGGTTTGGAGGACCGAGTGTATAGGTCTGCCTGCGCACTGAGACCTCACACCCGCTGGGCGTCTAGCCGTCTAGGCGTCTACCCTGTCCGTCTGTCACTTTCCGCTCAATCCCCGCTAGGTTGTAGGAGCGGGGCGGTAGCTCAGCTGGGAGAGCACCTGGTTTGCAACCAGGGGGTCGTGGGTTCGAATCCCATCCGCTCCACGTTCCGGAGGTGATCACGTGGTGCTTACGACGAAAGGTGCAGTGCGGACCTGGCTGGCCCTGATGCTGTTGGGCGCGGGCGCCGCACACGCGCAAACGGCCGCCCCCCCGGCGCGACCAAAAGGATGGACTCCCATGGACTTCAAGAAGGCGAGCGACCAGGACCTGCGACGCGCGCTCACGCCGCTGCAGTACGAGGTGACGCAGCGTGACGCCACCGAGCGGGCGTTCAGCAACGAATACTGGGACAACCACCAGCCCGGGATCTACGTCGACGTGGTCTCGGGCGAGCCGCTCTTCAGCTCCCTCGACAAGTACGATTCGGGAACCGGCTGGCCCAGCTTCACCAAGCCGCTCGAGCCGGGGAACATCCGCGACAAGACCGATCGCTCCCTGTTCACGGTGCGCACCGAAGTCCGCTCGGCGCACGCCGATTCCCACCTCGGACACGTGTTCGACGACGGGCCCGCTCCCACCGGGTTACGCTACTGCATGAACTCCGCCGCGCTGCGGTTCATTCCGCTGGAGCGGCTCGTAGCGGAGGGGTACGGGCAGTACCTCCCGCTGTTCCAGCCGGCGAAGACTCAGCGTCCCTGACCCGGTGCGGCCCAGCGACTGGCTCCCCCTGCTCGGCGACATCGCCGATCGCGCCGACGAGATCGCCCTTACGTTCTTCGGCACGAAGCGGCTGCGCGTCGAGCAAAAGCCCGACGCGAGCCCGGTCACTGAAGCCGACCGGGCGATCGAGTCGATGGCCCGCGCGTTGCTGCGGGAGCGGCAGCCGGCCCTGGGCATGCTGGGCGAGGAGCAGGGTGAAGTGGCCGGCGCGACCGGAACGCGACTGATCATCGATCCCATCGACGGCACGCGCAACTTCGTGCGGGGGATACCCGTGTTCGCGACGCTCCTGGCGATCGAAACGGACGGGGAGGTCGTGGCGGGACTCGCCAGCGCTCCCGCGTTGCGTGCGCGCTGGCGCGCCGCGCGCGGCGCCGGCGCGTTTCGCGACGTGCGCCGCTTGCGGGTGTCGCAGGTGCGCGCGCTCGACGAGGCGCTGTTGTTCCACGGCAATCTCGGTCTGAAAGAAGGCGGCCCGCCGTCCGGCTTCGCCCAGCTCGTTGGCCGCGTCGGCCACACGCGCGGCTTTGGAGACTTCTACCAGCATGTGCTGGTGGCGGAGGGGGCGGGAGAAGGAGCGATCGATCCCGTGATGCACCCCTGGGACGTCGCCGCGCTCCAGGTGATCGTGGAGGAGGCAGGCGGCCGCGCCACCGGGCTGGGCGGTGAGCGCTCGATCTACACCGGGAGCCTCGTGACCTCGAATGGCGCGCTGCACGAGGCGATGCTGGACACGCTGTCCCGCGCCACGGAGGGAGTCGCATGATCGGTCGACCCCACTGGGCCACTGCGCTGCTCGTCGCGACCGTCGGCGGTGTCGGCGGCCTCGCCATGGCGGCGCGGTCGCCTGGACCAGAAGTCGTCGTGTACAAGAGCGCGAGCTGTGGCTGCTGCAAGAAGTGGGTGGAGCACCTGCAGGCCGCGGGATTCCGCGTGACGGTGCGCGACACCACCAATCTCTCCGGTGTGGCCGAGCGCTACGGCGTACCCCACAAGCTCAGCGCGTGTCACACGGCCGTGGTGGACAGCTACGTGGTCGAGGGGCACGTTCCCGCCGACGTGATCCAGCGCCTGCTCAAGGAGCGGCCTGGCATTGCCGGGGTCGCCGTTCCCGGCATGCCGGCCGGGTCGCCGGGCATGGAATCGGACACGCCGGCCAAGTATTACATCCAGACCTTCGACAAGAACGGCGCGACCTCGGTGTACGGCTCGCGGTGACGCCCCCCCCCGGGCCGGACGTCGATCCGCTTGATGACGAGGACTTCCCGCTCGGCGACGGCACGGCCGAGAGCGAGGTGCTGGTCGTGTGTCCGCACTGCGGGGAGGCCAACGAGCTCGGGCTCGACCCCGGCGGAGGCTCGGTGCAGGAGTACGTTGAAGATTGCCAAGTTTGCTGCCGTCCCTGGCGGGTGACCGTGCGCTACGCCGAGGACGGCACCGCCGAGGTGTTCACCGAAGCGCTCGATGAGTGAAACGCGAGTGCCGTGAGACCCGTAGGACGCCTCGTCCTCCACTCCACAGGCCGCCGTGACGACCGGATTCCGCCGAGTGTGTCTCGTCATCGCCTCGTTCTCCTCTCCTCTCGTCGCGCAGGACTCGAGCTCCACCGGTCACTTCCACGTCGGACTCACCATCCACGATTGGGGCATCAGCCTCGGGAACGCGCCGCGCGTGAACGGGCTGCGCATCAACATCCAGGACGCCGGGCTCGAGCGCGTGAATGGCATCAACGTCACCCTGTGGAAGCCGCGCGAGCCGCTGACCGGCACCGTCAACGGTATCCAGGTGGGTCTCGTCCCGGGCTCACAGATGGTGAGCGGCATCGCTCTGGGCGTCGGCGGCGTCGTGGCCGAGCGACGGGCGCGCTGGGTCACCGTGGGCGGGCTGGGCGCCGTGTCGAACGGCGATTTCGACGGACTCGTGGTGGGGGGGCTCGGCACCGTCGCGAACCGCGACATCAGCGGTATCGCCCTGGCCGGTCTCGGGACCGTGGCGAACCGCCGCATCACGGGCATCGCCGTCGCCGGCCTCGGCACGGTCGCGAATGAAGACATCGTCGGCGTGGCGATCGCGGGCCTCGGCACGGTGGCCAATCGTGACATCACCGGCGTGGGGGTCGCCGGGCTCGGCCTCGTCGCCAACGACGCGGTCCGCGGGCTCGCCGTCGGCGGTCTCGCCACGGTGGCGAACGGCGCGATCAGCGGTATCGCGATCGGAGGTCTTGCCGTGGTCACGAACGGCCGCCTCACCGGTGTCGCGATCGGCGGGCTGGCGGTCGTGGCGAACGCCGCGGTGCGGGGGATTGGGATCGCCGGATACAGTGTGGACAGTCGGGCGCTGACCGGGCTGTCCGTCAGCGCCTACAACCGGGTGCGCGGCCCCCAGCGCGGGCTGACGATCGGACTCTATAACTCCGCGGACGAGCTGCACGGCGTCCAGGTCGGCGTCCTGAACCGGGCGAAGAACAACCGGGCGCCTTTTAAGATTCTCCCTGTGCTGAACATCCATCTCTAGACGCCGAGACGCCTAGACGCCCAGCGGGTGTCAGGTGCGAGGTGAGTGGGTATACCTGCTCACTCCAACCTCACCGCCGCTAGGCGTCTGGGCGACTAGCCGTCTGTCTTTCCTACTTCCTGGCCGCCTCGTACCTCTTTCCCACCTCAGGCCAGTTGACCACGTTCCACCACGCCGTCACGTAGTCCGGTCGGCGGTTCTGGTACTTGAGGTAGTAGGCGTGCTCCCACACATCGAGGCCGAGGACCGGGATCTTGCCGTCCATGAGCGGGCTGTCCTGATTCGCGGTGCTGAACACCTCGAGCTTGCCGCCCGCGAGGGCGAGCCACGCCCAGCCGCTGCCAAACCGGGTCGTCGCGGCGCCTGCCAGCTGCTCTTTGAACTTGGCGAAGTCACCGAAGGTCTTCTTGATCGCATCGGCGAGGGCGCCGCTCGGTTCGCCGCCGCCGCCCTTGCCGGCCGGCGCCATGATCGTCCAGAACAGCGAGTGGTTGTGATGGCCGCCGCCGTTGTTGCGTACGGCCGTGCGGATGTCCTCGGGGATGCCGTTGATCCCGCGCAGCAGATCCTCCAGCGTCTTCTTGTGCAGCTCGGGATGTTTGTCGAGCGCGGCGTTCAAGTTGTTGACGTACGCCTGGTGATGTTTCCCGTGGTGGATCTGCATCGTCTGGGCGTCGATGTAGGGCTCCAGCGCCCCGAAATCGTACGGCAGTGGCGGCAGGGTATGCGCCATGATCCGCTCCTTGGCGGTCTGACCGGTCGTGCGATCCTTTACGCTCTGTGCCATTGGTCGGCCACTCCTTTCGCAGCGGGGTGGCGGGCCGCGGGAAAGATGCACGACGCGCGTGCCGATTTCAAACCGGCACGCCCGCGGGTTGCCCGCCGAGTCGTGCGCGATGACATTGTGTACTGTCGTAACCCCGGACCGTCACGATCCGTTCCGCGTCCCCGACCCGGAGCCAAGGAGCCTGCGTTGTGACCGTCACCGCCTCCCCCTCCCCAGCCGGTCCCCGTGTCGGGACCACCGCTCCGGACTTCGCCTTGCCGTCTACCGCCGGGAGCGACGTCACGCTCTCGAGCTTCCGTGGGCGGCGCCACGTGCTGCTGGCGTTCTTCCCGCTCGCGTTCACGAGCACCTGCACGGCGGAGAATTGTGCATTCACCGAGGATTACGCAGCGTTCGAGCGCGCGGACACGGTCGTGCTGCCCATCAGCGTGGACTCCGTGCCCACGCTCAAGGAGTACAAGGCGAAATACGCGATGCGCCAGGACCTGTTGAGCGACTTCAAGCGGGACGTGAGCCGTGCGTACGGGACGCTCTTGACGGACCGTTTCTTTTCGACGCGCGCGTATTTCCTGATCGATAAACAGGGGATCCTGCGCTGGCGCCACGTCGAAGCGGAGCTCGCAGCCAGGCGCGACGACGCTGAGCTGCTCCGCCAGATCGAGTCACTGTGAGCCGCAGCCGGCACTAGAACCGCACCGGCATGGCGTCCGTCACGCTGCGCGGCCTCGCCAAGACGTACGACCCCGGCGGCACCCAGGCGGTCGCGGACTTGTCACTCGACGTGCGCGACGGCGAGTTCTTCGTGTTGCTGGGACCGTCGGGATGCGGCAAAACGACCGTGCTGCGCTGTATCGCCGGACTGGACACCCCGAGCGCGGGCGAGATCCGCATCGGTGACCGCGACGTCACGCCGCTGTCCCCGGGCGAGCGCGACGTCGCCATGGTGTTTCAGAGCCACGCCCTCTATCCCCACCTTTCGGTATGGGGCAACATCGCGTTCGGCCTCGAGGTGCGGGGCGTCGCCGCGGCCGAGGTCGCGCGCCGCGTGGAGCAGGCCGCCCAGCGACTCGGCCTCACGGGAGCGCTCGAGCGCCGTCCCGGCGCGCTCTCGGGCGGAGAGCGGCAGCGGGTGGCCCTGGCTCGGGCAATCGTGCGCGAGCCCCGTGTGTTTCTCTACGACGAGCCGCTCGCACACCTCGACCCGACTCAGCGCGGCGAGCTGCGTGCCGAGCTGCTCGAGCTGCACCGCGCGCTCGGGGTCACCGTCGTCTACGTCACGCACGATCAGGTCGAGGCGATGACGATGGGCCAGCGCATCGCCGTGCTCGCCGCGGGGCGGTTGCGACAGCTGGGCTCGCCCGCCGAGGTGTACGGGCAGCCCGCCGACGTGTTCGTCGCGCGCTTCCTCGGCAACCCCGGCATGAACGTGCTGACGGGACGCGGACGAGGAGCGGGCCGGGGCGGGGGAGTGGTCGACTGCGGTGCCTGGTCCATCGCCGTCCCCCTGGAGCATTACGAAGGTGAGATCCATCTGGGCGTGCGCCCCGAGCATGTGCGCCTGTGCGCCCCCGACCAGGGGACGGCGATGGCGGAGATTCGCGTGGTCGAGCCGCTCGGCGCGGATACGCTGATCCACCTCGACGCGGGCGGCCAGCGCGTCATCGCACGGGTGGCGGGCTTTCCGGACTTCCGTTCGGGTGACCGGGTCGGCGTCACGCTCGACCGGCAGCACCTCCACCTGTTCGACGCGGGCGGCGCGCGACTGGGGTGAGACGCGTCCTCGGACTGTGCCTCGCGTGCTGGACGTGCGGTGGTCGGGCGGACCGCCGGGGCGCCATGCGCTTCGCCGACCGCATCGACTCGGGAGCGAGCGCGGCCGAGCTCCAGGAGCGGCTGCTCACACCCTTTCTCGCCCGCCACCCCGGGCTCGCGCTCGTGCCCCACCCGGTCGTGGTCGCGGATCGCGACGCCTACCGCCGCGCGCTGCTCACCGCGCTCGCCGGCGACGATGCTCCCGACGTGTTCCTGCTGGACGACGAGGACGTGCCCCGGGTCGTGGAGCGGGGCGTTGCGCTCGATCTCGTTCCCTACCTCGGGCGCGTCGGCGTGGACCCGACGCGCTACGACCAGACGCTCCTCTCCGTGTTCCGCCGCGGCGCCGGGCTGTATGGCCTGCCCCGGGGCTATACGCCCGTGGTGGTCGCCTACAACAAGGATCTGCTCGATCGCGCCGCCATTCCCTATCCGACCGACGACTGGACGTGGGACGATTTTCTCCGTGTCGCGAAACGGCTCACGCGCGATACCGACGGCGACGGGGCGATCGATCAGTGGGGCACCGCCTTCGACCCCCGGCTCGCCATGTGGCTGCCGTGGATCTGGTCGGGGGGCGGTGACGTGTTGTGCGCCGATGGCCGGCGCGCCTCGGGGTGTCTCGACTCGCGGGCCACGATCGAGGCGCTGCGCTGGTACGCCGGTGGGAGCACGAGCGCGGGGCTGGCGCCGCGGATCCACGACGCGCGTGACGCGCCGGGGGCCATCGCCCGTCTGTTCGCGAGCGGGCGCCTCGGACTCATGACGACGGGTCACTGGGCGATTCCCGCACTGCGAGCGAGCGTCGCGTCCGGCCGGCTGCACGTGGGATTCGTCGCCCTCCCGCACCGCGCCGGCGTCGCGCCCGCTACCGTGCTCTACGTCACGGGCTATGCGGTACCGGCACTGACGCCGCGGCGCAAAGCGGCGGTGGAGCTCGCGGCCGACCTCACCGATTCCGCCGCCGCGACGGCGCGGGCCGAGGCCGGTATCGAGCTGCCGGCGGTTGCGGCGGCGGCGCGGGCCGTCGCGGCGGCGGACGCGCTCGGCTGGGACGCGGCGTTTCTGCGCGCGGCCGCGCACGGCCGGCCGTCCTGGGGCGCGCGCGTCGGGTCCTGGCGCGACGTGGCGGAACGGCTCTCCGGCCTCATGGACCGCATCGTGATCACGGGCGTCGACCCGGCGCGCGCCGCGGGCGCGGCGGCGCGCGAGCTCGACCGTCTCCTGGGGGCCACGCGATGACGTTGCGCGCGCGCGCCCGCTGGGTCGCCGTCCTCGGCCTCGCCGCGGCCGCCCTGCTGCCGCCCGCCGCCGCCCGCTGGGCGCGCGATCGCGGGGAGCGCGAGCTGGCCGCCCGCGATGCCACTGCCGCCGCCGGGTACCTGTCGATCGTCACGCCGATGGCGCGGAGCGGGAGCGGGTACGACCTGCCGCAGCTCCTGATCCGGGCCCGCGCGCTGGCCGGGCTCCCGGCACTCGCGGTCGACTTCGAGATCTATGACCGCACCGCGCCCCTGGTGCACGCCACGGCGCCGCCGCTCCCGCCCGCGGAGCTCGAGCGGCTGCGGCGGGAGGTCGCGGCGCGCTGGACTGGACAGGCGATGCTCGCGCCGCTGCTCGATCGTGACGGCTGGGATGTCGTGGGGGCCGTCGCGGCCCAGCCGCGCGGAGGCGGCTGGCCCGTGTCTCCGTGGTCCCTCGCGGCGCTGGTGTTGCTGCTCGTGGCCGGGACGCAGGCGGTGCGCACGCTGGGCGTGGCGGGCGAGCCGTGGCGCCAGGCGCTCGGGCGCTACGCGGCGGCCGCCGGCCTGCTCGGCGCGGCGATGTTCGCCGATGTGCGCCTGGCCGGACGCGCCGCCACGGATGACTGGCTCTCGGACGCCCGACTGCTCATGCAGGAGGCGATCGCCCGGGTCCCCGAGACTCGGAGCGCGCCCGCCAGCCTCGGGTCCATTGCCCGCGGGGCCGAGGTAGTGCCGGCGGAGTCGCTCGGCGCGGGCGTCGTGCGGCGCGATGTCGCCGGCGTCGTGCGAGCCGTGGTCGCCGTGCGTCTCGGGCCCGGACGCTGGATCGAGCTGCGAGCCCGCCCCGAGGAGGCCGGCGCGGCGCCCTGGCTTGTCCTCCTGCTCGGCCTGGTCGCGCTCGGCCCGGTCGCGGCGCTGCTCGCCGGTTGGAGCCTCACCGCATCGCCGCGGCAGCGGCGCGAGACCGTGGCGGCCTGGGGGTTTCTGGCGCCGTCGGCGCTGCACCTCGTCGCGTTCACCGCCGGTCCGGTGCTGTTCGCCGTGTATCTATCCGTGCATCGGTTCAGCCCCGTCGAGCCCGCCCGACCTTTCATCGGACTCGCGGGCTACGTCCAGGCGCTCGCGAGCCCGCAGGTCTGGGCGGCGCTCGGGCGTACGCTGCTCTACGCCTGCTACGTCCCGGTCACCATGGGGCTCGCGCTCGCGCTCGCCCTGGTCGTGCGCGGCCGCTCGCGCGGCGCGAGGCTGCTGCGGGCGCTATTCCTCCTGCCCGCCGTCTCGTCGGTGGTCGCGGTCGCCCTCGTGTGGCGGTGGATGTATCAGCCGGATGTCGGGGTCATCAATCACCTGCTGGGGCACCTGCTCACGCGCCTCGGATCGGGACCGGTGAACTGGCTCGGCGACCCCTCAGTCGCGCTGATCGCGGTGATGATCGTCTCGGTCTGGACGCAGCTCGGGTATCAAGTGGCCGTGTTCCACGCCGGGCTCGAGAGTATCCCGCGGGCGTACGTCGATGCGGCCCGCGTCGACGGCGCGAATGCATGGCAACGGTTCCGGCGGCTGACCCTCCCGCTGCTTCGCCCGGTGATTCTGTTTCTGCTCGTGACCGGGGTGCTCGGCGCGTGTCAGATGTTCACTCTGGTCGCGGTTCTCACCGCGGGAGGCCCGATCGGGAGTACCGACGTCGTGGTGTATCGCATCTACCAGACCGCGTGGGCGCAGCTCCAGTTCGGCGAGGCCAGCGTGCTCTCCCTGCTGCTCTTCGTGCTCCTCCTGGTGGCGACACGGGCGCAGCTCAGACTGCTCGACCGGCGGGTCGAGTATGCGTAGTCCGAGCGCGCCGCGTGTGAAGCGAGACGGATGGCTGGTCTACGCCGTCGGCCTCCCGATCGCGCTCCTCGTGCTTGCACCTTTCCTTTATATGGT
>Ga0209471_1000628_pt1 | contig 22683 bp, 20 predicted proteins | sample GraSoiAngelo_128_FD_185885 | JGI IMG/M metagenome (GOLD analysis project Ga0209471, IMG submission 185885) | Grasslands soil microbial communities from the Angelo Coastal Reserve, California, USA - 14_0927_12_20cm (SPAdes) (version 2) | ecosystem: Environmental > Terrestrial > Soil > Grasslands ... | reverse complement strand
ACTGAAAATCCCCGTGTCGGTGGTTCGATTCCGCCCCTGGGCACCATCGCCAAGTGATCCTGACCGCCGGGCGCTGCACGGGCAGCGCGCCTTGGTCTCTACTGGGTCGACCCGGTGAACGACCAGGTTCCGGTCGCGTGGAGCGGGTCGGTGGTTTGTGCTCCGGTGCCGCTCAGCGAAAGACCGGTGGTCGAAATGCGAGTGGCCGGATCGAAGATGAGCACGGCCACGTCGAGCTGGGTCCCGGCGATGACGGTGGTCGCCGGAGACCCCGTGCAAGTCTCCACATACGAGAGCTGTGAGGACAGCGTGGCATCGAGGACGCCGAGCAGGTTGACGCCGTGCGCGGCCGTCCCCGGCGGCGTCCAGTTGCTGAATTGATATTTCGGCGTCGTGCTGGCGATGGAAAACGTCTTGCCGCCGGCATACGTGCAAGTCGAGCTGCCGCTGCCCGTCGTGTCGTTATAGGACCATACCGCGGTGCCCGAAGCATTGGCGTAGACGAATCCAAATCCCAGCGATATCTGATTGGTAGTGCCGACAGGCAAGGGATAGGTGGTGGGGTCGGAGCCCGGCAATGGCGCAGCCGTCGGCAACTGATTCTTCAAGACGATGGTGCTCACCGTCAGCGTTTCCTGGCCGCTGTGCAACGGCTTGGTCATGCTCAGGCTGCCGGTCCAGTCGCGGCAGCCGATGTTGGTGACCAGCACGCCGGGCGGCTTGGCGCGCGGAACCAATGCCGGATAGTTGGGCAATGTCGTGCTGATCTCGGCGTTGCCATACATGAAGACAATCTGTTCGACATTGCCGGCCGGATCGTCGCGGCAGAACATGAAGCCCATCGCGTTCGAAATGTCGAGCGGCGCGCTCTGCCATGCGCCGTTGACCTTGAGATATGCCTGCATGCTCGCCCCGGATCGCTGGACCACCTCCAGACCGGTGAACGTCATCATGTTGCCGGAGCCCGTCAGGTCCAGCGCATCCGCCATGAACGACAAGCCATTGACCACCAGGACGCTGCGCGAGGCGGCGTCGCCGAAGGTGACGCGATAGTAAGCCGACGAGGCGTGCGGGAGCGACACCGGGTTCGTCAAGCTGCCCAGTCCGGCGGCGGGCATTTGAAAGGTGTCGTCGCTCTCCAGGCCTGGCACGTCGGCCACGCGGTCGAGATGGAGATAATTGTTGCCGGCGATGGCGTCACGATTCCAGTTCGCGGCAACGAACCTGGGCCACTCCTGCGAGAACGAAGAGCCCCGGCCTCCCAGCGCGCTGTCGATGGCGATGAGCTCCCCCGAATAGACCAGCGTCTTGTCCCAGATCTCCTTGACGATGGCCGAGCCGAAGCGCGATTCGAGAAAGAGCGGGAGCAGATAGGCGCCGTAGCGGAAGAGCGGTGGCGCGCCCTTGTCGTCATAGGCGAGCGCGATATTGCCAAGATAGCTCTTGGCGTATTTATGCTCCCAATCATTGGTGGGATAGACGTAGTTCGTGGCCCAGACGGCAGTAGCCTCGAGCGTGGTGTAGTAGTCCTTTACGCAGCTCGAGGCTACGTCGTAGGAGAATTCGATGGCGTGCATGAACTCGTGCGCGGCCTGGGCGATCATCCCCTGATAGCCGAGATTGCGATTGAGATAGATATGGGCCGGGACGGCCTTGCACTTGCCCAAGGTCGAGGTGGCGGTCTGGCCCTCCATGTTCTTCGGCAGGTCGACCAGCAAGATGTCGAGGCGGCCGTCGGTCTCGGAAACCAATCCGGTGCCTGCGTCGCTGAGGGGCGTGCGGCCCATCAGGGTGGTGAGCTTGGGCCAGATGGTGTTTTCAAACTCTTGCAGCAAGATGTTTGCGCGCGGAGCATCGACGATCTCGTTCGCCGTCAGATACCAGACCACCACGTGCGTCCCGGCGACGTTCTTCCAGTCTGCGAGCAAGGGACATGAGCTCTCCCACGCCCGGCAGTTGGGGTTTGCCGCCGCGGGGACGGCGCCGCCCGCCAATTGGGCGGCGGGATGCAGCTGGTGCCACCAGCTCCCTTGGTAATACGCCGGCACGAAGAAGGGCCAGAACGAATCGAGGGTCGCGGCCGGGACATTGGCCAGCCCAACCCTGTCGAGATAGGCGACCACTTGCTCATGCCCGTCGACTTCGATGATTCCGGTATCGTCACCCTGGTAGGCCGCGGGCAAGGCGGGATCGGCGAACCCGACGTAGAGCTTGTAAAGCAACGCCTGCTCTTCGCTGATGGTGCCGGCCGTCTGCGCGGCGTCGATCAGGTTGTAGCTGGTGGGATTGCCGGTCGGATCGGGCACTGGATCGGGCCCGGAGCCGAACTGATCGCCGCCATCCGCGGGCGTGCCGCCGTCCGAGGGCGCGGGCGTGCCGCTATCCGCAAGAGTCGTGCCTCCGTCCAAAGTCGGGTTCGATGAGCCGCCGCCCCCGCTGCTGCAAGCGCCGAGCAGCAGGGCTGCGCAGATCGACCAGCGAAACTGCGAACGTGCTTGCATGGCTCGACTCGATTTGTTCTCGCGAGCGCGAGCATAGCACGAGGGCAGTGAGGCTTCTGCGCAGGGCTCTCCTGCGGCTCGCGGGGTGACGCTGGTCGGCACGCCGACGTTCGCGTCAGCAGGCGGCCCCATCAGGTAGTGGACCAGCGGCTCGACCATCACCTGCTGCGAGCAGGTGAGCGTCGAGCTGACGCTATCCGTCGCGGTCAGCTGCTTCAGGCCGTTGGCGCCGAAGGACACGGTGAAGACGTGCTCGGCGATGTCAGCCGGCGGTCAGCTTCGCGGCGAACGGGCGAACGAGCCCGAGCCCTCACTGGCAGCCCCCGTTGCAGTTGATCCGACCGTACACCGGGCAGCTATCGCACCCGAAGAAATCGCAATTGCAACTGTAAGACCCGACGACGCACTGCTGTCCGTAATTCGAGGGCTGAGGGGGATTGCAGGAGCCGTCGCAGCGAATGGTTCCGAAGCAGGCATTGCACTGTGCGCCGACGTTGTACGGAGCGCCGGGAGAGCACTGCCCGTTGCACTGGATGATCCCACCGCATTGGTTGCAACTCTGAAAGAGGTTGTACGGGTCCTGTGAAGAGCAATAGCCGTTGCATTGCCAAGTCCCGCCGCATCGGTTGCACGCCGTGCCGACATAGGACGGGACGGCGGGGCTGCATGAGCCGTCGCACTGGATGGTCCCGCTGCACTGGTTGCAGCTCTGGCCGAGACTCGGGGGAGTCGTCGGGCTGCAGGACCCGTCGCACTGGACGGTGCCGCAGGCGCTGCAGCTGCCGCCGTAGCCGGCGGGCGTCGCCACGCTACACGATCCGTCGCAGCGCACGCGGCCGCCGCAAGAGCCGCAGCTTCCATCGAGGTTGTCGGGGTTGGGGTGGCTGCAGGTCCCGCTGCACTGCACGGTCCCGCCGCAGGTGCCGCAGGGGCTGCCGAAGTCCGCCGGCGCGGAGCCGCCGCAGACCGACGCCGGCGCCGTGCAGCGCGCGACCCCGAACAGGGCCCGCGAATCGGAGGCGACGGAGGCCCCGGTCAGCATGCAGACGCAGCGATCGGGACTGCTTCCTCCGGGGTGCTTGACGAGTGAAAGGACGTTGACCGCCGCGAGGGACTCGTTCTGGTAGGCGGTCTGGTCGCCGGGATAGCAGTTGCAGCCGAGCATCACGTCGGCGGCGGCGGAGCACTCCACCGAGAGCGGCGTCAGCGGCGTTCCGGGGGGAAACAGCAGCAAGGCAGAGCGCGTGTAGAGGCTCCAGGACGTGAAGCCTTGACCTGCCGGTCCGGTGGGACCGGTCGGACCGGTGGCGCCCGGCGCGCCGTTGCAGACGAATGTAGTTCCACTCGCCGAGGTCAGGTTGTAGCCGCCGAAGGGGCAGTTCGAGTCGCCCACTGGCAGCGAGACCCCGCTGACGGATACCCCGGGATTGCCCCGAAGGCCCGTGGCACCGGTGGCTCCCGTAGGCCCGGGGGGCCCCTGCGGGCCCGTGGCGCCGGTCTGACCCGTCGGACCCGTCGGGCCTTGCGCGCCGGCAGGACCCACGGCTCCGATGGTTACCCAAAAAACTGCTGGAATATTTCCTTGCGGCGTCACGACCAGGAGATAGGAGGCCGGCGCGATATCCTTGGGCAGCGCCGCGACCAGGTTGGTCGGCGAATACGAGATGACGCTGAGCTGGATGCCGCCGAGGACCACGCTCGGAATCGTCGTGCCGAGGTTCTGGCCGCTGATGAACAGGTTGTGGTTGGCGGCATCGGCGTCGGCGGTCTGGACCACCGGCACCAGGATCGTCGCCGTGGCGGGAGCGCTCAGCAACGCAGCGAGAAGCACCGCGATGACCCGCCGGTCCGGGGAAAAGCGTACGCAAGCGGATAGAGCCGCCGGAATCCGAGCGCTCATGTGGGTACCCCCCCTGCCGCGGGGCGATCGAAGCGCTCGGAGCACCCGAATGTCAAGCTCGGGGCCGTCATCGCCAACACCGTCTTCTGCTACTCGCGTTAGCCGACCATCGTCACGGCGGCGTCACTTCGCGAGTGCTGCGTCCAGGGCGGCGGCGAACGCCTGCGGATCGTCGGCCATCAGCCAGTGCGACACGCCTTTGAGGCTCGTTCTGCGGCAGCGCGGAACCATCGCGTACGCGAACACCTGCGAATCGGCGCCGGCGTCGATGCAGTCGGCTGCCCCTGAATACTTCTCTGCATCGGCACTCGCGTCATAGCCCATCATCGCCTGCAGCAGTGCCTGGAACGCGCCGGGGCGGAGATAGCCGAGCTCACGGTGCACCTCCTCTCGAGTGGCTGCTCTGGCCTTGCCGACCATGTAATCGTCGGCCCATTTGTACTTGTCGTCGATCGCGCCAACGCCCTGGACAACGTGCGCGAAAACGTCGGGCGGCAGCCTGTGCATGTCGCCGATCGCGTCGACGTAGACCAGTCTCTCCACCTGATGGGGATGAAGCGCGGCAAGGCGGGTCATCGCGGCTCCTGCCATGCTGTGGCCGACCAGCACCACGCGGCCGAGGGAGAGGGCGCGCATGACTGCCTCCACGTCCGCGGCCAGCCCGTCGATGGAGTAGCCGCTCGTGTCCGGCGGCGCGTCGGACAGGCCGTGGCCGCGCAGATCGAGCGCCACCGCGCGGTGCGTCGCGCGCAGGTGGGCAAGCTCTTCGCGCCAGACATCGAGGGTGCCGCCGAGGCCGTGAATGAGCACGACGGCCGGTTCGCCGCTGCCGCCGTCGGAGACGCGCAACTTCCCGGCATCGCCCTGCACGAACGAGATCTCCCGAGCGCCGGGAGGCGCCTTCTGTGTCGCCGCGCAGCCCGCAAGCGCCGCCACCGAAGCCAGGAGAGGGCGGTTCGTCATTTCGTTCCCCCTTCCAGTCACTGGCGCCGGAGCATCTTCGTCGAACGGCGTGCGGTGTTCGGTTTGTTCTGAAGTCCAACTCTAGAAACCGCGCACCACCGGGCTGAGCTTCACCACCTCGAAGGCCGAGGCAGGGATCGACGCATATCTATATAGATGCGTGACCAGCGGATCTTATGCGCTCAATCTGGCCAGTTCGCTCTTGCCAAGATCCACGCGCCGGCAACGGTGCAGACGGCAAGCATTCGCGCAACGGCTCCGCGACTTATTTTTCAACCGTGCGGCCGGGCCAGAACGGCGCTGATCAGCGCTCGACGTTCTCCTCGCTGATCGGCCGGCGCACGGTCAGGTTGAACCGGCCGTCGTAAACGGGGCGCGCCCCGGTCGTCGGCCCCTGGTACTGGACGAAGAGCATGAGCCCGCCAGTCTCGGTGATGAGCGGCGGCTCGAAATGCGGGTCGGGGTAATAGAGCATCGTGCCGGGACCGTAAGTTGCCTCGCCGATGGTGAAGGTGCCCTCGAGGATGTACCAGACCTGCGCGAAGTCGTGCTTGTGGAACGGATGATGAGAACCGGGGTCGTAGCGCACGAGCCCGGCGTTGGGCTCCGTGGGTGCCTCGGTGCGCGGATGGAAGAGCATCTTGCTCCGCTGCCCGGGCCAACGCAGCGTCTCCCATTCCTGCTCGTCTACGTGGATGGCGGAGAGCGGCTGGTGCGTCAATGTCTGGCTCATGGTCCGATTCCTCCGTGCGCGATGGAGTGTAGTCCGCTCGCGCGGAACTTTGCCAGACTGCGGTCAGATCCTCGCTGCGGTACGTGCGCACCTCTCGATGTTCTCGTCGTCACGGCAACACTGACCGCGGCTCCGTTCTGGTCATCGTCGCGGTGCATTCGCTGACGGACTGAAGAACTTCTGCCGTAGTCATTGATTTACTCGGCGGCGCTCCCGCGCCAGCTGTTCCTGGTACGTCTTTTCCAGCTGCGCGACAGACGCTTTGAAGCCCTGCGGATCGACGAACCGATCGGGATCGAAGGGGTCGCCGGGCTTGTACTTCTCGTGCATGTTGAATTGCGATGCGTGTGAGGCGAGCCAGACATCGATCTGCATTTCTTTCTGCGCCTTGAACGTTCGCGCGTAATCCTCGGCGATGCCGGGGTACTTCGGCATGCCGCTGACGGTCACACCAGGATTGATCGACGGCATGTTGGCGATCAGCACGCGATACGTCTTTCCGCTCTCCTGTACGTTCAGCGTGAAGCTCGTCGCGCCTTTGGTGTGGCCAGGATGATGATGTGCGGTGAGGATCGTCCCGCCGAGCGCGATGGTATCGCCGTCCTTGAACGTGCCATCGACTCTGACCGGCTCGAACCGCGCGTCCGGCGTGTCGCCGAACCGGAAGTCCAGCTTGCCGCCGGATTCGAGCAGCTCCTTTTCCAGTTCCGATACGATGAGCCGTGCGCCGGTCATTCGTTTCAACTCTGCCAGGCCCGCGACGTGGTCGAAGTGTCCGTGCGTGGCGGTCAGGATCTTCGTGTTGGCGAGGTTGAACCCGAGCTGCTCCACGTTCGCTTTGATCTGCTTTGCCGTATCGCCCACGCCGGTGTTGATCAGGATGTGTCCTTGCGGCGTGGTGATCAGATACGTGGACAAATCGTACGAACCGACCCAGTAGATGTTCCCGATGATGCGAAAGGGCGGAAACCGGCGGGTCCAATCCGGGTCGGTCTGCGCGAGACCCGGCGAGGCAAGCGCGAGGCATCCGAACATCAGGAGCGACATCATCCAGGTGGTCCGCATGAGGCCCTCGGGCAAGAACCGGAATTGCTAACAGCTTGGTTCACGCGGTGGTGCTCGGGCTCACCGACACGGCCAGCGACGGAGCACGGAAGCGCGTAGACGCGATCCATAGTTCCGCCGCGCCGATGGTGATGGCCCATCCCGTCCAGAGCGAGAGACCGAAGATCAACCGGGGCCCGACGCCGCTTTGGGTGAGCACGACGTCCAGCACCGGCGCGACCATGCGAACCGTCGAGATGCCGAGAGCCACTGCCAGAGCGCGAATCATCCATTTCCGATGACGAGCGACCTGACGTCGCCGAATGGCGACGACTGCGATGGAAATGGCGGTCAGGAACATTCCGCCGAAGAAAACGATGGCTGCCATCTCGAGCGGGCCGCCGTACGGCAAGAGCAAGCCGAAATACAGGCCGGCAAAGGTCGCCACGAACGCAGTCACCACAAGGAAGCGTCCGGACCAGCGATGAAAGCCCAGGTGCCGGTTGCGGATCCACGATGAAAATTGCAGCGGTGCGAGCAGGAGAAAGACGATGCCTGCGAGAACATGGAGCAGGGTCGCGAATGGGTGGCCGGCAAACCGGCCGTCGACCAGCTCGAGCTCCGCTGCCCGCTGCAGCATGAAAGGATCTTCGCGATGAAACGCACGCAGCAGCTGCTCCCGCCAAGGCTCGGCGCGAGTGGCGAAGTCCGCGGGAAAGGCAGCTCGCCCCGTGGCCGCCAGGATCCCGATCGTCGCGAGCAGGAATACGCCAAACCACACGCAGGCAACGAATGCCGGAGGTGTGCCGTCGTCGCGCGTGGCACTCTCGTTCGTCATGAAACCGCGATCATCCTAACTTAGAACTCCGACGCGATCCGCAGGAAGATCCCCCTGCCCGGAGCCCAATGGCTGCCATTGAAGCCGTTCGCGATGCGATAGGCGTAGTGCGCGTCGAAGAGATTGACGACGTCGACAGCGATGCTCGGCTTGCTCGGGAGGTCGAAGAATTGGTGCGAGAGCGTCAGGTCCACGCGGAGGTGGTCGGGCACATGCTGGTCGTTGTTCGCGCCCGTCCGCAGCCCGCTGCCATACTCGGCCAGCCCGGAAAGCCGCGTATAGCCGTCCTTCACGGTGGCGCCCGCGTTGGCGGTCCAGGTCTGGACGTGGTCGAGGGTCTGCCAGTCGGTCCTGGCCAAATTGTCGGGCGAGAACAAATACTGCGCCGTCTCGATGCCCCTGCCCTGCGCCTGTTCCAGCGAGACGTTGGCGAAGGCGCTGAAACGGCTTCCCACCACCAGCACCGCTCCTCCTTCGACGCCACCCGCCCGGCCGTCGCGGAAGTTGTAGGGACTGACGAGATTCGTGCCGCCGACGCCGACGTCATCGATCTGATCTGACGACAGCCGCCCCCAGATGTTGAGCTTCAAGGTGAGCGCGGGGACGACGCGCGACTCGATGCCCACTTCTGCGTAACGGTCCTTTTCCGCGAGCAGGTCGTAGGGGATGACCTGGTCCGGCGGCACGAGGCCGAGGATGCGGGCGGCGGCGGGCGCATCGAGCACGGCGGGCGGCTGCCAGAGAAGTCCGGCGAAGGCGTGAGCGATGGTCGCCTCCGAGAAGGCGTAGGCAACGCCCAGCCTCGGGCCGACGCCGACCTGGGTCGCCTGCTCGGGCGCTCCCACGAAGGTGACGCGCTGGAAGTCGAGACGCACGCCCGCATTGATGACGAAGCGGCCCAGCGTCGCGCGATCCTGGAGGTAGAGTCCGCCGGTGGTCGCCCGCGAGGTGTCGGTCCCCCGCACGGTCAGCGCCGGGTCGGGACCCTGCAAGCTGTCACTGCGCGTGTAGCTGGTGAAATCGGTGGACCCGAACAACCGATCCACCTGGCCGCCGATCTTGAGGACGTCTTGCTCCCCGAGTCGGAGAAGCTGCTCGGCATTGGCGCCGAGGTGATCGGCGGTTCGCCCGACGTCGCTGGTGGTGGAACAGGTGGTGTTTCCCTGAGCGTCGGTCATGCACGGGTCGGCGGTGGGGCCGAGCGCGTTCTGCGGGTCCCCGAAGAGGAACCCGTACGAGTGGCGATAGGTGGCCGCTGCGCGGAAGGAGGAGCGGGGGTCGAAGTCGTGGCGGAACGAGAGCATGGCGAAGGCGTCGCGCTCGTTCTCGGTCTGGTTGGTGTTGCGAGGAAAAAACGGCGAGGGCGCGTTTCCGTACTGGTCCGGCGTGCGCCCGCCGTTCGGCTGGCTGGAGTCGAACTGCGGCACCGATGTATCGATCGGCAGCCGGTAGAAGTTGTGGGCGAAGCTGCCGAGCGCGGACCAGTGCGTGTGCTCGTCGGGGTCGTAATCGAGGCGCAGGAAGCCGCGCTCCTCGTCGCCACCGTTGTGGGAGAGGTCCTCGAAGACTTCGGGATCGAGGGCGCGCTGGGTAGTGCGATAGCTGCCGCCGGCGACCATGGAGAGCGCGCCGAACTTCTTGCCGTAGACGATGCTCGGGCTCAGCGTCTGGTACGAGCCGCCCATCAACTCGATCTGGCCCTCGCCCGCGGCGCTTGGCTTGCGGGAGTTGAGGTTCACGACGGCGGCGAGCCGCTCGCCGTACTCCGCGTCGAGACCCCCGGTGATGACCTCCATGTTCTCGACTAGCTTGGGTGAGAGGAAGCTCCCGAACAGGCCGCTGACCGAGTCCGGCAGAGGAACGCCGTCGATCTGGTACTGGATGTTGGCGTGGTTCCCGCGGGCGAAAAGGTTGCCCATCGCGTCGTAGACGAAGCCCGGCTGCGTGGAGAGGATCTCGTTGACGGAGGCCGTGTCCCCGCGCGGCAGGTTCTTGATCTCCTCGCGCTCCAGCGTCGACGTCGAGGAGGGCGTGTTCGAGGGGAGCGGCGCTTTCGGCCTCTCGGCCACGATCTGGACCTCCTGGCCCATGATGGGCAGGAAGATCTCGACCGCGGTCACCGACCCGGAAGCGACGCGGACGTCCTGCTGCTCACTGCGGCCCTGAGCGTCGGTGGCCTTGATCCGGTAGTTGCCGAAAGGCACCTGCTCGAACTCGAAATGGCCATCCTTGTCGGTGAGGTGCTCATCCACACGGCGGCCGTCGCGGAGGAGGAGCACGGTGACATTGGAGAGGAATTGCCCGTCGTAGTCGCGGACGGAACCATCGACGATGCCGAGGTTTGCGGCAGACGCGGCGAGGGGAAAGGCGAAGACCAGCAATGCGGTGATGCGCTTCATGGAACGGACTCCTGCCAATGTGGCCGGGCAAGCATGAGTGCCGGGCGCGCTGGGCGCCCTGCGGCTCGTGGGACTGCAACATCGACCTGTTCGCGAAATGCGGCGTTCAGGCCGAAGGCGGTCCTTGTGCGCGTGGAGTCGGAGGCGGAAGGTGCGGAGGGGGTTGCTCCTCTTTCTCAGGGAACAGATCGAGGGCGAGAAGCACCGGCGCCGTGAGGAGTACGGCCGTTGCGGGCGGCTTCGAGGCTTGCACGCGAACGGCGCAGGCCACGCACCTGCTCTTCTCGAAGGTCGCGTGGTGATGCTGCTGGCCAGCCAGCAAGAGAAGCGCGAGCGCCATCCCGATGGCGACGGCGCGCTGGAGCAGGACTGACCTCAAGGCCATGCGGGCGATTGGATGTTCGGTGGGGCATTTAATTCAAAAGCCCGGCATGGCCAACGTCAGGAGAGGAAGGTCATGGACAGCCCGTCACTGCTCTGGTAGCGACTGCGCGCTTGGAGTTGGTCCGACTCGAACACGCGGTCATCGGGTATCGCCAGCCGCTCCTGCCGCCGCTCGATCTGGCCGTGCGCGCAGGGACCACGCTCGGCGTGCTCGGGCCCAACGGCGCGGGCAAGACCGCGCTGCTCAAGTCGCTGCTCGGGCTCTTGCCGCTGATCGCAGGGCGGCGGGTGCTGCCGCTCTCGCGCGCGCCGCGGATCGGATACGTGCCGCAGCGTGACCGGCTCGACATGAGCTGGCCGTTCACCGTGCTCGACGTGGTGCTGATGGGCCGCGCGCGCCTGGCCGGGCCGGGGCGGCCCTATTCGGCGATGGACCGCAAGGCGGCGCGCGATGCGCTCGGCGAGATCGGCATCGGGGATCTCGCCGACCGGCCGCTCTACGCGCTTTCCGGCGGGCAGCACCAGAAAGTGCTCATCGCGCGGGCTCTGGCAGCCGAGCCGGAGCTGCTGGTGCTCGACGAGCCGACGAGCGCGATGGACCCCGCCGCCGAGCGCATCCTGCTCGAGCTGGTGCAGCGGCTGAAGCAGGCGCACAACCTCAGCGTCGTGCTGGCGACCCACCAGCTCACCGCGGTCGCCGGGTTCGCCACCGAAGTGGCGGTGGTGGACCGCGAGCGCCAGCTCTTCGAGGTGGGTCCGGCAGCGGAGATGATCGATCCGCAGCGCCTTGGACGCCTCTACGGCCGCGAAGTGCGCGTGGCGCAACTCGACGGTCACACCGCCGTGGTCGTCAAATGAGCGGCTTTCTCGATTTCTGGGCCGGCCGCGATCTGTGGGTCGAGCCGATGATCGCCGGGCTCCTCGCCGGAGCCATCCTCGGCTACCTCGGCGTCTTCGTGGTGCTCAAGCGCATGGTGTTCGTCTCGGCCGCGCTCTCGGAGATCTCCGGAGTGGGCGTGGCATTCGCATTCTACGTCGGGTCGCTGGTGGGCATCGACCCGCACCAGCATGGTGCGGTGCCGCTGCTGCTCGAGCCCACCTGGTTCTCGCTCTTGTTTGGCTGCTTCGCCGCGTTCCTCTTCTCCTTGCGCCCCGGGCACCGGAAGCTCGCGCCGGAGACCATCGTCGGGCTCGGCTACATCGTCGCGAGCGCCCTGGTACTGGCCATCCTCAACAGCCCGCGCATCGCCCAGGAGGCGCATGCGGTGGGCGACATCCTCTTCGGCAACGCAGTCACCGTACCGCGCGCGCAGATCTGGGTGCTCTTCGCCGCCAGCTTCGCCGCGATGGTGGTGAACGTGCTCTTCTTCAAGGAGTTGCTCTTCGTCAGCTACGATCCGGAGACGGCGCTGGTGCAGGGCGTGGGCGTGTTCCGCTATGAGCTCATGCTCAATCTTGTCATCGCGGTGGTCATCTCGGTGGCGACCCGCGCGGTGGGCGCGCTGCCTGTCTTCGCCTTCACCGTGATCCCCGCGGCTGCCGCCCTGATGATCACCGAGAGGATGCGCTACACCATCGCGCTCTCGGTGGGCTTCGGCATAGTCTCCGCGGCGATCGGGTACTACGTGAGCTGGGTCGAGCAGCTGCCCACCGGCGCGTCGATGGTCGTCGTCGCGTCGTTCTTCCTCTTGCCGGGGCTGTTGAAGATCTTGCGCCGCAGCACAATCTGAGGGGCCGATGATCCTGCTCGCTCTCTGCCTTCTCGCGCAGTCGCAAGCTGATCAGGAGCTGCAGAAGCAGTTGGAGAAGGCCATCCAGGCCGATCAGCAGCAAACCCAGCAGGGCCAACCAGCGAACCCGCCGGCGCCACCGGCGGTGACCGGTTCGACCGGCACCGTGCCGCAGACCCTCATGCGCGGCGCTCAGTCGCTGAACCCTGACATCAGCGCCATCCTCGACGCTACCATGGGCTGGCAACGGCGCGCGCCGCAGTTCCTCAACGGCGACGACCCCAACCTGCACGGCGATACCGCCCACGCGCTGGGGTTCACCGCGCAGGAGGTGGAGGTCGCGGCGAGCGCCGTCGTCGATCCGTACTTCAAGGGCGAGGTCTACCTGACCATCGCCAACCTCAGCGGCCTCGAGGTGGAGGAAGCCTTCGCCACCAGCACCTCGCTGCCCTGGAACCTGCAAGTGAAGGCGGGGAGCTTCCGCAGCGCGTTCGGGCGGCAGAACGGACAGCATTTGCACGTACAGGACTTCACGCGCAGACCGCTGATCAACGCGGCGTTCCTCGGCGACGACGGCTTGCGCGGGCCGGGCGCGCAGGTGAGCTGGCTCGCGCCGCTGCCCTTCTTTCTCACGTTCTACGCGGAGGCCCTCTCGGTGAGCAACGCCCCGGCGTCCATCGACGGGCCGCTGCCCGAGCCGGTGAAAAGCTTCGGCGCCAACGTCGCCCAGCGGCCGACCCTGACAGCCGAGGCGAAGTTCTTCCTGCCTTTCGGTGAGGAGTGGTCGCTCTATGGCGGGCTCAATTTCGCCAGCGGCGAGTCGCCGGGTCTCTCGGTCGCGTCCGGCGGAACGATGGGCGCCGGCCGGCAGACGCAGCTCTTCGGCGCCGACGTGTACGTGAAATGGAAGCCGGCCAACGTGGCGCAGACCTACGGCTCGGTTGCGTTCCAGGCGGAGGTCGTCGTGCGCCATCTCGCCGCGGGCGACGGCCTGGCGGACGACTGGGACGGCGGCGCCTACGGACAGGCGGTGGTGCAATTCGCCCGGCGCTGGTTCGTGGGCGCGCGCGGCGACTTGATCGGCTTGCCCGCCAGCTCCGTGACGGCTCGCACCGCCCGCGGCGCGGTCGACCTGACGTTCCAGGGGAGCGAGTTCATGCGCATCCGCGCCTACGCCGAACTGGAGAAGGGCAACATCTCCTTTGCAGATCAGTCTGTGGGCATGCTTCTGCCCGCGGTGCAGCCCTCGTGGGCCCCGGCCCTGTTCTTCCAACTGGAGATTTCCATCGGCGCCCACGGCGCACATCCGTTCTAGGAGCTTTCATGATCGCCTTGATCGCCGTGTTGCACGTCGTGTCGTCGATCCAGACGCTGGGCTCGCTCGCCAAGGAGGTGGGCGGCGATCGCATCGAGGTGGAGTCGCTCGCCAAGGGCTACCAGGACCCGCATTTCGTCGAGGCCAAGCCGAACCTCATGCTGGTGCTGAACCGCGCCGATCTCCTCGTGTACGTCGGACTGGAGCTCGAGATCGGCTGGCTGCCTCCTCTCGTTCTCGGCTCGCGCAACCCCAAGATCCAGGTCGGCGAGCCCGGCAATCTCGACTGCTCGCAGCAGATCCCGGTGCTGGACGTGCCCACCGTGCGTGTGACCCGCGCCATGGGCGACATCCATCCTCTCGGCAATCCGCACTACTGGCTGCCGCCGCAAAACGCTCGCATCATCGCCCGCGAGATCGAGGAACGTCTGGTGCTGCTCGACCCTGACGGGCGCGCGGCGTACCAGAAGAACCTGGCGGCGTTCGAGGCGCGCGTCGCGCGGAAGGAAAAGGAGTGGGGCGGGATCGCTGCCAAGCTGCGGGGGATGAAGATCGCGACGTACCACAAGAGCTGGACGTACCTGTCACAGTGGCTGGGAATGGAGGAGATCGGCTACGTGGAGCCGAAGCCGGGAATCCCTCCCGACCCCCAGCACCTGGTGCGGCTCATCGCGGCGATGAAGGAAGAGGGAGCGCACCTGCTCTTGATGGAGAATTTCTACAACAAGTCGGTCGCGTCGCTGGTGGCCGAGAAGGCTGGAGCGAAGCTCCTCGTCCTGCCCACCGACGTTCGAGCCGAGCCGAGCATCACCGACTGGGTCACGCTGGTGGAGGCCGTGCTCAAGCAGCTTGCCGCCGCGGCATAGCGCCTGGCTCCCAGCCGGATCCGCCAGACGGGCACGCGGAGGAGCGCTTGCCGCAGGTGTCCGACGTGTCCACCTTCCTCCAGCAGTCTCGAACAGCGAGCCGGCCATCCCTCGCGGCTCGCCCTGCCTGCGAGGGAGACAGACAATGCTCCGACGATTCTCGCTCTCCGTGCTTGCCGTCGTCGCGCTCGCCCTGGGGTATTCCAAGGCCGCGCTTGCCGACCCACCGACCCTCTCCATCCAGCAGCAGGCGACGCTGGATGCCACCGGCGTCCTCGTCTACGTCGTTTTGGACTGCGGCGCGGGCGCCAGCACAGCGACGCTGACCGTACAGGTCGGACAGGGCAATTACACAGGCGCGAGCACGGCGCCCATCACCTCGACAGGCGCTCGGCAAGTGGTCGCCGTCCAGGTCAACGGAACTTTCCAGCCGGGAGCTGCGGCGGCCTCTGCCATTCTTGAGTGCGGCGCGCTCGCCCAAGGGCTGCAGCTGGGGGCGACGATCAACATCTCCCCCTGACGTTCTCGATCGGCTGAAAGCCGATCGGATACTCAGGGAGATCGGCCGGCATGCTGAGGCTGCATGGCGTGCAGCGTGTGCAAATAATAGAAGGACGCGATCCGCCGTTGGAAGACGAGCACTTCCGCGGACCGCTTCTGGACCAGCTGCGGATACGACCGGGCGAGATCCTCGCGCTCGAGCGGATCGGTGCGCAGGTCGTAGAGCTCGTCCTCGCGCCGGCCGAAGTGGTGGATGAACGCCTCGGTGGCAGTCACCCGCGTGGCGCAGCTGCCCAGGCAGGAAGTGATCAGCACTCGATCGCGCGGGGAATCGAACATCGAGATCCCGTGGAGCGCGCCGCTCGTCACCCGGAAGCCGAGCAGGCCCAGCACGGTGGGCATGATGTCGAGCTGGCTGATGGGCCCGGGCAGATGGCTCGGAGCAACCAGCTTGCCGGTCGGGTCGTGGATGAGGAGCGGGACCCGCAACCCCTCTTCGTAAGGGACGGTGTTGTGCGCGCGCCGGCCGTGCTCGCCGAAGGCCTCTCCATGATCGCCGACGATGACGAACAGCGTCTTCTCGTAGACGCCGGCCCGCTTGTACTGGGCGAAAAGCTGCTCGAGGAAGACGTCGGTGGCGCGGACGTTGTTGAGGTAGCGGTCGAGCATGTCGTCCGCCGGAGCGAAGTGGTAGACGCCGTGCCGGGTGAGGCGGTTGTAGTCGTGGTGCGCATCCACGGTGAGGTAGGCGCTGAAGAAGGGCTTGTCGCGATGGGCGAGGAGCCAGGCCTCGCTCGGGCCGAGCATCTGGTCATCCTCGAAGCCGAGGAAGTTGGCCTCCTGGAAGCCGGCCGTCGGCATGTCGTCGGGCTTGATGAAGGTTGCGAAGCCCATGTTGGGCACGGCCTGCAATCGGTTTTCGAACCGGGCGTTCGCCGTTTGCAGGTAGACGGTCTGATAGCCCTGCTCGCCGAGCAGCCGCGGCAGGCAGCGGCCGAGAAGGCCGGCCGTGAGCGCGCGCGGCGCGAGCGAGGTCGCCGGATAAAGGCTGCAGAAAATGGCGGTCAGCGATTTCGCCGTGCTGGGGATGACGGCGTAGGCCTTGTCCACCTGCAGGCTCTGCGCAGCCAGTGAGGCGAGAAACGGCGTGGTCTGCAGCGAAGGCTCATAGGGCGTGACGGCGCGCGCGCGCGTCGACTCGAGAACGATGACGACCAGGTTGCGCAGCGGCTCCGTGGAGACTCGCTCGATGGTCAGTCGCCCAGGTTCGAAGAAGCGTGTTTCCGCCACCACCTGGTCGACCGCCGGATCGACGCCGCTCTCGGCCGACGCCCAGGTCTGGGCGATGTAGGCGAGGGGACTGCGGACGAGCGCAACGTCCCGGGCCGCGATGGGCGGTGGCAGCAGCGCCAGCGTGAACGCCGGCACCGCGAGGAGAACCGCCGCCGCCGGCTTGCGCCGCGAACGCCGCTCGCGCCCGAGGTAGAGCGGTGGCCGCCGCGCGCGGATTGCCAAGGCGCGCACCAGCCAGGGCCCGGCCATCGCCAGCACGAAGACGAGACCGAGCAAGAGCCACTGGCCCGCCGTCACCTCGCCCGCCATCACCAGGCCGAGGTCGCTCGGCTGCTCCAGCATGTGGCGCAACAGCGGCCAGTCGAGGGCGTCGACCGTCTGCATGAAATAGACGTAGGATGCGGTGTTGATCATCCCCAGGAGGAATGCGGCAGCCTGCAGCGCGATCGCGACCGTCATCCAGAGCTTGCCGTGCTGGTCGCGCACCAGGAGCAGCACCGCCGAGAAAAGCGCGAAGGCGATGTCGCCGAGCAGCCAGAAGACCGAGAGCGCCACTCCGGAGAACCAGCCCGCGTGCGGCGGATCGACCATGTCGGCAAAGCGCAGCAAGAGCCGCGACGACTGCAGGACGATGTCGTAGACGAGGATGGGCGCGATCAACGCCGCGAGAAAGAGCTGGGACTCGGTCCAACGAGGGCCCCTCCGCGGCGCTTCCACCGCACGAAGGATACACCGGTCAAGGGCGGCGCTTGATATCTTCTGCTCGCGCGCGGTCGAGCGTCTACCAAGGTGCCGTTCGTCGGAGGAATGGCGTGAACGAGCATCCCATCCCAGGGAGTGAAGCCGGCCAATCCGAGCGCCGGCGACTGGCGATCGTGTTCGTCATCATGCCGCTCGTGGCCGCGCCCATCTTCTGGACGAGCTCGCGACTGAGCGCGGACAGCAAGCTGCTCGCGCACAGCAACGAAGTGCTCGAGTCGCTCTACTCGGCGCGCGCGGCGCTGCGCCAGTCAGTCATTGCGCTGCACGCGTTCCTCCGGACCAGCGACGAAGGCATCCTCGCCTCCTACCAGGCGTCGGTGAAGGCGGCCTGGCGCGAGGTCTGGCACTTCAAGGAGCTGACCGCCGACAACCCGCGGCAGGTCGCCAGCGCGCCGCGCCTCGAGCAGCGCATGGCCGATCTCTTCCGCTTCCAGGATGAGCTGATCGCCCGGCGGCGATTGGGGCCGGAGCGCGACACAGAGGCGCGCATGGCCAGCGAGAGCAAGATGGACGACACGCTGCGGGTCGTGACCGGCGATCCGATCGACGAGGAGCGGCGCCTGCTCGAGCTGCGTCTGCAAGGGATGCAGCGGAGCATCCGCACCATGGAGCTGACGACCGCCATCTCCTTCGCCCTTCTTCTCTTGCTCGAGTGGATCGCGTACTCGCGCGCCGTGCGCGTCTTTCCCCGCTCGGGCACATGGAGGGACCATCCCGGCCCGGCGGTCCCGCGCCGCTGAAACGACAACCCCACTCCTGGTGACTGTTCCACCGACGCAGGTCGTAGTATGGGCGCGGTATGGCCGTGGAGCATGAGCGCCGCCCGCGCGTCCTTCTGGTGGACGACGCAATCGACAACGTCGAGCTGTACAGGGAATACTTGTCTCGGAACGGCTACGACGTCGCGACCGCGAGCGACGGCGAAGAGGCGATCGCCCGCGCGGTGAATGAAAACTTCGACATCGCGATCATCGACATCGGGTTGCCGAAGCTCGACGGGCTGAGCGTCATCATGACACTCAGGAGCTACGCCAAGACCAGGCGAATGCCGCTCGTCACGCTCTCCGCGATGACCGGCGAAAAGGCGCGTGCGGCCGCCATCGACGCCGGCGCGGACATGGCCCTCGAGAAGCCCTGCACGCCGGAAGAAGTCGAGCTCATCGTCAACACCCTGATCCACCGATAGCCATGGGATCGATTGCGAGTACGGTCCGGCCAGCCGTCGTATCCGTTGCCGTGATGCTCGTGGCTCTCACAAGCAGCTGTTCTGCTCCACGGCCGCGGTGCATTCCGGCGCGGTGAAGCTGCCCGTCAGGTGGTCGCTGTCGAACGTCAGGTCGAACGTTCCCGAGTAGGGATTCAGCCCGCTCAAGGTGACGGTGCCGGTGTTCGCCCACTGACTTCTCGACTCGCAGGAAGCGTTGAAGTCGTCGAAGATCGCAGCGACGAGGACGTTTCCCTGCCCGCTGTCCTTCAGCGCGAACGTGCCCAGCCCGCTGGGCACGGCGCTGGTGCATGGGGAATTGCCAGATGAGACGACGGCGAGGAGCAGAGTGAGCGACGTGGCGTTCTTCGCGTTCACTGCAGGGGCGCAGACGGGCGAGATGCTCGTGATGAGGATGTTCAGGGATCCACAGGGCTGGCGGACGACGCGAGCCAACGCATCATGGGCCGCGAGTGATGTTCCTTGGACGGTGCCACTGACTCTGTTGCCGCCGCCGCATGCCGAGAGCAAGAGGGCGACCCAAAGCGACACTTCTCTCATGGACGAGCCTCCAAGCGGCGCCTGGCGGCTCAGAGGCTAGTCATTGTCGCGGTCGCGAGTAGACCTTGATGGTCAGTATTATTTCGCGATGGACATCGCGAAGGCGAGCTCGATGGCGGGCGGCTGCTGAGCCGATCCAGCGCTTGCGGCGCGGCCGGACAGGCGGTATGAGCTGCGACGAGCGGCAGCTTCCCTGCGGACTGCTTGTGGGGACGAACCGCCCTTCGACCGGCAAAGGCGTGCTCCCCGGGGCGGACTGAAAATCCCCGTGTCGTTCGATTTCCGCCCGCCCTGGGCGCTTCGACCTTCCCGGAAAGGAAGCAAAAATGACGACCTCCAAACCAGCAGTGGTGTTCGTCCATGGTCTGTGGCTGCACGCTGAATCGTGGAACAAGTGGCTGCAGCTCTTTCGCGAGAGCGGCTACGAGGCAGTCGCCGCCAGCTGGCCCGGCGACTCGGCGACCACCGAGGCCACGCGCAAGAACGCTGCAGCGGTCGCCGGCTTCGGTGTGGCGGAGATCGCCGATCACATCGCTGGGCAGCTGAAGGCGTTCAGCCGGAAGCCTGTGGTCATCGGACACTCGTTCGGAGGCCTGCTGGCGCAAAATCTCTTGGGCCGCGATCTCGCGGCGGCCGCCATCGCCATCGACCCCGCGCCGGTCAAGGGAGTGCGCGAGCTGCCGCTCAGCGCGCTCAAGTCATCTTTCCCGGTGCTGGCAAACCCGCTGAATTTCAAGCGCTCGGTCGCGCTGACGGAGCATCAGTTCCGATTCGGCTTCACCAATGCAGTGCCCGAGCCGGAGGCGAAAGAGCTCTACGCGAAGTACGCCATGCCGGGCCCGGGGCGGCCGATCTTCCAGGCGGCGACCGCGACCTTGAACCCGAAGTCGGCAACCAGGGTCAACCTCGAGAACGCGTCGCGCGGCCCGCTTCTGCTGATCGCCGGCGAAAAGGACAATACCGTTCCGCCAGTCCTGGTCCGGAGCACGCTCCGGGCATACAGCAAGTCGCAGGCGATCACGGAGCTCAAGGAATTCCCGGCGCGCGGCCACTCCCTGACCATCGACAGCGGCTGGCGCGAGCTTGCCGAGTACAGCCTCGGTTGGTTGAAGCAGAAGGGCCTCTGATCGTCGATCCGCTTCGCCGCCCTGCGCAGGATCGGCGCCAAGAACTTGCTCGCGGCGATCGCGGGGGTAGTCTCCCAGCATGGAGGGGATTCCGATCGTCGTGCCCGTGCGCTTCGCGGCGAGCGGGCTGGTCGCGCAGACTACCAGTGGCTGGCTTTCTCTCGAGGCCGTCTTCATCCGCGGTCTGGAGGCGCCGCCGAAGGGAACCGCCATCGCCCTGCGCATCGCGCTGCCGGGCGAGGCCACTCCCGAGGAAGTCGAGGGCGTGGTCGGTGAGCGCGTCCCGCCGGAGACGAGGAGCGAGGTCGGATTCTGGACGCGCTTTCGCCCCTTGCCGGTGGCCTCGCGCCGCCGGATCGGTCGCTTCCTCAAAGGAAGGAACGCAGCGGTCGTGTCGCTGGCCCGCCGCGCTTTCCCGCGCGCTCCGCTCTGCAGGGAAGTCCAATTGCGGGGAATGTCGACCGGCGTCGTCGCTCATTCGGAGAACATCAGCCGCGGAGGAGTGTTCATCGCCACGCCCCAGCCGCCGGCCCTGCACGAGGTCGTCGAGCTGCAGCTCAGCCTGCCCGATGGCCTCGGCGCCGTGCTCACCCAAGCGGAGGTCGTACAGCGGGTGCTGCCGCAGGATCACAACAGCGGCCACGCCGGCGCAGGTCTGCAATTCATCGGCGCTGACGACGCATTCCGCGAGCGGATCGACCTCTGCGTGGACAACCTGCTCGCTGCCCGGCTGAAGACCGCCTAGCGGCGCTCGGCGCCGTCGTCGAGTTGACAAGGCCAACACCTGCTGCTAGTTCCTTAGCACATGCTGCTTTTTTAGCAGCGGCAGTGGAGGGTGGCTTGAGGAAGCAACGCCTCGCCGATCTGAGCCGCCGCGAGCGCCAGATCATGGAAGTCGTCTACCGCGACGGCCGCGTCACCGCCGCCGAAGTACTGGAGCGCATGCCCGACCCGCCCAGCTACTCCGCCGTGCGCGCCTTGCTCCGCATTCTCGAGAGCAAAGGTCACCTGCGGCACGAGGACGACGGCACCCGCTACCTCTACCTCCCCACGCTGCCCAAGCAGAGCGCACGCAAGTCTGCGCTGCAGAACGTGGTCGATACTTTCTTCGAAGGTTCGACCGAGAAGGTGGTGGCGGCGCTGCTCGATCGCGACAACCTCTCGGAAGAGGATCTGGCGCGGCTCTCCGCCCTCATCGAGCAGACGCGGAAGGAGGGACGCTGATGAACGCCGGTGATCTGCTGGAGACAGCCCTCTCCTTGGGAGCGCGTGTCACCCTGCTGTTGGCGCTGACCGGGCTGGCGCTCTTCGCGCTTCGCCGCGCGACGGCGTCGACGCGCCATCTCGTCGCGGTGGCGGGGCTCGCGGGCGCTCTCGCCCTGCCGCTCATGAGCGGCGCTCTGCCAGGCCTGCAACTGCCGGTCCTCCCGGCGAAGCATCTTTCGATGAAGGCCGAGCTTGCCTCGCCGCAAGCGGCACCGCTTCCTGCGCCGCCTCCTGCGTTCGCTGCTCTAGAGCCTCTGGCGCGTCCTCACTTCTTCGAGCGTGCGCGGCGAACGCTGCAGCTCGCGGTCGTCGCCTGGGCGGCCGGGGCCTGGGCGCTGATGGCTGCGCTTCTCACGCTCCGGCTCGGGGCGGGGATGCTGCGCTTCTCGCGCATCGCCCAAGCCGCTGCGCCGGACACCGAGGCCATGGCCGAGGTTGCCCGCTGCAGCGCAGTGCTGCGCTTGCGCCGCCTGGTGCGGCTGGTGCGCAGCGAGCAGGTGTCGGTGCCGATGACGGCTGGAGCGTTCGAGCCGGTCGTCGTTCTTCCCGGTACTGCGCGCGCCTGGACGCCGGAGCGGCGGCGGCTGGTGCTTCTCCACGAGCTCGCGCACGTCAAGCGCCTCGACTGGCTGTCGCTCCTGGTCTCCGAGGTCGCTGCGGCAGTGTGGTGGTTCCACCCGCTCGCTTGGGTTGCGCTGCGCAGCGCGCGCCTCGAAGCGGAAAAGGCCGCCGACGACCTCGTCCTCTCCGCAGGGGAGAAGCCGAGCGTCTATGCGCGCCACCTCGTCGAGATCGCCCGCTCGCTGCGAACTCCGCTCGCCGCGGTGGCCGCGATGCCGATGGCGCGTTCCTCCGATCTCGAGGGCCGCCTGCGCGCGCTGCTCGATCAGCGCAGTCGCACTCCGGCTTCAGCCTCGGGGCGCGTGCTCTGCGCGGGGCTGGCAGGCGCCGCGCTGGCCTTGGCCGTGGTGCGCCCCATCGTCGCGGCCGAGCCGGACGTGCAACTCGCCTCGAAGGCGTCCGCGGATTCTCCGAACAGCGAGGGAGACCCTTCGGCCGTCAAATCCAGGTTCGCCGGGATGGCGAACAAGCTCGCCAGCATCGCCCACGAGATCGCGGGCGAGGACGACTGGTACAGCCGGGGCATGCAGCTGCACCGGAAGGGCAACTACCGGCAGGCGATCGAGGCGTTCGGGAAAGCCATCGAAGAAGGGCGCCGCGAGCAGGCTGCCAGCTACAACATCGCCTGCGGCTACGCCCGGCTGGGCGACAGCGACCGAGCCTTCGAATGGCTGG
>Ga0209471_1000627_pt1 | contig 22684 bp, 14 predicted proteins | sample GraSoiAngelo_128_FD_185885 | JGI IMG/M metagenome (GOLD analysis project Ga0209471, IMG submission 185885) | Grasslands soil microbial communities from the Angelo Coastal Reserve, California, USA - 14_0927_12_20cm (SPAdes) (version 2) | ecosystem: Environmental > Terrestrial > Soil > Grasslands ... | reverse complement strand
TGAGAACCAGAACGGGTGCGCGCTTCCGAAGGCGCGTCCATGGCCCACTTTGGGATGGTCAGTCTCTGCTCAACCGATCTGGGCTTTCTAGGCCAGCGAACGGGTCAAGCTACTGTCTGAATCGCAGTCTTACTCTTTTCATTTAACCTGAGGAAAGCGGCCGGCTTGTTCTCCGACGGAGAGCCTGGTTAACAGGTGAGGGGCGCTGGAATTCGCAGCGTAAGCGGCGTCAGGCTTTTGAAACCGCCACGCGCCCACGCCGCCGGCTGCGATTGGTGACCTGCGCCACCATTGGCAATCCACCCAGCTCCAACAACAATTTGCGGAGGCGGTAGCGTTCTTGCAGGTCCATGTCTGCAAATTCGAAAGCCATCGCTTGAGGCCGCGCGCCGCGCACCATCGCCTGCGCCTTGATGTGGCGCACGCCATGCGTGAACTTCAGACTCAGCAGCGACCCTGGCGCCAAGTGACGCTCTCCTGACCCGATTCCGCCGCCCAGGTTCAATTCGGGGATGCTCAGTCTGAAGTTTTCCCGCAAATTCGTAGTGACCGCCACGAGGTTGCGCGACAGTTTCAGTCGTGCATAGCGCCTTTGCCGGATCACTGAAGCGTTTCCTTCCGGATCCGTAGGCTCCAGCGCCAGCTCCCGGCGGTCAATTCCGCTGGCGGCCACGACTTGCATCCCAACCGCCTTATCCACGCGGAGCAGCGCTTGGGCCGCGGCAATTCTCATTTCGTTGGGATACACCCACCGCCATACTTGTTTGGTTTCGAGAATGTGCAGCAGCAGCGGGCTCGCCGCAGTGGCTCGCAGCCGCCCCAGGGCCTCGATGGCCTTCACGCGCGCGAAACCCATAGTTTCGTCTTCCTGCAATAGCGCGATCAGTTTTGGAATGCATTCGGCCTGTCCGCTCATGCCCATCTCATCGATCGCGAGCGGACGGATCATAAGGTCCAGCGAATCGTAAACCGCAACCAGCAGCTGCGCCCGCTGTTCCGGCGGCGCAGCGGAGAGTTGCCGCACAACCCGGTCATGGGAAGAGCGCGGCCACTGCGAGAGCCGCACCGGCAAAATTTTTCCCACCTGGTCGGGAGAGAGCTGGCTCAGCAAACCAATTGTTTCAGCCGCCTCTCCTGCGGGAGCCGTCTGCAGCGTCTCGATGAGCCGTTGCACGGCATCTTCCCCCAGGTTGTGAATCACCGAGCACAGCAGCTCGCAGTCCTCACGGAACCCGCAATGCCCGAAGCGGTTCGTCACGTAGTTGATGGTGGCCTTGGGCATCAGGGTCAGAATGTCCATCATCCCGTCAGCGATTTGCCCGGTGCGCACCGCTTCTTCGATGAATTCGGGCAGCCGCTCCTCGGCCCCGATGCGCGGCCGCAAGCTTTGCGTCGAGCCTGGCCGCTGCGCTTCCACGCTTTCCAGCGAAGCCAGCGCCTGCTGCATTGCCGGGTAGCAGCGCTTCGAAGCTGCTTCCTGGCTCAATCGCACAAAAGCCGCGCCGACCAGCGTCTGCAATTCCGGTTCGCGCTCGACGGCCAGCTGGTTCCCGACCCGCCGGATGGCCTCCATCAACGCACTGCCATCCCCGCTGCCATAAAGTTCGCCCAAATCGGAGAGCCCAATCGCCGTCGTGCGCCGCGCTTCCGGCGCTTCCAGCCCGATGCAGGACGCGTACTTCAAAAGTATCTCGTTTGCGGTCTTCAATTCGCCGCGCCGCAGCATCTCTTCCAAGAACGCGCGTACGTTTCGCGGCGGCACGCACCACGCCTCGTCCGATGTCAGCACTTCCTTTTTGTTTTCTTCCGGCACCTGCTCCCAGAATTCCTGGTCCAGCAGCTCCGTGTAAGCCTGCACGGAGAGTCCCGCCTGCGCCATCATTTGTTCTTGTGTGGAAAGAATCTTGCGCAGCGCTTCGATTTCGGTGTTCATGCGGTCGAGCAGTTGCTTCACCGCATTCACGCGCAGCTCGCCGCGCTCGTAGCTGTCCAGCGCGAAGCGAATCGCCACGTGCTCCGCCAGCTTCAGCAGCATCGGTTTGTCGGGTTTCGCTTCGGGCGCTTGCGCCGCCAATCCTGCCAGCGCCTGCTGCAGCGTATACTGCGCGCGCACGGGCATCGAGCTCAGCCGCGACTGGAACGTCGGCACGTCCATTCGCGAGTCCGGATCCTTCCGCGCTTTCCCCAGCGCGGCAAACAGTCCCAGCATCGAGCGCACTTCCTCTTCCTCGACCCGGAATGCGCCTTCGCCGCTTCCTATTCCGTGTCCGTGCCCGCCACCCTTTTCGCCACGCAGCAATGCCGAAGCCGTCAGCCATTTTCCCGGAGCTCCTGCGCCGCCGCCTCCCCCACTTCCAAACTCGCCGCCGCCCGGTCCGCCAGCACCGCCGCTTCCGGCCCCGGCGCCCCAGCCCCCTGCTCCCGAACCGCTACCTCCGCCGCCGGTTCCTGATTCTCCTCCTGAGCCACCGCCTCCCGGCCCGCCACCAACGCCGGTTCCGCCTCCGCCCGAACCGGTGCGACCGCCCCCTCCGGTCCCCCACAAACCTTCACCGCCGCCGCCCGTTCCGCCGCCACCGCCGGCCGTCCCCGCTCCTGCGCCGCCTACTCCAGTTCCGGGGCCACCCGACCCGCCGCCGCTTCCGCCCATCCCTGTCCCGCCGAACCCGGGCCCGGCTCCTCCGGGACCATGACCCGGCCCGCCCATTCCTCCGCTGCCACCGCCTCCGCGCGCGCTTTCCGCGGCCAAAATCATCTGCAGCATCTTGTTCGGGTCTTCAAAGAATTCGCGGAACTTGTCGCCCTGCGCGCCCAGCGCTTTCGCCGTCAGCTGCGCCGCCACTTTGATTCCCGCCACCGACGAATCTTCCGCGACGTAGCGAATCTCGTTCACCTTGATGCTGGTGTCTCCGCCCAGCGCCGTTTTCAACTGCTCGGCCAGCGCCGACGGCTTCGTGTTTCCGCTGGGAAACGCGCGCACGAACCGCGCAAATTGCGACTGGGAAAGCCCTGTGGAAAAGTGGATACTCGCGATTCCCGAAGCGGTCAGCAGCTGCGCGAAGCTTCTTTCTCCCGCCGACGAGCCCATCGGCACGCCGTCGAGCAAAATCTGGTGCCCCGAAGCGCCCAGCAGCACTCCGCTCCCGCCGCTGACCTCCAGCGCCTGCCGCAGCTCTCTCCACGCCGTGTCGAATTGCGCCGTGGTCTTCGCATGCCCGAACTCGTACAGCCGCGCGAATTTCAGCAGAATGTTCAAGCTGCGAACAAACGCCCGCGCCCCGCCTTGTGCTTCCGGACTCATTCCCGTTGACCCAACGTTCTAACCCTAAACCCCAGGACCCTCACCTCTTCCACCCTTGGACTCTTCAGCTCTTCTTCGCCATGCCGTCATTTCGAACGGAGCGCAGCGCCGCGAGAAATCTCTCTTCTCTTCAACCCTTTGACTTTTCGACTCTTAAACTTCTTCTTTCTGCTTTCTGCCTTTCCCTACCTTAGTTTCCCTTCGTCCCCCTTACAAGCCTCCACCCGCCCCCTGTACTCATCTCAATAACAGATTTGTTGCCCCTTTGGAAACATTTCGTCTTGCCGCCTTCAGCCCCTCACTGCTCAATGCGGCCACCGCTGTTTGTATTTATACCTCGAGAAAAGCCAGTGCGTTCACTTGCTGATTCTCCTCTCCAAGAATGAACAAGAAGACGCCACGGCCGATCAGCGCTCGCTGATCCGGCGGTCGGTCACAGAGATCAAAAAGGCATCGGGAGCCTGACCATGTCCAAGAGAATCAGAGTCAACATTTTTGAGGAAATGAAGGAGGCCCTCCAGGCCCTTTTCGCCACCTATTTGAATGTCAGCGCCAGCGCCGTTCGCAGCTGGGAGCAGGGCACGCGGCGTCCCCGCCAGGCCGCCCTCAAGCTCCTCACCATCGCCAAGAAAAACCCCGAGGCTCTGCTGGTCCCTTGACATTACGACCTTCCGCCTTTCTCCATCTGACTTCACCTTCCGCAGCCTCATATTGCGCAGTAAACCTAAAAAAGACATAACTTTACAGCTAATCAAAATACGTATATCCATAGGGGCCCTTCCCACGCGTTTCCGTCCTCCCAAGTCCCGTTTAATCCAAAGGAAGCACTTTCGAGGCCGCTATCAGCGCGTGCGAGGATTCTCGCTTCTTCTGAAACCGTCGACTGTGAATCGAAGATCCCGACCCCATCGGGACTGTCCGCTAACTGGTAATTCTCTGCCGGGTCAAATCGTCACTCGCCACTCATCACTTGCCACTTCAGAATTGCGTTTTGAATGTGCCGCACATTTCAAGTATAAAGACAGTGCAAGCGCCTATGCCCGATCAGCCCCCATCGGACCGTTTCAAAGCGGAGATGCCGCAAATCCCCGGCGTCCCCGCTCCTGGGACGCAGTCGACTCCTCCGGCCGACTCTTCCCTCAAACTCGGCATCGGACTCATGGCCGTGCTGTTAGTGATTTTCCTGGGGGCGCGCTGGGCGCTCCGTCCCCGCCACGCGGACACCAAAGCCGCCGACCAGCAGCCGCAAATCGAGTTGCCCACTCCCGCCCCCGACCCGAGCACTTTGGTGCCGCACGCCACGGCGGACGCGCCCGGCATCGCGGAGGTCGCGGAAATGTCCAAGCCGTGGTCCTTCAAAGAGTTTTTTGTGCGCAACGCCCTTACCGGCGAAAACACTCCCGGAATCCTGGTCCGCCTGCCGACCGGCTCCGCATCGCAAGCCACCGGCTACTGGGCTTTTTCGGTGAACGCGCCCTTTGGCAACTGCAAGCTCGAGTACGTCACGGATCTCGCGCGCCTGCACACCGAGTACGGCTTTACTCGCGCGAGACATCCGATGGTTGGCAATCCATGCAACCACACGGTTTTCGATCCGGCCAAAACCGCGAGCCTTCCGGGAACCGGCGCCATCGTACGAGGAGCGATCGTGCAGGGATCGGACTTGCGCCCACCTCTCGGCATCGAAATTCAGGTGCGCGGCAAAGACATCTTGGCCATCCGCGCCGAGTAGCGCGCGGTTTGCAGTTTGCCGTTGGCCGTTCGCAGTTTTTAGTTCTCCCAACATGTCGAAGGAAACCGAGACCTGCCATTCCGAGGAGCAGAGCGACGAGGAATCTCTTTTCGGGTTTGGTGCTTTCGGCCTGGAACTCTTGTTCGTTATTATGCTTGCGCAGCAATGAATCGCAACTTTCTGGCCGGAATACGTGCGAGCGCACGGCCAACCCGGCACGCGCGCAGTTCACCTGACGGGAACGCTAGCGGGATGGCTGCTGGTTGCCGCAATCGCATTGCAGCGCTGGTGGTGGATCGCTCTGGCGCTCCTGGTTTCGTACGGGGCTGGCGTGGATCTCCCACTTCTTTGTGGGTTGCGCCTGCGTTGTCACTCTGCGAGTGAGTATCTAGAGCCACGCGACCGAATTCAATGGTCGGCGAACCGCTGCTCTCCGCATACTTGAATCTAAATTAGATAAAATCTTCAAAAATATCGAAGCTTAAGCTTTTCGCCCACCAATTTGGCCTGTAAGTCATAGAAAAATCAAAACCTAGGCGCGACAGCCCATTGGCGGTTGACCTGCAAACCCCTTCGCAAAGCTCAAGCGGAATCTGTTTGTCCGGAAAGGATTTGTTCGGAGACTCCGCGCGCTGAGCAGGGAGGTTTGCGTTTGTTTCATTCGAATGGAGGGGAGCAAATGAATTTTGAAGGAGCGGTTATTCAAGGCGACTTTCGAAACACAGCGACAAGGTCTGGCGGGAGATTTCGCAATGCAAATCTGCGGACGGCGCTTCTGACTTTATTGATGGCTTCACTGGTCTTGCCGGCCTTTGCGAACGCGCAAAGGCTCGACGGGACTCTACGTGTCACCGTGGCAGATTCGACGGGCGCAGGAATCGCCGATGCCAAAGTTATAGTCACCAATGAGGCGACCAATGTGTCGATCATGACGACAGCGTCGAGTGCGGCGACGTACGTTTTCCCGAATCTTCTAGTCGGCTCTTACACGGTTACGGTGGAAAAGCCGGGATTCAAGAAGGCCGTCAACAGAGGCGTCCAAGTAGAGTCCAACCAAGTCGCGGAAGTTGCCGCGACGCTTGAGGTGGGAGACGCCACGGCGGTAGTAGAAGTTACGGCCGGAGCAGATCTGGTGAAGACGGAATCCTCGGAACTGGGCGCCACATTCAGCAACCAAGTCGTGAATGATCTTCCGGTGAATACGCTGGGGGGTGACGTGAAGGAGCTTGCGGTCTTTGCTCCAGGAACAACGACGCAAGAAGGCGGGGTGCTGGGTTCGGGCGGCTCGATCGGGGGAACCCGCCCGCGGTTCAATGGTTTTTCGATTGACGGCGTCGATGATAACCGCGTGGATGTCAACGGTCCAACGCAGCCGGTCATTCAGGAGTCTGTAGCCGAATTCACTCTGCTGACCAATCAATTCAGCGCTGAATATGGCCACTCGGCCGGAGGCCAGTTCAATATCGTGACCAAGTCAGGAACCAATAACTGGCATGGCGCCGGATGGGGCTACAACCGGAACCGGGATCTGGACGCGGCAACGAACCAGGAGATAGCCGCTGCCGCCGGTGCCAAAGCTAATGGCAACCCAGTTTCAGATGTTAAGAATCGTTTTGACTACAATCGGCTGGGCGCAAGCGCAGGAGGCCCGATTCTAAAGAATAAGTTTTTCATCTATGGAGCCTACGAATTCCAGAATGAAGGTTTGGGTTCGCAGGGCGCGACAGTAACAACGCCAACGGCCGCTGGAATGTCGCAATTGCTGGCAATGAACCCCGACTCGGCCGTGGTGGCCATACTGAAACAATTTCCCATCGCGCCCCAGCAGTCCCCAGGGCCAGGCGGTACGGTACCCGTAAGTTTGAATGGTAACACGCAGAGCATCCCAGTCGGCAATTTCGCCGGAGTCGCTCCAACCTACTTTAGAGAACACGATTTCACAATCAACGGCGATGTGAACCTGGGCAAACATCAACTCCGCGGGCGCGTGCTTTATGATCGGCAGCGATCGCCGCAAGTAAACCCGGTTCAGCCACAAAGCCAATTTACAGGCGCGAACCAGTCTGACGCACGGAAGTATATATTGACTGATGCGTGGACGATTAGCAGCCGGGTCATCAACGACCTTCGTGCTTCTTTCTCGAGGCTGAACGGGCCCAATATTGTGACGCCCGCACCGTTTTCTAACTTCCCGAACGTTGAAATCGATCCGTTCGGGAGCAACCTCGGCCCGTACAGCCTTGCTCCGCAGGGCTACGTTCAAAACATCTACCAGCTTGTCGACAACGTCACCTACATCCGCGGAAGGCATACGTTTAAGGCGGGGATTGAAGGAAGGAACTACATCACAGAAAGCACGTCTTTGCCGCGTGCGCGCGGGGAATGGGACTACGCCTCGCTCAATTCCTTTATCAATGACCTTGTGCCCGACGGCGGTAATGGGGCGCTCCGGGGTGCGGGAACAGCTACTTCAGCGCTGAACAATCCGGCAGTCTACTGGTTCGTGCAGGATGACTGGAAGCTGATGCCACGGCTCACGTTGAATCTTGGACTGCGGTACGAATGGTCCGGTGTGCCGCGCGACGAAGGCAAGCAGGCGCTGAACTCCATCGCCGATGACCCCGCGGTTGGGTTGATCTTCCGCAAGCCGAAATCCGATACCAACAATTTCGGCCCGCGCGTCGGCTTTGCGTGGGATCCTACGGGGCGGGGGAAATGGTCCATCCGGGGAGGCGGCCAGATCGCGTACGACGTAATCCCCACAAACTTCGCCGTCAACAGCTTGCCGCCGGAATTGCAGACGGAACAGAATCCTACACTCACCTGCGCGCTGCCCGGCTCGCCGGCGTGGTGCACTTCTGGCCCCGGGGGCAAACCAGGTTCTGGCTTCCTCGCGGGCGGCGGCCTCCTGCAGGTCAACGTACCACCCGCGACAACTGCGGATGCTCGAAAAGCCACGCAGGCATTAATCCTGGACATGGTGGATCCGAAGGTAATCACTTGGTCGCTTGGCGTGCAGCATGAGGTATTCAAAGATACCAGCATTGAAGTGCGTTATGTAGGCACGCGAAGCCTGGAACTGCCGGTGCAGAAGCGCCTCAACTCGGCTTCGGCGTTTGATCCAAACGTTCCCGGCGGGGGCGCCACACCGCTCCCGACCTACTTGACCGCTTCGGCGGTTCCATCAACTGTGACGGCGCCCGCGAGCACGCTGGCTGATTTCGACAACTTCCTGGCGACAAAGTTGTACCGGCCGTTGTTGGCGGCTCCGAACGGATTTGCCGGGAACTTGACGACGGACCCGCCGCTGGGGGTCGGGATTTATCATGCCGGTTCGGTGGATTTCATGCACCGGTTCGCGAAGGGGTTGTATTTCCGCACGAACTACACATTCTCGAAGAATATTGACAATTCCACGAACGAACTGTTCAGCAGCTATGTCAATCCGCGGCGTGCGCAAGATGGATTCAACTTCGCGGCTGAACGGGGCCGGTCCGCACTGGACTTGCCTCACAAGTTCGTGGTGACCTGGGTCTATGACTTCCCCAACCTGCGAACCGAGAATCGGTTCCTTGGGGGCCTAGTTCACGGTTGGGAGTGGAGCGGCACGTACCTGGCGCAGTCGGGCCAGCCCGTGACTCCGCTTTCCGATGCAGACGCCAACGCTAACGGCGATGTCGCGGGCGACCGAGCCATTATCAACCCTAGCGGCGCGGGTTTGACAGGTACGGTGGTCAACGCGGTGTGTAACGCGGGGGCAGGCGGAGCCACCACGATTGTAGGCCTTGACCCATCCAAACCCACACTTGCTTGGCAGTGCGGCTCGGAAAACGACGCCAATATCGTTGGTTATGTCGTCGCTCCGGCGGCCGTAGGACAAAATGCCGGGACGATCAATCCTCAGGCGCGCTTCGTCCAAGCGCAGCTTGGAGCAAAGGCGAATGCAGGCCGCAATACGGTAAGCACTCCCGGACTGAACATCTGGAACATGTCGCTGTTCAAGACGATGAAGTTCACGGAGCGCGCATCGTTGCAGTTCCGCTTCCAGACCTTCGATACCTTCAACCATCAAAATTACAGCATCGGTTTGCCGACCAACAATGGGTCGATTGACCAGACCACTAATACCAACCCGTTGAACACCAGCTACATTTTCGTGGACTCTTCGCAATTCCTGAACAAATTCATCTTCAACGGCGGCAGCCGGACCATAGAGTTAGGACTCAGGTTCGCCTGGTAAGGCTTAACAACTCTCAGCCAAAACGAGGGAGCCCTTCAGAGCTCCCTCATTTTGTTTTTGGGTACTTCCTTCTGCCTTGACAGCAGAAGATGGCCCGGATATAGCTTTCCTCGCTATGCGCAAACAGACTTGGACTGATTCCCTTGGCGCGTCGCGCCGGGAATTCTTAGAGAGCAGCACTGGTGTATCGCGGCGAGGATTCTTGAAAGGCAGCGTGGTTGCTTCCGTTGCCGCGCTCGCGCCGGTGGGCAAACCGCCCGCTAATTGTGGGGCCGATGCGCTTCCGGAAGCGTTTTCCAGCCTGAAGCCGCTGGGTTCGCGCGTTCATCCCATCACCATAGACGAATATCGCGGACGGATCGAGCATGCGCAGAAATGGATGACCGAGCGGACGCCGAAGTATGGCGCGGTGTTCATTGCGCCGGGGACTTCCCTCTATTACTTCACAGGAATTCGGTGGGGAATGAGCGAGCGGCTGCTTGCGCTGGTGCTTCCGCGCACGGGCGAGCCGATTATCGTTGTGCCGGCGTTCGAAGAAGGGCGCATGCGCGAAAAGCTGCAATTCCCTGCGGAAGTGCGCGCGTGGCAGGAAGACCAAAGCCCCACGAAAATCGCGGCGGCGGCGCTGGCGGATCGCGGGATTCGAACGGGCCGCATCGGCGTGGAAGAGACGGCGCCATTCACGTTTTACGACCATTTGCGCGCGGCGGCACCGGGACTTGAATGCGTTTCCGCCGACCCTGTGACGATTGCTTGCCGGGGACGGAAGTCGCCGCACGAACTGGAGCTGATGAGGCTGGCGTGTGAGGCTACGTTTGATGTTTTTCGCGCTGTTCTCGCTTCGGTCAAGGAAGGGATGTCGCAGGAGGAGATTGGGAAGCTAGTGGAAGGCGGATTTTCGAAGATGGGCTTGCACGGCGGAGCGCTGGTGCTGCTGGGAGCTTCCGCGGCGCTGCCACACGGCACGATCAAGCCGCAAAAACTGAAAGAGGGCGAAGTCGTTCTCATTGACGGAGGTTGCGCGGTCGAGGGCTATCAATCGGACGTGACGCGCACAGGAGTTTTGGTCAAGCCTTCGGAAAAAGTGGCCCGGGTTTTTGAAATTGTGCGCAAGGCACAGGATGCGGCGCTGGATGCCGCGCGCGCGGGCCGGCTCTCGGGCACGGTGGATGATGCGGCCCGGAAAGTGATCACCGATGCCGGATTTGGACCAGACTACAAGAGGTTCACGCACCGGCTGGGGCACGGGATTGGCCTCGACGGCCACGAGCATCCGTATCTCGTGCGTGGGAGCAAGGCGGTGCTTGAACCCGGAATGACGTTTTCCAATGAGCCGGGGATATACCTTATTGGCGAGTTCGGACTGCGGTCCGAGGACGACATGGTGATTACGGAAAGCGGCCCGGCGCAGCTCCTGACTCCGGGATTTGCCATGTCCCTGGAGAAGCCGCTCGGCTAAGTCGAGTTACGCGAGCACGCATCGCAGAGCTGCACGTCATTTACGATACCGGGACGCGCTGAGGAAGCACTGCGGTTGGCACGCTGCTCGAGAAACCTCGGCTAACCTCGTTGGAGTCAGGATTTCACCCGGTCTTCTTGGCGCGTATCTCGCAACCCAGTTTCAACAATTCACTCGATTGCTGCGCACGGTAGTGAATCACTAGCATCGGTGGGCCCTGCGTCCAGCCTCCTTTCTATAGCCCGGAAATCATTTCAACAGACTTGAGGTGTCCCGTGATCCTGTTCCATGGCGGTGTGCATACTTCCGCGAAGCGTTTTGTATCCCTCATCTTACTTCTGGGAGCCATGCCGATGGGGGTGTGGGGCCAGAGCACCGTTCCTAGCTACGCCATCAGTAGTTCACTTCACTACCGCGAGAGCGGCGTCCCCGACGGCGTTGGGGAAAGCAACTCCGCCGTCGTAACCGCCCGCGCCTTACTCGGCAAAGACAACAACAGCACCGTGGAGCTCACCACGGGAAAGCTGGATTCCAACACCACCCCTCCGGGCAGTTTTGCCTCAGTACGATTTGAGCCTTTCACCCCATCCGGGGTGGCGCTATTAGAGAAATATTTCAGTCATCTCGCGACACCTGCGGGATATTACAGTTTTACCTGGCCGTCTTTATATCGCGGTGAGCAAATCCAGGTACGGAGTTACGTCACCGGCTTTCCCGAGGATGACCCTGTGACGGCGTATACGACGGTAAAACTGCGGCCCGACCTGGCCATGCAAAACCTGACGTTCCCAGAAACGGCCATCGTCCAGCAGGTGGTGAACATTCGCGCGAATATCGCCGAGCTGAATGGAGACTCGGGAGCCACGACTGCTTGCACGCTCGATGTTGACGGCAACACCGTGGATCAGGTCAACAGCGTTTATGTAGCCGCGGGAGGAGGAGTGACCTGCGAGTTCTCATATACATTTAGCGGCGCGGGTACGCACGCTATTCAAGTGACTGCCGCGAATCCGGTTCCGGGAGACTGGGACCTCAGCAACAATACAGCGTCGGGCACGATTACCATTTCCACCAACAACGCGGAGCACGCCACAGGAATCTTTTTGGATAGCAACGTGAATTCTCCCAGCCAGCAAACACATTCTTACCAGGTGACCTATCAGGGAGCCACGGTTTTCAGCTACTCGAACACCTCCGGGAGCTCCATTCACCTTCAGGGCGCTTCGACCCTGATCCAAGATTATGGGTGCATGGGGAGTACGACCGCAGCCGCGTGGCAACTTCCAGTGGACATTTCTTACACGGAGAGCATGGACGGAACACAGCTGATTTCCTTCACGGATAAGGGCTTGAATGCCATTGGAACTTCTCTCGCGGTGGTTCCTTTTCCTGTTTGCAACTCCACAGCGGCGAGCGTGGTCGCGCAGTACGGCAGCAATTTTGTCACCGACCACTTCGATTACATCGGCTACGTGCAATACCGGGACAGCGCGGGGAACCCGCTGTACTCTTTGCAGTTTGTCGGAGTGCAACGGGAAGCGGGTGACGTGACTTATTTCTCGCACGGGTATCAGTGCTCCTGGTGGAACAATTGCAGTAATCCGGCCGACTTCTATGCCTGGAACACCTCGACCCAGACGCAATGGGGAACGTTGCTTCCGTTGGGGAGTACCTGGGGGTCGAGCATTGCGTCGCAGGACGCTTCGGGCAATACGCTGGCGGCGCAGGTAAGCGCCCCGCTGAATGGCACGCTACAGTCGAATGTCGTGCCAACTTCTTGTGCCGACATCGGGCCGGACGCGAATGGGTACACCTATCATTACTGTTCCGCGGCGAACTACCAAACGACGGTGGCTATGGGGATCACTGCTTATTGAGCCGAAGAGGTGATGCCGCTATCCAAGAGGGTGGCGGCAATCGCGTTGTTCACACGGCACCGTGAGCTTGGCAGAAATCGATGATGCGCTGCTCGGCCCAGAAGCGCTCTCGACCGGGGCGCTTCGAAATAAATCCGCAATGACCGCCGTGTCGCGGGGCAATGAGACGGATCGCCGGATTGTCGCTGATTCTTGCGGCCGTGAAAGAAGCGTAGGGAACGAACGGGTCGTCCTGAGCGGTGATCAGGAGGACGGGAAGGTGGATTTGCGCGACGACGCGCTTGGCGCTGGCATGCTCGTAGTAGTCCTGGGCGTCACGGTAGCCGAATTGTGGCGCGGTGATGACATCATCGAATTGGCGTACGGTTCGAATGGGGACAAGCCCGTTGAGCGGGTAGCGGTCCGGAAACATTTTCTGCTTGCGGGCGTAGCGATCCATCAAACCGGAAACAAAGTGGCGTTCGTAGAGAAGATTTTCTTTACGTTCTAGTGCGTCCGCGCAGGCCGCAAGATCCAGGGCGGGGCAGACGGCGCCGACGCCGCGCAGAGCCTTGGGCGGGGCGGCGGCAAACTCTCCCGCCATTTTGGTGACGAGATTGCCTCCCATCGAGTATCCGGCGAAGAAGATTTGTTCAAAGCCGTCGCCGCTGGAGAGTTCTTGGAATACGGCGCGGTAGTCGCTGCTCATTCCGGAATTGTAAAGTGTGGGAGTCAGAGCTTCGGTTCCGCCACAATTGCGTTGGTTCAGGCGGACGACGTGAAAGCCCTGGTGAAACGCTTTTTCGGCGATGCCACGCATGTAATTCGAATCGCTTGAGCCCTCGAGGCCGTGCACGAGGACGAGAACGGGCACGTGTTTGTTCTTTTCTGACTGCCAATGACAATGCCCGAGGAGCCAGGAATCCTTGTCCACCTGAAAGCGTCGCGCTTCTGCGGGCGGAATCTTGAAACGACGCGGAACCAAAGCGGCGGCGATAGTCATGGCATGGCCGTTCTTTAGCAAAGGATGGGGCTCGAATTCTGGAATCATGATCTATTTTTCTCAAAATCTTTACAGGTCGAGAATAGCAGAGATGACGCGCCTTATTGAGGCATTGAGGCATTGGCATTGGCGTCTCAACTTGACCGAGGGTGGCGCTCCCCCTAGAATGGAACATTCACCCGTGACCCATTTTTACGATTCTGATGTGTTGGTTTGACGGCCCAGCGGGCACCCGCTGGGCTGCTTCGCTTATGGCGCCTTTTTCCCGGGGGCCAATCCTTGAATGCGAGGTTTGAATGAACGACGGTTCGATCCCCGACGCGCTCACCTTTGACGACGTGCTGCTTTTGCCCGGCCGGTCAACGGTTTTGCCGACGGAAGTAGATACCACCACGAATTTTTCCCGCAAAGTGAAGTTGAATGTGCCGTTGGCGTCCGCGGCCATGGATACCGTCACGGAGTCACGGCTGGCGATCGCTCTCGCACGGCAAGGCGGCATCGGCATCGTGCACCGCAGCATGTCCGTCGAAAAGCAGGCGGAAGAAGTGGACCGCGTGAAGCGTTCGGAAAGTGGGATGATCGTCGACCCAGTCACGATTTCTCCGGACATCACCATCCGGCAGGCGCTGGAAATCATGAACAAGTACAAGATTTCCGGGCTTCCCGTGACGCGCGGCTCGCGCCTGACAGGGATTTTGACGAATCGCGATCTACGATTTGAAAAAAATCATTCGCAGTTAGTCAGTTCGGTGATGACCAAAGAAAATCTCGTGACTGTGCCCGTGGGCACGACTCTGGACGAAGCTGAGCGCATTCTGCAGAAGCATCGCATCGAAAAATTGTTGGTCGTAGATCAGGACTTCAATCTCAAAGGACTAATCACCGTTAAAGACATTCAGAAAAAGCTGGAATATCCGCGCGCGGCAAAGGACGAGCATGGGCGGCTGCGAGTGGGGGCAGCCGTTGGAGCCACGGGAGATTTTCTCGAGCGAGCTGTGGAATTGTCCAAAGCCAAAGTGGACGTCCTGGCGATTGACACGGCACATGGGCATTCCTTTCGCGTGATGGAAGCGATCAAGATTATTCGTCACAGGCTGCCGGAAATCCAGCTGGTTGCGGGAAACGTCGCGACTTACGAAGGCGCGAAAGAGCTGATTTCGCTCGGCGTGGACGGTTTGAAGGTTGGTATCGGGCCGGGATCCATTTGCACCACGCGCGTGGTGACGGGCGCGGGCGTGCCGCAGTTGACGGCCGTCATGGAAGCGGCGCGTGCGGCGCAAGGCACGGATGTGCCCCTGATTGCCGACGGCGGGATCAAGTATTCGGGAGACATTTCGAAGGCGCTCGCTGCGGGCGCCTCTTGCGTGATGATTGGAAGCTTGTTCGCGGGAACAGAAGAGTCGCCGGGTGAGACGATTCTCTATCAGGGACGAACCTTCAAATCGTATCGTGGGATGGGTTCGACGGGAGCCATGGAAGCAGGCTCGGATCGTTATGCCACGGTGCAGGATCCCGGCGAACGCGGCAAGTCCGTTCCCGAAGGCGTGGAAGGGCGCGTGCCGTATAAGGGATCGCTCGGTGCGTTGACGGATCAACTTGTTGGCGGATTACGAAGCGGAATGGGCTACGTCGGGGCGAGCACGCTCAAGGAATTCAGGGAAAAGAGCCGCTTCATTCGCGTCACCGCGGCGGGACTGCGTGAAAGCCACGTGCACGACGTTATTATCACCAAGGAAGCGCCCAATTACCGGATGGAATAGTCTTGTACCGTCTCGGTATTTCCCTCGCAAGGTCGTTTCTCACTCTTTGTGGGGCACAGCATGCCGCGCCTTTCTTGTATCAGGAGATTTATTCTCAATTAGCGTAAAAGCTGAAAAAACATGAGAAGAAAAATAGAAAGGAGTTGAATTCTGGTGTCGGACTCGCAACCGTGGCGCAACCCTCGTCCTGCCCCTAGCTTCTCCGAGATTCGTGCCAAAACTCCGATGCCGCGAGGAGTGGCGCGGCTGTGGGCGTGGTGGCCGGCCATTCTGTGGTCGGGTGTGATATTCACCGCGTCCATGGACACGTTTTCCGCCGAACATACGAAATGGTTTTTTGAGCCGATTTTGCGCTGGCTCATACCGGGGCTGGCGCAAAGCCAGTACGATTTCATCCATCACGTCATTCGCAAGTGCGCCCATTTCGCGGAGTATTTTGCGTATTGCATTCTGCTCTACCGCGCGGTGCGAGCCCACCGCACCGGTTGGCGCTGGATCTGGGGGATCGCGGCGCTTCTCATTGCAGCGGGATACTCCGTCACCGATGAGTTTCATCAATCCTTTGTGGCCAGCCGCACGGCGTCGCCTTATGATTCGCTGCTAGATACAACGGGCGCGTTCGTCGCGCTGGTCGTACTTTGGGTATGGTTTCGCCGGCGCCGTGCTGGGGGCACGCCCGCCTCTTCCTTCGAGTAGCACGTTCTGAGTTGTACGTACGCGTACCCTTCTCGGCCCAACTCACCCGAACCGGACGTTGAAAACTCCATGTCGGAGTCGAAACGTGGCCACTTGGCTTCACCACGGAAAAGCCACAGCGCCTGGACCAGTCTTGAATAAACACCAAGGCTGGGGACGCAAATTATAAAGAAATGAAAGAGATGATTTGACCTAACGGTATCGCGGACTTCGTTGATAGAGAGACAAAGGCAGAAAGAAATAATGGCAAAAGAGGGAACGCTTTGGTGCGGAAGGAGGGATTTGAACCCCCACGGCCTTTCGGCCACAAGATCCTAAGTCTTGCGCGTCTGCCAGTTCCGCCACTCCCGCACTGTAGAATCAACGAGTTACAGACTGTTCGGTCCCTGTCTCCTTTCCTGTGACCAATTTGCGTCCAATTTGAGAATTTTCTGACGTGGAATTTTGCGCAGAACTTACGCTCTGGCTTCTCCGGCTTTCCAGCTTGTTTGCCGCGTCCACAAGGTCATCCTCGCTACCAATATCGTAGCGGTCAAAGACGGAACGTGTGACGTGGCCGGATATTCGCATGGCAACTTTCTCGCTCACACCTGAGCGTACCAAATTCCTTACAGCCGTGCGCCTGAAATCGTGCGGGTCAATATTGACCTTCGCTACTTTGCACATTTTGGCCCAAGCCACTCGAAAGTCCTTAACCGGGTCGCCGTTCTCCCATGTGAAGACCGGGTCCTCGGGCTTCTTACCCTTCACGCATGGAGTCAGCCGTTGGTACACGTCCTCTGTCATTCTGACAGTGCGTCCCTTGTCGTTCTTCGTTGTTCCAGGAAGAAGTTGAATCGTCCGCTCTTTCAGGCTTACTTGCTTGACTCGTAGCCCTAGCAGTTCGCTTTTTCGAAAGCCGAAGTTGAAAGCAACCGCGAGAAAGCCGCGAAGCCATACATACTTGGCGTTATCTTGCAGGGCTTCATACTGAGCATCATCAACCCATCCGCTACGCGGGTCAGACTCGCGCAATTTCTTCGGGAACTTTGGAACACGGGAAACCAACGGCGGGTCCAATTGCGCACCGTGGTTGTACGCGGCCTTTAGGATGGCGAGTTCACGATTTACTGTGCTGTTGAGGCTCAGAATGCGTGACTCCTCAACACCGTCTTTTCGTTCTTCGATGTACTTGTCTAGTTCCGTCGTGCCAACACGACCCGCAAGCCTACCGCCGAAGAAAGGTTTCAGATGTTTGTTCCAGGTTCGGTCTGCCCAAAGGTGCGACTTGGGTTTGGAGTTTTTGAGATACCGCAAGTATGCCTCTGCGAGCGCATCGACCCTGACGCGGGTCTCCGGCTCGTCCAGCTTCCCGGCTTCCTTCAAGGTCAGAGCACGGTTCAACGCCTTGAGAGCCTTCGCCTCGGTGTTGAATGACTGACGACGACGGCGACCCTCATTGTCATAGAAGGAAATCTCCCAACGCTTGTTGTCCTGACGTTGGTAACAAGAGCCTTCGCCATATGAGCCGCGCTTCTTAGGAAGTTCAAGAATCTGCGTGTGTGTCATGACGCGCTAGATTCTCACGCAGAAGACTTTTGCGGCAATAGGACTGACGTACCACGGTCCCAAACGAGGGCAAACAACTGCTAAAACTGCTAAAATAACCACTTGACAAGTACCGGAACTAGGTGTATACTTATTTGGAAATACCCCGCTATCCAAAAAGGATAGGTGGACGGGCTTCACATGCCGTAGTTAGAACCGGGTGCCATGTGAAGAGGGCGGTACCCGGTAGCAGTGCCTTCCAAATTCAAACTGGAAGGCATTTTTCATGTCTGGACCCGTCCGCGTAGTTGAATCTGAATCTGTAGGGCATCAAGAGCGAGCAGCGAAAGCTGACTCCACCAACCGAGGGGTTCTTCCCAAGAATCTCCACGGTGGTCCAATCGATGCGCCTCGAAAGAGGAAAATCATGGAACCTGCAAGCAACTCAATCCTGCTCGACTTACCGGCCGCAGCGTCTGTCAGCGGTCTGACCGTTTGGCAGTTGCGCGGTCTTATTGCTACAGGCGAAATTCCAGTTGTCCGAGTCGGACGCAAGTTGTATCTGCGTCGAACGACGCTCCAGCGTTGGGCGGAACGTGCGGAAGGGCGGCACCGCACATGACCGCCCTTTCAAAAGTCAGGGAGATTACTCCGCCTGAACCCGAAGCCGGGGAGCATTCAGCATTTCCCCCTCCGCATTGGGTGGGCGAACGCCGTCCATATAAAGCACGACGGGTCCGACTGCAATCCAGATTTCCATCTTTGGGTTATCTGACCTATTTGGTTTCTCAGTTGGGCTATGACGGCAGTGCAGCGTTCGCAGCGATGGTACAGGCTCATCAACCTTGGCTGCGTACCGTTGACCGCCGTGGGGCATCGATTGCCTCCGTTGTGCATCCCTACATTCCTGCTGCGCCGGGACGCCGCACTAAAGTCGGCGGTGGTCTGACCAATGAACAGGTTCGCCAGGCGTTAGCGAAGAAACGGTGGGACTCCGAGATGAAGAAAGCCGTGTTCGAGATTGTCTACCGCCGACGCTCAAACCTACAGGTCTCAAATGAATCGGGAATACCCGTTGAAACCCTGTCCGTGTACGCCAGCCGTCTGCGGAAGGAGATTGGGAAAAAATCCAGCCCTTGCTCCCGAAGCGACCGCGGCCTAATAAATCAGGGCGAGATTTGCACGGCGAGATAAATCTCGCCGTGTATTTTCAACAACTTGCGTACCCAAGTGTTAAGACTTTGTGCGTAGGATGAGGGGGGAACAAACAAAGATGTTGAGCACTTAGAAGCTCATGCCACAAGTGCGGCAAAGGCGGAATTGCTCAATGCGGTTGCTGCTATAGAAAAACTTCACAAGGTATCGCAGTAAAGACCCGGCGGATGGCTTCCGCTGGTTCTGCCCATTCTAGTCTTCGGACATTTCAAGGGCTTAAGCCAGAAAGAAGGTGGAACCTGCTGACTATCGACGGTCAGCGGGGAAAAATACAGTCGAAAAGAGATAGTTGTGAACAAGGAAGCGATTGGGACGCTGACTGGAAAATTCTTCTACAGCGATTCCCGTAAAACAAGTGATAGGGTAGTCGGAAAGCCGAATCCCCAAACAATCGGATGGAGTGGACAGTTCTTAGGACTGGCCTCTCCCGGACTTTATCGAGTCCAAGTATTCGACAGAGAAACTCAGCAGCCGTTGGAGCAGAGGCTAGTTCCCGCAGTCGACATGCACTACTGGCTCATCTTCGAGAACCTAGAAGGGTTGAGCAGGCATATCCAGAACGTCAAAAGAGAAATCGAAGCGGCGATAGCAGCGCGAAACTCAGGGTGCGTTCATGAGCGATGACCTTCTGGAACGCATGAAAGCTGCGATTGCGCAGGCTGCGGCACGTGAATGGCGGACCCCTGCGCATGAAGAAACCAATCTTGCGACGGTCAGCCACGAAGATTTGGGTCTTGACCCATCCAACTACAATGACCCGCTCGTAAGAAGGATTTACGAGGCTCAGTCAGACCCGCTTCCGCTTGTGCCGATTGAGTTGAAGCAGAAGCCGAATTGGGTACGCTGGAAGTTGGAGCAAGCAGACGGGCGTTTGACGAAGGTTCCGTACCAGTTAAACGGTACCAAGGCGTCAAGCACTGACCCGGCAACATGGAACAAATACGAAGACGTCGTTAACAATGCGGTGATTTCGGAGGCCGAAGGCGTCGGAATCATGACTGACGGCAGCTTCGTCGGCTTTGATTTGGATGGATGCCGCAATCCGGCGACCGGGGAAATCACAGAATGGGCGCAGCGTGTTATCAATACGCTCGGCGCATACACGGAGATTACTCCATCTGGCTACGGCGTCCGCGTCTATGCCATCGGGCAGCTCCCAGATGGTGCTCGTAGATTCTCGATTGCCACGGCTGCGGGATTTGGCGACAAGGTTGGAATCGAGTGCTATTCCGAACGTCGTTATTTCGCGGTAACAGGAAAGCGTGTCGGCACTGCATCGGGGATGGAGTCTGCAAATGTTGGGCAGGCTCATCAGCTGTGTGGACACATCAACCGAGAATTCCCGTCTGAGAAACGTGCGCTGTTTGCATCGTTTAAAGGAGATGATGGCGGTAGCAGTGTGGTCTACGCGAAGAAACCAAACCTAATTCTTGCAAGCAAGTTGTATGTTCTGATGAATGGGAAGATTACCAGCAACCGTCCATTTGTGATTGAAGATGACGGCGGTAAGGTTGAGGCTCCGTCACAGAGCGAAGCCGATATGTCATTGGCTACGCTGCTTGCGATGAAGCATGGCGACGACCCGGAGCAGATTGACTCTGACTTTCGGGAATCCACGCTGTATCGCCCGAAGTGGGATAGGCTGGCGGAGCACACAATTGCAAAGGCGATGGAGACAGCAAAGAAGTTTGCTGAGAAGCCAACGCCGATTGTGGTTGCTCCAGCAGGCGAAACTTCCACAATTGACCTATCGGACGAAAACCAGATTCCTGAGTTCAATTCATCGGTAATCACAGGAATATACAGCGACATCGTTAACGTGGCTGTCGGTGGAACCACGATTCCTCCGCAGTTTGCGTTCTTGAATGCGAAGGTTTATCTCGGTGCTCGCATGGCAGGAAAGGTCACGTTTGAAGGACTAGATTGTGACTCTTCCTACTACGGAGTGGCTATCGGTATAACTGGCACGTCCAAGGGAGAATCGTGGCGTCGTACATTCGAAAAGGTTCTGAACCCGCCAGAACTGACTGAATTAAAGCCACATTTGAAAATCATTTACAGCGCGGACTCGGGCGCAGGATTGAAGGACGCGTTCTTTGAACCGCCAAACGAACTACCTATTGTCTGCTATATCGATGAAGTCACGACGTTGGGGCACAAAGCTGGGGAGAAGAAAAATCCCGAAATTCTCGACACCATCATCGAGTTGGCCGATAGCCATCATATTAGCCGTGTCCTGGCGAAGCGCGGTAAGCAGAAGTCATCAAAGACACACGACAACGCTCGTTTGAGCGTCTATGCGTGTGGGCAAGACGGTCCAGCATTTATGAGCGCCTTCGCCGGGCGAACAAAGCTTGGGTTGTTTGATAGGTTGTATCCCGAATTTAGCGGACCCATCGAAGCAGGTGACCTGCCTGAAATCAAGCAGTCTGAAATCGTTGCTTTGCACTCGAAGATTGCAGCGATGAACTTCAATTGCAAGATGACGATTTCTTCGGACACCAAGTCCAAGCTGGAGGACTTTTGGAAGAGTCAGCCGGGCGACGTCCGCCGAAAAGTTCGCTTCAAGAAGTACTTGATGCTGGATATGTACATGGCAGCGTTCGGGCGCGGGGTCACCGTCGCGGAGCCGGAAGACCTGGATGTGGCGATTAAGATTTTCAAACGCCAAATGGTTATCCGCCAAGTCTGCTTCACAGGCGAGGTTCCCGACCGGGTCGGCTTCTACACCAGCAAGATTAAGGCGATTGTCGAGGTGATGCGTCGTGAGTTGAATAGCGGCAAGGCCGTCGCCCAAGTAGCAAGGTCTATCCGTGACTTCGAGACCATGACCCATGCGTTCCGCGATAACGAGCTACACACCTTCGAGCGTGCTTGGAAGAGCATGTCTGAGCACGTCACACAGGTAGCCGTCGCGGCAGGAAACGGCCATAAGTATGAGAAGTGGGTTCCGACGCCTTACGAGGACGAAATGTGGCTTCCAGCCGCCTAAAGTGTGAATTGGCAGCAAATGGATTTTGACAGAAGGTAGCAGAGGAAGGAATTGGCTCAGACCCGATTCGACTTGCTGCCACTTGCTTCCAATCCATCTGCTGCCAAATGCCCGAAAAATCGTCAAAATTGAGCACGTGGCAGCAGATGAAGTGGCAGCAGATGGATGCTCACAAGTCGTTCAGAATCAACACGAGTTGTTTCATTTTCTCGACCTGCTGCCATATACATAGACATACATATTTTGATGTTTGTTTCGTGTGTATCTGTGTCTATGGCAGCAGATGAATTGTGGCGAAATCAGGAGTGTGCCTGGCATTTCCTGCGTCCGTCTTTTTTCCGCTAATTTGTCGTAACGAAGCATCACTTTGGCGCAACCACGAATATTATCAATAACTTAAGCATCTAGAGGATGCTCAGACCGTTACAAGGGTTGGGCAAACAAGGCAAAATCCTAGCGGCTCGCCAGAATCGCGAGAGACTTGACGCCCAGCGGAGTACGCAAGTTTGTGGCCTAAGACCGCTTCAACTCTTCCAAGAGTTTTTCCATTCTGATTTTGGTGGCGGGAATATCGGGAGCGTTCGAGGACCCTTCCATTGTCCGTAGTATGTTTTGCACGAGATTAATGGCCTCCTCTTTCGGCATACGTTTTAATAATTCGTCCCTGCTCAGGTGTAACGCTTCAATTTTGAGCGATACGTGTTCCATTTTTGCAGTGCGGGGCCAGAACTTCCAAAGCGAGCCAACTATTCCGCACATTGCCAGAACGCCGCCAACTAGTGTAGTGCGTCACACAGATGGTCGTTTATTGAGGGCCGCTCGTCCGCGTTTCACTTTTTCCAGGATATCCGAGGCCTTGGCTGTCCAGATAAACGGTTTGGGTTCCTTGTTGTGTTGCTCGAC
>Ga0209471_1000623_pt1 | contig 22874 bp, 18 predicted proteins | sample GraSoiAngelo_128_FD_185885 | JGI IMG/M metagenome (GOLD analysis project Ga0209471, IMG submission 185885) | Grasslands soil microbial communities from the Angelo Coastal Reserve, California, USA - 14_0927_12_20cm (SPAdes) (version 2) | ecosystem: Environmental > Terrestrial > Soil > Grasslands ... | reverse complement strand
TACGTTGAGCAGCGTCGACTTTCCGCAGCCGGTCGGTCCGATCAGCGAGACGAACTCGCCTTTGCCGACGCGCACCGACGCCTCGCGGACCGCCGTGTAAGGCTGGTCGTCCCGGGCCGCCGCCGGAAAGGTGCAAGTGATGCTCTCGAGCGCGAGCGCGGGCGGCTCCGACCGGACCATCGGCCGGGCACTCGCCTCGATCACTTCGACTTCCTCTTCGCCGCCTCTTCGACGAAACGGTTGTCGAAGGTGTTGCTCACCTCGATATTCGCCGACATCACCGACGGCTCGAAGAGCTTGAGCACCTTGTAGACGTTGCGCGCGCCCTCCAGGGTGAAGCGGCCGTCGGGCGAGTAGCCCTCGATGGCCTTCTTCAATGCCGCCTTGTAGGTCTGCTTGTCGGCAGCGTAGTAATCGCCGGGGATGGCAGCGAGCACCTGCTCGAGCGAGGATTCCCTGGCGAAGCGCAGCGCCCGCACCATCGCATTCACGATCGCTTGGGCCGTGCCGGGATATTTCTCGATGAATTCCTTCTTCGTGTAGACGCAGCTCGCGGCATAATCGCCGCCGTAGTACTTCTTCATTCCCTCCGCGGTGCGGGTATCGGCGACCGCGACCACGTCGCCGTCCAGCTCGAGCTTGGTGATCACCGGATCGAGATTGGAGATGGCGTCGATCTCGCCTTTCTTCATCGCCGCGACCGCGTTCGAGGAAGCGCCCACGCCGATGATGGAGACGTCGTCCGGCTTGAGCCCGTCCTGCACGAGCAGCGCGTTGACGAAGAAGTTGGTGCTCGACCCCGGCGCGGTCACGCCGACCTTGAGGCCCTTCAGATCCTTGGCCGACTTGTAGGCCGCGGCCTTCGCTTTGGGGAGCGCCAGCGCGATGGCCGCGTAGCGCAGCTGCAGCACGATGCCCACCACCGGAATGCCGCGGGCCTGCATGTTGATGGTGTGCTCGAAAGAGCCGGAGACCATGTCGGCGCTGCCCCCGATCATCGCCTGCAGAGACTTGGCCCCGCCGGCGAAGTCGACGATCTCCACCTCGAGACCTTCGTCCTTGAAGTAGCCGAGATGCTCGGCGAGCGTGAGCGGCAGATAGTAGAAGAGCGTCTTGCCGCCGACCGCGATGGTGACCTGCTTCTTTTCCACGGCGGCACGGGTGCTGCCGGCAGCGAAGAGGAAGAGCGCGGCGATCCAGATTCGCGGAAGCATGGGTCCTCCCCTTCAGGGAGCGAGGGAGCTGACGCTGCCATTGTCTGTCCCACGCGCGCAAGACCGAACGAGCGGAGCTGGTCAGCAGTCGCGGCTGTCGAGCGCCCACTCGAGGGCGCGGGGCGACGAGGCGAGGGCGCGCGCCGCCTCGGGCTCGGCGGATGCCCAGTCGAGCAGCGCATAGACGGCAGGATCGCGCCAGGGCCGATAGCCGAGCCAGGAGGGTCGCGTATAGAGGGAGGGCGGCAACTGGGTGACGCCGGGATGGTTGGCGCCCCACTCGACGAGGTCTCGTGCCTCGATGGGATGGTCGCGCAGCCATTGGCGCACCCGGGCCGCTGCGATCGGGTAGTCCCGCGCGAACAAGCACAGCTCCTGCGCAGCGTTCGGGTACTTGGCCCGCCATCTGGCCAGCTCGTCCGGGCGCTGCACTTGGCCGCCCGCGCAGGCAGCAAGCTAAAGCACTGCCGTCGCCCCGAGAATCTTCATCGCAGGGGAGATATAGATGAATGCTGGCGCGCGCACCCGATGGAGGAACCATGACGAATATCCTCGCTGGACTTTTTCTCGCTGCCCTGCCCGCCGTCGTCCTCGCCCAGGCGCCGGCCAACCCGCCCGTGAGAATTCGCGGCACCATCGAGAAGCTGGAGGGACAGAACCTCACCATCAAGGATCGCAGCGGTCAGAGCGTGAGCGTCAAGCTCGCAGACAATTTCATGGTGGTGGGCCTTTTCAAAGGAACCGTCGCCGACATCGGCAGCGGCAAGTTCATCGGCACCACCACGGTCGGTGAGCGCGACGGTGCGCTGGTCGCGCATGAAGTCCACATCTTTCCCGAGAACATGCGCGGCACCGGCGAGGGGCACTACGACTGGGACCTGAAGCCCAAGAGCAAGATGACCAACGCGAACGTCGCCAAGATCGTCAAGATGGCCGGCGACCAGGTCATGACCGTGCAGTACAAGGGCGGCGAGAAGCAGATCCTCGTCACCAAGGATACCGTCGTCGTGACCTACAAGCCGGTCGACAAGAGCGAGCTCAAGCCCGGCGCGCCGGTCTTCGTCATCGCGCAGAAGCAGCCCGACGGCTCTTTGACGGCGGCGCGCGTGAACGTCGGGATGAACGGCCAGGTACCGCCGATGTGAAGCCCCTCATCAGAGGGAGTTGAGAAAAGCGAGCAACAGCGCGCGCGAGGTGTCATCGAGCAAGCCGAATGACGCCGCGGCTCCGTACCCCTGGCCGTCGTGCGCAATGATTGCATCGCTGAGGGTCAAGGCGCGCCCATCGTGAAGAAAGCTCGTCTGCGCCCGCAAGCCCCAGAGCGGCTGCGTGCGCATCAACTGACCGGTGGCCTGGTTCTGCGTGATGCCGTCGCCCAGCGAGCCCATGTCGTGGAGGAGGAAATCGGAGTAGGGCTGAAACTGGACGTGATCGAGCGCGCCGATGGGGCTTGCGCCCGTGATGAGCGTCGGCGTGTGACACTGGGCACAGCCGATTCCCGCGAAGATGATTTCGCCCATCACCTCGTCGAATCCCACCGGCCCGCGCGGAGGCGGCGCGAGAAGCTGCATGAAGTTGGTGAAGTTCTGCACGTCGCTGCCGTCGTCATTGAGAGCGGGAGCGGGATTGCACGACAGCGGATGTCCGTCGGCGGTTGAGCAATCGCCTTGCGGGCAGCTCTCGTTGGGGAAGGAAGGGTTGGTCACGCCCATCTCGTTGAGGTAAGCGTCGCCACCGAAAACGTGCAGGGTGGGCACCTGCGCCTTCCAGCCGAACCGGCCGATCGCCGGCTGGCCAGTGTCCACGTTGATGAGAGTGCTGAGGACGCCCGCAGTATCAGGAAAGAGGGTGTTCTCGAACGTGGAGAGCGCGACCAGCGTGCTGTCGGGGACCGCATCCACCAGCCCCAGCCCGAAGAGCGGGATCGAGCGGCGCCCCGTCATGACGTTGGCGTCGTCCGGCACGGTCTCGGGAACGAACACCAGGTTCTGGCAATACGGCGTCGGAACGATTCCGGCGGCAGTGAGATAAGGCGCCGCCGCGCCGATGGCGTGATCCTGCATCAGCGAACCGCCTTCGTTCACGAGCGGGTCGAATTGGTGTCCACCGTGGAAAGACATGCCGAAGCGCGTCTCTAGCCGTTCGGTGGTGCCGCCGGCCGCGCCGTTCGCCGCACCCCCGGCCGGCCCGAGATGGCAGGCGAGACACGAGTTCTCGTTGAAGATCGGCCCGAGGCCGTCGGCCGGCGTCTCCATCTTGACGAAGGCCGCCTTGCCGTTCTGGAACGCGGTCTGTTGCGCGGGAGTGAGACCGGGAAGAGGATCTCCGAAATCCGTGGCCGAAGAACCGGTCGCAACCATCGCCGCTGCGAGCACACCGCTCCGTATCGTCTTCGTGAACATGAGGACCCCTTCTCGATTTGAAATTGCATTTCGCGGAACGGATCGGAGAAGTCGGAGCGCGGCCAGCAGTAAGCAGCCTGCGCATCAGCGTCAATCCGCTCGATACCTTAGGAAATAAAGCATACCTTCGATATGTAGGTGATTACATCGTCCCGAGCATCAAGAATGAGCCGTCAACAATGATGGTTGAAATCAGCAATCAATGACGTTCTGCGCAGAGTCATCATTTTTCCCCGTTGCATCGACGGAAAGTCGTGGTCCAATGCAATCATGACGTACGTCCGGCTGGCGGGCGGAATCCTCTGGCGTGAAGTCCCCCAAGGGATGCGGCTGGCGCTGATCCACCGGCCGCGGCAGGCGGACTGGAGCCTCCCCAAGGGCCGAGTCGACGAGGGAGAGACGTGGGAAGAGGCCGCGTTGCGCGAGGTGGAAGAGGAGACGGGTTGCCAGGCGCGGATCTCCTCTTTCGCCGGCGCCGCCATCTATGTCCCGCGCCGCGCTCCGCGGCTCGTCCTCTACTGGCACATGTTGCTGCAGCGCGAAGATCGCTTCGAGGCGAACAAGGAAGTCGACGAGCTGATCTGGCTCTCGCCCGCCGACGCCCTGGCCCGCCTCGATTCCGAGAGTGAGCGCCGGCTGGTGCAGCGGTCCACGGCGCCGGCTGCGGCCGGCCCCACGTCGACGACGGGTTCGCTTTTTGCGGGGGTCGCCGCGGCCCGGGCGGAGATTCTCCGTCGCATCTTCGCCCTTCCCGCAGACGGCAGCACGGCCGGCTTGGGGCCGGCGCTCGATCTGCTCGACCGCGCCGAAGAGGCCTCGGGGCGGGGCGAATCACAGGAGGCAACAGCTCTCGCCGCCGAGGCGAGGCGGATGGGTCTGCTCTCGCTGACGGAGCCGGAGCTCTCTCTGCGTGCACGCGAGCTCCGCGAGGAAGCCCGCGCGCTGGTCCCCTGGCGGCGCCGGGCCATCCGCCGGCTCTTGCCAAAGGACGAGAAGCCATCTCCCGAAGCCGTGCACCTCGCCGCCGAGCTGCGCGACCAGGACGTCGAGCAGGCGAGGAGGCCCGCCAGGCTGGCGCCGGCGCTCTGCACGGCCACGCTGGCCGCGCTCGCACTGGTCCTCTGGCTCGTCCCACCGGCAGCTCGCGGCTACACCCTGTGGGCGGCGCTGTGCGGTTCCCTGGCTGGCGCAGCCGTGGCGGCGCTCTACGCCTGGCGCTCCGGCGCGAGATAGCGGCTCCCACCGTCTCCTACAAAGGTCGCTCCCGGATTTTGCGGAGCCGGATCAGCCATGCGATGGATCGGAGGAGATGAGGCTCAATCTCGCTACCAAGATTGTCGCTCTCTGCGTCGCGCTTGCCGCTGCGCTGGCTGCGGCCCTGACCGTGCAAGGATACTTCCAGGCGTCGGCCGGGTTGCGCGAGCAGGCGGAGGCCGCGATCCAATCCGACGGCCTGGTGGTGGTCGACGCGGTCGACGGCTGGAACTCGCAGCGCATCCGCGATCTGGAGATGCTCGCGCGGTTCCCCGAGATGGGGCGCACCGTCAGCGCACAAGCCAAACCGGCCGAAGTGGCGATCGTGCGCGAGGCGCTCGCGAGCATGGCAGCGTCCGACCCGGACGTGGACTCGATCGGCCTGCTCGACAAGAGCGGGGTCTTCATCGCCAGCAGCAATCCCGCCGATCTGGGCCAGAAGGTCGCCCAACGCGACTACTTCCGCATCGCCATGGACGGCTCGACGTTCACCAGCGGCGTCTCGATCTCGACCATCACGGACAAGCCGGCCATCTTCCACTCCGCGCCGGTGCGGGACGGGAGCGGCACCGTGGTCGGCGTGGTCCGATCGCGGGCGGCGCTCTCGCAGTTGCGCGCGGCCATCGACAAGAGCGGTGATCGAGTCGGCGCCGGGGCGGGCGGTGTGCTGCTCGATGACCAGGGCCTCATCATCCATGCCAGCTTCTCTCCCGACTGGATGCTCCGGCCCGCCGTCGCGCTCAGCGCGAAAGTGCAAGCCGGGCTGATCGCGGACAAGCGCTGGGGCAAGCGCGCTCCGCCCGCGCCCATCGGGGAGGCGGATCTCGCGGTGGTGCTGGGATCGAAGGAGCGGCGGTCGTTCTCCTGGACGACCTCGGGCCGCAAGCTGCACGCCATGGCCTTGCCGCTGCAGCGGACGCGCTGGGTCTACGTCGCCGCCCTTCCCGTCGCGACGTTCGAGCGGGCCGCGCACCTCTTCTTGCGCTCGGCCGGATGGAGCGCGCTTCTCGGCCTGGTGATCGCCGCGCTCCTGGCCGGAATCTTCGCGGCGCGGGTCGCGGCGCCCATCCGGCGGCTGACTCGCGCGAGCAGCAAGATCGTGCGCGAGGGCGATCTCACCGGCGGCGTCGGCGTCCACGCGCGCGACGAGGTCGGGCAGCTCGCCGCCGCCTTCGATGAGATGGTGTTGAAGATGCGCGACATCCTCCGCGGGCTCAAGGGCGCCTCCGAGGTGCTCGACCGCGCCGCGCAGAACCTAGTGACGACCATCTCCGACCACGACCAGGGCCTCGCCCAGCAGGCCAGCGCGCTGCAGGAAACGCAGGTGACGGCGCAGGAGATCAAGCAGACCTCGCTCCTCGCCGCGCAGAAAGCGGAGGCGGTGCTCAAGATCGCCGAGCGCGCCGACGAGGTCGGGCGCGAAGGCGAAACGGCGCTCGGCCGCAGCCTCGACGGCATCGGCGACATCCGCAAGGAGGCTTCGCAGATCAGCACCAACATCTCCGGCCTCACCGAGCGAGCCCGGCAGATCCGCGGGATCACCGAATCGGTGAAGGACCTCGCCGACCAGTCGAACATGCTCGCGCTCAATGCCGCCATCGAGGCGGTCCGCTCCGGCGAACACGGCAAGGGATTTGCCGTGGTGGCGCGCGAGATCCGCAGCCTGGCCGATCAATCGATCCAGGCCACCGGACGCGTGCGCGAGATCCTCGAGGAGCTGACCTTCGCCATCGGCGAAGCGGTGAAGATCGCCTCGCAAGGCGCGCTACGGATGGAGGGCAGCGCGGAGCAGCTGCGCACCTCCGGGGAGAGCCTGCGGCAGCTTTCGGAAATGGTGAAGGAGAACTCGGCGGCGGTGCGTCAGATCGCTGCGGCCGTCAGCCAGCAGAATGCGGGTATCGTGCAGATCTTCTCGGCCGTCACCGACCAGATGGGATTGATGGAGCACGCGCGGCGGCGCATCGAGCAGACCACTCGCGCCGCCGACGAGGTGAAGGCCGTGTCGCGCGAGGTTTCCGGGATCGTCGCGCAGTATCGGATCTGACGGGCTCGCCTACTTCTTCTCGTCGTCCTCTTCTTCCGGCGGAGCGGCCTGGCTTTTCTGGTCGGAGCCCTCGGACATCATCAACCCGATCGCGCTTCCGACCTTCTTGTACCCAGGCGGCACGAGAAACTTCTCCGCAGGAATGCTGGCGCGCGCGATGCTCTTGATCTCGTTGCGCACCTGGCGCTTTCCGTCGCTCTGCAGCTCGGCCGTCTGCGCGGGAAAGCCCGGCGCGGAGCGCAGCGCCTCGAATTGCATGTGCAGCTGTTGCCGCGTCATCCCCATTCCTGAGACCACCTCTCCCCAGAAATCCGCGAACGACTCCAGCGCTTTCAGGTCGTCCTTCTTCACCACGCCTGCGCTCCAGGGGATGATGCACTGCTCCTCGTCGGAATCGCCGCCCTCGATCACTCGGTAGACCTCGCAGCGCTGCCCGGCGATGGTCTTTTTCTCTCCGGTCGGACGGTATTTCTTTTCCGCCTGCTTCTCCTCGGGCTGCTGCGAGCCACCGCCCGTCTTGCGCATCATTTCTTCCATCGCTTTGCGCTGCTCGGGCGGCAACGAGGCCATCTCCTTCTCCATGCTCGCCCTCGCCTGCGCCATCTGCTGCTTGAACTTCTCTCCCTGCTGGCGCATGTCGGCAGAATTGCTCTCGCCGTAAGTGCGGCTCTTGCTGTCGAAGATGCGCAGGATCTTCGCGTCGCCGTCGAAGGTGAGCGCGCGGCCGCGGCCCTCCCAGTCGTCGACGCGCATCTTGTTGCCGTCGATCTGGACCGTCTGGAGCTTGCCATGCTCGAGCATCTGCACGGTGACGCCAGCGGTCGCGGCGCCGGCGGCGAGAAGTGGGGAACAGGCGAGGACGAATGCCTTCATCGGAGGCTCCCGGTCGAGGGAGCCTCCATCTAACTCACGCAGCTGGAGAAGCGCCAGAGCTCAACACCAAGCGTAGCCCCTGAGCCGCCTGCGGCGGCCGGGGCTAGCCGTGCTTCTGCAGCGCCTTCTGCGCCGCGGTCTTGCTGCTGCACGAGGAGAAGAGACCGCGCGATTCGTCCTTGTAGTTCCTGCGCGCCAGCTTCTTCAGCGCAGCGGTCGCCTTCTTGCTGTGCAGCGTGCCGAGTGCATCGGCCGCCTCGGACCGTGCCTCGCAGCTCCGCGCGCGAGTCATCGCCACGAGCTTCTTCAGCCCGCGCTTGTCGCCTTTGCGCGCGGCTTTTGCGTAGGCCTGCGCGGCCGCCCTGTACTCGCCATGCGATTCTTCCGTCTTGCCCGCGGCATAGCTCTTCTGCGCCACGCGAGGCGGGGGAACATCCGCCTTGATCGGCGAGTCGCTTGCGTGAACCGAGGGCGGATGACTGCTCGCCGGCGTTTCCTCACGGAGCAGGTGCCAGCCGCCGAAGGCCACGACACCGATCAGTCCGGCGCCGAGGATCATCTTGGTGGCCGGCGAAAGTCCGCGGACCCTTTCCAGCCCTTCTTGCATGACTTGAGACATGCGAGATCTCCCTTCAGCGAATCTCTTCGTCGCAACCGCACGTTCGCACTTGCGGCCAGTGCGCGCGCAAGGCACAGGGGTGGGAGAGGAGCGCTGCAGCTGCGCGGGCGTGGTCTCCTTCGTGTTCGCGGCGACGAAAGCTATGATGCGCTCGATCTTGCTCTCCGCCATGCGCACAAGGGAACGCATCCTCCTCTGTGCCCTCGTCCTCTTTGCTTGCCGGAAGGAGCCAGCCGGAGCCATTCGCCTGGGCGAGATCGCGAGCATGACCGGCACCGGCGCGTTCTTCGGACTGCAAACCTCTCGCGGCGCCCAGCTCGCGGTGCAGGAGATCAACGCAGCCGGCGGCATCCACGGGCGGCTGGTGCAGTTCATCCTCCTCGACGATCAGAGCAAGCCCGAAGAGGCGGCGACCGCCGCGACGCGGCTTATCTCCAGCGAGCACGTCGTGGCGATTCTCGGCGCGGACGCCTCGACGCGCTCGCTCTTCGTGGCCCCGAAGGCGCAGGCGGCCAGGGTGCCGATGATGACGCCAACCTCGACGAATCCGAAGGTGACGCAGGTGGGCGACTACGTCTTTCGCGCCTGCTTCATCGACTCCTTCCAGGGCTACGCGATGGCCCGTTTCGCCCGCCAGCACCTGAAGCTGAAGAGGGCAGCGATTCTCCGCGACGTCCGCAACGACTACTCGGTCGGGCTGGCCGACAGCTTCATCCAGAGCTTCACCAGGCTGGGCGGCGAGATCGCCGCCGAGGCGAGCTACTCGGAAGGCGACGTCGACTTCAAAGCACAGCTCACCCGCTTCAAGACAGTGGCGCCGGAAGGCATCTTCATCCCCGGTTACTACGGCGACGTGGGCCTCATCGCCCGGCAAGTTCGCGAGCTCGGCTTTTCGCAGGTGGCACTCTTCGGCACCGACGGCTGGGACAGCGAAAGGCTGTACGAGATCGGCGGCGAGGCCCTCGAGGGCAGTACTTTCTCCACCCATTATTCGACCGACGACCCGAGCCCGCGGGTGCAGGAATTCGTCGCCAAGTACCAGAAGGCCTACGCCGGACAGCTGCCCGACACGGGGGTGCCGCAAGCCTATGACGCTGCGGGAATGCTCTTCGACGCGATGAAGCGCGCCAAAGATTTGAGCGGGCCTTCCCTCCGCGACGCTCTCGCCCAGACGAGAAACTATCCCGGCGTCACCGGCGACATCACGCTCGACGAAAAGAGAAATCCCATCAAGCCCGCGATCGTGTTGCGCCTCGGCAAGGGCGGCCGGCGTGAGTTCGTCGCCAAGATCCTGCCGGAGAGCGCACCCGGCCGATAGCGCAGCCTGCAGCGGGGCCGCTGAAAGCGTGCGCAAGACAAACTACCGCCCGCGTGATAGTCAGCCACGCTTCCCGGAAAAAGGGGGACCAATGATCCGCGTGCGTTGGACTGAGTGCGCCGTGGTCGGGGCGATGCTCCTCTGGGCACATCTCGCAGAGGCGAAGGGCAGATCGATCCTGGCCACAGGGCGAAGGGACCCTCGGATCTACGCCATCGACTTCGATCAGGCGCTCAGGCCTGAAAACAACAACACGCCGAACGCGATCGTCAGCCGCTCGCTGGTCAATCCCCGGCGGCTCGACGGAGCGCTGCTCGGCGACCCCGCCAATATCGTGTTGAGCGAAGATCAAGAGACGGCGTTCGTGATGAATCACCACGGCGGTGTGGTGAACGCCGAGTTCCTGCAGCACGGCGGCCGCGCGAACGTCGCGGTCATGAACGTCCGAAAGATGCTCGAGCGCGAGCTCGACGACACCGACGCGGCGCTCGAGCACAATTTCGACGCCGGCTGGTTCGGCGGCGTGGGAATCCTTGTCGTCCCGGGCCTGATCGTCGCCGGATACTCGGAAGGCTGGCTGACCGAAGACGGCTCGAATCGCATCGGCCTTCTCGATCGAAGGACCGGAGGCATTCGCGGCCAGATCGAGATGCCGCTCACCGGCCGGGGCACGCGCCAGTTGAGGAAGGGCTGCGCATTCTTCCCGGTCCCCTTCTTTTCGCCAACGGAGCCGCCGCAGATCCCGGACGGGGAGGCGTTCCTTTCCGATATCGACCCCCATGACTTCGGTTGCTGGCCGGATCCCGAAGGTCTCGCCCTCGCGCACGGCAGCGACGGCAAGACCTACCTGGTCTCCGGCAACGCTGGGACCGAAGACGTCTCGATCATGGACTTCGACGCTGCCCTCGAAGGAAGCCGCGTCGTCGAGCAGCCCAAAGTAGCCCCGCGCATCCCCGTGCAGACCGGGCCGTTCGGCATCCGCGCCAGCCCAAACGGCAAGTTCATCGCCGTCACGGCCCGCGAGAGCAACATCACCGGCAAGGCGGGGAATACGATCTCGATCATCGACATCGATCTCGCGCGCCAGGGTTTACCTGGCGCGGAGGCGGCGAGAGTACAGGTCGGCACCGATTCTCCCACCGGCGAAGCGCGACCGTTCACCGTCTCCTGGACACCGGACGGCAAGCGCATCGTCGTCGCCAACTTCCTCACCAACAATGTCTCGATCGTGGATCTGAAGACGGCGCTCCATCATCCCACCGGCGCCGAGATCGCCCGCATCCCGCTCACGCGCCCTGACGGAAAGGACGCGCGCCCGAAGGGAACCTTCGTGACGAGCGATGGGCGCCATGCCGTGGTGACGGGAGGAGGGAACACGCTCTCCAAGGGAAACGCGCCGACGGGAACCGTGTTCGTCATCGACCTGCGGACGAATGCGCAGGTCGCGACGGTCACAGGGGTCGGCATCGATCCCTACAACCTCGTCGTCGTCGAGGGGCTCGACGACTGAGCGGCTCAGCCGAGCTCCCTCGCGTATTCGAAGAGCGGCATCCCGAAGAAGTCGCCGACGTTGCCGGAGGCGCGGAATCCGTTCCGCTCGTAGAAGCGGGTGGCGCGCCGCAAGGGCTCGGTGGTGTCGAGCGTGACGCGCGAACAGCGGCGGCTGCGCAGCTCGGCCAGCGCCGCATCGAGCAGCAGCTGCGCCGCGCCCGTCCCTTGCCAAGCCGGATGCACGGCCATGCCGCGGATGTGCCCTTCGCCCGCGCCGACCGCCTGGCATCCGATGGTGCCGACGATCTCTCCGGTGTCGCTCGCCGCCACCAGCACGGTCATCGCCGCGAGCCGCTGTTGGATCGTCGCCGGCCCGAGCACGGTATCCGCGTATCCGGCGGGCGTATATCGATCGCGGTAGGGCGCGAATGCCAGCCGAAGGCAGTCGAGGATGCCTTGCGCATCAGCCGCGGTCGCCCTTCGGATGGCCGGCGCGCTCATCGCGCCGCTGCTGTGTCGAATCTCTGTGACACGCGCGTCAGTCGGGGAGCTTGATCCCATAGTCGGCGATCTTCTTCGCCACGGTCGGATAGGAGACGTCGAGCAGCCGCGCCACCTGCGCGCGGTTGCCGCCGGTGTGCACCAGCAGCCGCTCGATGTAGAGCTTTTCCAGATCGGCCAGGCTCGCCGGCTGGCCATCCGTGAGCCGCAGCGAGAAGAAGGCATCGCCGGCGGGTTGCCCCGATCTGCCGCTGCCGAGCAGGAGCGAGTCGGGAGTGATGGTGTTGCTCGTCTCGAGGATGACGGCCCGCTCGAGGATGTTGCGCAGCTCGCGGACGTTGCCCGGATAGTCGTACGCCGTCAGGATGCGCAACGCCTCCGCTGAAAGTCGCGGAACGGGCTTGAGCAGCCGCTGCGCGATGCGCTCGAGGAGCCAGCTGGCCAAGGCGGCGATGTCCTCGCGCCGCTCACGAAGCGGCGGCAGCGTGAGGTGGAAGACGTCGAGCCGGTGGAACAGGTCGAGGCGGAAGCGGCCGGCCCGCACTTCCTCGTCGAGATTGCGGTTGGTGGCGGCGATGATGCGCACGTCCGCGGAGAGATCGCGCGTTCCGCCCACGCGCCGGAAAGTGGTGGTCTCGAGCGCGCGCAACAGCTTGGCCTGGAGCTGCGGCCCGAGCTCGCCGATCTCGTCGAGAAAGAGCGAGCCGCCCGCCGCCAGTTCCAGGAGCCCGCGCTTGCTCGCCTTGGCATCGGTGAAGGCGCCGCGCTCGTGGCCGAACAGCTCCGACTCGAGCAGGCCTTCCGAGAGCGCCGCGCAGTTCAGCTCGACCAGCGCCTCCTCGCCGCGTCCGGGGGTCTGGTCGTGGATGAGGCGGGCGAGGATCTCCTTGCCGGTGCCGCTCTCGCCCTGCAGCAGGACGGAGGTGGAAGGGCTCTGCGCCACGCGCCGCGCGCGCTCGAGCACCTCGCGCATGGCCGCGCTCTTGCTCTCGAGCAGCGCCCGCATCGGCGCCTCGCGGCGCAGCGCGCGCACCCGATTGCGCAGCCGCCGCGACTCGAGCGCCTTGCGGATCTTGATGAGCAGGTCGGGAAGCTGCAGCGGCTTGGTGAGGTAATCCTCCGCGCCCTGCCGCAACGCCTGCACTGCGTTCTCCACGTCGGCGTACGCAGTTGCGACGAGAAAGAGCGTGTCGGCGCCGCGCTCCTGCGCCTCGCGGGCCAGCCGGCCGAGCAGATCGACGCCGTCGATGTCGGGCAGATTGCGATCGAGCACCACCACATCGGCTGGCTCGTCGGCATAAGCGCGCGCTCCGGCAGCGCCGCTGTCCGCCGTGCGCACCGCATAGCCCTCGCGCGAGAGGGCCTCTTCGGCGATGACCCGGAAGGACTTCTCGTCGTCGATCACCAGCACCGAGGCGCTCATGCCGCCCCCACCGACCGCTTCTCGCGCAGCGGCAACTCGATGACGAACCGCGCTCCGCCCAGCTCGGAGCGCTGGAAAGAAATCCTCCCCCCGTGCGCGGCGACGAAGCGCTGCGCGGTGGCGAGCCCCAGCCCGGTGCCGTTGCGCTTGGTGGTGAAGAACGGCTCGAAGAGGTGCGCGCGCGCCTCGTCGTTCAGCCCGGGACCGCTGTCCTCGACGCGGATGGCGACGGCGCCGTTGTCGCGCGCCGTGCCGATGCGAACCTCGCGCCGCGGGCGGGCCTCCGCGCTCCAGGTGATGGCCTCGATGGCGTTCTGCACCAGGTTGACGAGCACGCTCTGGATGCGCGCCTCGTCGCAGGGGACCACCAGCGAGGTCCCGCCGTCTGCCAGGTCGAGAGTCAGCGCCACCTGCGCGCCCGCGGCCTGCTCCGAGCAGAGAGAGATCGCCCTCCGCACCGTCTGCTGCACGTCCACCGGCTGGGCATCCAGCCGCGGGCTGCGGGCGAAGACGAGCAGCTCATCGGTCATGGTGCGCAGCCGGGCGATCTCGGCGCGGACCTGCGCGTGGGCGCGCTGCAGCCCGGAAGCGGCGGCCTGCGACGAGATCAGATCGACACCCATCCCCAGCGCGCCGAGCGAGTTCTTCAGCTCGTGCGAGATGACGGCCGCTGCCTGCCCCATGGCCGCGAGCCGCTCCTGGGCCAAGAGCGATCGCTGCGCGGCCTCCAGCTCGGCGGTGCGCGCCCGCACGCGCTCTTCCAGCGAGGAGGCGAGGTCGCGGATGGCCTCGACATCTTTGTGGTGAAGCGCGTCGCCCTCGGCCAGCTTGCCGCGCAGCTCGTCGAAGGCGTGGGCCAGCTCGCCCAGCTCGTCGGAGCGCTGCGCCACTTCGCCCGCGTGCGCGGGCATCGCTTCGCCCCGCGCGCGCGAGGCGGACAGCTCGCGCACCGCGCGCACCAGCGATTCCAGCGGCCGCGTCAAGAAGCGCGAGGAGACGAATCCGAGCAGGACTGCCAGCGCGCCGCCCGCGGCGAGGATCTCGAGGAGCAACCGGAGCTGCTGCTCGAGGCTCCGGTCGAGCGAGGAATAGCGCCAGCGGAAGGCGAGCCCCCAGGGCGCGTGCGAGACGGGCGCGTAGGCGTAGAGCCAGTCCTCGTCCTGCTCGCGGGCGATGAACGCGCCCGCCGATTTCGCGGCGGCGGCGGCGATGGCCCGCTGCCAGCCGTCGGTCCGCACGAAATGCGCGGGAAAGACGATCGAACCATCTTCAGTCACCAGCGCCCGCTCGGTCCCGGCGGGAAGGCCTTCGGTGATGGCGGGCGAGATGATCTTGTCGGTGCGCAGATCGATGATGCCGCGCAGGACGCCGTCGGCGGCGCCCCGCCTGCCGCCGATGGGCACCACCAGATTCACCAGCGTGCCGCGATCGGGCCGCTCGCCCATCACCACCGGCTCCGTCGCCCGCCGGCCCGCAATGAGCCACGGTTCGCCGCCGTAGTTGCGCCCGGCGCATTCGGCCGAAGCGGGTTCCGACCAGAGGCAGCGGCCGCCCGCGTCGAGGATCTGCAGGCCGATGTTGAAGAGCGTCGAGTTGCGGTGCGCGTGCGCGAGGAGCGTGGCCTCGGGGCGAAGATCGTTGTCCGTCAGATCGACTTCCGCCATCTGCGAAAGGCGGACCAGCTCGCGGGTGGCGAGCTGGACGCTGTCGCCCAGGGCGAAGGCGCGGTTCTGCACCAGCAGCACCTGCCTCTGCGAGAGCTGCTCGGCCGAGTAGGCGCGCGACTGCCGGATGAGCAGCGCCCCCGTGACGGCGACGGAGAAGAGCGCCACCACGCAGGAGACCAAGGCGATGCGAGGCCGCAGCTTCATCGAGGCGATCATACAACCGGGACCGCCTGCGAAGTTCTCCTTTCCCTCCGAGCGGCCCGCGCCTCGCGCCAGCGGTCCGCCATCACCAGCAAAGGCGGCTGCAGTAGCCGCGTCAGGAGCGTCAGCGCCAGCGCTCCGCCGATCACCACGATGGCGAGCGGCCTTTGCGTCTGCGCGCCGATGCCGTGCGAGAGCGCCGCCGGCAAGAGGCCGAGCATCGCCACCAGCGTGGTCATCAGCCCGGCCCGCAGGCGCTTCTTCGCCGCCTCCCGGGCAGCCTCGTCGATCGGTTTGTTCCCAGCGCGCAGCTGGAGGAAAAACGTGACGATGAGCAGCGCGTCCTGCACGGCGACGCCGAAGATGGAGATGAATCCCATCGCGGCGGAGACGGACAGTTCCTCGCGCGTGATGAGCAGCGCGAGAATCCCCCCTGTGCAAGCGACCGGAATGGAGATGAGGACGATCGCAGTCGTCGCCCAGTTGCGCACGGCGCTGTAGACGAGGAAGCCGATGAGGAGCAGCGTCAGCGGAACGATGAGCAGCAAGCGATTCTCGGCTTCCTTGAGCTCGTTGATCTCGCCCGACCAGATGAGGTTGGTCTCGGGCGGGAGTCGCACCGCCTCTTCGATGCGCTGCCGCGCTTCCTCGATAGTCGAAGCGAGATCGCGTCCGCGCACGGAAAACTTCACCGGCGTGTAGCGCCGGCCGTCCTCGCGATAGATGACGTTGGGGCTGTCCTCGGTGGTGATGGCGGCGAGCTGGCTGAGCGGGATCTGGCTGCCGTCCGGCGAGGAGACGGTGATCCGCCGGAGCGCGGAAAGGTCGCTCCGGTACTGCGGCAGCCAGCGCACGGTGAGCGCGAAGCTCTTCTCTCCCTCGAAGACCTGGGTGACCGCCTGCCCGCCGATCGCCGCCTGCACCACCATCTGGATGTCGCCGGTGTTGAGCCCGTAACGCGCGCACTGGGTCCGGTCGGGAACGATCTTGATGCTCGGCTGCCCCATCGAGCGGAAGAGCCCGAGGTCGTCGACGCCGCGCACTTTTCTCATCACGCCGACGATCGCGTCGGCGGTCGCCTCGTTGCTCTTCACTTCCGGGCCATTGATCTTGACGCTGTTCTCGCCTTTGACGCCCGAAAGGGCTTCCTCGACGTTGTCGGAGATGTACTGGGAGAAATTGAAGATCACGCCGGGGAACTCGTCCTGCAGCTCCTTCTGGAGGATCTTCGTCAGCTTCTCCTTGTCGAGACCGCGCGGCCATTCGTCGAAGGGTTTGAGCGGCGCGAAGAACTCCATGTTGTGGAAGCCCGTCACGTCGGTCCCATCGTCCGGCCGGCCCAGCTGCGAGGTGACGGTGATGATCTCAGGATGGCTGCGGATGATCTGCCGCATGCTGCCCACGTGCTTGGCCGATTCCTCGAGCGAGATGGACTGCGGCAGGGTGGCCCGGATCCAGAAGTTGCCCTCCTCCAGCTTGGGCATGAATTCCCGACCGAGCAGCGGGAAGAGCGCGATGCAGGCGAGGACGGGGAGAAGCAGCAGCGGAATCGCTCGCCTCGGATTCCGAACAGCGGCCTCGAAGAGCGGATCGTAGATGCGGTGGAGAGCGCGCATGAGCCGGCTTTCCTTCTCCTCGATCGGCGCTGGCAGGAATCTCGACGCGAGCACTGGCGTGAAGGTGAGCGCCAGCGCGATGGCGCCGCCGATGGCGAGCGCATAGGTGTACGACATGGGCGCGAAGATCACTCCGGCGACGCCCGTCATCGTGAAGAGCGGCAGGAAGGAGACCGCGATGATCACGGTGGAGAAGGCCATCGGCTTGCCCACCTCGGAGACGGCGCTGCGAATGCGGTCTCCGATGGGCCCATCGCCCTTGTCGCTCAGGTGGCGGAAGATGTTCTCCACGATGATCACGGTCGAGTGCACGACGATGCCGAAGTCGATGGCGCCGAGAGAGATGAGGTTGGCGGAGGTGCCGGAGAGCACCAGCCCGATGATGGCGATGAGCAGCGCGAGCGGGATGTTCACCGCAGTGATGAGGGCGGCGCGCCAGTTGCCGAGAAAGAGGATCAGCACGACGGTCACGAGCCCCATGCCGATGAGCAGGTTCTCGATCACTGTATGTGTGGTGCGAGAGATCAGGTCACTGCGGTCGTAATACGGCACGATCTCCATGCCCGGCGGCAAGAGGTGGTTGTCGCGGATGTACTTGAGCCTCTGGTACACGCCCTCGAGCGTCTCGTCGGTCTTGCCGCCGTACCGCATGAGAACCGTGCCCTGCACCACGTCGGGTTCGTCGTCGCGGCCGACGGTCCCCAGCCGGGGCGCATGGCCGATGGAGACCTTGGCTACATCGCGCACACGGACGGGAATTCCCTTCTGCTCGACGACCACCACGTCCTCGATGTCCTTGAGCGAGCCGATGAGCCCGATGCCGCGCACGGTATAGGCCTGCGCTCCGAGCGTGACGCGCTGGCCGCCGACGTTCTGGTTGGCGTTGGCCAGCGCCTGCGAGAGCTGCGTCAGGGTCACGCCGCGCGCGCGCAAGAGATAGGGATCGACCTCGACGTGGTACTCCTTGGTCAGGCCGCCGAAGCTGGTCACGTCGATGACGCCCGGCACCTGCTTCCACTGCCGCTCCATGATCCAGTCTTCGGCAGTCTTGAGATCGAGCAGCGAATACGAGTAGCCGGGCGCGTTGCGCAGATTGTAGCGGAAGATCTCGCCGATCGAGTTCCAGGGGGAGAGCTGCGCGGTGACGCCGGTGGGCAGCGTGATGAACTGCAGGCGATTGATCACTTCCTGCCGCGCCGCCCAGTAATCCGTGCCCCATTTGAAGTAGCACTTGACGTCGGTCAGCCCGAAGAGCGACTGCGAGCGGATGTGATCGAGGCCGGGCATTCCCGAGAGCCCGATCTCCAGCGGAAGGGTGACGTAGCGCTCCGTTTCCTCCGCGCTCCAGCCGGGCGGCTGCGAGATGACCTCGACCAGCGGCGGCACTGGATTGGGATATGCCTCGACGTCGAGCCGGCGGTACGCGGCCAGCCCGGCGAAAAAGAGGATCGCCACCAGCGCCGCGATCATGACGCGGTTCCGCAGCGCGAGGTCGACGACTCTGCGGATCATCTCAGTTCCCGACCAGGAAGATCGAGCCGCGTGCCGCGACGCGCTCGCCGGGTTGCAGCCCCGCCAGCACCGGAACCTCGTCGCCCGGGAACCGCTCGTTGGCCACCACCGCGCGGCGGCGGAAGGTCACGCGGCCGTCGTTCGTGCGCGGCTGCTCGACGAAGACGTCGATCTCGTCGCCGAGGCGCAAGAGAGCATCCCGCGGCACGGTCACCGCGCGCCGCGCGGGGGCGGCGATGGTCACCACCTCGTACATCTCCGGCCGCAAGAGGCCCTCCTCGTTCTTCAGTACGCAGCGGACCTTCGCGGTGCGCAGCACGGGATCGAGGGTGTCGGAGATCCAGTCCACGCGGCCGCGGAAGTTCCTGCCCGGATGGGCCGAGACGCGCAGCTGCACTTCCGCGCCCACCCGCACGAAGGGGAGATCGGCTTCGTAGACGTCGCCCAGGAGCCACAAGTCGTCGATGCTGCCTACGGTGAAGAGCTCCGGCACGCTGCCGCCGGCCGTGTATTGCCCCTGCACCTCGAGCCCCGGATTCGCGTTGCGGGCAATGACGTCGCCTTCCATCGGGCTGCGCAGGACGAACTCCTGCGTGACGGAATTGAGCGCGCCCGCGCGCAGGAGGCGGGTCTTCTCGGTCGCACGCTGGTATTCGGCCTTGGCGCGGTTGTGGTTGTCCTCGGCGATCTGCAGGTCGCGCTCGGCAGTCGCGTGCACCTCGAACATCTCGCGCTGCCGCTTCAGCTCATGCTCGGCGGCGATCAGGTCGGCCTTGGCCTTCAGCTCGTCGGAGAAGGCGCTGCCCAGATCGGCCGAGAGGATGATCGCGAGCGGCGATCCCTTCTTGACGTGCTGGCCGGGCGCCGCGAGAAGGCGCGTGATGCGGCCGCTCACCGGCGGAAAGACGTGCGTGACGCGCAGATCGTCGAAGGCGAGCCGGCCACCCACGGTGAGCACATCGGCCACCTCGCGCTCCTGCACGGGGACGGTCACGACCTTGCCTCGCGCGAACTGCTCGTCGGTGAGAGAGGCCTCGTCCGGACCGCGCAAGCGCGCCTGGGCGGGAGCGACCAGCACCTTCTCGCCTTCCGCCAGGCCGGAGAGGATGGGAACCGTCTCGGCGTCAAGCCCCCCGGCGGGGACGAAGACTTCCGACGCAAGCCGCGCGCGCCGATCGCGCGGACCGAGCGTCGTCGGCGGGGTGTCCACCAGCCGGCGCTTGAAGACGAGCTTGCCGTCGGTCCGCGCTCCGGCGGCCAGGTAGACGAAGTCATGGTCGTTGATGCGCTCCACCGCCTCGCGCGGCAGCGCCAGCTTCATCAGCGCCGGCCGCGCGATGAGCACGCTGGCGAACATCTCCGGCTTGAGCAGCCCCTCCGGGTTGGACAAGGAGCAGCGGATGCGCGCCGTGCGGAGCGCCGGGTCGAGCGTCGGGCTCACCCATTCGACCCGGCCGTCGAAGAGCCGATCGGGATAGGCGAGCACGCGCGCCTTGATGGCCGCCTCGGGCCGCACTTCCGGCAGGTCGCTCTCGGCGACGTCGGCGAAGAGCCAGACCCGATCGATGTCGCCGATGGTGAAGAGCTCGCCGGTGGGAGAGCCGCCGGAGAACTGCCCTTGCACCTCGATCCCCGGATTCACGTTGCGCGCCATCACCCGGCCGTCGATGTGGCTGATGAGCGTGTACTCCTGCGTGACGGCGTCCACCCTGCCCGCGCGGAGAAGGCGCAGCCGCTGCAAGGCGCGCTCCTCCTCGGCTTTCGCCTTGCGGTAGTTGTCCTCGGCCACTTCCAGGTCGCGCCGCGGGCCAGCCTTGGCGTCGAACAGCCTCTGCTGCCGATCGAACTCGTGCTGCGCGGCGACCAGGTCGGCGCGCGCCTTGACCTCGTCGGAGACCGCGCTGCCCACCTCGGGCGAGGCGATGGCGAGCAGCGAGGAACCCTTCTGCACGCGCTGGCCGAGCTGGGCGATGACGCGCGTGACCCGGCCGCTGACCGGCGAGAAGACGTGCGTCACGCGCTGGTCATCGAAGGCGATGCGCCCTCCGGTGGCGATGGGCGAGGCGATCAGCTGCGGCTTCGCCTCCACCACTTTCGCTTCGCCGCGGTCGAAGACCGCGCGGGCGATCCATTTCTCGTCTTCGGGCGGCCCCGGCTCTGCGCTTGCGCCGCGGCGACAGCCGGCGACGAGCGAGAGAGCGAGGCAGAGATGAGCGGCCCTCATGACTTGAGCCCCCGCGCCGTCGCCTGCTCGAGCAGGCTGACGGCGATCCAGTAGCTGGCCAGGTCCTGCGCGTACTCACCGCGCGTGGCCGTGTACGTGCGCTGCGCGTTGAGCAGGTCGAGCAGCGAGGCGGCGCCTTTTTCGTATTGCACCTGCACCAGGTTGCGAGCTCTTTCTGCCCGCTCGAGCAGCGAGGCCTGCATGCGCTCGACGAGCTTGCGGGTCGCTTGCAATTGTCCCCAGGCGGTCTCGACGTCCGAGACCACGACCGCCTCGGCCTTCTGTCGCAGGATCTGCTGGGTGACGAGATCCGCTTCGGCTTTGCGGATCTCTCCGCTCTGGAAATAGAGAAGGGGCGGCGCGAAGAAGATGTTGATGGAGCCGTTCGGCGGCGAAATGTTGCTGTCGCCGCTCCCGTTCGCCGAATAGGTGATGCCCAGGCCGATGTCCGGGAAGACGTTTCGCCGGGCGAGACGCAAGGCGGAGTCGGCGCGCTCCACCTGCTGCGTCAGCGCTGCCAGGTCGGGCCTGCGCTCCAGAGCATCCTTGAGCAGCGCCTCGCGCGTCGCCGCCGCGACCGGTCCCGGCAGCGCGAAGTCGAGATCCTTCTGATCGACGGCGAAGTCGGGGATCAGCCGGCGGAAGCCGAGCAGGAATGCCACCGCCACTTTCGCGGCGCGCAGGCTCTGCTCGGCGGTCTCGAGCGCCTGCTCCGCTTCGAGGTGCGCCACCTGGATGGTGGCGAGATCGGCCTCGTTCATCGCCCCGAGCTCGAAGCGCTTTTCGTCGAGCTGCCGCGTGCGCAAGAAGCTGTCGCGGTTCTCGCGCGCGACCTCGCGCTGCGCGGCGGCCGCCAGGGCCTGGTACCAGCTCTGCTTGAGGGTGAACTCGAGCGTGCGCTGCGCGTCGTCGCGCGATCGGCGCGCGGCCTGCAGCGCGGCCCGAGCCAGGTCCTTGCGCAGCCCGCGCTTGCCGGTGAGAAAGTTCGAGACGAGGTCGTTGTCGCTCACGCCGACGCTGTAGGAGATGACGCTGCAGTCCTGCGAGCTGGAGCACTGGAAGTTCTTCCCTGCCGAGAAAGACAATCCAGGGTTGGGCAGCGCGCCGGCGATGGTCACATCGCCCTCGGCCGAGAGGATGCTGGCCTCGGCGACGAGCAGGTCGAAGCCGCGCTGGCGGAAGATCTCCAGCGCCTTCTGCAGGGTCAGGACCGGCGGCAGCTGTGGCGCCGACTCGGAAGCGGGCTGCGGCTCGGCGCGCACCGCCGCCGCGCAGAGAACAATTGCAATGGGCGCGCGGAACATGGAGGAGACTTCCAGAGCAATCGCCGGGCCATTGGCCAGGCCCGCGAATCGAGGGCGCGGCGCGCGGCGGCTCGAAAGAATTCTCTAGGGCCGACGAAAGATTCTTTCAGTTTGTTGCGTCGCCGCGGGCGGTCTTTTCGACCGCGTTCAGGTTCATCCCGCAGCGCGATGCGTCGACCCGAGTTTGTTTGAATATCAATCATGCAAATGGACCTGCTCGGCATCGGTGCTCGCGGTGCGGCGAGGTCTTGCGAAATAGAGAAGGCGAACTCAATTTCTCCGGCAAGTTTGGGGCGGGGGGATTCCATGAAAAAGAAGTTGCTGGTTTTGGGGATGCTGGTTTGCGCCAGCTGCGGGGGCAGGCACAAGGCTGAACAATCGTCGAGCCAGCCGGGGCCGACCGCGAAGATCGTCTTCGACGGCACGAGCGCAAGCGGCATGGCGCCGCTGTATGAGCAGCTCGATGCCTCGACGTCGACCTGCGCCGACTGGTGTGCCGACTACGCCTGGGACTTCGGCGACGGCAGCGCGGCAAGCCACGACGGCTGGGTGACGCACGTCTATTCCAAAGACGGGACCTATTCGGTGACGTTGACCGTCACGGACGGCTCGGGCGCGACCGGCACGGCGACCGCCGACATCACCGCTGCTGGCAATAGCGGCAATTGAGCGCCGGGCGTCGCCTGGACCGCGAACTGTCGACCTTGTATTGAGCTGCACCGATGCGGCCCGCCACCCTGGTGTTCTTCGCCCTCGCTTGCGCTTCGGCGCGGCCGCTGCCGGACCGCGTGCAACTCGCCCGCGTCGCGCTCCCCAAGCTGGGGGGCGGAACGATGGCGCTCGCGGAGTTGCGCGGCCGCGTGGTGCTCCTCGATTTCTGGGCGACGTGGTGCGAGCCCTGCAAGAAGGCGTTGCCCTTCTATCTGGAGCTGCAGCGCGAGCTGGACGCTCGAGGTTTCACGGTCGCGGCGGTGAGCATCGACAGCGGCGACGACCAAGGTGTCCGCGGCTACTTCGCTGCTGGCGGCCCGCAGCTGCTCATCTTGCGCGACCGCGACGGCCAGCTGGCCGAGCGCCTCGGCGTACAGACCATGCCGACGAGCTTCCTGCTCGACCGTTCGGGCGTGGCCCGCTTCCGCCTGGAGGGATTCTCCGCTGGCGACCGCGAGACGATACGGTCGCGAATTCTCTCGCTGCTCGAGAACCGATGA
>Ga0209471_1000621_pt1 | contig 22924 bp, 26 predicted proteins | sample GraSoiAngelo_128_FD_185885 | JGI IMG/M metagenome (GOLD analysis project Ga0209471, IMG submission 185885) | Grasslands soil microbial communities from the Angelo Coastal Reserve, California, USA - 14_0927_12_20cm (SPAdes) (version 2) | ecosystem: Environmental > Terrestrial > Soil > Grasslands ... | reverse complement strand
TTCGTCTCCCAGCGGGCAGCGAGTTTCGGGCTGCCGGCGCTGCCGGTCTTCGCAGCGCCGGCGGTCTCGTCCTATCCGCTCGCGCTGCGGACCGGTCGCACGCTGACCCAGTTCCATGGCTTCTATGACCATGGCCGCGCGCTGCCGTCGCTTGCCGCCGCCGACCCCGAGCCGCGCCTCTGGATCTCGCCCGACGACGCGGCTCGGCGCGCGCTCGCCGACGGCGACGACATCCGCATCTTCAACGAGCGCGGCGAAATGCGCGCCCGGGCATTCGTCACCGGCGATGTTCCGCCCGGAACCGTGTGGATGCGCGACGGTTGGGCTGGACTCAATACGCTGACCTCGGGCGCGCCCGTTCTGCCGGACGCGGCCGTCGACCTCTTCGCTTTCTCGGCCGGTCAAGCCGAGTTCGAGGCGGCAGTCGACATCGCGCGCGACCCGGCGCGATGAGATTGGGGGACCAATGGCGGTTCGCTTCGCTGTCTTCATCGCCACGAGCCTCGACGGTTTCATCGCGCGGCCGGACGGCAGCATCGAATGGCTGAAGCCGTTCGAGGGCGAGGAGCACGGCTACGGCGCATTCTTCGCCGGCGTCGACGCGCTGGTGATCGGCCGCGGAACGTACGAGACCGTGCTCGGCTTCCCTGATTGGCCTTACGGCAAGAAGCGGGTGATCGTCTGCACCAGCCGTCCGGCGAGCCCGACGCACGGCGAGGAGCTGTGGTCAGGCCCGCCGCGCGAGCTCGCCGAACGGCTCGATCGCGAGGGCGCCCGCCGCGTCTACCTCGATGGCGGTGTGCTCATCCGCGGCTTTCTCCGCGAGCGCCTCGTCGACGAGCTCACCGTCAATATCGTCCCGCTCCTGCTCGGCGACGGGCGGCCACTGTTCGCGAGCGGGATCCCCGAGTTGCCGCTGCGGCTGCTCGAGGCGAAGAGCCTCCCCTCGGGCGTCGTGCAGCTGCGGTATGTCCCCGCCTGAGCGGCGCTGGCTTATCGCGCTTCGGCGCGCGCTCCGGTCCCGGGTCTTTCGTCCTCGAGCATCGCCTGGAGCTGCTTGCGGAGCTCCGGCGTGTTCTTGTGGCCGTGGCTGGAGACGGCGTGCGCCGTCGCAACGGCGAGCACCTCCTCCTCCGTGCCCGAGATGTAGAGGGAGCAGTTCTTCTCGCTGGGGAACTTCCTGCAGTCGGCAGCCTTTCGGGTGGCCATGGGTCGCTCCTTGGGCCGGCGCAATACGCTTCGCGGCCCGAAAGGGCAAGAGGCGTCCCAGGGCCCGCCTCCCCGCCGCTGGTCGGCACCGAGCGGTGTCCGGTCGGATCCGGTGCGCGGCGCAGCGTCCGGCATCCTAGGCTTGATGGCGAAGGAGATCGACGATGGACGAGCGAAGCGCCTTCGATCCTAGCCCGCACACCTCCCGCGCAAGCGGCCAGCTCTTCTTCCGCGTCCGCAGACTCGCGATGGCCGGTCTGGTCTTCGCGGTGGTCATCGCGACGCTGATACCCGGCTGACGCCGGGCCGGTGAAGCGCACGCCTGGAAGCCCTTCGCGCGGGTGGCGTCGGAGGCGCGATGGCGTTACCTTCCCCCGCCGAACTTTCCAGGAGGCCATTTCCATGCGTATCGGCGAAGAAGCTCCGAACTTCACGGCCCAGACCACGGAGGGGCCGATCAACTTCCACGAGTGGATCGGGAATTCCTGGGCCATCCTCTTCTCGCACCCGAAAGATTTCACTCCGGTCTGCACGACCGAGCTCGGGTACATGGCGAAGATCAAGCCCGAGTTCGACAAGCGCAACACCAAGGTCATCGGTCTCAGCGTCGACGCGGTCTCGGACCACGAGAAGTGGGCCAGGGACATCGAGGAGACGCAGGGCGCGCGTCCGAACTATCCGATGATCGGCGACGCGGACTTCAAGGTCGCCAAGCTCTACGACATGCTGCCGGCCTCCGTGAGCGGCGACGCCAAGGCGCGCACGCCCGCCGAAAACATGACGGTGCGGACGGTCTTCATCATCGGGCCGGACAAGAAGATCAAGCTGATGCTCTATTACCCGATGACGACGGGCCGGAACTTCGACGAGGTGCTGCGCACGCTCGACTCGCTGCAGCTGACCGCCAAGCACAAGGTGGCGACCCCGGCGAACTGGAAGCAGGGACAGGACGTGATCATCTCCGGCGCCGTCAGCGACGAAGAGGCGAAGAAGCAGTATCCGCAGGGCTGGAAGGCCCCCAAGCCTTACCTGCGGATCGTCCCGCAGCCCAGGTAGCGCGCACCTTGCAGGGAAGGAGAGGAGAGCCTAGTCTGGCGTCCCCTCGAGGAGGTCCCCATGAAGACTGCAGCATTCGCATTCGCCCTCTGTCTCAGTGCCGCCGCGTTCGCCGGGCAGAAGACCGAGACTCTCAAAGTGAGCGGCTGGAAGTGCGACAAGTGTCCGCCCAAGACCGCGGCCAAGGTGAAGGAGATCAAAGGAGTCGAGACGGCATCGGTCGACCGCGCCAAGGGAGAGCTCACCGTCACCTACGATGACAGCAAGGTGAAGCGCGCCGACCTGGAGAACGCTGTCGCCACGTCGGGCTTCTCGGTCGCGAAATAAGAAGCGCTTAGCTCCGCTTTTTCGGGGTGTCCTCTTCGCGAGGGCGCTCGACCGCCAGGTACGTCACGGTGTCCCAGGCGTTGTGGATGCCGATGAACAGCAAGAGCAGTGCGGTGGCGCCGATCACGAACAACCAAGGCCCCGGATCTCGCACGAGCAACAGCGACGCCAGGAGCAGCAGCGCGTAAGCGATGAGCGGAAGCACCGAGTGCCAGATCCAGTCCTCGAGCACCGGCTTGTAGACCGTCCGGGTCGCGCGCCGGATGACGAAGGCGACGTAGACCACGCCGGCGCCACCGCAGGCGGCGAGAGCGAGCGCCGCGCTCGAGATCGCAGGCCACGGTGCGCTGAAGATCGCCGAGACGAGGAGGGCCGCGCAGAAATGCACGATGGTGGGAGTGCCGAAGGCGCCGACTTCGGCGCGCCTGCTTTGTCTCTGGTCGTCGGCGGCGATCAAGGTCATGACGACGAACTGCAGGCCCGTCAGCGCGGCTCCCGAGGATCCGACGATGACGTAGAAACTTTCCCAAGCGGACAGCGGCATCGCCCGTTCCACGCTCGGCCTCCCGCGCAAGGCCGCGACGATATCAAGATCTCTCCGATGTAGCTCACGCCAGCGCGCGCCCGAAGTCCTCGATCAGATCCTCGGCCGCCTCCAGGCCGGTCGAGACGCGCACCAGGCCGTCGGAGATTCCCATGCGCGCCCGCTCCTCCGGCGAGAGCCCGACGTGCGAGCTGGCCGCGGGCCGCGTGACCAGGGTCTCCGGGCCGCCCAGGCTCGGCGCATGCAGCGGCAGGGTGAGCCGCGCGAACATCTGCCCGGCAGCCGCGGCGCCTCCGCGCAACTCGAAGCTCAACATGGCCCCGAAGAAGGCAAAGAGCTCCCTGGCGCGCGCGTGCTGCGGATGCGAGAGCAGCCCAGGATGGTTCACCCGCGCCACGGCTGGGTGCTTCTCGAGAAACTGCGCCAGGGCGAGCGAAGTGGCGCACTGCTGCCGGAAGCGGACAGCCAGCGTCTTCAGGCCCCGCTGCAGCAGGAAGCAGGCGTGAGGGTCGAGCGAGCCGCCGAGATGATCGAGCGTCCTCTTCGCCGAGCGCACCCGCTCCAAAGGCCCCATCAGCGCGCCGGCGATCAAGTCGCTGTGGCCGTTCAAATACTTGGTGGCGCTGTGCACGACGATGTCGAACCCGCGCCGGAGCGGCTGGAAGCCGAGCGGCGTGGCGAAGGTGTTGTCGATGATGGCGACCAATCCGCGGGAGCGTGCAAACGAGGCGGCCGCCGGCAAGTCCGCCACTCGCACGAGCGGGTTGGTCATCGATTCCAGGTAGAAGGCGCGGGTGCGCGGGGTCAGCGCGCGCTCCCAGGCGGCGGGATCGTCGCCGGGCACCAGAGTGTGCTCGATGCCGAGGCGGGGCAGGTCGTGCGTGATCAGGTCGTGCGTTCCGCCGTAGAGGCCGTCCTGAGCGAGGAGGTGATCGCCCGTGCGCAGCACCGAGAAGAGCGCCGCGCTGATGGAGGCCATTCCGCTGGCGGTTGCCAGCGCTGCCTCGGCACCCTCCAGGGCCGCGAGCTTTGCGTGCAGCGAGTCATGCGAGGGCGTGTTGGAGAGGCGGGCGTAACGGATGTCGTGGTATCCGAGGCCCTCCGTCTCCTCGAACGTGCTCGACTGGTAGATCGGCATCGCCACTGCGCCGCCCGAGCGCGGACGCGGCTCGCCGGCGTGAACCAGCAGGGTATCGGTCTTCATGGTCATTTTTTCTTGGCGCGCTCCGTCTCCGCGATCGGCCGGAAATCATAGGTCGGATAGAAGTCGGTGCGGTATCCGCCCCAGGCCTTCTGCTCGATGAGCCGGTTGAGCTCGCGCAATCTCTCGGGCGGGAGGCGAACCGTCACCACCTGGCCGATGCCCATCATCACGTACCAGGAGACGACCTCGACGCCCGGCGGGGGAAATGCCTGGGTGAAGCCCGTCTTCTCCAGATGCGCGTTGATCTCGTCGAGGGTCTTCGATTGATCGTGGCGCAAGAAGATGGTCAGCAGCATGCGTCCGTCCTGCTGCTGCGCGCTGCTGTCGGCTGCGAGCAAGGCAAAGGCCGTGAACAGGGCGATCCGCATCGGTGCCTCCACTTTTGAAGAGCTTAGGATGGCTCCATGGCGATGCGCGCGCCAGCCGCGCTCTCGTGCGCGCGATGATCTTTCGCGATCAAGACATAGATCGCCGGGACGAAGAAGAGTGTGAAGGCCGTTCCGATCGCCATCCCCGCGACCAGCACCAGGCCGATGCTGTTGCGCGCCGCTGCGCCGGGTCCGGTCACCAGCGTGAGGGGAAAGTGGCCGCACACCGTCGCCACGCTGGTCATCAGCACCGGCCGCAGCCGGGTGACCGCGGCCTGGCGGATGGCCTCGATCTTCGTCAGCCCCGACTCCTGCAGCTTGTTGGCGAACTCGACGATGAGGATGCCGTTCTTCGAGACCAGCCCCACCAACGTCACCAGCCCGACTTGCGAGTAGACGTTCAGCGTCGTCGTCCATCCGTCGGTGAAGAAGCGCAGGTTCGGGTTGGGCATCTTCAGGACGGTCATCAAAAGCGCGCCGAACATTCCCAGCGGCACGGAGCCCGCGAGGATCACGAACGGGTCGCGGAAGCTGTTGAACTGCGCCGCCAGCACCAGGAAGATGAGCACGATGGCCAGCACGAAGGCGGGGAGGAACTTGTCGCCCTCGGTGCGCAGCTGCCGGGACTCGCCGGTGTAGTCGAGGGTGTAGCCCTTGGGCAGGACCTTGCTCGCCTCGTCCTCGAGATAGCGCAGCGCCTCATCGAGCGGCCGCATCGCAACGCCGCTGATCTTCACGGCGTTGAGCTGCTGGAAGCGCTCCAGAGCCCGCGGCGTCACCGAATCGCGCAGCGTCGCCAGCGTGCTCAGCGACACCAGTTGCCCATTGGGTCCGGTCACGTGGATGTTGCGCAGCTGCTCTGGATTGAGCCGCCCGGCCTGCACGATCTGTGGAATGACCTTGTAGCTGCGGCCCGCGATGCTGAAGCGATTGACGAAGTTTCCTCCGACCGCGGAGCCGATGTCCTGGCCGATGGCCGCCAGGTTCAGCCCCAGCTCCGCCGCCTTGTCGCGATCGATGACGATTTCCGACTGCGGCTGATCGATCTTGGTGTCGATCAGCGGCGGGAAGGCGAAGATTCCGCTCTGCGCCGCCTTCTGCTGGATGCGCTGCACGAACTGGAGGATCTCGGCCGGCTCGGCCGTCGAGGCGATCACGACCTCCACCGGGAAGTTGCCGCCGCCGGGCAACGCCGGGGGAAGGATGGGGAAGGTCTGCACGCCGGGGATGGAGGCCACCTTGCCGAAGACCTCCGGCAGCACCTGTGCCGCTGACCTCTTGCGCTCGTCCCAGGGCTTGAGGCCGGCGCCCCAGAAGCCGCCGCTGGGGAAGGTGATCTGGAAGGTGAACTGCGTCTCGGGAATCGGCATGACCGCGGCGTTGATCGCTCGCGTCGACTGCGTCACCTGTTCCAGGGTCGAGTTCGAGGGCGTATTGACCACGCCGAAGATCACGCCTTGGTCCTCGCCGGGCGCCAGCTCCTTGGGCGACTGCGCGAACATCATGATCGCCAGCAGGGACACCACCGCCCACGCCGCGTAGATGGGACCGCGCGACGAGAGCACCGACTGAAGGGTGCGCCCGTAGCCGGCCTTGATGCGCTCGAAAGTGCGGTTGACGAGCGCGGCGAGGCCCTTCTCTTCGTCGCTGCGCCGGAGCAGGACGCTCGACATCACCGGCGAGAGCGTCAGCGCCACGATGCCGGAGATGGTGACTGCGCCGGCGAGGGTGAGGGCGAATTCGCGGAAGAGCGATCCCGTCAGCCCGCCCTGGAAGGCGATCGGCGTATAGACGGCGGCGAGCGTGATGGTCATCGAGATGATCGGGCCGACCAGCTCGCGCGCGCCTTTGAGGGCGGCGTCGATGGGCGAGAGGCCCTCGCGGATGTGGCGCTCGACGTTCTCCACCACCACGATAGCGTCGTCGACCACCAGTCCGACCGAGAGAACGATGGCCAGCAGGGTGAGCAGGTTGATGGTGAAGCCGAAGGCCTGGATGAGGAAGATTCCGCCGATCAGCGAAGTCGGGATCGCCACCACCGGCACCAGCGACGAGCGCAGGGAGCCGAGGAAGAGGAAGATGACGATCACCACGATCAGGACCGTCTCGAGCAGCGTCTGGACGACCTCGGTGATCGCGCTGCGGATGTACCCGGTGGCGTCGTAGGCGATGGTCCCCTTGATCTGCTCGGGGAGCTCCTTCTGCAGCGAGTCCATCTCGACGCGCACCCGCTTGATCACATCGAGCGAGTTGGCGTTGGGCAGCGTCCAGACGCCGATGAAGACCGCGGTCTCGCCGCTGAAGTTGACCTGCGTGTCGTAGTCCTCGGCGCCGAGCTGCACGTCGGCGATGTCCTTCAACCGCACGGTCGCGCCGCCGCTCTCGCGCACGACCAGCTTCTCGAACTCGTCCACCGAGCGCAGGTCGGTGTTGGCGGTGAGGTTCACCTGCACCAGCCGTCCCTTGGTCTGACCCACCGCCGCCAGGTAGTTGTTTGCCGCGAGCGCCTGCCGGACCTGCGCGGGGCTGACGTTGAGCGCCGCCATCTGGTCAGGCTTGAGCCAGACGCGCATGGCGAAGGTGCGGGCCCCGAGGATGTCGGCGCGCTGCACGCCCTCCACCGCGGAAAGCCGCGGTTGGACGATGCGCACCAGGTAGTCGGTGATCTCGTTCTGCTTGAGGAACTGCGAGGAGAAGCTCAGGTACGCCGAGGCGAACTGGCTGTCGGCCGACTCGATGTTGAGGATGGGGATCTCGGCGTCGGGCGGCAGATCGCGCCGGACCTGATCCACCTTGGAGGCGATCTCGGCGAGCGCCTTGTTGGCGTCGTGATTGAGCCGAAGCCGCGCGCGGATGGTGGAGAGGCTCTGCTTGCTCTCCGACTCGATGTAGTCGATGCCGTCGGCGGCGGCGATGACGCGCTCGAGCGGAGCGGTGATGAACCCGCGGACCAGGTCCGCGTTCGCGCCGACATAAGCGGTGGTGACGGTGACGGCCGCGTTCTCGCTGCGCGGATACTGGCGCACGTTCAGGGAGCGGATCGCCTGCACGCCCGCGATGATGATGACCAGGTTCACCACGATGGCGAGGACCGGCCGGCGGATGAAGAGGTCGGTGAAGTTCATCCGCGCCTCACTTGTCCTCGGTCGGCTTCGGCGCGATCTCGGCGCTGGGCGCGAGGTCGTTGCGCAGGAGCAGGGTGCTGCCGTTGTGCAGCTTGAAGGCGCCGCTCGAGACGATGGTCTCGCCGGCCTCGAGGCCCGACGCCACCGCCACCAGATCGCCGCGACGCTCGCCGAGGCGGACGAACTTTTGCCGGGCGAGCAGCGACTTGTCCTTCTGCTCGATGGCGTAGACGGAGTCGCCGTACGGGGCGTAGATCACCGCCGTCGCGGGGATCACCAGGACGGGGCGCTCGTCGGGGGAGAGGACCTCCACGTTTCCGAACATGCCGGGCCGCAGCCCGCCGTCGGTGTTGGGGAACGTCGCGCGGACACGCACGTTGCGGGTGGCGGGGTCCACTTCCGGATTCACGGTGGTGATGACGCCGTCCCAGGTGCGCCCCGGAAACACGTCGGTGCTGAGGCGCGACTGCATTCCGACGCGCAGGTCGGCCAGGACCTGCTGGGGCAGCCAGAAGTCGGCGTGGATGGGATGGATGGACTGCAGCGAGGCGATCGCGGTGCCCGAGGCCAGCACCTGCCCCAGCTCGACCTGACGGATTGCGACGCGGCCGTCGAAGGGCGCGCGGATGGTTTTCTTGGCGATGGTCGCCTTCAGCATCGCCACGTTCGCGGCGGTCTGGTTGGCGCGCGCCTCGGCCGCGTCGAAGTCGGCCGGCGTGGCCGAGCTCTGCTCCCGCAAGCGCCGCGTGCGCCCAAGCGTCGCCTTGGCCAGCGCCGCGTCGGCCTCGGCGGCCGCGAGCTGGGCCTCCTCGGTGGAGACGTCGAGCTTGACGAGGATGTCTCCGCTGCGCACGAAGGCGCCGGAATCGAAGCCGATCTGGCGCACGAGCCCGGGCACCTCGGAAGCGATGGTCACCGCGCGCACCGCCACCAGCGTGCCCACCGCCGACCGCGAGGCCTGCCAGCGGGCCGCCTCGACCTTGGCCGAGGTGACCCCTTCGGGCGGCGGCGCGAAGGACTTGCCGGCATTGATCATCTTGACGATCTGCGCCGCCTTGATGCCCGCCAGGGCGACGATCACGGCAAGGATCGCGCCGATGGCCACCACCCACAGCTTGCGCTTGCTCGCCCGGACTGGAATTGCGGCCATTTCCACGACGCCTCCTCGGAATTCGGTTTCGATGCCCGCCAATGCTACCCGGTTCAGAGTTTGGCGAAATGTCGATTTGGTAGTTTCTGCTTCGTCTTCATGGCAAGAGAGTCACGAAAATGAAGGAGAATTCAGCCGTGCAAAAGATCACCCCGTTCCTGTGGTTCGAGAGCCAGGCAGAGGAAGCCGCCAATTTCTACACCTCGATCTTCAAGAATTCGAAGATCGTCAGTATCGCTCGATATGGCGAAGCCGGGCCCGGCCCCAAGGGATCGGTGATGACCGTCGCCTTCAACCTCGACGGACAGGACTTCGTTGCCCTCAACGGAGGTCCTGAGTTCGCCTTCACGCCGGCCATCTCTTTCCTGGTGAGCTGCAAGACGCAGGAGGAGGTCGATCATTTCTGGGAGAAGCTCTTGCAGGGGGGAAAGCCCAGTCAGTGCGGCTGGCTCAAGGACAAGTTCGGCGTCTCGTGGCAGGTCGTGCCGGCGGTCTTGGGCGAGCTTCTAGGGGACAAGGACGCGAAGAAGTCGAAACGCGTGATGGAAGCCATGCTTCAGATGGTCAAGCTGGACATCAAGAAACTGAAAGAAGCTTACGACCGCGCCTGAGGCGAGCACCGCCGGAGCCCTCGATGCCGGACGTCAAGGACGTCGTTCCCACCTTCTTCGTCGCGGACGTGCCCAAGTCGGTCGAGTGGTACGAGCGCGTCCTGGGGTTCAACAGGGTGTTCATGATGCCCGAGTATGCCGGCGTCGAGCTCGGCCCTGCCCGGATCCATCTGGCGCAGTTCGTGACGAAGAAGGGCGCGCCCCTCAAAGGTGCCTGCTACCTGCGCCTGAATGGCGGCGTCGACGAGTACGTCGCGAGCATCGAGGCCAAAGGGCAGAAGCTTACCTCCGCGCTGAGGGACCACGACTACGGCATGCGCGAGGCAACCGTGCGCGACATCGACGGCAACGACATCTACGTCGGCCAGCCGATCTGAGCTCAGGGTTCCATTCCCCATCGGCGGAGAGTGGCGCGCTCGATTGTGCGGAAGACCAGGTTCTCCACCAGAAGGCCAACGAGGATGACGGTGAAGAGGCCGGCGAAGACGTTCGCCGTCTCCAGCTGGTTCTTGTTCTCGAAGACGTACCAGCCGAGTCCGCCCGATCCGGTGCTGACTCCGAACACCAGCTCGGCGGCGATGAGCGTGCGCCAGGCGAAGGCCCAGCCGATCTTCAGGCCGGTGAGGATGCTGGGCAGCGCGGCAGGGACGAGGATCTGCGTCACGTAGCGGACGCCCTTGAGGCCGTAGTTGCGCCCGACCATCCGGAGCGTCTCCGAGACGCCGCGAAAGCCGGAATGCGTGTTGAGCGCCACCGACCAGAGCACCGCGTGGACGAGCACGAAGATGAGGCTGAGCTGGCCGAGCCCGAACCAGAGCAGCGCGAGCGGCAACAGCGCGATCGACGGCAGCGGATTGAACATCGCGGTGAGCGTTTCGAGCAGATCGGTGCCGATGCGAGTGGCTGTCGCGAGCGCCGTGAGCAGCGCCGCGCAGGCGAGGCCGACGGCGTAACCCTCGAGGAGGAGGCGCAGCGAATACCCGGTGCGCTGGAAGAGCACGCCGCTCTTCAACCCCTCCCAGAACGCCACGACCGTCGCCGAGAAAGTGGGGAAGAGCAGGTCGTTTCCGATGCGGCGTGCGCCGATCTCCCAGGCGAGCGCGAGCGCGGCGAGCACCACGGCTTTGCGCAGCGCCGCATTGCCGTAGAGCTTCTCCCAGGCGGTGAGCGGCTTCGCGACGACGCCGGCGAACTCGGGGTCGGTTGCTTCAGCCATGCGCCACCGCCTCTTCCGGAAGGCCGCCTTCGAAGAGCATCCGCCGGATGCGCTGGGAGAGCCGCAGGCCATCGGGTCCGACACCGTCGCTGCCGTCGCTGTCGAGTTCCGCTTTGACACGGCCTGGATGCGGCGAGAGCAGGAGGATGCGGTTGCCCAGCAGCACCGCCTCGTCGATCGAGTGGGTGACGAACAACACCGTGAAGCGGGTCTCTTCCCACAGCTGCAGCAGCTCCTCCTGCATCTTGCGGCGGGTGAGCGCGTCGAGGGCGGCGAAGGGCTCGTCCATGAGAAGGATGCGCGGCTCCATCGCCATGCCGCGCGCGATCGCCACGCGCTGCTTCATTCCTCCCGAGAGCGTGTGGGGATAGGCGTCGGCGAATCGCGTCAGCCCGACCTTCTCGATGTACTGCATGGCGCGGTCGACGGCTTCTTTGTGCCGCAGCGTGCGGCTGGCGACCAGCGCGAAGACGACGTTCTCCTTGACCGTCTTCCAGGGCAGGAGCTGATCGAACTCCTGGAAGACCATCGCGCGATCGGGACCCGGCTTTCGCACCGGCTCGCCTGCGAGGCGGATTTCGCCCTCGGTGGGCGCGAGATATCCGCCCACCGCCTTGAGCAGCGTCGACTTTCCGCAGCCCGAGGGGCCCAGCATCACGAATCGGTCCGAGCGGAAGACTCGGAAGTCCACCCGGTACGTCGCCGTGATCAAGTGCGCGCGCGTCTTGTACTGCAGCGTGACGCCGCGCACTTCCAAGAGCGCCTCAGCTCCCGTTGAGGCCATGCACGTTCTCGAAGAAGAGGTCCTTCCAGCCGGAAGGCTTCAGCTTGATGCGCCCGATCCGGTGCATGAACTCCGCGGTGACGAGAATGCGGTGCGGCTCCAGCGTGAAGACGACCTTGGGGTCGTTCATCATCCGCAGGAGAGACTCGATCGACTCCGCCGTCTTCGTCATGCGCTTGTAGGTCGCCGCGGCCGCGCGCTTGTCTCCGTTGATGGCGTCGGTCGCTTCCTGGAAGGCTTCGGCGAAGGCCTGGTACGCCTTGGGATTGCCATCGTGGAAGCGGTTCGTCGACCAGACCACGTTGAAGGTGGCCTGTCCGCCGAGCGTGTCGTAGCTGCTGAGGATGGCGTGGAGCGGCGGCTTCGCTTTTTCCTGAACCGAGAATGGCGGCGAGGCGTAGTGGCCGGTGATCGCTCCGCTGCCCGAGAGCAGCGCCGTCATCGCGTCCGGGTGCGCCATCGTGATGGTGAAGGGGTCGAGCTTCTGGTAGTTCGCGTCGCCCCATTCCTGCGCCGCAGCCATCTCGAGCAAGAGCGCCTGCGTCGAGATCTTCACCGAGGGCACCGCGATCTTGTCCTGCGAGCCGAGGTCCTTGATCGACTTCACTTCCGGCCGGCTGACGATCAGCTCGTTGGGCATGTCGTTGAGGGCGCCCACGCCCCTGACCTCGACCTCGCGGCCCTTCGTCTTGGCCCAGAGCGTGATGAGCGAGGGCACGCCACCGGTGGCGACGTCGAGGCTGCCGGAGAGGAGCGCGTCGTTCATCGCCTGCGGCCCGCCGAGCTTCGCCCAGCTCACTTTCAATTTCGGCAGCCCGAGCTTTTGCGCGCGCTTCTCCACGATCTTGCCGTCCTCCATCAGCATCAGCGCCAGGTAGCTGAGGCCATACTGCTGCGCGGCGCGGATCTCGTTCGTCTCGGCCCGCGCCGCGAGCGAGACGCAGAAGAGCAGCAGGATTCGCTTCATTCCAGATGTCCTTTCTTCACTCCGCAACGGTCCGCAGGAGCTTTGCCAGCTCGGCTTTCTTCTCGAAGCCGACGCCGGCCACTTCGGGCAGGCGGACGTATCCGTCCTCGACGGCGATGTCGTCGGCGAATCCGCCGAAGGGTCGGAAGACGTCGGGATACGATTCGTTTCCGCCCAGGCCGAGGCCCGCGGCGAGGTTCAACGACATCTGGTGGCCGCCGTGAGGGACGAGGCGGCGGCGCGACCAGCCGTGGGCCGCCAGCACCTCCAGCGTGCGCAGGTATTCGACGAGGCCGTAGGAGAGCGCGCAGTCGAACTGGAGGAAATCTCGGTCGGAGCGCATCCCGCCGTAGCGCAAGAGGTTGCGCGCGTCCTGGTGGGAAAAGAGGTTCTCGCCGGTCGCGGTCGGGTGAGGATAGCGGCGGCACAGCTCGGCCTGCAGATCGAAGTCGAGTGGGTCGCCAGCCTCCTCGTACCAGAGGAGATGGTAGGGTTTCATCGCCTCCGCATACGCCAGCGCGGTGGGCAGATCGAAGCGGCCGTTCGCGTCGACAGCGAGCCGATCGCCACTCCCCAGGAGCTCCAGCACCGCCTCGATGCGCCGCAGGTCCTCGGCGAGCGGCAGCGCACCGATCTTCATCTTCACCACCCTGTAGCCGCGGTCGAGATAGCTCTGCATCTCGTCCACCAGCGCGCGCAGGTCCTTGCCGGGATGGTAGTAGCCGCCCGCCGCATAGACCCAGACCCTCTCGTCGGCCTTGCCGCCGTTGAACCGATCGGCGACCAGGCGCCAGAGAGGAACGCCCGCGATCTTCGCCACCGCGTCCCACACCGCCATGTCGAGCGCTCCGATCGCCACGCAGCGCTCGCCATGGCCGCCCGGCTTCTCGTTCTTCATCGCGACGGCCCAGATGCGGAACGGGTCCAGGTTCCCGCCGGTCTCGTCGAGCAGCTCTGCTGGATCGCTCTCGAGAAGGCGGGGAAAGAAACGCTCGCGCAGGAGCGCGCCGGCGCCGTAGCGGCCGTTGGAGTTGAAGCCGTACCCCACGACGCGCCGGCCTTCGCGCATCACGTCGGTGACGACCGCCACCGCGGAGCAGGTCATCCTGGAGAAATCGATCAAGGCATTCGCGATGGGCGAGGCGATCGAGACGGTCTTCTCGCGAAGCTCGACGATGCGCACGGGGCCGCGAGCGTAGGGAGTTTCTCCGCCAAATTGCAACCGCGCCGGAGCGTCACTGATGGGCGACGAAGTTCGCCTTTGCCTCGGGCAGCTCGCGCTGGATGGCGGCGACCCGATCGGAGCTCGAGGGGTGATCGGAGAGGAACGCCGGCGGCTCCTTCCCCTTGCTGTACGCCACCATCCGCTGCCAGAAGTCGACCGCCCTCGATGGGTCGTAGCCCGCCTTGGCCATCAGGACGAGGCCGATGTGGTCCGCCTCGCTCTCCTGCTGGCGGGAGAAGGGCAGCTCGACGCCGACCTGCGCGCCCAGCCCCAACGCCGCTCCCACCGCTTGCACCGCCTGCGGCTTGGCGGCGCCCACCGCGGCGAGGATGCCTGTCTCGCCCAGCTGCATCAGCTGCGTGCGCGAGAGCCGCTCCGCGCCGTGATGCGCGAGCGCGTGCGCGGTCTCGTGGGCGAGAACCACCGCCAGTCCCGACTCGTCCTGCGTGATGGGAAGGATCCCGCTGTAGACGGCGATCTTGCCGCCCGGCAGGCACCAGGCATTGACGGTCTTGGGATCGTCGAGGAGCGTGGCCTGCCACTGATAGCCGGGGTGGAAGTTCGCCTCGGCGGCGTCGGCGATCCGCTTCGCCACCCGCTGGACCATCGCGTTGGCTGCCTGATCGCTGCTCGGCTTCGCCTTGGCGAGCTCCTGTGCGTACGTCTGCTGACCGAGCTGGTTCATCGTTCCGTCCCCGACCAGGTTCAACTCCTTGCGGCCGGTGATCGGCACCGTCGTGCAGGCCATTGCTATGCAGAGAGCGAGCGGTCGGGCGGTCGATGTGATCTTCATCTGACTACGCTACGCACGAGATCGCGCGGATTGAACCGCCTACGGGCGCGCCGGTTCGTCGAGGAAGAGCTGCACCTCGCGAAAGACCTGGAATCGATTCTTCTCGAGGAAGACGAAGTGGGTCCCTTCGCCGACCTCGACGAACCGCCGGCGCGGAGCATTGGTGAGGTGGTCGAAGACCGCGCGCGCCAGGCTGCTCGGCAACATCGCGTCCCATTCGGCATGAATGACGAGCACGGGGACGTCGATCTGCGAAGGGTCATAGTAGGGTTTGCCGGCCGCCCAGTATTCGCGGCCGTCCTGCACCATTCCGCTCGGGTAGCGGACGACCGGAGGCGTCTGCTTCGCGCCCTCGGGATCGCCGGCCAGCGCGGCCGCCTCGAACTGCGCGATCCAGGCCGCCGGCATCAGGCCGGCCTTCTTCTCCGGGGGGACGTTGCGCTGGGCGCGCTCGACCGAGAAGCGCGGCTCCATCATGAGGTATGCGCCGAGCGGAGTAGTGTCGACGGGGCCTGACCGCAACCATCCAGGGGCGCCGAGCACCAGGCGCGAAAGGCTTTCGCGATGACGGGTGGCGAACGTGCCAACGATGGCCGCGCCCCACGACCAACCGATGAGGGCGATGCGACTTGCGCCCCGGCGCTTGAGGATGAGCTCGGTCGCGCTGCCGACGTCGCGGAGGGCGACGTCTGTGCGAACGATCGGCGGGCTCTCTGCCGCCGGACGTTCCATTTCCGGCGGCTTGGTCGAGGCGCCGTGCCCGCGCACATCGACCAGCCAGGCGTCCCATCCGTGCGCTGCGACGTAGTCCAGCCAGGAAGTGCCGTCGAGCTGCAGGTCGAAGGTCGCCTCGCCTCCCCAGCCGCCGCCGTGCACGAAGAGGACGATCTTCGCCGGGTCGAGCGCAGCGGGGTGCTTGTTTCTCAGGTACAGCTCGATCCCGGCGTCGGCGGCCGGGATCCTCAATTCTTCGCTGACGATCGAGCGCGACGCCGGGTCGGCAACTCTTCCGCCCGCGCAAGCGATCGCGAACGCAAGCAAGAGGAGCTGGCTCACGCAAAACTTCACGGCCTCGAAACGAGCCGCGGATCGATCGCGATGTCAAGATGGCAATGCAACGAAAAAGCCCCCGGCCCGTCAGATGGGCCGGGGGCGGGAAGACGATCGAGTCCTAGAGCGAGAAGCCGAAGCTGAGATACATCCACGGCAGAACGCCGAAAGCGTTCGGATCCGGGTTGCTCAGCGCAAGGCCCTTGCCCATCAGCGCCTCGAGGCCGACGCGGAACTGGAAGCCGCCGTCCAGCGGCTGCCGGCGATAGCCGATGATCGCGGTGCCCAGCGCCGTCATGCCGGAGCCGGAGGCGGCGATGCCGGTGCCGCTCGCAGAGCCGCTCGCGTAGATGGCGGTCCCGCCGGCGCCCAGCTCGAGGATGTGATTGCCCGAGCGAAGGCCGAGGTAGCTGGCGATGACCGGCACCGTCACGAACGACGCCGAGGCGCTCGAGGTCGAGCCGCCCGACGAGGCCGAAGCCGAGAACGACTGGTAGCTCACGCCGATGCGCAGGCCGAAGTCGGTCTCGATGCGCCGCTCATAGTTGATGGAGTAGAGAAGGCCGGGGCCGCCTCCTTCGAGGAAAAAGGCGTTATCGGCATCCGGCTCGCCGATCGATGGGCCGCGATCCCTGCGGCTGGGGTCGCGATCGGCCAGCGCAGGCATCGCGCAGAAAGCGATCGCAATCGCGATCGCCATGGTCCTTTGCATATTGCCTCCTTGGAATTGGATTCCATTGAGGAGGCTAAGGAATTGCCTGGGTCGGAAATCAAGCGCGCCAGGTGATTCGCTGTGGGCTGACGTCGCCAAAGGTCCGCGCGAGGACCTGCGCGATGAGGAAAAAAGCCATCACCCAGAGCGTCCCGCGCAAGACCTTGCGATAGGTCGCCGGCAACAGGTTCGACTGCACGCGCATGCCCAGAAGCACCGCCACGACCGCGATGCCCGTGAGAGGCAGCGAAGCGGCGAGCACCTGGGCGCTGCCCGCCTGGGACAAACCGAGCGAGGCGGCCTGCGTGGACTTGCCGGCGAGGAAGCAGAGATTGAGCACCTGAGTCATCGCGATCGGATCGAGCTGCAGCGTCATGAAGTAGATGATCAGCGGCGGGGCCGCGACATTGACGGCGCCCGAGAGGATTCCGCCGACGAGGCCGAAACCGGCGCCCGCAGCGAGCGGCGCCCGCGCAATCCATGACCAGTCGAGCCGCTCCAGGCGGTGCTGCTGCAGGTAGACGAGGATCATCGCGGCCAGGAGGAGCTGCAGCGGCGCGGCCGGAGCGGCGATGAGGAGTCTCGAGCCGATCCAGGTGCCGGCGACCACGCAGACCGCGACCGGCCAGTGCCGGCCGATGCTCGCGCGCCAGTTCCCGCCGCGCAGGATGCTGATGAGGTTCACCGCGATGTTGGGGAGCACGGTGAGGAGCACCGCGGTCTTCACGTCGATGAGCAGCGCGACGAGCGGCGTGGAGATGAGGGGGAAGCCGAGGCCGATGGTCCCGTGCGTGAGCCCGGCCACGAGGGTGATGGCGATGACGGCGGCGGTCGTCGATGCGCCGAAGAGCGATTCGAGCATCATGACGGTCCCTGCTCCTATACCGGCATCTTCCCATCGGCGTCATGGCGAAGGGCGGCTGGACGACCACGCCACTGCCGCGTGATAGTCAGCGGGCGATGACGATCGATTCCGCCGAGGCCATCCAGCGGCTGCGCGAGGGGAACCGGCGTTTCGTCGAGCAAACCCACCAGGCGCGGACGCGCTGGGACCCTGCGGCGGCAACGGAGGCCAGGCCGTTCGCCGCGGTGCTCGGCTGCTCCGACGCTCGCGCGCCCGCCGAGTTCGTCTTCGACGTCGGGCTGGGCGACCTCTTCGTCATCCGCGTCGCCGGCAACATCGTGGCTCCCTCGCAGGTCGGCTCGATCGAGTTCGCCGTCGACGCCTTCGAGGTGCCGCTGGTGGTGGTGATGGGCCACACGCGCTGCGGCGCGATCGCCGCTGCCGCGCGCCATCTGAAATCAGGGGAAGCGCCGCGGACCGACAGCGTCCTGCGCATCACCGACCGCATCCGCCCGATCATCGAGCCGGTGCTCGCTGTCCCGGGGCTGCCCGATCCCTTGCGCGCCGCGGTTCGCGCGAACGTCCTCGCTTCGGTGGCGCAGCTCAGCCACGGCAGCAAGCTGATCGAGCGCCTGGTGCAGTCGGGCCGGCTGCGCGTCGTCGGCGCCGAATACGAGCTCGAGACCGGACGGGTGGGCTTCTTCATGGACGATTGAGCTCAACAAGGACGGACACATGTCGATTTTCGAAGCGTCGCCCTCTCCCTGGACCGGCCGGATGCTGAGCCTGCTGCGGATCGTCGCGGGACTCATCTTTCTCTCGGCGGGCACGATGAAGGTGTTCGGGTTTCCGCCGAGCCCGATGCCGATGCCGCCGTTGGCGTCGCAGCTCGGGATCGGTGGAACGCTCGAGGTGGTCGGCGGGCTGCTCATCGTTCTCGGCTTGTTCACGCGGCCGGTCGCGTTCGTGCTCGCGGGCGAGATGGCCGTGGCGTATTTCCAGTTTCACTTCCCCCAGTCGTTCTTCCCGACCGTCAACAACGGCATCCCGGCGGTGCTCTACTGCTTCCTTTATCTGTATTTCATGTTCGCCGGCGCGGGACCGTGGAGCATCGATGCGCTGATCGCGGCGCGGTCCGTAGGGACCACCGACCGCGTGGGCTTCCGGTAGGCGAAATAGCCCGCCGCCGCCGCGCGTAGGCCGTGCCGGGAGGCCCCCATGGCACGACTCGTGTACGCCGCCGCCGCGCTCGCTTTTTCCTGTGCAGCGGCGCAGAAGCCGTCGGTCGTCGATGCCGTAGACCGCAGCGAGCGCGACCGCTCGAAGGACGTCCACCGCAAGCCGGTCCAGATGCTCGCCTTCTTCGGTGTCGCGTCCGGCATGCGCGTCGGCGAGCTTGGCGCGGGCGGCGGCTACTCCACCGAGCTGTTCGCGCGCGCCGTCGGACCGGAAGGCGCCGTCTTCGCGCAGGACACCCCGAACTGGGACGGCCCGGAGTTGACGAAGGCCTGGCAGGACCGTCTCGCTCGGCCAGCGATGAAGAACACGGCGCACTTCATGCGCCAGTGGGACGATCCCTTTCCGGCCGAGGTGAAGGATCTCGACGCCGTCTATTCGGTCGCCGTCTATCACGACGCCGTCGCGGAGAAGGGCGACATCAGCAAGATGAACCGCGCCGTGTTCGCAGCGCTCAAGCCCGGCGGCGTCTATGCGATCATCGACAACAGCGCGCGGGCCGGCTCGGGCGCCACCGACGCAGAGCCGCTGCATCGCATCGACGAGCAGCTGGTGCGCGACGAGGTGCAGCGCGCCAGGTTCGAGCTCGTCGCCCAGGATGATTTCCTGCGCAATCGCTCGGACGGGCGCGACTGGAACGCCGACCCCAGCGTCAACAAAGCGCACACCCAGGATCGCTTCGCGCTCAAGTTCATCAAGCGGTAGGCAGCCGACTGTGCGCATCTCGGTCGCACCGCGATGTCGCCTCGGGCATCTGCAGAGGAGCCTCGCCCATCGGCGAGTGATGGAGGCGACTGTGCCGAAGACGATGAGAGCCGTACGGGTCTCGAAGGCGGGCGGACCCTTCGAGCTGGTGGAGCGCGAAATTCCCGAGGTTGGCCCGTCGCAGATCCGCATCAGAGTGGAGGCGTGCGGGATCTGCCACAGCGACGCCTTCGTCAAGGGCGGCGCCTATCCCGGCCTCGTCTTGCCGCGCGTTCCGGGCCACGAGATCGCCGGCCGCGTCGACGCGGTCGGCGAACAGGTGACGTCGTTCCGGAAGGGCGACCGAGCGGGGGTCGGCTGGCACGGCGGCCACTGCTTCGTCTGCAACGCCTGCCGGAAAGGCCTCTTCATCAACTGCGAGCGCGCGCAGGTCACGGGCATCAGCTTCGACGGCGGCTACGCCGAATACGTGGTCGTGCCTTACGAAGCTGCCGCGCGCATCCCCGACAAGCTGGCCGCGGCCGACGCAGCGCCGCTCCTCTGCGCGGGCATCACGACCTACAATTCCTTGCGCAACAGCGGCGCCCGAGCGGGCGACACCGTGGCGGTGGTGGGCATCGGTGGCCTCGGCCACCTCGCCATCCAGTACGCGGCGCGCATGGGTTTCCGCACCGTCGCCGTCTCGCGCGGCAAGGACAAGGAGGAGCTGGCCCGCAGCCTCGGCGCGCACGAGTACATCGACACGCAGAGGACCACCGCCGCCGAAGGGCTTCAGCGCCTGGGCGGCGCCGATCTCGTCCTCGCGACGGCCCCGAACAACCAGGCCATCTCCAGCACGCTGGACGGCCTCAAGGTGCGCGGCAAGCTCCTCATCGTCGCTGCGCCGTTCGAGCCGATGACCGTCTCGGTCTTTCCGCTCTTGAGCGGCAAGACGATCGCGGGATGGCCCAGCGGCAGCTCGATCGACTCCGAGGAGACGATGGCCTTCAGCGCCCTCACCTCCGTGCGGCCGCGGATCGAGACCTTCAAGCTCGAGCAAGCCGAGCAGGCGCTGGCGAAGGTGCTGGAGAATCGCGTCCGGTTCCGCGCCGTCCTCGTGCCCTGAAGTCAGGGCGCGGTCTTCGGCGGCAGGCGATTGTGCGTTCCCTGCTCGTACGAATAGGCGAGCTTGATCAGCGAGGCCTCGGCGAACGGCGCGCCGAGCAGCTCGATGCCGACGGGCACGCCTCCCGACGAGAAGCCGGCGGGGATGGTGATGGCGGGGAAGCCGGTGATGGAAGCGAGAAAGCCGTTGCGCTCGACCTGCGACTCGCCGATGGGCACCACCAGGCGCTTCTGGTGCGGGTAGACGATGGCGTCGAGCGTCTTGTCGGCGAAGATGGCCAGCAACTGCTTCTGCAGCGCCTCCTTCCGCGGGCCGATCCGCTGCAGATATTCGGGATCGCTCTCAGGGTGCTCGTACGGCAGCGCGGCCTTGAGCCCCTTCTCCAGAGTCTTGTCGTACTTCCCCGACGCGACCCAGGCCTCGAAGGTGTGGATGGCCGGCGCGCCCGGCCCCAGCGCAGCGAGCCAGGCATCGATCTGCGTCCGCGATTCCCACTTCTGCACGTCCATGGTGTTGATCAGCTGGTCGACGTCGAGCGGTACGTCGAGCTCGACCGCTTCGGCGCCGAGGCCGTGCATCGTCGCGATGGCTTGCTCCATCGCGCGGTTCACTTCGGCGTGCTCCGGGCGGCTGCCGAAGAAGCTGCGCAGGATTCCCAGGCGCGCGCCGCGCAAGCCGTCCTTGTCGAGGCTCGCCGCGTAGCGCGGAAGCCTCTTGCCGCGCACCGCTTCGGTGGTCGCGTCCTTCTCGTCGTAGCCCTGGATCACCTCGAGAACCGTCGCGGCGTCGGCGACCGTGCGCGCGATCGGCCCGGCCATGTCCTGCGTGAGCGCGGCCGGGATGATTCCGCTCCGGCTCACCAGGCCCCGCGACGGTCGCAGGCCGACCAGATCGCAGGCAGACGCCGGCGAGCGGATGGAGTTCACCGTATCGCTGCCCATGCCCACCGCGGCCATGTTGGTCGCGACCGCGACCGCAGTGCCGCCGCTCGATCCGCCCGGTGTGCGCGTCAGGTCGTACGGATTCAGCGTCTGGCCCTGCAGCGAGCTGACGGTGGTTCCGGCGCGCGCCAGCTCGTGCAGATTCGTCTTGCCGAGCAGCACCGCGCCCGCCTCGCGCAGCCGCGCGACGATGAAGGCATCGTCCTGCGGCTGCGCCCCCGCGAAGGCGACCGAGCCGCCCGTGGTCGGCATGTCCTTCGTATTCATGTTGTCCTTCAGAACCAGCGGAATTCCCTGCAGCGGCCCGCCCGAACCTTTGTCGGCGCGCTCGCGGTCGAGCCGGTCCGCCTCCTCGAGCGCGCGGGGGTTGATCAGGATGAAAGCGTTCAACTTCGGCCCGGCCTGATCGTAGAGCGCGATGCGATCCAGGTAATGCTGCACGAGCGCCCGCGATGTGAGCGCGCCAGATGCCATCGCCGCCTGCAGTTCGGCGACGCTCGCCTCCTCGATTCGGACCGGCGAAGCCGCTCGCGGCGCTGCGTGGCTGCAAGCCAAAGAAACCGCGGCGGCGAGCAGGAGCATTCGCATCGCACCACTATACTTCTCAAGTTCTAAAAGGGCGCTGGTAGAATCGCACCGCGGTGGCGACGGCGACGGATACCGGGCTGGCGCGGAGGCTCGTCCTCGACGAGCTGTTCGATCTCTCCTTGTACCGCTCGCTGCGCGACGTCGCGCCCGTCTCGATGCATCCGACGCTCGATGCGCTCATTCCGGTGGAGACCCGCCACGTCGCCTTCTGGCAGCAATTCTTTGGGCTGCAGCAGCTCACCAGTCTCGATCGGGCGCGGCGTCTCAAGCTCGCGGCCATCAGGGCGGCGTGCCGGCTGTTCGGCGCGCCCGCCATCCATCTCGTTCTCGAGGCGATCGAAGTCCACGGGATCAAGAAGTACCTCGACGTCTGGAAGCGCTACGGCGACGGGCCGCTTGGCGGCGCGGTCCGCGAAGTCCTCGAGGACGAATTCAAGCACGAAGACCTGGTGGTCTCCTCGGACACCGAGCGGCAGATCAATCCGGAGAAGGTCCGCAACGTCTTTCTCGGGCTCAACGACGGCCTTGTCGAGATCCTCGGGGCGGTCAGCGGTTTCTTTGCTGCCTTCAGCAGCACCGTGGCAGTGGTCGCGGCCGGTTTCACCGTCGGCGTCGCGGGTGCACTCTCGATGGCCGCCGGCGCGTACATCGGCGCGGGCTCCGAGGCCGAGCTGCGCGCGACGGAGGAGGCGCGCCGCCGCTTCCTCGGCGAGGCGGTGGTGACCGAGGTCGCCGAGCGGCCCCTCACCTCCGCCGCGACGGTGGGCATCGGCTACTTCATCGGCGCCATCGTGCCCATCCTCCCGGTCGTCCTCGGGGCGCGCAGCGTCCTGCCCACAGTGCTGACCGGCGGCGCGATGATCGTCGCCGTCTCCGCCATCGTCGCTTTCATCTCGGGAATGGACGTGCGCCGCCGGATCCTCTTGAACGTTGCCGTCACCGGACTTGCGGTCGTCGTCACTTACTCGCTCGGACTCTTGACGAAGGCGCTCCTGGGCAGGCCGATCTAGGCGCGGCCGGCGAAGGCGACTTAGCGCCTTGTATAGTGCCCCTGGCTCGGCAGCTCGATAAATGCGACGAGGCCTATCGAGGCCGAAGCGTAGTCAGGGGCGCCGAGCCGTTCTCCTCGGAGACCTCGAACGGTTGCTTGGGCACGAGCCCGCA
>Ga0209471_1000620_pt1 | contig 22932 bp, 24 predicted proteins | sample GraSoiAngelo_128_FD_185885 | JGI IMG/M metagenome (GOLD analysis project Ga0209471, IMG submission 185885) | Grasslands soil microbial communities from the Angelo Coastal Reserve, California, USA - 14_0927_12_20cm (SPAdes) (version 2) | ecosystem: Environmental > Terrestrial > Soil > Grasslands ... | reverse complement strand
CCGCCATGCCCGTTACCGGACTGAAGTCCCTGGTGCGCTCGAGGTTCTTCGCGACGATGAGGTAGTGGTTCAGTCCGGTAACGGGCATGGCGGCTCCTTGGCAGGGTCTCGGAGAGGCGTATTTTCCACGCTTCTACTCGATCGGTCAGTCGCCCTCGTAGAAGGGATAGGGTCCGGCGAAATCGCCGATGTAGGCGGTATGGCTGACGACGCCGACGCCCTCTCTCCAAGCGTGCAGCTGGAACGCCGGCGGTTCCATTCTGAAGGCCGACGCGGCGTCGGAGGCGAGATCCAGCGCGACCTGGTGCGCCGGGCTCGGGCAGGTCGACGCGACCGTCCCTGCGAAGCGGAACTGGATCGGCCGGTGCAGATGGCCGCACAGCACGCGTTCCACCTGCGGGTGCCGCTCGATGAGCGCGGCCAGGCGCTCGCTTCCTTCCAGCCCGATCTGGTCCATATGGCCGATCAGGCTGGGGAAGGGCGGGTGGTGCATGATGAGCAGGGTTGGTTTGTCGCGTTTCAAGGCAAGGATCTTTTCCAGCCAGGCGAGCCGCTCGTCGTCCAGCCGTCCGCCGTCCTCGCCTGCAATGACGGTGTCGATCGCGACGATGCGCAGCGGCCAGTCATCGATCGCGTACTGCACGTAGGGATCCCATTGGCGCAGGTAGGCGTGCTCTGGAAAAGCCGCGCGCAGCGCGCCGCGCTCGTCGTGGTTGCCGGGAATGAAATACACGGGCATGGGAAGCGGGGCGAGCAGCTCGCGAAGGTGGGCGTATTCCTCCGCCCGACCGGAATCGGTGAGATCGCCGGTGGCGAGCACGAGCTCGGGGCGCTGCGGCAGGCGCAGGATTTCCACGACGCAGCGGGCGAGCATCGCGGCGCAGTTCACCACGCGATAGGAAAACCTGCCCGGCGCCTTGACGTGCAGGTCGCTGATCTGGCAGACGAGAACCGAGCCGCTGTTCATCAGTTTACATCGTCGGATTCGCGTATTTTCCGCCGAGCGCAGCCAAACCGTAAGCCGCGCCTGCGATATCGAAACTGAACGAGAAGTGCTGGCTCATCGCCTGCAGGTCGCGCATGAAGCGCTGCAGGGGGTCGCGGGTGTAGATGGCGTTGGCGCCGTAGCAGGACCACAGCACTTCCACCGCCTGGCGCGCCTGGCGCACGGCGAGGGCGTTCTGCGCGCGGAAGCGCAGCTTGGTCTCGAGGTCCGGCACCTGGTTCCTTTGCGCAAACTCCTGGAACGCCACGGCGGAATCGCGCATCAGTGCGGTGGCCGAATCGATGAGACAGCGCGCCTCGGCGATCTTGATCTGCACCGCCTGGAAATCGGCGATTTTCGCGCCGGTGTAAGTGCCCAGGCGGGTCTTGAACGACTCGACCACGTGCTGGAAAGCGCCTTGCGCCGCGCCCAATGCGGTGGCGGACAGCGGATGCCCGGCGGAGGCGACGATAGGCACTCTGAACAGCGGCCCGCTGTTGAGCTTCGCCCCCGGGTGCTCGAGGCCGCCGCGGCAGCGCGTAAGAGCGAGCGCGCGCCGCTCCGGAACGAAGATCTCCTTCACCTCGATGTCCTTGCTGCCGGTGCCGACCATGCCCATCGCGTACCAGGTGTCGATCACGCGGTAGTCGGTCTTCGGCACGATGCACAGGCGCCAGTCCACTGGGGTTTTACCAGCAGGCGTCTTGCCATCGTCGCCGTAGACGGTGACCGCGAGCATGTTCCAGTCTGAATTGTCCACGCCGGAGGAGAACGGCCAGCGGCCGCTCACGACGAACCCATCATCGACTTTTTTCCCTCTGCCGGCGGCCAAGGCAATGGACGAAGCGATCAGGACGTCCGGATTGGCGTCCCACACCTCGTGCTGCGTCTCGGGCTCGTAGTAGCCGAGGATCCAGTGGTGGCAACCCAGGTTGCCGACGTTCCAGGCGGTGGAGGGGCAGCCGCGTGCGAGCTCGGACACGATATCGACGATCGCCTGGAACGGCAGCTCCATGCCGCCGAAGCGCTTGGGCTGGTGGAAGCGGAACAGGCCCGCCTCGTGCAGCAGCTTCTCGTTCTCGGGCAGCAGCACGCGCGCGTCCTCGCACTTCTGCGCCCGCTCGAGCAGCGTCGGAACGATGTCGCGTGCCCGGTGCATCGCTTCCTCATAGCTGATGCCGGAGAAATTCATGCCTATCGCGGATTCGACCCGCACCAGCTTTGCCACATCGCGCGATAAGCGGATTCGAGCTCCCGCGTAAATCCGGGAAAGTCCCGCATCGGCGAGCGCTCCAGCCTCTGCCGCAATGTCCGGCGCAACTCGGACAGCCTGGGCGCGTCCGATGCGAGGCCGGCCGCGATCCGGATGTAGTCATCTTCGTCGGCGGCAATCAATTCGGACAGGCCCATGGTGGCAAGCACGCTGCACCCCAGTCTGGTGGTAAATGTGTCGCCGCCGCCTTTCGCCACGACCGGCAGGCCATTCCACAGGCAATCCATCGCAGTCGTCGCGCCGTTGTAGGGAAAGGGCGCAAGGGCGATGTCCACGGCGCCCATCAGCTCGTTGTACTTCTGAAGGGGGACGACGCCGTGGATGGCAACGCGCTCGCGCGCGATTCCCGCACGATCCATGCGCTCGAGCAGCGCCGCCTGCGTCGAGCCCGGGGCGACGCTCACGATCAGCAGCCGCGAGCGCGGGATGGCTTGCAGCACGCGCGACCAGAGATCGATCACCTCGCGCGTCATCCGGTAGTACAGGTTGAAGCTGCCGAAGGTGGCGTAGCCATTTGATTTCATCGGCAGCTCGGACACCGGCAGCCGCAGGGGAGGGTTGTAGGTCCAATACGTGTCCTTCAGGCGATAGAGCTTCTCGGAATAGTATTGCTCGGAGGTCCCGCTGGGGTCGCAGTACTCGGTGGTCAGGCGGTAGTCGATCGAGGACATGCCGGTGGTTGCAGAATAGTCCAGGTAGTTCACCTGGACCGGGGCCGGCCTGCGCGCAAACGCCAACAGGCTGGTGCCCGGACCGTGACCGCAGAGGTCGACCAGGATGTCGATCTGGTGGCTGCGCACCAGGGCCGCGAGGTCCTCGTCGGAAAGCGCTCGCGCATCGTGCCAGTGATCCACCAGCGACGCGATGCGCTCGCTGACGCTGTCATGGGCGCGGCCGGTGAAGTAAGCGTGGATCTCGAACTGCGCGCGATCGTGGTTCTCGAAAATGGGCTGCATGTAGTGGCCGACGACGTTGTAGCGAAACTCCGGCGAGACGTAACCGAGCCTGAGCCGGCGGCCCGGATCCGGGACGTTGCGGAACGCGGGACGCGCCGGGAGAAGCGGCTGCTCGAAGCGTCGCGCGAATTCGCGGTGCCTGGCGTGGATGTCGGCCGCCGAGAAACCGGTCGCACACATCATTAAAAAGAGCAGGTTTTGAAACGCGATCACCGGGTTGCGGTCGTGACGAATGGCGAGCTCGTAATGTCGCAGCGCGTCGCCGTGGCGCGCCTGATTGCGAAAAATGTTGGCGAGCAGGCCGTGGGCGCGGGCGCTCTGGGGATCGACGGCCAGGACTCCCTTGACGCAGCCCTCGGCCTCGTCAAGTTGGTTCGAGTGGAAATAGGCTTCGCCGAGGATCATGAGTGCGTCCCGGTCGCCGGGCTGCGCCTGCAGATACCTTGCGAGCGCGGCCTTGGCTGACGCGAGATCGCCCAACTGATACGACGAGACCCCGAGGTTGAACCAGGCCCCGGGAAGCCCGGGCTCGAGAACCAGCGCCCTGCGGAAGCAGGCAAGGGCCTGCGCGTGCCTGCCTTGCTGCGCCAGCGCGCTGCCAAGGTTGACGTGCGCCGCGGGCAAGTCGGGGGCCATCGCCGCTGCCTTTTGGTAACTCGCAATCGCCTCCTCGAGACGTCCCTGATCCTTGTAAGCGTTTGCCTGATTGAAATGCGCCTCCCACGCCGGGTCGCGCTGCAGCCCGCCCAGGTGCGCCCTGAGATTACGCGCCGCATCCGGGAAGTCCGGTTGCAACGCCAGGGCGTCAAGCCAGGCGCTCACGGCTTCGCGTCGCTTGCCTTGCGTGGCGAGAGCGAGCCCCAGGTTGTTGCAAGCCGGAGCATTGGCGCTGTTGCGGCAGAGCGCCTGGGAGATGAGCACGACGGCCTGCGCAGGATCGCCGCTTTGCAGCGCGATCACGCCCAGAAAATGCAGCGCGTCGACGTTCTGCGGATCCTCCGCCAGCGCTTCGCGATAGAGCGCTTCGGCCTCGCGCAGTCGCCCGGCACCGTGATGCTGCAGACCGAGCTCAACCCGTGCGTGGGTTCCGGTCATCCGAGCAGCGCGCGGATCTTTCCCCAGTCGTTCGGGAACAGGTTGAGCTTCCCGGGCATGTCGTCCTCGACGAAGGCGTAGTCGACCGCGAGGAATTCACGGCAGAGCCGGTCGTGGTTTTCATGCAGGTAGCGCGAGTCGGGGTCGAGCTGCCGCACGACCGCCAGCCCGCAGGGTGGCGTGGCGATAATGTGAATGGCGAGGTCCGGGCGGTACTTCTTCAGCAGCACGATGAGGCGCCAGACATCGCCGCTCCAGAACTCCCGGCGCCGCTCGCGCTCGGCGGTTTCCCGGTTCAGCGGATAGCAATCGTCGACCAGGATGGTCGAGCCGCGGGTGCAGAAGCGCTCCAGGTTGGCGAAGTCGCGCAGCGCGAATTCGAACTGGTGCATGCCGTCGATGAACGCGAGGTCGACCGGCAGGCCACCCAGCTCGGCGCGCAGATCGCGGGTGGCGAAGAAGTCGTCGCTGGTCTGGGCGAACACTTTCTGGTTCGCGGCGAGCGGGCCCGCCAGCTTCGGCTCGGGGTCGATGCCGATCGCGAGCGTCGGCGCCTGCACGAGGCGCAGCGAATTGCCGTGCTCGACGCCGATCTCGACGTAGGTGCGCGGCTTCAACGCATCGAGGATGCGCGCAATCACCTGGAGGTAGTGCTCGCCGCCGAAGCGGATCTGAGCCTCGAGCATGTCGATCACGTGGAGCCCGGGAGCGACACTGCGCAGCCTGCCGCAATATCCGAGCGCGAGCTGCGGCTGGCCGACGAGGTATGCGACCTCGGCCGCCTGCCGCAGGCAGTGCGGATCGTCCGGCGCGAGCTCGGCGGCGCGCGAAAAGTCCGCGAATGCCTCCGCCAGGCGCCCTGCGTTGCGCTTCGCGGTGCCGCTCGAAAAGTGCGCGTCGGCGAGGCGCCTGCTTTGCGCTTGCGCTGCCGCTTTTCGGCCGCGCAAGAGGTCTCCTAAGGCTCTGAGCATGTCAGCGCAACTTTACTACGCGTGCCCTCACTGCACCGTCTTTGGCAGCTTGTCGACGACCTGGTATGCGCTCCGCTTCGCTCTTGAGACGCTGCAAGCCTATTTCTACAGGATCTCGACGTCCCTTAGCAGCGGCTCGTCCGCCACCGCGATCTCGTTCTCGATCGCCAGGCCGCATCCCGGGCAGCAGAACTGGCGGAACTGCGGCTGAGGATCGATGAAGCGCTTCGGGTCGCCGACGATCGGGTTCGATGCTTCGATCGGCAAGTCTTTGCGCACGCAGCCCAGTTTGTAATTGTCTTTTATCGAGCCTAAATCCGCAGCGCATTTCGCGCACGCGTAGCGCTCGCCGCGCACGGCGAGGTTCTCCGTGGCGAGGAAGCGGATCGGGCCGTCGAGCTTCCTGCTCCGCGTCTTCGAGTTGTGGAGCCGCAGACGCCGGATGCGGTTGCGCTCGCGCTCGGTCGCCTCGGCGTCTCCAATCACCACCCCATAGATCGCTTTCGCCGCCGCGGCGGAGACGTCGCCGTTCTCGACGTCGGCGGCGACCTTCGCCGGATCGCGCTCGAGCGGATCGCCGAAGCCGCCCGCCGCGGACCAAAGCACTGCATACACGTCGGATGGGTTCTGAATGAAGTCTTGTTGTCTTAGCTGCAACGTCTCTTCAACACCATGAAGTTCAGAGATGTCGTGGATCAGCTCGGAACGTTTCATCCGGTCGAGAACGTCCGAATCCTTGGTAAACCGGTATCGGTTCACCGCCCCCGGGTAGCCGCCCATCATGCCGGTCGAGGTCGGGATCGCGTTGCCCGAGGAGAGCGTGTCGTGGACGATGCTGTCGGTGCCGTGGGGAATGAAGCAGGATTCCGCCGACAGGCCGCCGCGATATTTCCCTGCGCCGCCGGAGTCGGTGATTTCCTTTCTATATAGAAATAAGACGGGGAAGCTCTGTTCCGTGTGCTCGACGTTCGGCAGCTTGCAGATCGGCGTGCGCGCCTGGCCGCCGGTCGAGATGCCGTCGGCATGCGAGAACGCGCCGATCGCGCCGCCGATCGGGTCGACCAGCAGGTAGCCGTAGCGCTCGCCCCACTGATCGATGCCGCGGAAGATGGTCGCCGGCCACTGGCTGGTGCCGCCGATGCACATCACGTCGCGTCGCAGCTCGGGATCGGGGTAGATCATCTTCGAGAGCACGTTGTAGGCCGGGTAGAGCGAGATCTCCATGCACTGCACCGGCGCCGTCGACACTGAGGCGGGGAAGTCCGCGCAGTTGAGCGTGCCGGGCGTGGGATTGAACTCGACGTGACGAAGAGCACCGCCGACCGCGTAGTACTGCTCCCAGCACATCAGCTCGTTCAGCGCCACCATGATGGCGCCGCGCCAGCCGGAGTAGGTGGCGTTGATGGCGCCGGCTTGCGGGTCGGTCCCTTCATTTTCAAACACGAGTTTGTTTTCATTTTTATAGAGACTCAAGACTACGCGGTGCACGCTGCGATCGCCCGGCCGGCAGCACTCGACATAGGTGCGGTCGCGCCAGATGCCGTCCGGCAACCGGGATAATTTTTTCAGAAAGGCGCGTTCGCCGTCATCGATGATCTTCCTCATCACCCCCTTCACCGTTTCCGCGCTGTAGCGGGAGATGAGCGAAAGGATCCGGTCGCGCGCAGTCATGTTGCCGGCGAGCTGCGCCCGGAAGTCGAGCGCGACCGCCGACGGTTTGCGCGAGCTTCTCAGGTACACCTCTTCTATGTCTCTCCTGATCTCGTTGCCTTCCACGATCTTTATGGGAGGAAGCAGGATGCCCTCGTCGAAGGCGTCGCGCGCCGACGGGCAGAAGCTCCCCGGGGTGATGCCGCCGATGTCGTACTGGTGCAGGCAGTTGGTGACCCAGCAGAAGAGCTCGCCTTTCCAGAACACCGGGCACAGCAGCATCACGTCCATCTGGTGCGCCGCGCCGACCCAGGGGTCGTTGGCAAGGAACATGTCCCCGTCGCGGATGCCCGGGTTGTCGCTGCGGTTCTCCAGAGTCCACTTGACCTGCGTGTCGGTGACGCCGGACATGTATTGCATGTACGGGCCGAAGTAAACGAACTCCGCGTCCTCCGTAAGGATCGAGGGATTGAGGTCGAGCGCGTACATCGCCACCGGCGAGCCCGACAGCCGCTGGATGGTGGCGCCGTGCTCCTCGTTCACGTTCCACAGCGCATGCCGCACTACTTCGAAGGTGACAGGGTCGAGGTCTTTTTTCGCCTTCTTATGCAGTTTCAGCTTGGGAGAAATACTCAGGCGTGCAGGCGGGACGTAACCGCTTCGGCGTCCGTCGAAAACAACACCGGAGAGCTCGTTCAGTTTTTTCAGCGGCGCGTTCATTTGAAGGTGATCTCGAAGTTGCCGAGGGCGTCCAGGCGCAGCGTAGTTCCCGGATGCACCACCACGGTGGTGTCCGCGGTCTCGACGATCGCCGGCCCTGCGATTTGATTTCCGCTGGTCAGTTTGTCTCCATCGAAGACCGGCGTGGCGCGGTGCTTGTTCAGGTCGGGCCAATAGATCTCACGTCGTTTGCGCACCGCGGCTTGCGGAATCGTCCCCGACGATCTCCTTGCAGCGACCAACTTCGGCTGCGGCGTCAGCGCGCGCGCTCTCAAGCGGGAGACCACGAATTCTAGCTGCGCGCCGGCGAGCGCCGAGCCGCGCCCATAGAGCTGCTCATACCTTTGCACGAACAAGGTACGCAGGCGGGACTCGTAGTTCGAAGGCAGCCGTTCGAAAGGCAGCAGGATCTCGACCTCGTTGATCTGCCCCTTGTGCCGCACATCGATCGAGAATTCGAAGCGCTGCCGGATCTCGGCGATGCCTTCTTGCGCCATGCGCTTTTCAGCTTGGGTTTGCAAAGAGTCCAAAACGTCATTAATTCTCTTTGCAGGGACCGGCGTGGGCATGATCTCGGTGTGCTCGAAGATGTGAAGCACGTCGGCCGCCGCGGCGCCGAAGGCGCACCAGGTCGAAGCCGCCTTGCGCTGCGGCACGATTACCTTGCGCACGCCGAGCTCGCGCGCGAATACCCCGGCATGCGCCGGTCCTGCGCCGCCGAAGGCGAACAGCACGAAATCGCGCGGATCAAAGCCTTTTTCCACCGTGACCTTGCGGATCACGTCGGCCATCTGCAGCTCGACGATGCGGCAGATCCCGGCGGCGCATTGCACCGCAGGCATGCCGATTTTTTCGCCAACCGCCTGTATCGCTGAAAAGGCGGCTGGCCGATTGAGCTTCATCCGCCCCCCCGCGAAGTTTTCGGGGTCGAGGTAGCCGAGGACCAGCTCGGCATCGGTGACGGTCGGCACGCTGCCGCCGCGGCCGTAGCACACCGGCCCGGGGAAAGCGCCGGCGCTGTCGGGGCCGACGGTCATGGTGCGCGTCTCGGGCTTGAAGCGCACCAGGCTGCCGCCGCCTGCGCCGATCGCCTGAAGGTCGACTTTCGGCAGGAAGTACTCGTACTGGTCGGTGTTGCTGATGAACGAGTACGCCGGCTTGCCGTGGTGGATGATCGAGACGTCGAAGGACGTGCCGCCCATGTCGGTGGTGATGATGTTTTTCTCGTCCATCGCGGCGCCGAGGAACATCGACGCGGTGACGCCCGACACCGGCCCGGAGTCGAGCGTGAGCAAAGGGGCTTCGCCGGCGCGGCCGACCGGCACCGTGCCGCCGCCGCACTGCGTGATCTGCAGGCCATGGCGGTACCCGAGGTCTTTCAAGCTGAAATCCAGTTTTTGCAGATAGCCCGACATGACAGGGCCGAGGTAGGCGTTGAGGGCAGTGGCCGTGACGCGCTCGTATTCGCCCCACTTGGGCGCGATGTCGACCGAGCAGGTGACGAAAACGTCTTTCGAGATTTTTTCCACGAGGCGTTTTACTGTTTGCTCGTGCGCTGGGTTCCTGAACGACCAGAGAAAGCAGATGGCGATCGCCTGCACCCCCTCGGCGACGAGGCTGTGGATCGCCGCCTCGGCTTCTTTCTCGTTCAATGCAACGACGATTTCTCCAAAGCAATCCACCCGCTCGGAGACGCCGCGGATCAGGCGCTTCGGGACGATGGGCGCGGGCTTCGAGGTCTCGGGAAAGTGCACCACCTTGCGGATGTCGCGGCCGCCGTAGCCGCGCGAGCCGCGCATGATGTGGATCGCGTCCTCGTGGCCCTTGGTGGTGATGAGACCCACCTTCGCGCCGCGCTTCTGGATGATGGTGTTGGTGCCGACCGTGGTGCCGTGCGACAGGAACGCGATGTCGCGGCAGAACCTGTCTAGCGAAACGCCGAGCGCCTGCGCTCCGGCGCCGAGCGCATCGAGCATGCCGCGCGAGAAGTCGGGCGGCGTGGAGGGAACCTTGGCGGTCAGCAGCTTGCCTGCGCGGTCGACGATGGCGCAGTCGGTGAACGTGCCGCCGATGTCGATGCCGACCAGGTAGCTCATTGCGTTATCTTCTACCGGGTCGAAAGCTCGCGCGCCTGCCGGGCGCCTTCGGCGTCGCCGCGCGCCTCGCGCGCCTCGGCGATGAGGCGCCAGTTCTCCGCGCGCAACGCGTTGTCGCTGCCCGCCCAGGAGTTGGAGCGCGCAGCGACGCTCTCGGCCTGAGCATACTGCCCCTGCTTCAGCCGCACGCGCGCCAGCTCCTGCCACAGGCGCGGGTTGCGCGGCTCGATGCGCAGCGCCCGCTCCAGCGTTGCCGCGGCATTGGCAAGCCGGCCCGCCGCCGCGTCGGCACGCGCATTTTCCATCAGGCCGGCGATGGCGATGTTCTCCGCGCGTGGCGCGGGTACGGCTGCCGGTACGCCTTCGGGTGCCGGTGCGGTTTCGGGCGCCGGCGCAGCTGCGGGGGGTGGCACGGGTTGCTCCGCCGGCACGGGTTCGGGCCCGGGCACGGTTGCGCAGCCGGCGAGAACTGCGGAAACGATGATGACGTATTTCATTTGCCAAGCAGGCGTTCGAGCCAGTTCTTCGCGCTCTGGACGGTGGCATCGACCGCTTCGGCCGCAGCGTCGAGTCCGCCTGAGCAGGGCGCGCGACCTTCGGGCGCAGAGCCCTGCACGAAGGGCAGCTCGAGGGCGCCCGCGCAGCCCATGCTGCCGCGCAATCCGGTTTGCGGGTCGATCCACACCAGCTCGATGTGGTCCGGTTTGGCCAGGGCGAGCGGCTCCGGCGCGAGCGCGGCCATCATCTCGCCCCAGACGGGCAGGGCGGCGGCCGACCCGCTCAGGCGCGCCGGGCGGTTGTCGTCGTAGCCGATCCACACGACGCCGAGCCGGTCGCCCGTGAATCCGGCGAACCAGGCGTCGCGCTGCTCGTCGGTGGTGCCGGTCTTTCCGGCTACCGCGAGCTCGGGCGGCAGGAAGTTCTTCAGCCCCTGCGCCGTGCCCTCGCGCACGACATCCTGCATGGCCGCGGTCAGGAGGTACATCGGCTCGGGCGCGAATGCCTGCTCGACCGCGAGCGGATAGCGCTGCAGCGGCCGGCCCTCCTGCGTGGTGACTTCGCGGATCGCCCGCAACGGGGTGCGCCAGCCGCCGCTCGCGATCGTCTGGTACATCTGCGCCACCTCCAGGGGACTCAGGTCCGTCGCGCCGAGCAGGGCCGAGGCGAACGGCTGCAGATCGTGCTCGATACCGAGCCGGCGCACGTTGGCGAGCACGCGCTCGATGCCGAGCTCGGTGCCGAGGCGCGCCGTGGCGACGTTGTAGGATTGCGCCAGCGCCACTCGAAGCGGTACCGCGCCGTGGAACTTCTTGTCGTAATTCGCCGGCTCCCAGTCTGGAGCGCCGCGGCTTTTCCAGACGAAGGGGCCGTCGTCGATGGGCGTGAGCAGCGTATAGCGCGACGGCTCGCTCAGCGCGGTGAGATAGATGGCGGGTTTGAGCAGCGATCCCACCGGGCGGGCGGCGTCGAGCGCGCGGTTGTAGCCGGGGTAGCGCACATCGCGTCCGCCGACCAGCGCCTGCACCTCGCCGCTTTGGGGATCGGTGACCACGACTGCCCCTTCGAGCCCGGGCTCGCCGAAGCGGCGCTCCTTGTCGAACTGGGCCAGGCGCCGAGTCAGGGCGCTTTCGGCCGCGCGTTGTACGCGCGGGTCCAGCGTGGTGAAGATGCGCAACCCTTCCGAGCGCAGATCGGCCTCGTCGTAGTCGCGGCGCATCTGCAGGTGCACGAGCCGCAGGAAGGCCGGGTAGGGCGAAGTGCCCATCGCCGGCTTGCGAGTCACCCCCAGCTCCGTGGCGCGTGCGGCCGCGTACTGCTCCATCGTGATCGAGCCGTGTTCCCGCGTCTCGCGCAGCACGAGATTACGCCGCTCGAGCGCGCGCTCCGGATGGCGGTAGGGGTCGTAGTACGCCGGACCCTTCACCATGCCGACCAGCAGCGCGGATTCTGCAAGCGTGAGGTGCTGCACCTCCTTGCCGAAATAGAACTGCGCGGCCAGCCCGACGCCGTGGATGGCGCGGTCGCGGTCCTGGCCGAAATAGATCTCGTTCAGGTAGGTTTCGAGGATTTCGTTCTTGTCGTAGTGCAACTCCAGCAGCACCGCCATGATGAGCTCGGTGACCTTGCGCTGTAGGGTGCGCTCCGGGGTCAGGAAGAAGTTCTTGACGAGCTGCTGCGTGATCGTGCTTCCGCCCTGGATCTTGTCCGACGCAAGGCTCAGTGCCGCGCGCACGAGGGCGCGCGGGTCGAACCCCCTGTGCGTGTAGAACTGGCGGTCCTCGGTGGCGATCAGGGCCTGCACGAAATGTTGCGGCACCTCGCCGAGCCTGACCAGCACCCGGTCCTCGTTGTTCGCCGGGTAGATGCCGCCGATCGGCAGTGGCTCGAGGCGCGCGAGCGGCAGCTCCGCGCCCACGGCGTCACGCAGCGCCGTGATCGCGCCGTCCTCGAACGCCACGCGCAGGCGCTTGGCCGGCTGCGGCCCGTCCCAGAACACAAAGGCGCGCAGCGCAATCTCCAGCTCGTTGCCGCTGCGCACGAACCAGCCGAACTCGCCTTCGCGCGCCACCTCGGGGTAGCCGAGGTCGCGCAATTCCTGCTCGACGTCCGGCTGCGCAATGCGCAGCCCGACATGCAGCTCGAGCGGCCGGGCATAGATGCGCGCCGGCAGCGCGAAGCGGCGGCCCTCGAACTCGCTGCGCACGCGGGAGTCGAGGTATAGCGTGCACACCGCCGCCGCGAACGCCAGGGCCAGCCCTGCCCAGCCGAGGTATCTTAGGCGGAGGTATCTCAGGATCTGAGCGCGACGCAGCATCGGCGAATTTTACCTGTTAGAACAACCACAAATGCCGCCAGGCCGCTCACGCTCATCCTCGCGGTCTCGCGCGCGCGGCGAGCTCTCCGAAATCCGACATTGCATCGTGGATCTTCGGCGCGTTGTTCCTGAACGGCCCGGAGCATCGCGTTTTCGCTGCTTTACCGGCGCACGCCGATGTTGCTGTGGACGAGATCCTCGGCGCAGTGCTGGTCGGGCCGGCGCTCGGCCATCTCGGCTTCGCCGAGGTGTTCGGCGCGCGCCACGCCGCGACGAGTTCCGGGTGCCGTGGTAGATGACGGCAGCGTTCTTCGCGCTGAGGCCCTAGGCCGCGGGCGGCGCGCGCCTCCCCGCGTTGATCGGCGCGCTCGCTGCCGGCGCCGCAGCCAGGGCTGGCGGCTTCAAGCCGGCGCGCTTTTCGCGATCGCGCAGACCAGCCTTTATGTGCCGCAGTTTTCGTGGGGCGTGATCGTCGAGCTCGTCGTGCCCCCGGCGATCACGCTGCTCGTCGTCCGGAACAGCGAAAAATAGGAACGCCCCGCGCTAGGGCTGCAGGGCGTACGTGCCGCTCAGACCACAGTCAGGCGGCGCCGTTCAGAGAATCGTAGTCAGGTAGCCGAGCAACGCGAGGCAAAGTACGCCCGCGAGCACGATGGACGTGATTTTTCGGGGTATTGACGGCTTGGGCAGCTCGTCAGCGGGCGAAACACCCGGCTCGTAGAAACGCCGATTTGCAGCGGCTCCGTTACGGAGCCCGCGGGTATAGGTGCCAGTGCCTTCGTTCATGGTCCGCCTTCCGGTGCGCGCGTGCCTCTCCAACCCTAATCATGCTCCAGGCATGAATGCGCGGCAAGCTAATTGGGGGCGTTTCGTGAGGTAATCCGCGCCAGACCGGCTAAGGCTCGGACGGGATATCCAGCGTCAAGCAGACGGTGGTGCTCTGTGCCAGGAATTGGAACTCGCGCTCAAGCACTTCAAACAGCACCGGCCCCCTCGCCGTAAACAACCGAAATCGCTCGCCGGGGGCGGGGACGCGATGATTTTTCCTGGTTTTGAACGTGGTGGGCATTGCTGATCCAGCGAGAATCGCCATGGCGGGCCCGGTGAACAGCAATTGCAGCGTCGTTACCGCATAGGGCATTGGGATTGGCTCGCTTTCCATTGGCGAAGGATGTCATTGGAATGGGCTGCTGTCACCATGGAATCTGCAAAAATTGTCTCGGAATTAGTCACTTTTGGTCAGCAAGATTCGAGGCTAAAGCGGCAGGAAGGACTACCACCGCAGCCGTTAGTACAAAGGAACCATTGTGGACGCTCTGTTTCTGTAATAGGAGCAGCGTATATAGAGTGGAACAGTTTTTATGCAAATTCGTGTTCGCGAAGTGTCCGCCAAGTGCCGCCTCTGCGGCGGGGTTGAATTTGCCCCGGTCAGGAAAGGTGCTATAGGGCTCGCAGACTGGTTCTACTGCGTCGAGTGTCTCACTCAAAGGGTCCTCGCCGGTCTGATGGTTCAGATCGGCGAGGAAGTCATGAAACAAACAAACGATTTCATAGCTGTCCACAAGGCTATAGCGGACGAGGTCAAAAGCCCCTTCCCTCACTAAACCAGCATATTGGTAGTTCTGCTCGCTTAGCACTGATCGCACGAACCCCGCCGCGCGGCGGGGTTTTTGTTTACTCGGATTTACACTGTAGGGATGGCAAATCCGCTTCCCGCGCTCTCGCTCCTGGAAACTCGCGTCATTGGCACCCTGGTCGAAAAGCAGCACACCGTGCCCGATTCCTACCCGCTGACGCTCAACGCGCTGGTCTCCGGCTGCAATCAGAAGACCAGCCGCTCACCGGTACTGGAGGCGACGGAGGCTGAAGTCCAGGCGAGCATCGACAGCCTGAAGAGCCGCAACCTGGTGGTGGAAACGAGCGGCGAGCGGGTAGCACGCTATGCGCATAATCTCGAGCGGGTGCTGCAGGTGCCTTCCCAGGCGGCGGCCCTGCTCACTTCCCTTATGCTGCGCGGCCCGCAGACGGCGGGGGAGCTGCGAATCAGCTGCGAACGGCTGCACAGCTTCTCCGACATCTCGGCGGTGCAAGGTTTCCTCGAGGAATTGGCAGCCCGACCGGCTGGAGCTCTGGTCGTCGAATTGCCACGGCTGCCCGGGGCGAGGGAGAACCGCTGGGCCCACCTGCTGAGCGGTACGCCGAAACAGGAGGCGCCGACGGCGCAGAGGGGGGCGGACGGCGGATCGAGGGGCGATGTCTCCCTCGGCGAAGTGGCAGCCCTCAAGGCGAACGTCGCGCGGCTCGAAGCGGAGGTCGTTGCACTGAAGGCCCTGGTTGCCCGCATCTGCTCAGAGCTCGGCATCAAAAAGTAAGGCTTGACAAAGCGGCTGGCGCTGCCTGATACTAAACCTAATGGTTAAGTATTCGGAAGACGAGCTCGACACCGTGTTCGCTGCGCTTTCCGACCGCACCCGGCGCCGCGTGCTTCAGTCGCTCGCGGAAGGCGACCGGCCGGTCTCCGAGCTTGCCCACGCGCACCCGATGTCGCTTCCCGGCTTCATCAAGCACCTGCGCGTGCTTGAGGACGCCGGGCTCATCGCCCGGACGAAGGAGGGGCGGGTGGTGAGCTGCGAGCTCTCCGCCGCGCCCATGAAAGAAGCTGCCGCGTGGATGTCGCGCTACGAGAAGTTCTGGACCGAGAAGCTCGATTCGCTCGCCCGTTATCTCTATCAGCAAGAGGAGCTGCAGACATGGAACAAGCCAAGCTCAGGGAAAAGCCCTCGCTTACCCTCACCCGCAGCTACCCCGTCGCGCCGGAGAAAGTCTGGCGCGCATGGACCGACCCGCAAGCGCTAAGGAAGTGGTGGGGGCCTGGAAACAACGAGCCGGTCTCCCTGGCCGAGCTCGACGTGCGCGTCGGTGGGCGCTTTCGCATCGTGTTCGGCGGCCCCGACGGCAAGGCGCACGAGTGCGCCGGAATCTATCGCGAGGTCGTGCCGAACCGCAAGCTGGTGTTCAGCTGGACCTGGCCCAACAGCACGCCCGAGCGCGAGTCGCTCGTGACGGTCACGCTGCGCGCCGCGGGAAAAGGGACCGAGCTCGTGTTCCTGCACGAGCAGTTCTTCGACGAGAAGGTGCGCGACGACCACCAGCTCGGCTGGAGCGGATCCTTCGACAAGCTCGAGCGCTTCCTGAAAGGCGCCTGAACATGGCTCGCCCGAAAGCGTGGAGGCGCAAGGGGCGGCGGTCAGCCAACGCGCGGCTGCTCGAGTTCCTGCACCTCGTTCACAACCTTCGCCGCATCACCGGCATGCTCGCGACTTCCATTCTGAGCAGAAATTGAGTTTTAAAAACGGAGAAATCATGGCTTACGTAGATGGTTTTGTCGTACCCGTACCGAAAAAGAACCGGCAAGCATACGTGCGCATGGCCCGCAAGGCGGGAAAGGTCTGGCGCGAGCATGGCGCGCTCGACTATGTAGAATGCATAGCCGACGACGTGAAGCCCGGAAAGCACACGTCGTTCCCGCAGAGCGTCAAGCTGAAGAAGAATGAAGTCGTCTGGTTCTCCTGGATCGTCTACAAGAACCGCAAGCACCGCGACCGCGTCCTCGCCAAGGTCATGAAGGACAAGCGCCTCAAGCCGATGATGGATCCGAAGGCGATGCCCTTCGACGGCAAGCGCATGTTCTACGGCGGATTCAAGGTGATGGTGGACCTGTGAAGCCCTTCGAGATCACGCGCGTCTTCGACGCGCCGCGCGAGCGCGTGTGGAAGTCGTGGACCGAGGCCGAGCGCCTGAAGCAGTGGTGGGGGCCGAAAGGCTTCAAGGTGCACACCTGCAAGGTCGATCTGCGTCCCGGCGGCGTCTTCCACTACGGCATGACGGCGCCCGACGGCAGCGACATGTGGGGCAAGTTCACCTATCGCCAGATCGAGGCGCCGAAAAGGCTGGTCTGCATCGTCTCCTTCTCGGACCCGAAGGGCGGCACGACCCGGCATCCCTGGCACGCGAACTGGCCGCTGGAAATGCTCTCGAGCGTCACCTTCGAGGAGCAGGGCGGCAAGACCAAGGTCACGGTGCAGTGGATTCCCGCTGATTCCGCGACGGAGACGGAGCGCAAGAGCTTCGACGAAGGGCGCGACGGCATGAAGCAGGGCTGGGGCGGCACCATGGACCAGTTCGCCGCGTACTTGGGACAAGCGAAATGAAGGTAGAAGAAAAGGACCTCCTTCTCACACGGGTCTTCGATGCACCGCGCGAGCGGGTGTGGAAGGCGTGGACCGATCCCAAGCAGGTCGCGCAATGGTGGGGCCCGGCCGGCTTCACGAATCCCCGCTGCGAAGTGGATGCGCGGCCGGGTGGAGTGCTTCGCATCGACATGCGCGCACCTGACGGCACCGTCTATCCGATGGCGGGCGTCTACCGGGAAGTCGTCGCGCCCGAGCGGCTCGTCTTCAGCGGCTCTGCTCTGGACGAAAAAGGCAAGCCGCTGTTCGAAGTGCTGAACACCGTCACCTTCGCCGAGCAAGGCGGCAAGACGAGGCTCACCGTGCGGGCGCAGGTCGTCAAGAAGATCGCCGCCGTGGCCGACCAGTACCTGAAAGGGCAGGAACAGGGCTGGAGCCAGAGCCTGGAGCGCCTCGAGGAATTCCTATGAACAACAGAAGGCGGTGGCTGGCGCTCTACGTCCTTTGCGCCGGCGAGCTGATGATCGTGCTCGACACGACGATCGTGAACGTCGCTCTGCCGTCGATCCGGGAAAGCTTGCGCTTCACGGAGACCTCGCTCGTGTGGGTCGTGAACGCCTATCTGCTCACTTACGCGGGTTTCCTGCTGCTTGGCGGGCGGCTCGGCGACCTGTTCGGCCACCGGCGCCTTTTCCTTTACGGCATCGCCCTTTTCACCGCTGCCTCCCTCGCCTGCGGCCTTTCCGGCTCGCAGGCGCTGCTCGTCGGCGCGCGCGCGGTGCAGGGGCTCGGCGGCGCCGTGGTATCGGCGATCGCGCTCTCGCTCATCATGGATCTCTTCACGGAGCCGGGCGAGCGCGCCAAGGCGATGGGTGTCTATGGTTTCGTCTGCGCTGGCGGCGGCAGCCTCGGCGTGCTCGCGGGCGGCGTGCTGACGAGCGCGGCCGGCTGGCACTGGGTATTTCTCGTGAATCTGCCGATCGGCATCGCGGTCTATGCCCTGTGCCGCTCGCTGATCGCGCAGACCGGCGCTCAAGCGCTCGCCGGACGGCTCGATATCGGCGGCGCCGCGACCGTAACGACGTCGCTGATGCTCGCTGTCTACGCCATTGTCAACGGCAACGATGCCGGGTGGGGCTCGGCGCGCACGCTCGGCTTGCTGGCCGCGGCGGCGGTGCTGGCGGCGGTGTTTCTCCTGATCGAGTCGCGCGTGCGCAATCCGCTCATGCCGCTGCGGCTCTTTCGCCTGCGCAACCTTTCGACGGCCAATGTGGTCGGCGCGCTGTGGGCCGCCGCCATGTTCGCCTGGTTCTTCATATCGGCGCTCTACATGCAGCTGGTGCTCGGCTACAGCGCCATGCAGATCGGCCTCGCGTTCCTCCCGGCCAACCTGATCATGGCCGCGTTCTCGCTCGGTCTGTCGGCAAAGCTCGTCATACGCTTCGGCATCCGCCTGCCGCTCGCCGCCGGACTTGCCTTGTCGGCGGCAGGGCTCGCGCTCTTCGCGCTCTCGCCGGCCGACGGCAGCTTCGCGCTCCACGTGCTCCCGGCCATGATTCTGCTCGGCGTCGGCTGCGGCATGGCGCTGAACCCGGTGCTGCTGGCCGCGATGAACGACGTCGCACAGGACGAATCCGGGCTCGCGTCGGGCGTCGTCAACACCGCCTTCATGATGGGCGGCGCGCTCGGCCTCGCGGTGCTCGCAAGCCTGGCGGATGCGCGCAGCTCGAGTCTCGCGGCATCGGGCGTCGATGCCCCTGCTGCACTCACCGCCGGCTATCACGCCGCGTTCATCGCCGCGACGCTGTTTGCTGCCGTCGCAGCCGCGCTCAGCGCGCTCCTTCTTCGTGAGAAGCGGCGCGGCCCGGCACTCGAAGGCGTCTACTAGATGAAGCTCCACTACGGCTGGGTGATGGTCGCGATCGGCGCCTTCATGACGTGCATCGCGATCGGGGCCATGTTCTCGCTCGCGGTGTTCCTGCAGCCGATTACCGAAGCGACGGGCTGGTCGCACGCCGCGGTATCGAGCGCTATGACGATCGGCTTCCTGGCGATGGGCGCGGCGGGCTTCGGGTGGGGTGCGCTGAGCGACCGCATCGGACCGCGCAGCGTCGTGCTGGCCGGCGCGGTAGTCCTAGGGCTCGGCCTCTTCCTCGCGAGCCACGCGCAGAGCCCGCTCCAGTTCCAGCTCGCGTTCGGCTTGTTGGTCGGTATCGCCGTGGGCAGCTTCTTTACGCCGATGATCGCCGCGGTCATGGGCTGGATGGCCGAGCATCGCGGTCTCGCGGTGTCGCTGGTCTCGGTCGGGGTCGGGGTCGCGCCGATGACCATGTCGCCGTTCGCTGCGTGGCTCATCACGCGGATGGACTGGCGTAGCGCGCAGGTCGTGCTCGCGCTGCTCGTGTGGGCGACGCTCGTTCCGGCCGCGCTCTTCGTGCGCCGGCCGCCGGCAGCACAGACGGCGGAGCAGGGCGCAGCCGAAGGACCCCGGCCGAGCCTGCGCGACGTGTTCGTCTCGCTGCCGTTTCTCGTGCTCGCGCTCACCTTCTTCGCCTGCTGCGCGGCGCACGCCGGGCCGATCTTCCACACGGTTACCTATGCCATCACCTGCGGCCTGCCGACGATGGCCGCCGTGACCATCTACAGCGTCGAAGGATTCGCCGGGCTCGGCGGACGCCTCGCGCTCGGCGTGCTCGCCGACCGCCTTGGGGTGAAGCGCGTGCTCATCGCCGGGCTGTTGATCCAGGCGATCGCCGCGGGCACGTTCATCTTCGCTTCGCGCCTCGGCGAGTTCTACGCCGTCGCCGCCACCTTCGGCTTCGCCTATGGCGGCGTGATGCCGCTCTACGCCGTGCTTGCGCGCGAGTACTTCGGGCAGCGCATCCTCGGCGCGGTGTTCGGCGCCGCCGCGATGGTGTCGAGCCTCGGCATGGCGCTCGGCCCCGCGGTCGGCGGCTGGATCTTCGACCGCTTCGGCGCCTACACCTGGCTGTATATCGGCTCGTTCGCGGTGGGTATGGGCGCAGTCGCGATTGCGCTCGCGTTCCCGCCTTTTCGAGCGCCGAATGTCGATTTGGCGCCCGCTCGATCGACTAGTGCATGAGCTTCACTGTTTCAAGGAGATATCCATGACGATCCACAGGGGCAGCTGCCACTGCGGGAGAGTCGCTTTCGAAGTCGAAGGCGAGATCGGGGAAGTCACGGCCTGCAACTGCTCGATCTGCTCGCGCAGGGGATCGCTGCTGTGGTTCGTGTCACGCGCGAAGCTGCGCCTGCTGACGCCGCAGCAGGATCTCAGCACTTATCGTTTCAACAAGCACGCGATCAGGCATCGCTTCTGCGCGCAGTGCGGCATCCATTCCTTCGGGGAGGGGACCGACCCGAAGGGAAACCAGGTGGCCGCGCTGAACGCGCGCTGCCTCGAAGGCATCGAGCTCTCGACGCTCGCGGTCAAGAACTTCAACGGCCGGGCACTCTGACCTTTTCGCATGAAGTCCACTACAAGGAGATATCCATGAGTAAACCCATCCCCCAAGGAATGCATGCCGTGACCCCGCATCTCATCTGCGCCGGCGCGGCAAATGCGATCGAGTTCTACAAGAAGGCCTTCGGCGCGACGGAGAAAGGACGCCTGCCGGCGCCCGACGGCCGGATCATGCACGCGGCAATAGGCATCGGCGACTCGACCGTGATGCTGGTCGACGAAATGCCCGAATGGGGCGCCCTCGGGCCGAAGGCACTGAAAGGTTCGCCGGTCACGATCCATCTCTACGTCGACGACGTCGACGCCTTCGTGGCGCGCGCGGTGAAGGCCGGCGCCAAGATCACGATGCCGGTCGAGGACCAGTTCTGGGGTGACCGCTACGGCAAGATCGAGGATCCTTTCGGCCACCACTGGTCGGTCGCCACGCACCTGCGCGACGTCAGCCCCGACGAGATGCAGAAGGCGATGCGGCAGATGAAGCCGACGCAGAAGGCGAGCGCCTGACCATGCAGAGAATCACGCCATTCCTGTGGTTCGACGGCAGGGCCGAGGAGGCGATGAATTTCTATGTCTCCATTTTCAGGAATTCGAAGGCCGGACGCATCGTTCGTTACGGCGAGGCCGGCCCGGGACCGAAGGGGAGAGTCATGACTGCGGTTTTCCAGCTGGACGGGCAGGAATTCATCGCCTTGAACGGCGGGCCGCAGTTCAAGTTCTCGCAGGCCGTATCGTTCGTCGTGAATTGCAAGACCCAGAAAGAGGTCGACGAGCTGTGGGAGAAGCTTTCCGCCGGCGGAGAACGGCAGATGTGCGGCTGGCTCAAGGACAAGTTCGGCCTGTCGTGGCAGATCGTTCCGACCGCTTTGCCGGAGCTCCTGAGCGATCCCGATCCCGCAATATCGCAAAGCGTCATGAAGGCGATGATGCAGATGAAGAAGCTCGACATCGAAGGCCTGAAGCGGGCCAAGCAGGCGGCGGCCAAGTAAGGAGACACCACCATGGGTAGACCCGTCGTTCATTGGGAGTTCATGTCGAAGGATCCGGAGAAAGTGTCGGACTTCTACGCGAAGATCTTCGGCTGGAAGGTGCGGCACATTCCGCAGCTCGATTACCGCCTGGTCGAGACCGGCGCCAAAGAAGAAATGCGCGGCATCAACGGCGGCATCCTCAAGCCCGAGCGCGAGGGCCCCTGGCCAGGCAACATGCTTTTCTACGTCCTCGTCGACGACCTCGCGGCGTATCGCAAGAAGATCGTCGACGCGGGCGGAGTGATCCACGTCGAGGAGCAGGAGGTGCCCGGCATGGGCTGGCTGTCGCTGTTCACCGATCCCGAGGGCCGCATGAACGGCCTGTGGAAGGCGGCGGCCCGGACGGCAGCCCGTAAGCCTGCCAAGAAGGCCGCCAGGAGGAAAAAGAAATGACCGAAATGAAATGGACTGCTGACACCACGCTGTCAGCACCGCTGGATGATGAGCGTCTCTTTGATCTGCGGTACTTGCGTACATGTATATAAATACAGTATCATCGCGGTCCCTGGGATCGCGCTCCATGGCTCGCGAAGGCCGAACACTCAGCGTTTCGATCAATCGTTCCGCCGCCGAGGCGTATGAGTTCCTTTCGGTGCCCGAGAATTTCCCCAAGTGGGCGTCGGGGTTGGGTACGCGGCTGCGCAAGGCCGGCGATGATTGGATTGTCGAGACGCCCGAAGGGCCGGCGACGGTGCGCTTCTTTGAGCGCAATTCGTACGGCGTGCTCGATCACTCGGTCAGGCCGCCGCTCGGGCCCTCGATCTACGTCCCTCTTCGCATAGTGCCGAGGGGCGAGCACTGCGACCTCGTCCTGACGCTGTTTCGCCGGCCCGAGATGTCGGACGAGAAGTTCGCCGCCGATGCCGAATGGGTGATGCGCGACCTGAACGCCGCGAAGCGCCTCCTCGAAGCGCGGTAGTCGCGGCATGAAGACGACGGAGATCCTTGGAGGTTCCGATGAAACCGCCGACTGGTAATCCCGCTCCCGGCTACAAGAAGTACCCGGATCATCGCATCGAGACGAAGCCCGCGAAGGAGCGCGTGCGCGTGACGTTCAACGGCGAGGTGATCGCCGACACGCGCGACGCCATCAGGATGGAGGAGGGCAACTATCCCGCGGTCTTCTATTTCCCCCGCAAGGACGTGAAGATGGAGCGGCTCATGCGCTCGAGCCATCGGACGCACTGCCCGTTCAAGGGCGATGCAGCGTATTTTTCGCTGGTGAACGGGCCTGAAAACGCGGTCTGGAGCTACGAGCAGCCGTACGACGAGATGAGCGTGATCAAGGAGCGGCTCGCCTTCTACCCCGACAAGGTGGACGTCAGCTCGGCATGAATTAGAATGCGCGGCTCTGATGCCGCCGATCATTTCGGTTTCGAATCTCTCGAAGACCTACGCTTCCGGGTTTCAGGCGCTCAAGCGCGTCAGCCTCGACATTCGCCGCGGCGAAATCTTCGCCCTGCTCGGTCCGAACGGCGCCGGCAAGACGACGCTCATCAACATCGTCTGCGGCATCGTGACGCCGTCCGCAGGCGCCGTGTCAGTCGGCGGCCATGACATCCTCAAGGACTACCGCGCCGCACGCGCGATGATCGGTCTGGTGCCGCAGGAGCTGACCAGCAATGCATTCGAGAGCGTCTGGGCGACCGTCAGCTTCAGCCGCGGCCTG
>Ga0209471_1000614_pt1 | contig 23116 bp, 24 predicted proteins | sample GraSoiAngelo_128_FD_185885 | JGI IMG/M metagenome (GOLD analysis project Ga0209471, IMG submission 185885) | Grasslands soil microbial communities from the Angelo Coastal Reserve, California, USA - 14_0927_12_20cm (SPAdes) (version 2) | ecosystem: Environmental > Terrestrial > Soil > Grasslands ... | reverse complement strand
TTTTTCGGCAATCCCTGCTTCACCAATCCGTTCTTCGACCCCTTCTTCTGCCGGGAGTTCTTCTTTAATCGTTTTCCCTTCGCCCAACCAGTATTCTTGCCCTACCCCGTCTATACAGCGCCTAATTATCCGGTAAGTGAACAGGCTTCATCGATTGTCCATCAACGAAGTTATCTCGCCGGAGAAGTCGAGCGGCTGACGGACGAAGTTGAGCGGTTGCGAGAGGGACAAGAGAGATGGAAGGAGTCAGTTCAGTTTCAGACTCAGGCTCGGCCGTCAGTCGCAGAGAAGACTCCAACCACAACTCTGGTCTGTCGTAGCGGTCATTGGAGTGAAGTCCAGAACTACGCGATTGTGGGACAAACGCTTTGGGAGTTCACAGAGCACCGGGCAAGGAAGATTCCCGTCTCCGATTTGGATGTGGCTGCCACCAAAAAAGTGAACGCGGAGCGTGGCATTGAGTTTCGGCTTCCGTAGTCCTCGCCACGCGGTTGCACCTGATCTCTGCCGTAACCCTTGACCGTCAGCAGGCACAGGCGAGTTAATTTAGCTGTGATTGCCATCTCTGTCCCTCCAGCCAAGAGTGGCAAGCGAGCAAGAAATGGTTCTGTCCCAGATTCCGACATGCTGACCTTCTAGAAGAAGGGCAGTTTGGGTCAACCGGTTTTTTCTTTTCTTTGGTTGCGGCCTTGTGGTTGTTCTCTACAGAATCGTTGACTCCGGCTGATTTAGGCGTACTATTTTACCGCGTCCAGCCAAGGCCCTCGTTCATTCTGCCTTGGCAAGTGTCTTCTCTAGGGGCGTGTATGAGAGGTCTCGTTTTTCTGTCCTTCTGCGACTACCTGGTTCCAATCCTAGTCGGAGATTCTTATTCAGGGTTTCCCACCGCCCCCCAATGTCAGCAGATTCAAGCTGCATCCGACGTACGCTGGAACCCGGGAAACATCAATCTGGGGGTACTCCCAAACGGATGCAATCTAGGCTGGGATTAACGCTTTCTAAACGAAAGGAGGCGAGCTTCATCAATACGCATTCCAGTAAAGATGATCGTCCACAAACAGACCGGTAAATGATAGCTCAATCACCTTCATTGTGGAGAAAATGCATATGAGACTCAAGAATGTCTTTGTCTTTGCCGCAACACTTCTAATGATAGCCAGCTTAGTAGGTGTGTGTTCGGCATACGCCGCTCAGGCCGCCGCCTCGAAAGCTTTCACCGCTCCGGCTCCAAAATTCTCGCCAGCAGTGGCGTTTGACGTATCGCCTGCAGTGCGGAACCTTGCACCGGCAGCATCCGCTTTGTCTTCGTCCGTTGTGCGGGAGGTGCGACCGGAGCGCGGACCGGTCGTCAAGAATAGGGGCTTTTCCGGCGACGCGGCCGTCCAGAAATCTGGCTCCATGCGCCTCGGTCCAGCGAATGCCGCGACCATCCCCAATCCCTTGCTGACTTTTGAAGGGTTGAGGAACACAGACAATCCCTTTCTGGTTGCCCCGCCTGATCCGGTCGGCGCCGTCGGCCCGAACCACTACGTTGAGATGGTGAATCTCGTCTTCGCCGTCTACGACAAGCAAGGCAACCGGCTGGCAGGACCAACCCAGCTGGGGGACCTCTGGCAGGGCTTTGCGGTGCCAGATTGCACTGACCTCTCGGGTGACCCGATCGTGGTGTACGACAAGTTTGAGGATCGCTGGCTTCTCACCCAATTCACTACCCGCGGGCCCATCTTCTACAACTGTGTCGCGATCTCGCAGACCGGCGATCCTACCGGTTCCTTTTTCCGTTACGCGTTCTCCGCGGGTCAGTTCTTCCCCGACTACCCCAAGTATGGGGTGTGGAGCAACTCGTATCTGCTCACCTCGCGCGATTTCGGACCCACGACTGAATACGGCATCAGCGTCTACGCGCTGGAAAAGGAGAAGATGATCGAAGGAGACCCAAACGCCCGCTCGGTGCACTTCTTCCTCGACTCGGCCGTCGTGCCGATCTCACAGATCGGCGACGGCCTGCTCCCGGCGGACATAGACGGCGAGAACGAACCGGAGGATGGTGCCTCTGCTCCGATCGTGGGGACGATGGACGACAACGGTCCCTATGGCGCACCGTTCGACGCTTTGAACGTGTACGAGTTGTCGGTCCGCTGGGAGCAAGTCCCGACCGCGGCGCTCAACCTCGTCGCGCAGCTCCCGGTGGCCTCGTTCAACTCGACCTTCCCGTGTACCGCTCCCCCACCCGCCTCGCAAACCCGAAGCTGCATCCCGCAGCCGGGCACCACCCGCAAGATCGACATCCTGTCCTACCGGCAGCGGCCGACTTGGCGACTCGCTTACCGCACCTTCGGCAAGTACGAGGCGATGGTGACCAACCAGTCGGTGCAGGCGCTTCCCGGCGTGGCGGGCGTGCGCTGGTACGAGATCCGGCGGAACAAAGGGCGGTTCTCACTCTTCCAGCAGGGCACCTTCGCTCCGGGTGATGGCGTGCACCGTTGGATGGGCAGTATCGCAATGGATGCGCAAGGCAACATGGCTCTGGGGTACAGCGTGTCGAACGCAACGAATGTCTTCCCCGGCATCCGTTACACCGGCCGCCTCACCCAGGACCCGCTGGGGCAGATGACCTTGGGTGAGGGTGTCATCATCAATGGAACCGGCTCACAGTTGACCAGGGTGAGCCGCTGGGGCGACTATACCTCGATGAATGTTGACCCCACCGATGACTGCACGTTCTGGTATGTCAATGAGTACTACCAGACCACCTCGCTGGCAAACTGGCAGACCCGGATTGGCAGCTTCCAACTGCCCGGCTGCGAGCAATGATGACTAGCTAGCATGTGCGTGTGAATCGATAGATGTAGGGTTGGCCTCTTCCCCCGCCGAGTCGCAAGTCTCAAACTAACGCTCGTGCGGGGGAGGGGCTCATTGTGTCCAAACTATGTGATTCCGGCTCAATCCAGTTGCCCAAAAATGGCTCGGTAGATCCTGTGGCTTTCGCAGCTCCGCCTGACAGAGCTTTCCGGCACACCCTTTAGGACCATTTGGCTGCGGAGCGGAGTTTTCCAAACCCGCCACCGACGCCGCAGGTACACTGCATGGGGCTGCGGATTATCAGGTCGGCTCGTGTGGCAGGCCCCTAAGTTCATACTTTCTCTATCATCTTCTTCTACTCCGGTTGGGGTAGCATCTGCGGTATATGGCCGAAGAAATCGTACAACCCACAACCGCTGAAACCGACGCTGCGAAAGGCAAGGGCAAAACGAAGAAATCCTCCAAGCGTAAGAAAGGCGCGAAAGCTGCCAACGGAGCCACCAGGCGTGGCACACCACTCGGATTCCCCAAGCATCCCATCCTCAAATGTCTGCGAATCCCACAGGCCGTTCTGGAGAACAATGCGGGCAAGGAATGCACCGACCGTGAGGCTACGAAATTTGCGGGCATCGGCTGGAGTGCCCAAATCGCAGTAGAGATCAGCTCGGCCATCAAGTATGGATTCACCCGCCGTATTGTCAGACCTCAGAAACCCACTGACAAGGTAGACGATCGTAGGGTCACCAATGCGATGGCATCCTGGACCGCCTGGTTCACAACGCTCATACAACCACTTGCCAGTTTAATCCAAACAGGATACGCAGAATTACCGTTGGCAACCAGAAGGTTTAGTGAGCCCACTACTGCTGCGAGTGCCCATTTCACAATTATCCCTCTCGTCTCCCGGGTTGTGCAGGTCACGGCCAATAGCTGTACGGGAGCGCATGGGCTGCGGCAAAATCACGTACACCGGACACGAACACTCCTATACCCATTATCGTCAGAATGGCTGAGATGGAATGGAACTCCAATCGCGTGGTATACGTCTTGCTTGGCCCAGACCACCATTGGTATAAGACCGGAATGAAGTTTGCAAGAAAAAGACCGTAAACAATCCCCATCAATCCATGAGTGACGCGCTCTCCTGGATAGACTCCGCCAAGCGTCCTGCGCACCGAATCCTCCCCAACAAAATCGTACGACGTGAGTACGATTTCGAGTCCCAGCAATACTGCGAGAACCAACGCCCAACTGCCTGGCCATTTGAGCCAGGGAAGGGTGAGGAACAAGATGGCATACACCTGATCGCGAGCTGCATGCAACAGCAGCTCCTTTCTTGCGAGCCTCTGGAGCGCTGGAAGCCGGGCCCGCCACTCGTGAAAGTTAAAGAGTATCGAATGCGCCTATCAGCCCTTGCACCGCCAACAGCCAGAGGCTTATTTCAAATCGCGCCATGCCGGAAAATCAAAACCACCAAGGGTCAAAGAACTCATCTGGGGGACCAAAATCAATCGGGATGAAGAAGCAAATAGTGAATCTTCTTCCCCCCAAGATCGCGGGTGCGCATTCTGCGCCGCACCTTGCATGGTTGACAATTTGCTGATCAATGGAACTCAGGCTACTGCGAACGGCTGATTGGTTCCTCGGCCAAGTCAAGAAAAAAACTCTACTGCATCCCATCCATCCTCCGTTCAGAACGCATACCGCAAGGCAAACTGAAATGCCCGTGAACCACCGGAACCGAAGAACTTCCCGGCAGTACTTAGGGGCTTATTGAACTCGGGTGAGGTGATGTCATTGAGAAAACCCGAGTAGTTGTTGTTATTAAAGCCTCGGATGTTGGTGATGTTGAACAGATTAAACACCTCAGCAATGAACTGAAGTTTGTTCTGCTCATGGAAAGTCCAGCTCTTAGTCAAACGCAGATCAAGAGAGTTGAAATCGTCACCGAACCTGAGGTTCGGATCGACATGCGCCAGAATTGCACCGGAGTGGCAGGGGACTTGATTGGCGCCACTACAGACGGGCAGCGAATTCCAGAGGTCGATCGCAGTGTTGAGCTCCGCCCCGCTTGAAATCTCGCGTCCCAGGGCGTTACGCCGCAGGATCGGAAGCCGCGCGTTGAGGGCAGGCACAAGAGAATCCATCGGGACATGCGAGCTGTAGGTCCAGATGGGTGAAATCGTCAGTTTCCAAGGTACTTCGAACGCACCGAAGAGGACAAATCGGTGCCGTTCGTCGGTTGGAGAGTAGCCTTTCTCGAGTTGTAAGTTGTTGCTGCGAAATATCAAGTTGACGGCGTCCTCGGCTCCATTAAACGGAATCTGATCGTCATTTGAGTAATTAATGGTCTTCGAGAGTGTGTAGTTAACATTGAAGCCCCAGCGTAAGTTGGGCCCGCCAGTAGGCCGCTTTTGCAGACTGACTAACAGCGCGTCATACCAGCTTTTGGCAGCCGATTCGATGTCGGTCACTTGCTGGCAACTCGCTCCCGGCGACGAAGTGAAGCATGAAGCCACAGAATCACCGCTTCGAGGATCAACAACTTCGCAAGGATCGAAGCCATTGGGGCAGCTAATGAACGGCGATGTGCTGGTCGTGCTGCGCAGCAAGCGGCCGAGAATGAAGCGCTGGCCGAAGTCGTGAATACCGTCTGCAGAGACGACCCAGTTTTGCGCAATCTGCTGTTGCAAGCCGAGAGTGAATTGCTGGGTATAAGGATGTTTGGCAGTGTGATTGATATGGTTGATACCGATTCCGAAGGTGGCGCTGCCTCCGCCGAACGGATTTGCAAGGGAGACAATCTGTCCAGTCGTTGGGTCGGGTGCAAGGTTGCCACTGCTGTCGAGCGTCGAGCCGCTAAACGCCGCCAGCGGCAGAATACGACCGTTCAACAGAGCTTCCAGAAGCGGCACTTCGGTGACCACGCGGTCATAGTAGATGCCGTAACCGCCGCGAATCACTGTCTGTCCACGCTTAAACGGATCCCAGGCGAAACCGCCGCGCGGCGCAAACTGCTTGAAGTCCCGCCCTTCGTGGGTTCCCAGAATGTTCTCGATGAAATCGCAAGTGTTATCTGGGCTACTGAGGGAAGCACAAGGACGTAAATTGCTGGCATCGCCAACGACGTCGTCAAATTCCCAGCGCAAACCCAGGTTTAGTGTCAGGTTGGAACGCACCTTCCAATCGTCCTGGACATACGCGCCAAAATAAGAATTGGGATAAAAAGGCACGATCGGGGGACGTGAAGGAGCAGCACTCTTGATCGCTACCGCGATCGGGATGTCGAGGTCATTTACCAACCCATCTCCGTTTCGGTCCCGGGTGGCAAAGTCCTCGGTAGTGAAGATGCTGCCGCTTCCAAAGAGGTCGAAGAGGGCATAAGTGTTCAAGTGCTGCCACTCACCACCCAGCCTGAGCGTATGGTTTCCAGTTACCCAACTCAACGTGTCGCGGATCTGAAAACGGTTGAACTTGGTGCTTTGCGGGATGCGGAAATTGGCGCCGTCCTGCAGGCTGGGGAAGCGGACTTCGTTCCCGGGCGCCAGCCCGGGCGGATTAGTCACCGGGTTATCCGGGCTGAATGCCGGGATGGAGTTCAGAAACCAATCCCCGTGGAACATGAGGCTGTTAACCACGCTAGAGGAAATGATTCTGGTCCAATTCACCAAGGGTGAACTGAAGCGGTTAAATGACGACTGCCGGTCGGCTGCGGTGCCCAAGGGCCGGCGAAGGCTCCCATTGTCAATGTCTCGCGAGCGGTTAAACGAGTAGCGTACCGCAAGGTTGTCCTTTGTACTCAGCTTGAAATCGGTGCGGGCGGAAAGCAAATAGTCGTGCAAAAACGCGGGCGCTGAGCTGCTGACAACTGAGTCCGTGGCCAAATCGCGCAGTCCGACAGGCACAGCATGCCCCTGATTGCGGTATTCCGATGAAACGAACCACCAGGCGCGGTCACGTTTGATGGGCCCGCCCACTGATCCGCCGAACTGTTCGCGTACGAAGTGGGGCGCCGGCTGATTTCGGTTGAGGGCCGGTAGCGCCTGCAATACCTTGTGCCGGAAAAAGATAAAACCTGAACCGTGATAGTCATTGGTGCCGGATTTGGTGATGATGTTAATAATGCTGGAGCCTGACCGGCCGACTTCTGCGGTGAACTTGTTGGTGGCAATCTGGAACTCTTGAATGCTGTCTTCGGGAAAGTTCATCAACGTTCCGCCGACGACCTCGTCATTATTGTCACCACCATCCACGCTGATATTGCCGCCGCGACCGAAAGCCCCCGCCGACGATACTTCCAGGGTGTTGGTTTTCGTCGGGTCAAAATTCGTCGCCGGCCGGCTGCCTGGAATCAGGTATGCCAGCTCTAGAAAGTTGCGTCCATTTAAAGGAATGTTTTCTATGGTGGGCGCCGTCACGAGGCCCTGCACTTCGGACTGCGTCGAATCCACCTGCGCCTCAGACGCCTGCACGGTCACGACTTCACCAACTTTGGCTGGCGTAAGCTTGACATCAAGCGTGGAAGCATGGCCGACTTCGAGCCGAACGTTTTTTACCTCGGCCTTCGCGAATGTCGGACTCTCGACGTCAACCGTGTAATCTCCTGGCGCCACGTTCGCGAAGGTATAAAAGCCCTGAGCGTTTGAAGTCGTTTCGCGCACGATTCTCGTCGCCAAGCTGGTAAGGATGACTTTGGCGTTGGATACTGCCGCGCCTTGCGGATCGTTTACTGTACCATTGAGAGTTGAAGTTGGAAGCTGTGCGAATACCGCAGAACAGAGAAGAACTGCAAGACACAGACTCCGTAGCTCACGCATGGTGTCCTCCTTGAGGGTAAGTTAGGGCCCCAACCGCGTGTGACTGCCTTGGACAGTAACTGATAATGCTCCAACGGTGGTTCGGCGTCAAATCAGTTGTTGAAGTCAGAATGGAAAATATACTGCTCCAGCTGCCGCTCCCAACCCGTCTACGGTCAACGTAACAGCTACGTCGAATGCCGATCCCACTGCGAGCGCTTTTTGCTGTGGTTATGATCACGCAAAAGGCGACGTTGTCGATATCCATTTCACCCAATCCGTCCGCGCACAATTCCGGCTAAATCAGTTTCAATGCGATCATTACCAACGCGCCAGCTAATACCTCCAGTCAAATGGCAGATAGGATGCATACCACTCGATGACAACGACGGGATTCCTGCGGAAACAACGGATAAAAACTCTCAGTGGCTATATTGTGCGCGAACGTGTTTTTTAGCGGCGCCTACCCCATGGGAAATTTTCTGCTAGGGACAACCTACCTACCTGTTCTACAATGCGCTCCACCCGGAAAATGACAATGAAAGCAACGCCGGGTACCATTACGTTCAGATTAATCTGGACGAAACGTTCAAGGAGAGTTTGGACATGAAGAAACTGCTCACTCTGTTATTCACGGCTGCCGTAGCATTGTCGCTATCCGCAGCATCGTTCGCGCAGGACACAGCCACCCCCGACAAGAAAGATGAGACCAAGAAACAAGAGAAGGCGGAGAAGAAAGCTGCCAAGAAGAAAGCCAAGAAGGAAAAAAAGGAAGAGAAAAAGGAAGAAAAGAAAGAAGAGATGAAATAAGCGCGGCTTCCAATCGCGGCCAAGCCCTGGCGTGAAGCCGGGGCTTTTTTCGGCTCATTCTCCCTCGATATAACATGCAAAATCCCCGTCGCGAGGTTCCCGAGCCGTAGTAAAATTCCGGACTGACGGCTGGCTCTTGTAGGCCCTTCAGGATAAGGCATGGTGAGACACGTCTTGTCATGAGGCTTTCGGCCGAGGAGATTTACATGGATCATCAGACCCCAGGAACAACTGCTCCAACAACAGGTTCTCAGCAATCCTCCAATGCACCTCATCGGGAAGGCCGGAATGTCTGGGTGCTGACCGCCTACGGTATTTCAGGACTCACTCTTTTCGGAGTCCTGGCGTATTACTTCAGCCAATATTTAGCGAACTAACGACTCTGCCTGTCTGACACCGAGGCTTGTCCATGATCGCTGAGTTGGATTGCGGTCAATGTTACCTGCGAACTTCCTGCATTCTGTGCACCACCGGCGTAAGCTGCTCTCGATCACACATGGGATTCTCTGCTGAGGTGCTTCGGCAGCGAATTGCACACCTTTCTCCATGCTACAATGACCGCTTTTAGACGTTACTCCGGTTCGGAAAAGCGCTCAGTAACTTCCCCGCACTCTTGTAAGAGAGATCGATTCCCGTGGCCCAGGATTCCGTGCCGAAAACCGCCCCAGTAACCTATGCCGACGCTGGCGTGAACATTGATCGCGCCAGCAAGACCAAACAGCGCATCAAGTATCTTGCCCACAAAACCTTCACCAAGGGTGTGCTCAGCGAGATTGGCGGCTTCGGCAGCCTGTTTTCCGTGAACAAGAAGTATCTCGATCCGGTACTGGTCTCGAGTGTAGACGGCGTGGGCACCAAGCTCAAAGTTGCTTTCGAAATGAAGGTCCATCACACCGTGGGCGGTGACCTGGTCAATCACTGCGTGAACGACATCGTGGTTCAGGGCGCCGCTCCGCTTTTCTTCATGGACTATCTCGCCACCGGCAAGCTTGAACCCGAGGTCGCCGAGAAAGTCGTCGAAGGCATTGCCGACGCCTGCAAGCACAATGGCTGCGCTCTGATCGGCGGAGAGACCGCTGAAATGCCCGGCTTCTATCCCGAAGGGGAATACGACCTGGCCGGCTTCATCGTCGGTGTAGTCGAGCGGGAGCGAATCATCACGGGCAAAACTGTTGAGGTCGGCGACATCATCCTCGGCCTGCCCTCCAATGGTCTTCACACCAATGGTTATTCCCTCGCCCGTAAGCTGCTCTTTGAAGTGGCGCGCTACTCACCCGAAACTTACGTGAATGAAGTTAAGAACAAAATTGGTAACGAGCTCATGCGATCCCACAAGAGCTATTGGCCATCGTTAAAAAAGACGATTGACGCCGATTGCATAGCCGCCATGGCCCACATCACCGGAGGCGGAATTACCGAGAACTTGCCCCGCGTGCTCCCCCGCGGCACCGCTGCGGTAATCGAACTTGGCTCCTGGCCAGTGCTGCCGATCTTCGATCACCTGCAAAAACTAGGCAACGTGCCGATGGACGAAATGCTACGCACCTTTAACATGGGACTAGGCATGCTGCTAGTGGTGCCGTCCAAAAAATTTAAGAAAGCGCAGACGCTGCTCGAACGCGTCGGAGAAAAGGTCTACACGGTAGGTCGAATAGTTAAAGGCGATCGCAAGGTGCTGTACTCCTAGTTCAAACAAAGTAATTCTGTTCGCGCTGAAGCCCTTTCCAATTTGTTGCACTGACTGAATTGAAGGTCTTAATCATTTTCATTGTCGTTGCCTCGCAAGTTCACTCGGGTGCGTTAGTGAATTATCATGGCTGACACGCAAGAATCTCATGAAAAACATTGCCATTCTGCTCTCCGGTCGGGGCTCGAACTTCGAAGCCATCGCAAAAAGCGTGGCTACAGGCCGCATCCCTAATGCGAACATCGTCATTGTGATTTCTAACAAGCCGGAAGCTGCGGGTCTTGAGATCGCTCGCCGCCTTCGCCTTAAGACCCTGGTCATTCCTTCAAAAGGGAAAGAGCGCGCGGATCACGACCGCGAAGTAGTGAAGGCCCTCCAAGATCACAACGTCGACCTCGTCTGCCTCGCCGGATACATGCGTCTGCTCTCACCCTGGTTCGTGCAGCAGTTTCCCCGCCGCATCCTCAACGTCCATCCCTCACTCCTTCCTGCATTTCCTGGCCTCGAAGCGCAGGAACAGGCTTTTGCCTACGGGGTAAAAGTCGCAGGCTGCACGGTTCATTTTGTGGACGAAGAGTTAGACCACGGTCCAATCATCGTACAAAGAGCCGTCTCCGTAGGCGACGATGACGATGAGCAAACTCTGGCTGACCGCATCCTCGAGCAGGAACACATCGCCTACACCGAGGCCATCAACATAGTGCTCGAAGGAAAGTACGAGATTGTGGGAAGGAGAATGGTGACGAGGGGGTGAATGAACACGTCACCTTTAATTTCGTTCCGCCGTTATAATCCTCGGTGAATGCCTGACTTTAAGCCCGTCGAAGAACAACTCGCTTACCTAAAAAAAGGCTCTTCTGAAATTATTCGCGAAACTGAACTACGCGCGAAATTGGAAAAATCGCGTGCCACCGGCAAACCCCTGCGGGTGAAGTTAGGGCTCGACCCAACTGCGCCCGATCTACATCTTGGGCATACAGTCGTTCTGCGCAAGCTCAAACACTTTCAGGACCTTGGGCACACTGTCATCTTTCTGATCGGCGATTTTACCGGCATGATCGGAGACCCGACGGGACGTTCCGTCACTCGTCCGCCACTGACTCGCGAAGAAATCGACGAAAACGCGGAAACATACAAGGCCCAGGTTTTCAAGATTCTGAACCCGCAGAAAACAGTCATCGACTTCAACAGCCGCTGGTTTTCGAAGTTCACCGCGGAAGATTTCATCCGTCTCGCGGCCAAATACACAGTCTCCCAAATGCTGGAGCGCGAGGAGTTCCACAAGCGTTTTCACGAAGAGAGGCCGATCGCTGTTCACGAACTGCTGTATCCGCTGGCGCAGGGTTACGACTCGGTTGCGCTTGAATCCGACGTGGAACTCGGCGGCACCGATCAGAAGTTCAATCTATTGGTGGGCCGGGAACTACAGCGCGCCTATGGACAGGAATCGCAGGTCGTGCTGACCACTCCGATCCTCGAAGGCTTGGACGGCGTGCAGAAGATGTCAAAGTCGCTGGGAAATGCCATCGGGATCCACGAGCCTCCGCTCGAAATGTACGGCAAGATCATGAGCATCTCAGACGAGATGATGTGGCGGTATTACGAGCTGCTCACCGACATTTCAATCGCTGATATTGAGAAGATGAAGCGCGAATCACATCCCATGCAGGCAAAGAAAAAACTCGCGTGGAGGATAGTCGCGGATTTTCATTCGCCTGAGACGGCTGATAAAGCGGCCGAAGATTGGACGAAACAGTTCCAGAAACATGAAGCCCCGGCAGACGTGGACGAGATACGGGTTCGGATTGCAGATCTTGGACCCATGTCGCTAGAAGGAGGGGTCTTTCAGAGAATCACATGGGCTGCTTCAGATTCCAACGGCTTTGTCGTAAAGACGGAGAAGCTTATCCGACAAGCGGGTCTGGTCGCGTCAGCCACCGAAGCCGCGAGGAAGATCAAGGAAAAAGCAGTAAGCATTAACGGAGAGGTAGTCCAGGGAGTCGCCATCGGAATTTCGCCTGATATACCTATTACGGTGCGCGTCGGTCGCAAGATCAAGAGGATCGTGCCCACGACCTCTTAGGTAGATCGCGCCGTTGCAGTCTCACACCGCGACCCAAATGCGTGCCGCCGCCATCTTCGGACTGCGTTCGTCGTCGCGTGATCTCAAGCCATTTCATAATATTTCCCAAGTTAACTGGGCAATCGGTCTGCCCGTCGCACCGCATGAAGCAGACATAATCCTCATCTTCGGTGGTGACGGCACCGTGCACCGGCACCTCGCGGGCCTGGTCGCGCTCGGCCTGCCGGTGCTGATAGTCCCTGTGGGCAGCGGCAACGACTTTGCTCGCGCTCTGAATCTGCGCAGCATCCGGGATTCACTAGCCGCATTTAAAAGATTCGCTTCAGATGCAGCCAATGTGTGGACTGTCGACCTAGGAGTGGTCGCGCCGTCGTATTCCTCGCCAGAAATCAGTCGTTATTTCTGCTGCGTCGCAGGATGCGGGCTCGATGCGGAGGTCGCGCGGCGCGCGAACCAGCTACCTCGCTGGCTGCGTTCACATGGTGGGTACGCACTGGCTCTTGCTGCCGCTCTGACAAAATTCGCGGCCTCCCGAACGGAAATTCTCCTGCCAAAATCCGGAAGGTCGCATGAATTCGCGACTCATAGGTCGAATGTCACTGCGCTGATCGCCTGCGCCAATAGTCCTTCGTACGGCGGCGGCATGCGAATTGCTCCACGCGCCACCATGGATGACGGCATGCTCGATGTATGCTTTGTCGGTGATCTCGGCAAGTTGAAGTTATTCTGCTTGTTCCCATCGGTTTATGTCGGACGTCACCTCACCATTACCGGCGTGGAATATTTCCAAGCTGAACGCCTGCGCATCGAAACAGAGCAGCCCGTCGACATTTACGCCGATGGCGAATACGTGTGCCAGACACCGGTGGAGATTGCCATTGCGCCGCGAGCTTTGCGCGTTGTCGTACCATGATTGTCGTAGCATGAGCAATAGAGAGCTGCTGGGCCAAAAGGGACGATGGTCCTCCAGCGGTTCGGAGACGAAGAGTGGACTTCAGCCATTCAAAGTTGAGTTCCGAACTACAAATGTCCCCACAGTGCTAAACTAAGCCCCCAGTATGAGTGACGAGAAACGTTCGCGAGTGTTGCTTTGGGTTTTGATTGGCGGAGGGGCCTTCTTCCTCTTCGTGCTGGCGGTATTCACTCTGGTCTATCTCTCGCTGCACACCGGCGATCGCACCTCCGCTATTAGCGGCTTTGGGGACAAGATCGGCGTCGTGGACCTCGAGGGGGTCATCATTTCGCCGAGCATTACTGTTCCCCAGCTCAAGAAATTCGCTGATGACGATTCGATCAAAGCAATTATCCTGCACGTGAATTCGCCAGGTGGCGGCGTGGCGGCGTCGGAAGAGATTTATCGCGAGGTTAAGCGCATCCGCGACGAGAAGAAGAAACGCATCGTGGCTTCAATCGAGACCGTAGGAGCCAGCGGCGCTTACTACATCGCTTCTGCCACCAATAAAATCTACGCGGACAAAGGCAGTGTAGTGGGCTCGATAGGTGTAATTGCTCAGTGGGTGAACTATGGTGACCTGTTGCGCTGGGCCAAGCTGAAGGATGTCACCATGAAAGCCGGCGAATTCAAAGATACCGGCTCGCCGACGCGCGACCTGACTCCGGCGGAGAAGCAGTATTTGCAGGGGCTCATTGACGATATGCACAGCCAGTTCATTCAGGCGGTCGCTGATGGAAGAAAAATGAAAGTGGACGAGATACGCGCCGTCGCCGATGGGAAGGTGTGGACGGGCGATCAGGCAATGGGATTGAAACTGATCGACCAGGAAGGTGATTTCGAGAGTGTCGTAAAGGACACTGCCAAATCGGTAGGCATTAAGGGCGAGCCCGTGCTCGTACATCCCGAAAAGGATCGCAAGACTGTGCTGGACCTGCTGTTCGGTGATGTTTCCGAGTGGCTGCCGACACGCGAAAAGCTGCTGGATCAGCGGATAGGGTTTTATTATTTGTGGAGGTAAGACCGATTCTGGTTGTTTCAGGTTTCCAATCCTCGTTTCGAGTTTTCGATTTTTGCTGTCAGATTCGTGAAAAATTCTTGCCTTCGCCGGAGTACCCGACTGGGCGGGGGGGGCGAAACTTGCACAGATGCGCGAAATCTGAGAACTTTATGCAGGCGACCAGATGGTCCTGGGGCGAATTAACAGACAGAAAGAATAGATCAACAGAGACCGCAACGAACGGAGCGTAGAGGCGTATGACAAAAGCCGATCTGATCGACGAGGTATCCCGGCTGGCCGAGTTGACCCGCAAAGATAGCGAAGTGATTGTCGAAACCATCTTTGACAGCATCGTGCGTTCGCTGCGGGTTGGCGACAAAATCGAAATCCGGGGTTTCGGCAGCTTTCGCACCCGGCAGCGTAAGCCGCGAGTGGGGCGCAATCCCAAGACCGGTGACCGTGTGGAAGTTCCCGCCAAGAAGATTCCTTTCTTCAAACCCAGCAAGGAATTGAAGGATCTCGTGAATAACGCCGCAGGGGAACATCCTGGATCGACGTCCCCGGCGACACCTTCCGCGCCTCCGGCGCAATGAGCGTACGGGCGGAGCGCTCGTGCCTCTATATTGGTTCAGGGCTTTATTCGGAACGTAATCTTCAATCAGTGGCGAATTCCTGCGACCGCAAGCATTCGGCCGGTGACGCCTTTTTCCGCGCGGAAGGAGAATAAGAGGTCTCGCCGGCACGATGTACAAAGCGGTGAAGCTTCGATGTTTTTGGCAATCACTCCAACATCAATTAACTGCCGGCGGTTAGCCTCGACCAGATCGAGAAAGAGTCGGCAGGGCAAATCGCTGTGGCCCGGAGCACGCGCAGTCAAGAACAGTAGCGGGTATTTTTCGCGCACGGGATCAGAGTCTTTTATTTCGCGGAACAATTCTGTCGAGTAGGTAAATTGTGATGCGAACTTGTCGCGAACTTCCTTCCCCACTTCGTAGCAACAGTGGTGAATGCCGGGGCCGATCGCTGCTTTTAGATCGCGGGGGACGGTTCCAAAGTGGCGGCGCATTTCTCCCACTCCCTTTTCGACGATTCGCTGCAGGGTTCCGCGCCAACCGGCGTGAAAGACGCCGACAGCGCGGTTCTTCGCATCTACCAGAATAATCGGCAGGCAGTCTGCCGTCTGGATGGCGAGAATCAGACCGGGAGTGGCGGTGATCAGGCCGTCGCCTACCAGGTTTGTATCTTTAGACGCCGTAACACTGTGGATCAAGTCGGAGTGGATTTGGCGCAGGGTAATAAGAGTTGAAAGCCCGGCTTTGTTTGCACCCAATTCTGCGAGGAATGCTCGGCGGTTGTGTTCGACGGCGTTCTTCGCATCGTGCTTGGTGAAGCCGAGGTTGAGGGCGTTGCCACCATAGGGCTTCGAGAAACCGCCTTGGCGGGTGGAAAAGCCGTGGATCAGCCAGGGCAGGGTCTTGAGGTTGCCGGCGTCAAGAATCTGCAGTTGGGACGTCTGACGAGAATCCTTGGTCTTCACACATTCATACTAGCGGACGCATACTAGCAGACGAAGCCGTCCCGCGGGGCTGGCGGGCATGGCGCCCGCGTCACACAAGTCAGCGCGGCATGATTGTGCGAATTCTGCACGCTCGCAGCTCCGCCTTTGAACGTCAAATCGAGTACCCGTTTGCCGCTGACGTGCCTGCTCCGATATAGTTTTCTATCGCGTTTAACGGAAGCATGTACGACAACTTCACCGCCGTCGACTGCTGGAGCAAGAAGCGGGTGCACTGCGTCTATCAGGCTTTGATCGTGGCGATTTCCACTCGTCATGCGGACGCCGTGGATATCAAGTTTTTGGTGGACGGGCGACAGGTTTGGGTGGCGCTGCCGCATCCCGCATGGGTGGAGTATAACCGGCGGACAGGCAAAATGATCACCGATCCGTTGGCGGTAGAAATCGCCGGCCATTATCTCAAGACTGCGCTCGAATCCGGCGAGGGAGTGGGACGGGAAATATACTCACTCAATGTCCGCGAAACACTCAACCACCTGAATGCAGTCGTTTCAGAAGGTGAGTCAGAGTCGATCGCGTAAGGTTGACTAAACAAGTTTGTTCAGCGCGCATTGCACATGCCGGTTCCTTTAACCAGGAGACGCCCTTATGGCCAGTGTGATCCAACCCATAGAAGCCGAATCAAGTGGCAGCGAAAACCGGCAACTCGCACGATGGGTCGAGGAAGTCGCGCAGATGTGCAAACCGGACCGGGTTCATTGGTGCGATGGTTCGCGAGAGGAATACCAGTCCATGTTGCGCGTGATGACTTTGTCTGGCATCGCCATCCCGCTGGATCCGCAGAAGCGTCCCAACAGCGTCATGGTGCGATCGAATCCGGCCGATGTGGCGCGAGTCGAAGACAGAACTTTTATTTGTTCGCGACGCCAGGAGGATGCCGGTCCGACCAATAATTGGGAAGATCCGGCGAAGATGAAAGAGAAGCTGAAGGGCCTGTACACAGGCGCCATGGTCGGCCGAACTATGTATGTGATTCCTTACTGCATGGGACCGATTGGTTCGCCCATCGCGAAGATTGGAGTCGAGATCACCGACTCGCCGTACGTTGTAGCCAACATGCACATTATGGCGAGAGTGGGTACGCGAGTCCTCGAAGCCCTGGGCGAGGATGGTGAATTTGTGCGCGGGCTGCACTCGGTCGGGGCGCCGCTTGGCCCTACTGAACAGGATTCGACCTGGCCCTGCAACGCGGAGAGCAAGTACATCTGCCACTTTCCAGAGACGCGCGAGATATGGTCCTACGGGTCGGGCTACGGCGGAAACGCTTTGCTGGGGAAAAAATGTCACGCGCTGCGCATCGCGTCAGTACAGGCGCGCGATGAAGGTTGGATGGCCGAGCACATGCTGATTCTGAAGATGATCAGCCCATCCGGCCAGGTGAAATACATGACCGGGGCGTTTCCCTCAGCTTGCGGCAAGACGAATTTGGCGATGTTGATACCGACCATCCCCGGCTGGAAGGTGGAAACTGTCGGCGATGACATTGCCTGGATGAAGTTTGGTGCAGATGGCAGGCTCTACGCCATTAACCCGGAATACGGATTCTTTGGCGTGGCACCCGGCACGAGCATGAGGTCGAACCGCAACGCCATGCTCAGTATCATAAAGAACTCCATCTTCACGAATTGTGCGATGACTACTGACCGGGACATTTGGTGGGAAGGGATGACGAGGGAGAAGCCCGCCGAGTTAGTGGACTGGTTGCGCCGTCCCTGGACACCCGAATCCCCGCGCAAGGCGGCGCATCCCAACGCGCGCTTTACGGCTCCCGCCAGGCAATGTCCGGTCATTGCGCCGGAGTGGGAGGATCCGAAAGGCGTCCCCATTGACGCGATTCTCTTTGGTGGCCGGCGCGCCGGTGTCGTCCCATTGGTCACCGAGGCGTTTAATTGGCAGCACGGAACGTTCTTAGGGGCGACGGCCAGCAGCGAGACGACTGCGGCAGCCGCAGGTAAAGTGGGACAACTTCGCCGTGATCCAATGGCGATGCTGCCGTTCTGCGGTTACCACATGGGGGATTATTTCTCGCACTGGCTCAGAATGGGCGCCCAGTCCGAGCCGTCAAAGCTGCCAAAGATTTATTACGTCAACTGGTTTCGTCAGGATGAAAACGGAAAATTTCTGTGGCCCGGATACGGCGAGAACAGCCGTGTGTTGAAGTGGATCTTCGAACGCTGTGAGGGCAAGGCCCCTGCCCTCGAAACGCCAATCGGACTTCTGCCTGCCCCGGCCGACCTGGACACGCGCGGCCTCGACATTCCCGCCGCCAATCTTGCCAAGCTGCTCAGCGTGGACGTCACCGGTTGGCTGGCCGAAATCCCCCTGATCAAGGAACATTTTGCCAAATTCGGCAACCATCTTCCGGAGGCACTAAACCGCGAGGTAGCGGGACTTGAGCAACGGCTGCGACCTGCAACCAAGTAGGCATTTCGGCCTATGGGTGTCACGCCCGCTTCAGCATTCGTAGCAAGGCGACCAGGACGACCGCTCCGAGGATTGCGACAAGAATGCTGGGAATGAGGCCCCCACTGGTGTAGAAGCCCAGCAGGTTCATAATCCACCCGCCGATGACGCCTCCAACAATCCCCAGAGCAATATCCATGAGCGGCCCGTATCCCGAGCCTTTCATGATCTTTCCCGTGGCCCAGCCGGCGATCAGACCCACCAGAACCACCCACAATAGCCAGAGCATGGATCCTCCTAAATTTTCCAGCGCTCACCGATGAGCGGGACGTTGGCAACCCCCGAGCAGAATGGTAAAAGCGTCGCCGCAGCTTATTTCTGTATGGCGTTACTGTCAACCTGGAGATTCCGCTGGGAAATCCGCAATGGAGCATTAGCAATCTTTTCGCGAAGTTGGTACTGTCCAGTACTCGTGTTTTAATCAATGCAATGTTCGCCCGCAAGATACGCGTCGAGTACGAAGAAAATGGCCAGCGTAATCCCTGCCCGATGAAATGGCTGGACAGTTTCAGCATGCGCAACTTCACCAACGCCGGTGTTTTCGACGATACCCTGCCGGTTGCGGATGGATTGATGGAGATTGGCACGCATGTGCCGCTCGAGGAATTGAGAACAGCGATGGAGGATTGGTTCCGGCGGAAGAGTTATCTGCCGAAAGCGGCGGAGTTGGTCGTGTCTAGCGTTCCCTCACAAAATGCAACAGCCAATAGCAAATAGTGAAGCTTAAACCTCGGAATCACTTGTCGTAATGCAGGAGCGAATAAACATCGTATCCTCTCAGCTTGTCGCGGCCTTTCAGGAAATCGAGTTCGACGACGAAGCCCAGCCCAGCGATGTCCGCGCCTAGTGAGGCCGCGAGCTTTGTAGTGGCTTCAGCAGTTCCGCCGGTAGCCAAAAGATCGTCCACGATAATAACGCGCTCGCCTTTCTGGATGGCGTCTCTATGGATTTCGAGCGTGCTGGTGCCATATTCCAATGCGTAGTCGTATTTAGCGGTTGCCGCGGGAAGCTTGCCAGGTTTTCGAACGGGAATAAAGCCGGCGTTAAGGCGGTAGGCTAGCGCCGGGCCGAAAATGAAACCTCGCGCCTCCATCCCCAGCACCAAGTCAATGTCTTTCTCCAGATAGTGTTCCGAAAGCGCGTCAATCAGGGTTGCGAAGCCGCGCTTGTCCTTCAGCAGGGTTGTAATGTCGTAGAAGAGAATACCCGGCTTGGGGAAGTCGGGCACTTCGCGGATAAGCTGCTTGAGTGGCTCACAATCGACGCTCACCTTGGGGGTCATTTACCAGGCTCCTTCAATGCGGAATGTGGTGAGTCCGGAAACAGGTTTCGACTCCACTTCTTCGACATTGTCAACGCGGGCAGCACGCGGACCTTCTCTCAACCGGGACCGCAGCATTACAAGCTGGTCGCGGCTTCCCATCGCCAGTATTTCCACGCTGCCGTCGGGATTATTGCGCACCCAGCCGGAAATGCCGAGGATATGAGCTTCGCGCTCCACAAACCAGCGAAAGCCCACTCCCTGAACACGGCCGCGCACGATGAAGCGGCGGGCTTCAGCAGGTTTATCGGCGGACATCATGGAAAAAAGAGATTCTTCGCTTCGTGTTGAACAACAATTTCGCCAAGGATATGCTGAACTCACGCCCGCGAAAGATACGCACCCTCCGACGTATCCACGCGAATCTTTTCACCTTCATTGATGAATGGCGGAACGTACACCACCAGCCCTGTTTCAGTCTTCGCAGGCTTGGTAACGCTCGAGGCAGTCGCACTCTTCAACCCCGGTTCGGTTTCGATCACGGTCATCTCGATGGTTTGGGGAAGCTCAACCCCGACCGCCTTCCCATCAAAAAACTCAACCTTGATTTGGAGATTGGGAATCAAGTAGTCAACTGCGTCACCCAGGACGTCGCGCCGAAGATGGGTTTGCTCGTAGTTTTCGGTGTTCATGAAGTAGTAGTCATCACCATCGTTGTAGAGGTATTGCATCTCGACCTCATCCACAGTGATCTTTTCGATCGGATCGGGAGAACGGAAGCGATGTTCAAACATGGCGCCGGTACGAAGATTGCGCAGCTTGGCCTGGATGAAAGCGCGAAGATTGCCCGGCGTGCGGTGCTCAACGCTAAACACCGAATGCAGATCATTATTGTGTTTGATGATCATGCCAGGGCGAAGCTGAGTAGCAGGAATCGACATTGCTGGGTAGGACTCCTCAAAAGAATTTGGTAATTCAGCAGGGCGCCCAGGAGCCGCAGGCTCCGCCGGACTTGGACTAAAGTATTAATTTTACACGGGCTTTAGTTGGTTGGGAAATTGGCTGGTCTGTAGCCTTTCACTTCGCTCATGCCTTTCACTGATGCCCTTACGTAATAATGGCCTCAGCCGAAAGCAGTAGTGAGGACAGGCGCGACGACTAGAATAGTAGATGTCTAACCAGCCATGAGAATCCAACGCTTCTCGGTTGGTTCGACATCCCACATCGTACGACACTTACAATTCCGCAATCGCGGTGAGAAGAGGTTCTTATGCGCACGGGAAATTATGAGGCTTCGGATAGAAACAGTGTAGGCACGGCAATCACATTCTTGCTGGTCGGGATCGGGGCAGGCGCGCTGGTTGCATTGCTGCTTGCACCCAAGCCGGGAAAGCAATTGCGAAAAGATCTGCGACGTGGCTACAAGGACGCCGTAGACACCATTCAGGACCTAAAGGAAGAAGCAATCGATCGGGTGGAAGATGCATTGGACCGCGGCTCCGAGATAGCTGACACAATTCGTGAGAAAGCCGCGCCATTGGGACGAGCGCTACGCAGATCGTGAGATTGCTCCGTCAGGTCGCCGGCTCTAACCCATGAGATCTTTGGGCCATCCTCTCTAGTGAAAGATCTCTAATGAAAGAGCGCGGAAAAGAAACCTTTAACTTTTCCGAAGAAACCGCGATGAGGGGGCTGCGCGGACGGTGGTGGCAACATCAGCGTCTGGAGCTTGGCGTCACGACTAGCAGAAGCGACCGGCAGACGCTCTATCTCGCGAGTGGGCGCCGGCGCAGCGTTGACACTGTCGCCAGCCCGAAAGACCAGAGGCGCGTCCACTTGGACATGAACATCGTCGGGTCGCGATGCCGGCAGCGGCGCCGTCTCCGGGCTAATTACTGAGACAGTGACCGCCGAAGGTGGCGGGCCGCCACTGGGAAATCCTGAAGTGGATGGAGTAGGCGGCAGCGGTTTTGCTTGTTCACCCGGCTGCGCCAAGTGCGTCGTCGCCGGAAGATCCTCGTCCGATACGACGGGCGTGGACGGATTTGAGGCAAGCACGATGGGTTCGGCAGGCGGCGGGCAGCCACAATCGAGAGCTACTCCCCTTTGCACCTTATCCACGCGCCCGGAGTAAAAAAGTAATTGATCGGTGGGCTTCACCTGATAGGTGCGGTCTCCCATCAGCTCTGCAACGATCGCCGAAGCGGTGTTGCCCGGCAATCCTCGCACACATGTATTGCCGTATGAGTCCGCCCTCACGGCGTAATGGAATTCACCGGGACCCGGCAACAGGATGCGAAAGTCCGGCGTGAGCACGGAGTTCGCCGAAGCATTCAGACTAAAATGTGTCTCCAGCGCCCCCGTACTCATACCCAACATGAAGTCGCGGCCGCTCTCGGAAGAGGTGACAGAAACGGTTGTACCTGGGCAGACGCGAATCTCTCCCCCGCGCGACAGACTGAGTACAGCGGTGTCGGCTCCGGCCGTCACGGACGATCCACCCGCCAGGCGGCTCCCCGCCAGTACCACCGCGCCCGAGCTACCCGGGCTGACTGGCACCACGGCAGGGCGCCCTCCCAGCGAAAAGCTTGCGACGGACTGCGGTTGTGACGACTTTGCATCTTCGACCGCCTGCAAGCGCACCATCAGCCGGTTGCCCTTGGCATCCCATGTGTATGATCTCGGCGCAAGTAGGTCCACAACAACCCTGGTGATTGGTGGGTCGTTTTGGTACTGATCGATGCGGATCGTGCTGATCTGCAGTGCTTGCACGGGGATTCGCTTACGCGGTACCGCGGTTATAGTTCCGGGCAAATCTATGACCAGGCGAGAGGGATTGTCGAGTAGCTGAAGGGCGGGAACCACCGGCCGGGTTGAGATAATTTCAACGGCGGGACCGTTCTTGTCATGCGTTATCCCAACCGCGGTCACTGAGCCGTAGCCCTTATCTGGTTGCATCTCTTTCCTGTGCGGAGCGCCGATAGCTGGGCTCTTAATGGCTACTCCTGGGGCTGTCTGCCGGGCCTGCGCCAGAAGGATATGGGAGTAGGCCAGCAGCACGGAAAGCACAAATAGTTGGGCAGAAACTCTCGGCACAGACTTCACCTAAGGACTCTCGAAGACCTGTAAAACCTCAAAGATACCACCGGTCTTTGCTAGCGAGAAGTGGCGGCAGAGTGGCGGACGCCCGATGTGGAAAACCGAAAATCAGGACTCGGATAAGAACTCGTACTCGTCGATCACGGCGGCGACGGCGACTTTACCGTTGGACCCGCCATCATCAACGCGAACCACCTTACCCTTGCAGCGCACGCGGATACTCTCGGTGAGGGTAATTTCCGGCGGCAGAGTAAGGGTGAACTCAATCGGAGCACCAGTGGCGATTGATGCGTCTACGAAAAAGCAAATCCCACGAGCGCTTACATCTCGGGTTTGGGCGGACAATTCCTGCGCGCCATTCTCCGCGTAGGTGACGGCTACCGGCAGCTTGAGCGCAAACCGCCGGGTGGCCCGCTTGTCTTGTTGCGCTTCGGCCATGAGACCCTCCAAGAGTTCTGTAAGCATGGCTTGACGGGAGCACCGTGTCAAGATAAGAGTCGTATCCTGAGCCCGGAAAACGGCATTGGCAGGGTCAAAAACCCGTCTTGGGGGGCTCCGTGAGAATGAGATTACATTTTTTGCGACAT
>Ga0209471_1000612_pt1 | contig 23148 bp, 18 predicted proteins | sample GraSoiAngelo_128_FD_185885 | JGI IMG/M metagenome (GOLD analysis project Ga0209471, IMG submission 185885) | Grasslands soil microbial communities from the Angelo Coastal Reserve, California, USA - 14_0927_12_20cm (SPAdes) (version 2) | ecosystem: Environmental > Terrestrial > Soil > Grasslands ... | reverse complement strand
GCATGGCCACTTTCTGCCCGGCGTTGAGCACTTCGGAGGCGCGCTTGAGATCGGCGTCGCGCGGGACCACCCGCGGCTGCGACCAGCCCGGTGCGGAGTGGATGGTGTTGTGGGCGCGCTCCTGCTGCTCGACCGCCTTCTCCTCCTGCAAGTCCTTGGGGACGATCACGCAGGTCACGCACCGCTCCGACTGCGCGATGCGGAAGGCGCGGTCGATGGCGTGCCGCACCGCTGCCGGCGCCGTCACGGTGGTGACGTAGTTGTGCGCGACGTCCTTGAAAAGAACCTGGAGGTCGACTTCCTGCTGGTATTCGCCGCCCAGCGCGGTGGTGGCTGATTGCCCGACAATGGCGACGACGGGCTGGTGGTCCATCGCCGCGTCGTAAAGCCCGTTGAGCAGGTGGATGGCGCCGGGACCGGAGGTGGCCAGGCAGACGCCCGGCTCGCCGGTGAACTTGGCGTGCGCGCAGGCCATGAAGGCGGCCATCTCCTCGTGCCGGACCTGGATGAATCGCGGCTCGCCGCGTGCGCGATCAAGCGCGCCCATGATCCCGTTGATGCCATCGCCCGGATAACCAAAGACGCGCTGGACGCCCCAGACGCGCAGGCGCTCAACCAAGAAGTCGCCGACAAGTTTCATCATATAGACCCCTACAAACGGTGCGCACCCGCGGCGCCTGCGACAGGGACCGTCACGGCGCCTGCCCGGCCGCACGACGGGTTGCGACCCGGCCCCTCGTGTTCGCGCTCCCTCGGTTCGGGATTGTTGTTGCGCCCGCGCGTGGCCATCCTCGAGCGAGCGAGAGGAGGTTCCCGTGGCACGTTCGAAGAGCTGGGCGAAGGCCAGCCGCATGGTGCGCACCGAAATGCACCACAAGCGCTCCGGCAAGCACAAGGTGAAATCGCGCAAGCAGGCGATCGCCATCGGCCTGAACAAGGCGCGCAGCAAGGGCGCGCGGATTCCGAAGAAAGGCCGCAAGAAGAGCGCCTGATCGGTTTTCCTTGGAGGTGCCCTCATGGCTGAGCTCGCGAGACCACACCCGGAAAACGATGCGCTCGTTCGTTCCGTGTGGTGGACTTTGCGCATCGTCTTCGGCGTCGGGCCGATCGCCGCTGGACTGGACAAGTTCTTCAACCTGCTGGTGGTCTGGGAGAAGTACCTGGCGCCGCCCTTCGCCAAGCTGATCCCGATGAGCCCGACGGCATTCATGTACCTCGTCGGTATCATCGAGATCGTCGCCGGTGTTCTCGTCCTCTTCAGTCCATGGACGAAGCTCTTCTCCTGGATCGTCGCCGTCTGGCTCTGGTGCATCGCCCTCGACCTGATCGTCGGCGGCTTCTTCGACATTGCGGTGCGCGACATCATCATGGGTATCTCGGCGACCTGCCTCGCGCGCCTGACCGCGATCGTGCCCGTGAGCGCCGTGAGGCGGACGGTCCCGGGAGGCAGGCGCGCCGAAGTTCATGCCTGATCGCGCGAAGCAGTCGGCGATCGACGATTACGCGATCATCGGTGACTGCCGGAGCGCTGCGCTCGTCTCTCGCGACGGCTCGATCGACTGGCTCTGCTGGCCGCGGTTCGACAGCCCGTCGATCTTCGGCGCGCTGCTCGACGAGGCGGGTGGCAAGTGGAGCATCGCCCCCGCATCACCTTTTCGTGTCGAACGCCGCTACATCGCGGACACGAACGTCCTGCAGACCCGCTTCCAGACGGCCACCGGCTCATTGCTTCTGACGGACCTGATGCCCGTCGCGTCCGAAGGGGAGAAGCGGCACCTGCTTCTGCCCGAGCACGAGATCCTGCGCATCGCAGAATGCAAAGGCGGCGAGATCGATCTCGAGATGGTTTTCGATCCCCGGCCTGGATATGGGCGCGAGAAGCCCCTGGTGAGGAGCGCAGGCAAGCTCGGCTTGCGCATGGAAACACGATGCGGCCTGCTGGTGCTCAGGACCGACATGCCGCTGGACATGTCGGGCGCCGGCCCGATCCGCGCTCGGTCGGTGATCCGCACGAGCGAGTCGCTTCACTTCTCGCTGACTCTCGCAACGGAATGGCAGGCGGTGTTTCCGCCGCTCGGACGATGGTCGTTGGAATCGGTGAGGCGCTCGATCTCGTGGTGGAAGCAATGGGCGTCGCGTCTCACCTACCGCGGGCCGGCGCGAGAGGCGGTCATGCGCAGCGCGCTCGCGCTCAAGCTGCTCATCTATGCGCCTTCCGGCGCAATCCTTGCCGCGCCGTCCAATTCGCTCCCGGAGCGGATCGGTGGCGATCTCAACTGGGACTACCGCTTCTGCTGGCTGCGCGACGCATCGTTGACGGTGCATGCGCTCTACGGGCTGGGCTACGCCGAGGAGGCCGAGGCCTTCGTGAGCTGGCTCTTGCACGCGACGCGCTTGACCCAGCCCGAGCTGCGCATCCTCTACGACGTCCATGGCCGCAAGCCCGGGTCCGAGCGGACGCTCGCCCATGTCGCCGGCTATCGCGGTTCGCGGCCGGTGCGCGTCGGCAACGCCGCCTTCGATCAGCTGCAGCTCGATGTCTATGGAGAGGTCATCCAAGCCGGGACCGAATTCGTGCGGCGGGAAGGCGACCTCGACGGCGAGATGCGCCGGATGCTCTGCGCCTTCGGTGAGTACGTCTGCAGGAACTGGCAAAGGCCCGATCAGGGCATCTGGGAACCGCGCTCGGGAAGAGCACACAACACGCATTCGCGCCTCCTCTGCTGGGCGGCGCTGGACCGACTCCTCGAGCTGCATCGCAAGGGCTACCTGCCGGGCGCGCCGGCGGACAAATTCGCTGAACATCGAGAGAAGATCCGCCGGGAGATCGAGACGCGCGCTTGGAATCCCGCGCTGCAGAGCTATGTCGCGCATCTCGATGGCGATCGCCTCGATGCCAGCCTTCTCCGGATTCCCTGGTACGGATTCGAGAAAGCGTCCTCCGAGCGGATGCGCAAGACCTGGGCGCGCATTCGAGAACGTCTCGGCGCAGACGGCGGTCTACTCTACCGGTATCGCACGGCGGACTCGCTCGGCGAAGGCGCGTTCGGCATCTGCAGCTTCTGGGGCGCGGAGTATCTTGCGCTCGGCGGCGGAACCGTCGAAGAGGCGCAGGATCTGTTCGAACGGCTCTGCGGATTCGCCAACGACGTGGGCCTCCTTGCCGAGGAGATCGATCCCGCGACGGGCCATGCGCTGGGAAACTTCCCTCAGGCCTTCACGCACGTGGGCCTCATCGGCAGCGCACTCTCGCTGGCGCGCAGGCTCGAGGGACGCGAGCCCGTGCCGCGCGAGCTGCCCGCGCGACGGCCGCAGCAGGAGGTGGAGGCGCAGCCATGAATTGGGGAGCTTGGCTTCTCTGGGGCTTCGTCGGGACGGTCGTACTCACCACGATCATGTCGGGCAGCCAGGGCATGCGGCTCACGCGGATGAATCTCCCTTACATGCTGGGAACGATGTTCACGCCCAGTCGAGATCGTGCAAAGGCGCTAGGCTTTGGAATTCATCTCGTCAACGGCTGGATCTTTGCGCTCATGTACGTGGCGGCCTTCACTCTGTGGGGAAGGTCCGGCTGGTGGCTGGGCGCGGTCATCGGCCTTGTCCATGGCCTGTTCGTTCTCACCGTGGGGATGCGGCTCATGCCCGGAATGCATCCGCGCATGGCCAGCGAGGATCATGGGCCGACGGTCATGAGGCAGCTCGAACCTCCGGGATTTCTTGCCCTCAACTATGGCGTGCAGACGCCGATCTCGGTGATCGGCGCGCACATGCTCTACGGCGCAATTCTCGGAGCCTTCTACATCGTGCGCTGAAAGCTCAACAGCGCGCGAATTCGTCAGTCGCATTGAAGCGCGAACAGCTCAGGGTGCGCTTTGGCCGCGATACAATCCATGAGGGCCTGCGGTCCGGCGCTCTCAGCTCAATGAACGCTTTCGAGCAACCCGTTCCCGGCCGCCAATTGGTCGCGTTTGAGCTACAGATTCCAGGCGCCGCCGTACCCTGATCGCGTCAGGCCAGCGGCGGCGCCGGGGCTAGCCGGCTGCGGCGAAGTCTGGGCGCACTCCACTCTGCCGGCCGACCAGGAACCAGGTACGCATCGGCCCCTTGCCCTTGATGGGGATGACGCCGCGCTCCTCGAAGCGGAAGCGGTCGCGCAAGAGCCGCCAGCTCGCCTCGGTCACCTGGATGCGGCCGCGCTCGCCGTGCGATTCCATCCTGCTGGCGACGTTCACCGCATCGCCCCAGAGATCAAAGATGAACTTGTGCGTGCCGATCACGCCCGCCACCACCGGGCCGGTGTTCATCCCCACCCGCATCTCCAGGGAGGTGCCGTTGCGCCGGTTGAAGAGCTTGAGCGACTCGCACATGTCGAGCGCCATCTCCGCGACCGCCCCGGCGTGGTCGGGCAGCGGCGTGGGCACGCCGCCCGCCAGGAGGTATGCATCGCCGATGGTCTTGATCTTCTCCAGGCCGTGGCGATCGAGGAGCGCATCGAAGCCGGAGAAGATTCCGTTGAGCATCCCCACCAGCTCGGATGGCGATACCTTCGCCGACAGCTCGGTGAAGCCGACGATGTCGGCGAAGAGGATGCTCACCGCCGCGAAATTCTCCGCGATGTTGGTTTCCGTCCCCTTGAGGCGGTCGGCGATCCGGCGGGGCAGGACGTTGAGCAGGAGCCGCTCGGCGCGGTCGCGCTCGCTGCGCAGCGCTTTCAGATAGACGCGCTCGCGGTCGCGCAGTCGCTTCTTCTCCAGGGAGGCGCTCACCCGCGCGCGCAGCACCGCGGGCTCGAACGGCTTCGACAGGTAGTCCTCGGCGCCCAGGTCGAGACAGCGCACGACGCTGTCGATGTCGCCCACCGCCGAGATCATCAGCACCGGGATCTCGCGCAGCTCCGGATCGTCCTTGATGCGGCGGAGCGTCTCGTAGCCGTCGAGCTCGGGCATCATCACGTCGAGCAGGACGAGATCGAACTGGCTCTCCGAAAGCTTGCGCATCGCCTCCAGCCCGTCGACCGCCTCGTCGACGCTGAGGCCCTGGCGCACCAGCCGGGCAGCGAGCAGGCTGCGGTTGGCGGCCAGATCGTCGACCACCAGCACCCGCCCTTGCAGGTTCACGACGCACCTCCGATGAAGCGCAGCAGCGTCGCTTCCAGCGCTTCCCTTTCGAAAGGCTTGGGCAAGTAACCGTCGAAGCCGGCCTGCAGCGCGCGCGTCTCGTCGCCGCGCATGGCCATGGCGGTGAGCGCGATGAGCGGGATGGCAGCCGTCAGCGGATCTCCCTTCAGCTCCCGCGCTGCCTCGAAGCCATCCTTGACGGGCATGGCCAGGTCCATCAGCACCATCGTCGGCCGCCGTTCGCGGACCAGCGCGACCGCTTCCGCTCCGTCCCGCGCGAGCAGGACTTCATGTCCCTTTCGTTCGAGCAACGCCCGGGCCAGCTCGCGGTTCACCTCATGGTCGTCGGCAACCAGGATGGTGGCGTGGCCATTGCGCGGAACGAAGAGCCGCTCGAGCGAGGCGAGCAGCGCGGCCGGTTCGATGGGCTTGAGGAAGAAATCCGCCGCGCCCAGCTCGAGCGAGCGCTTCTTCTCCGGCAGCACGCTGACGACCACCACCGGGATCGACCTGGTCGAAGGCCGCCGCTTCAGCTCCTCCAGCACGGTGAGGCCGCTCTCGCCATTGGGGAGGATCAAATCGAGGAGGATGGCCCGCGGCTGGCATCGCTCCGCCAGGTCCAGCCCCGCCCGGCTGTTGGCGGCCATCACCACCTCGCAGCCCCCGGCCACGAGGTGGGCGCGCAGCAATCGCGCGTTGGTGAGATCGTCCTCGATGACCAGCACCAGGGCTCCGCGGCCGAAACTGCGCGGCGTCGCCGGCAGCACGATCTCCTCGACCACCGGAGCTTGCAGTGCCTCCCCGGTGCGCTCGCAGGCGGGCAAGGTGAAGGAGAACGTCGATCCCTTGCCCACCTCGGTCTCGACGAAGATCTCGCCACCATGATGCTCGACCAGCCGCTTGCTGATGGCGAGGCCTAGGCCGGTGCCCTCGTGCTTCTTCACCAGCGTTCGCTCGCCCTGGACGAAGGGCTTGAACAGCTCGCGCAGCACCGTCTCGGGAATTCCGGGCCCCTCGTCGCGCACCCAGAAGCGGACGAAGCCGTCCTGGTCGCTCGCGCCGACCGTCATCGTCGAGCCGTCGGGGCTGAACTTGATCGCGTTGGAGAGGAGGTTGAGGAGGATCTGCTGCAGCTTGGAGCCGTCGGCGCGCACCCGCCGCGCGCCCCGGCCCTCCTGGACGACGCGCACCCGCTTCGTCTGCGCCACCGCCGCAACCAGCGAGGTGGCCCGCTGGATCTGCTCGTGGGGGTCCAGGTCTTCCAGCTCGAGGGTGACGTGACCGGCCTCGATCTTGGCCAGGTCGAGCACCGAATTGATCAGCTTCAAGAGGTGGCGGCCGCTGGTGCGGATGTCCTCGATGAAGCCCAGTTGTTCCGGCTCGAGCCGCGATTTCTCGTCGAGCAGCAGCTCGGAAAAGCCGATCACCGCATTGAGCGGCGTGCGCAGCTCGTGCGACATGTTGGCGAGGAACTCCGATTTCAGCTGGTTGGCGCGCTCCACCTCGCGGTTCTTCAGCTCCAGCTCCTGCTGCTTGACCAGCAGCTCCTGGGTGCGAATGCTCAGCTCGGCCGACTGCCGGCGAAGGCCCTCGTTGCTGGCGGCGAGGTCGCGGGCGTAACCCTCGGTCTTCTCGAACAGCTCGCGGCGGGCGATGGTGAGCGCGAGCGGCACGGCCAGTTCGGAGAGGAAGCCGAAAGCCAGCGGCGAGAGCGCCGCGGCCACGCCGCCAGCGAGAAGGCCGACGTCGCGATCGCCCACGGCGAGCGGCACCAGCGCGGCGCGGCCCACCCGGACGGAGGCGATGCCGGCCTCGAAGCGATATTGCGCGCCGTCGGGCAGCTCGACCATCAACGGCCGGCGCTGGCGCAGCGCTTCGGCGACATGCCCGTCGAGCGGGGCAGGGGCGATCTCCCCGCTCGTTCCGACACTGGCGACGGGAAGCAGCCGCGTTCCGTCCGAGCGGTAGCAGATGAGGATGAGGGAACCGAGAAACGATTCCGTCGCCCGCAGCGCGGCGCCGATGACGTCCGCCAGCGCGCCCTCGCCGGCCAGCGCAGTCAGCACGCTGCGGAAGGCCGACTCGCGGGCCTGGCGGCTGGTCAACTCCGCGTTGCGGCCGGCCATCTCCAGGTTCGCCTTGTTCAGATCCTCGGTGCGAGCGCGGACCTCCGTCTCGAGGTCATCGCGGCCCTTGTGCAGCGCAACCGCCATGCTGTTGAAGGTTTGCGCCAGGCGGCCCAGCTCGTCCCGCGAGTCGAGATCGACGCGCGCGTCCAGATCCCCGGAGCGGATGGCGTCGGCGGCGGCGGAGATGACGCTCAGCGGACGGACGAACCGGCCGATGAGGATCACGCCGGCGACGATGGTCAGCGCCATCACCAAGGCGTTGGCGAGCGCCGTGTCGCGGATGAGCTGCCGCACGGGTACCGAGAGAACCGTTTCGGGCACCAGCAGGAAGACGGTCCAGGGCACCGAGCGCATCTGCGCGGTGACGGCGAGATTGACTTGGCCGTTTTCGGGCGAGAGGCCGGCGAAGGTCCCGGGCGGCAGCTCGCCGCGCGCGCGGAGGAATTCCTCGCGCATCGGGGAAGGGTTTTCCAGGAGCGCGCGGGTGCGCTCGCCAAAGCGGCGCTCCTCGACCATGGCGGCGATCGAGTCGGGCGGCAGAACCCCGCCGGGCCGGAACAGCTCCGGTTCGTTGAAGCTGTGCGCGATGCGGATGCCGCGCTTGTCGTAGACGACGGCGAAACTTCCCGGTCCAGCCTGGCCGTCAGCAGCTTGCACCAGGCCCCAGAAGGCGGAGGCGCGAGCGAAGGCGACGGAGACGCCGACTACCCGGCCGCCCGCCGCTCTCACCGGAACGGCGTAGGCGATGGAGGGCACCGAACCAACTTCCGGTACGGAGAGATAGACGTCGGAGATGTTGCGGTTTCCCCGCAATGCCTCCTGGTAGTAAGCGCGAAAGCCGTAGTTGCGGCGCAGCAGCGGCGGCTCGGTGGTGGCGATGATGACGCCTTTGTCGTCGAAAAGGGCCACCCCGCGCAGGCGCGCGTCGCTGGCCTGGAGGCTCGCGAGGAGCTGAGGAATCTCGGCCATGGCGGAGCGCCCGGCGGGCGGAGCCAGGCAGTAATCGGCGACGCGCGGCAAGAGAGCGAGTTGCGAAGCCGAGCGGAGCAGCGAGGCGTTGAAGTCGTCCACCTCGCCGGCCAGCTCGCCGGCGCGCGCCTGCAGCCGCTCGATCGCCATGGTGCGCATCTGGTCGCGCGCCATGCGGAACTCGAGGGCGCCGGTGATCACCAGCGGCAGCGCCGTGGCGGCCAGAAGCAAGGCGAGAGCTTTCCGGCGCAACGGCCAGTCCCGCAACCTCATTTCAATTCTCCCAATTCTTGATCTCTGACGACTTCAGTCTGCCCGGCTGCACGAGCGGTGAACATCCGGGTCACACCTGATCTCGGAGGGGAATGACGCCGCAAGATCTGCTTTTTTCCGTCTAAAATGGAACGAAAAATGGGACTTTTGCAGTCAATGTAGGAGGCGCTGCGCATCCGGAATGCACGCAGCGCCGAGGCGCAAGCGCAGAACGCCGACCAAAATGGTGCCGCGCAAGGCGACGCAATGGAAGTGATCGGCGTTGGAGCAGTGTCGTCGCGAGGTAAAACCGCTCAGGTGTTCCATGGAGTGCATTGGGACCGTGCGTGTACGGCATCGTCAAGCAGCACGGCGGCCACGTCTGGGTCTACAGCGAGCCGGGCAAGGGGCTGGAGGCCACGCGAGTGGAAAGTCAGGCGACGGTTCTGGTCGCCGAGGACGACCCGATCCTCGGCAAGCTGATCTGCGCCGTGCTCTCCGTGGAAGGCTATCGCCCGCTGCTCGCCGCCCGGGGCGACGAGGCCATCCGGCTCTGGGAAGAGCACGAGGAGTCGATCGGACTGCTGGTGACGGACATGACGATGCCGGGCCTGACGGGACCGGAGCTGATCGAGCGAGTGCGAGCGAGCCGGCCCGACTTGCCCGTGATCTGCACATCGGGCTACTCCGACACCGAGCTCACCAGGCGGGGAACGTTGCCCGTCGGGGTCACCTTCGTGGAGAAGCCTTTCTCGCCCAAAGTCCTGAGACAGCGCGTTCTGGATCTTCTCTCGCAGACTTGAAATCAGTCCGCGATCTGCTTCGCCAGACACTCCGGGCAGAGGGAGTGCGAGAACGAGGTGGCCGTCCGGCCGGCCACGTATCTTTCGACTGGCACCCAGCTCTGGCCGTCGCGGACCTTCTTGCAGACGCCGCAGATGGAGACCAATCCCTCCATCCGCCGGAGCTCCTTCTGCATCGCGATGATGCGCTGGCCCACCTTGAGTCGCGCCGCCAGCTCGTCGGGGTCGACAGGCTTGGTGATGAAATCGTCCGCGCCCGCCTCCAGCCCCTCGAGGTAACGGCTCTTCCCCGAGAGCGCGGTGAGCAGGATGATGTACGTATAGGCCGTGCGGCTAGGCACGCGCAGCCTCCGGCACAGCTCGGGGCCATCGAGGTCGGGCATCTGCCAATCGGTGACGAGCAGAGCGATCTCCTCGCGCTGGATGCGCGCGAGCGCCTCGCGGCCGTTCACCGTCAGGATCGGCTCGTACCCGAGCGTCTGGAGAATCTTCCCCAGAAGGGTCCGCGAGACGGCATCGTCTTCGGCGACGAGGACTTTCATCGTCGTGAAGTATACCTCGACCCCGAAGACGTGCCGCTCGCGACGGCGCTGGCTCGCGGCTTGCTCTACCAGTGGGCATGAATCGGGTCCGATGTCAGCGGTGCAGTAAGTCGATCGCGTGGCGGTCGTGGCAATGTGCGCCGGGAGTGCCCGCGAAAGTCCTCATTGCAGTGCGGTTCGGCCTCTGCGCTTGCAGGGAACACTGCGATGTGGAAACCCGGCCAACGAAAATACCGCGAGCCTCTGGCGAGCTCGCTCCTTGCGGCGGGCTCGTGGCTCGGCCGGCTCTTCGCGTAATGCGGCACCGCCATCGATGCGAGTAGCTCGAATACGGTCCACGGGCTCGTGATCGAGCTTGCGGGTCCGTTCCGTACATGAACGCGACTTCTCGCCTCGCGAACACTACGTGCTGTCCGGCGCGAGCTTCTTGACCGCTTCCACCAGCTCGCCAATGTTCACCGGCTTCTTCATGACGAGGTTCGCCCGAGTCAGCACCTTCGGAGGCAGCTGGTCCGAAGCCGAAGCGATGATGACGGGGACCTGGCGCAATCCGGGGAATGCATCCATCGCGTCGAGGACGTCTCCGCCGGTGAAGTTTGGCATCATGTAGTCGAGCACCATGACGTCCGGCTTCCACTTCTCGCTCGCGAGCGCACCCAGCGCATCGAGGCCTTCGGCCACGGCACGGACCTCGAATCCTTCTACCTCGAAGGCAGTCGTCAGCAGCTTCCGTGAGGATGCATCGTCGTCCACCACGAGAATGCGCATTCTCGAAGTCTAGCGCCTCGGCGCGACGGCGCCCTCTGGCGTCGCAACCAGAGGGCGCTTCTCCGCAGACCTGCTGCCCTTCGAACCGCGCGCCTAGAGCTTCTGGCAGGCGAGGAGCTGCAGGTACGGCATCGAGTCGCTGGTGGACGCCGACGAGGTTGGCGCCGCCCCCGAAGCCGCCGTCGTTCCGCTGATGGTGACGGAATGGTTGTGCTGGGAGCCACGGGTCTCGTCGCTCATGGTGTCCTCGACGTAGTAGCCGTTGTCGTAGCCGCAGCATGTGTAGCCCATCTTGTCGAGGAGGCCCGCGCGCGAGGTGGTAAAGGTGCCGTTGTAGCCGTGGGAGTGGCTGGCCGCGACGTGGCTGTGCTGGCGCTCCTCGAGGTCGGCGAGAGCAGTGCCGACCGTGCCGCCCACCTTGCCGCCCGCAGGCGCGCCGACCAATCCGCGACCTTGAGCGGGAGCGAAGGCGGCCCAGCCGTCAGGACAGGCGGTGAGATTGAAGAACACGACGGCGCCAGCGGGGCCCACGCCAGCAGGACCTTGCGGGCCCTGCGCGCCTGGGCTGCCTGCGGGTCCGGTCGGGCCAGCAGGGCCGGCGGAACCGGCGGGGCCGGCAGGACCGGTGGGACCGGCAGGGCCGGCGGGACCAGCAGGGCCGGCGGGACCAGCAGCGCCGGCGGGACCAACAGCGCCAGCGGGACCAGCAGCGCCGGCGGGACCAGCAGCGCCGGCGGGACCGGGAGCGCCGGCAGGGCCGGCGGGACCAGCAGGGCCGGCGGGACCAGCAGGGCCGGCGTCTCCCTTCGGGCCGACATCTCCCTTCGGGCCGGCGGGACCGACCGAGCCTGCGAGTCCGCTAGGACCCTTGGGACCCGTCACGCCGAGCGCGACTTCGAACGTCGCGTACCTGGGGTGGCGGTCCATGCTTTTGACCTCGGTACGATCGAGCCGAATCCGACCAAACGGCTGCGCCGCCAGATCCGAGCCTTGCGCGCCGTACCACATCATGGCCAGTAGCGAGTACGATCCCGGCACGAGCGCATCGGGCAGCGTGGCCACGATCGTCGTGTCGGTATTGCCCAGCTGAACCGAGAGTTCCTTGTCGCCCAGGAAGATGCGCGGGATGTCAGCTGTGCCGAATCCGACACCCTCGATGACCAGGTCCGTCCCTTGCGGGCTCACCATCGAGATGTGCGGTGCGGTGCGCCCGTCATCGGCGCGAGCAGCGGCAGCGAGAAGCAGGGCGGCGAGGGACAGTCCATAGCGGGCGGTCATTGAAGCCTCCGTTACAAGTACAGCGGAGTTTGACCCCCATGCGAGACTGACCGCTAGGGAGCAAAGGTGAAAAACACGCGCTGCTACAGCGTATTGCGCCTACCCCGGCAAATCTCCAGCCTCGGTGGCGCTTTGCTCGGCAGCACATAGCAGATGACATAACGCGCCCGGGTCCGCGCCCCTGACGCGAGGTGAGTCCGCCCAGTCGCGTTGACTACTTTACGAAGCGCGGCCGGTTTCAGATGCTGCCGGTCAGCCGCCGCTCCCCGGGCGCTGCGCGGAGCGCAAGCCCGACCGCTTTGGCGCCCCCGGCGACGTACCTTCTCTGGCATGAAGAGGAAGAAGGACGCGCTCAAGGACGTGCTCAAGGACACCGACGTGCAGCAGGCGCCGCCCGCACGCCGGCGGCTGATCCGCGACCCGAACCTGAACCAGGCCGACAACGACCGGGGCTCGCTCGATCAGTCGCAAGGATCGCAGACCGGCAACGAAGTCGATCCCTTGCCGGAAAAGTGATCGCCGGACGCCTGTTCACGGTCTACGGATTCGTTCGTAACCTCTGAGATCGTGCCGCTACAGCCAGGTCTCGACCAGGGCTGGATCGTCGCGCACGCCGCGCGGCACCGGAATCAGGCCGCGCCTTGCGAGGGCGGCGCGCGCCTCCTGCAGCGATCGGAAGAGATGCCAGTCGGCGGGCTCGAGGCCGTCTTCCTCGACGAGGACCTTGCGCACCGCACAGTGTTGGGGGAAGTCGCGCGGGCGGTCGTAAACGGTCCAGAGCTCCACTGATGAAAACTGTAGCTCAACCCCTCGAGATGCAAAGTTTCCGACAAGCGGTCGATCGCCTCACTGCATCCGGCGATAGACGCCCACCACCAGGCCGATGATCTGCGTCTCGCGGAACTGCTCGCGGCTGACGTAGATTGGCTTGAGGCGCGGATTGCTCGGCTGGAAGCGGATGCGATCGCCCTCCGGATAGAACCGCTTCACGGTCGCTTCATCCTCGATCATCGCGACGACGATCTCGCCGGGGCTCGCCTGCAGCTGCTTGCGCACGAAGATGTAGTCGCCATCGAAGATGCCGTCGCCGATCATCGAATCGCCGCTCACCTTCAGGGCGAACACCTTCCGGCCGCTGTCGCCGAGAAGCATGCTGTCGATGCGGACGTGATCGGTGATGTTTTCCTGCGCGAGGATGGGCGCGCCGGCCGCCACCTTTCCGATCACCGGAATCTCGGCGATCTCGCCGCCCAGCCGCACGGTCTTGGGGAAGCGCGCCGGCAAAGCGCCGCTGCGGCCGCCGTCGATGACGCTGAGGGCACGGCTCTTGAGCTCGCCGCGCAACAGGTAACCCTTTCGTTCCAGCGCCTTCAAATGATCGTTCACGCCGTTGGTGGAGCGGATGCCGAAGTGCTCACCGATCTCGCGGATGGTGGGCGGGTACCCTTGATCCTGGATGCTCTTCTTGATGAAGGAGAGAATCTTTTCCTGTCGCTCGGTCAGCAGCTCGGTCATGGTGGCGAAGGGTACTGAACGGCTGTGCGCTGGTCAAGTTTTCAGCTCCGTCGTATAGCCGCGCCGGTGCTCCGGGCGAACCAGGCAGTGCGGCTGGGACTACGGGCCGCTTCGCGGAACCCGGAGTTGGCCTTCGGCAAGGCGCTGATCGATCAGCTGGGAAATCTCCTCGCGCTCATGCCCTTCCTCCTGGGCGGGCTGCTCTTCGCGGGGGCCTTGCAGTGGAAAGGGCTGCGCGGCGCGCTGCGGGCTGTCGACCTCTTGCGGTGGCCGACGCTCGGCGCGCTCGTGGCCGCCCTGGTCGTCAGCTTCGCTCTGGGGATGCTGTTCTGGTCGGGCGCGCTGCCGCTGCTCGCCGCCGACGCCGAGATGGACGCGCGCCCGCCGCCGGGACATTTCGCCCAGCTCGCCGCGCGCGGTTTCAGTCGCGTGCTGCTCGCGGGCGCTCTCGGGCAAGCTCTCGCGCTCTTGTTCGGGCTCGCCTGTGCCGCGGCGCTCGTTGCAGCGCTACCGGCCTTTGCGGCGCGGCGCTCGGCGGCGATGCTCGCCGGAGTGGCGCTGGTGGGAGCGGCCGCCATCGTCGGCGCCATCGCCGTCGATCTTCTCGCCCGGCTCGTCCTGGTCCGCGCGGCAGCCTTCGGCGACAGCGTCTCGGCGGCGTTCGCGCGCGCCGCCTCGCTCCTCGGCGCGAGGCTCGGGGCCTGTCTCGCCATCGCGCTGGCCTTCCTTCTCCTCGAGCTGGTGGTGGCGACCGCCGCCGGCGCCATCACCGGGGCAATCTCCAGCGCAGCCTTCTTCGATCCAGACGCGGAGCTCCTCGCGCTGGCCCCGCGGCTGGCGGTGGGGCTGGCCGGGGCCGCTGTCTTTGCCTGGCTCGAGGTCGGGCGGCAGGCCGCGCTCGCCGCGCTCGTCGCCGATGCAGAAGGGCTCATCCAGCCGCCGCCGTTGCTCCAGGCCGAGCCGGTGATCGAAGCGCTGCCGGCGGACGAATGACCTAAGCGGTGACGTGCGTCTCTTCGGGCGCGCGCTGCTCGAGAGGGAACTCGATGGTGAACGTCGCGCCTTTGCCGGCTTCGCTCTCCACCCGGATCGAGCCGCCGTGCGCGTCGATGATCTGCCTGCTGATGAAGAGACCCATGCCGAGCCCGCCATACTCGCGCACCGAGACGGCCCGGCCGAAGCGCTCGAAGATGCGTTCCTGATCCTCGGCGGGCACGCCGATGCCGTGATCGCGCACGGAGATCTGCGCGAAGCGACCCTGGCGCGCGACACCGATCTCGATGGGCTTGCCGCGCCCGTACTTGATGGCATTGACCACCAGATTCGTCACCACCTGCTCGATGCGCAGCGGATCGCAGTCGGCGGGGAGCGCGCCCTCGGTGCGCACGTCGATGGCGCAGCCGTTGCGGCGCGCCTCCTCCTCGAGCCGCTGGGACGCTTCCGCCACGATGCCAGGCACGTCGGCGCGCTCGATCTGCAGCGCGAGGCGGCCGCCCGCGATGCGCGAGACGTCGAGCAGCTGATCCGCCAGCTTGCAGAGCCGCTCCACCGCCCGCAGCAATGTTCGCGCCGACTCGGAGGCCCCCGCCGACCTCGCCATCCCTTGGGCCTGCAGACGCAGCGTCGTGAGCGGGGTACGCAGCTCGTGCGCCGCCACGGTGAGGAAGTCGTCGCGCATCCGCACGGCCTCGCGCGCCTCGACGTAGAGCCGGGCGGCGCGTTTCTGGGCGGCCTCCGCCTCGAAGCGCGCGGCCCGCTCGCGGACCAGCAGCTCGGCGCGTTCGTCGTCGGCCCGCCTGCGATCGTCGATATCCGTATCGGTGCCCAGCCAGGCGATGATCTGCCGATCACTGCCGCGCTCGGGCAGCGCCCGCCGCAAGTGCCAGCGGTAGATGCCGTCGGATCGCAAGAGCCGCACCTCGCACTGGTAGGGCACGCCTTTCTCCAGCGCCTCCAGCCAATGCTTGGCGCAACGCTCGCGATCGTCGGGATGCACATAGCCCCATCCCGAGTCCGCCGACATCGGCTGGGTCGCGCCCGTATAGTCGTACCAGCGCTGGTTCCAGTATTCGACCTGGCCGTCGGGCAGCGCGCGCCAGATCATGTGCGGAATCGATTCCGCCAGGTGCCGGTATCGGCGCTCGCTGGCCATCTTCAGCTCGGCCATCTCGGTGGCCTTCTGCTTGCGCTCCGCTTCCTGGAGCAGCGCCGTCTGCTCGCGCAGCTGTGCGGTCTTGCGAGCGAGGTCGACGAAGACAGCCACCTTGGCGCGAACCAGCTCGCGCGAGACGGGCTTGATGAGGTAGTCCGCCGCGCCCACCTGGTAGGCGCGTCGGAACATCTCGTCATCGAGGCCGGCGGTGAGGAAGATGATGGGGATGTCCTTGGTGCGCTCGCGCTGCTTGATCAAAGCGGCCACTTCGAAGCCGTCCATCCCCGGCAGGCCGACGTCGAGAAGAATGAGGCCGAACTCGTGGCTCAGGATCGCGCGCAGGGCCTCCGCTCCGGAGGTGGCCTCGACGAGTTGATATCCGGGCTGATCGTCGAGGATCGCGCGCAACGAGAGGAGATTCTCCCGCCTGTCATCGACGAGCAGGATCTCGACAGGCCTGGATGTTTCCGTCACGGGCGCCCATTGTGCACGGCAAACTCCTGCAGCGCAGCAAACGAGCCGGCGCTTGTCCGTCAGCGAACGGGGCGCAGCGATTTGAAGCTTTGCTGTAATGTCCGCCAGCGAGCACGCAGTCTCGCGGCGAGCGGCGGGCGTGAGACGGGAATGCGGCGGGCCTTCACGCCACCGCGGCGGACGAACGTGAGCAGCGCATCCGGTGGTGCGCGCTCACCGAGGGCGCGCTGCTTCACGACCCGATTGCGGTCGAGGAGAAAGAGGCCGACGCGGTCGATCATTCCCCAGCGCGAGAGCGCCGACCCGTCGGGATCGGCGAGGACCGGAAAGCCGAGACCGCGCTCGCCGCGCAAGTACGCGAGCGACATCGGGTCGGCCTTCGCGATGGCACAGAGTTCGACACCTGCCCTGCGGAAGGCGAGCGTGGAGTCGCGATAGTCGCGCAAGAGCCGCCGGCCGATCGCGTCGTCGGGCCCGCGGAAGAGGAGCACCAGGAGCGGCCCGGCACTGCTCACCGAGGAGAGCGGCAGGGGCCTGCCCGACTCGTCGAGCAGGTCGAGGTCGGGGGCTTGCTCGCCGGGCCGGGGAGCCTTGGGGTCCCAAAGGTTGCGCTCCATCGGGCGAAACTACTCACTTGAAGAATCGCCGCACGCTTATCTTTTTCAGCCGGCCGCTGATCAACGTCCAGGTGACCGCGGCGCCGAACATCATCGCCGCGAGCGAAAGGCCCACCAGCGCCGGGATGGGCCAGTGCGTGGCCTCGTTTCCGTCCGAGGCGCGGCCCACCAGCGAGAAGGCGCCGACGATGAGAGCCGAGGCGATCATTCCGGCGAAGAGCAGGAGGCCCAGCGCCTTGACGTTGGAGTTGAGGCGCACCAGCTCTTCGTTGCGGACGGTGACGTTGAACTTGCCGCCCTCCAGATCCATCAGGATCTGCGAGAGCTGCTGGGGCGTGTCCTGCAGGAATCCTTGCAGCTGCAAGAGCACGCGCAAGAAGCCGCCGCTCATCGAGCCGGGGTTGTAGCGATCGTAGAGGAGCTGCTTGGCATAGGGCAGCGCCGCCTGGGTGATGTCGAGATCGGGATCGAGCTGGCGGATGATCCCTTCGGTCGTCGCCGCCGCTTTGGAGAGCACGGCGTACTCCTTGGGAATCTTGATCTTGTACTTCATCGCCAGGTCGATCAGCTCCTTCATCAGGACCCCGGAGTCGACCTCGGCCAGCTTGAGGCCCAGGTATCGCTCGAGGATGTCGTGGATGTCGGCGCGGAACTGATGCAGGTTGATCCGCTCGTCGGGCACGCCGACCTTGTAGAGCTGTCGCGCAACCGTGTCGGGGTCCTTCAGCGAGATGGCCAGGACGAGGAGGATGATCGACTCCTGCATCCCGCGGGTGAGCCGCCCCACCAGGCCGAAGTCGAGCAGACCGATGCGATCGCCGGAGAGGACGATGACGTTGCCGGGGTGCGGGTCGCCGTGGAAGAGGCCGTCGTTGAACAGTTGGTGGAAGCTCGCGTCGAGAACATGGCGCGCGAGCGATTTGCGATCGACGCCCGGGAACTTCGGATCGTCGAGCACCTGCTTCAGCTTCGCGCCCTTCAATTCCTCGAGAGTGATGACGGTGCGGCACGAGAGATCGCCATGCAGCTTGGGGATGACCACGGTTGGACGGTCCCGGTGATGTTTTGCGAACTGCTCGATGTTGCGCGCCTCATTCTCGAAATCGAGCTCGAGCAGCATGGCCGAGCGGAATTCGCTGACGATGCCGGTGGGAGTGTAGATGCCGGTCTCCGCGATCACGCCTTCGAGGAAGCGGGCGAGATAGAAGAGGAGGTCGGTGTCGCTGCGGATCTGCTCCTCGATGCCGGGCCGCTGCACCTTGACGACGACGTCCTCGCCCGACCGAAGGCGCGCCCGGTGCACCTGCGCGATGGAAGCGGAGGCGAGCGGCTCGGGATCGACGTGCGCGAAGAGCTGGTTCGCCGGCTTGCCCAGCCCCTTCTCGATCAGGTCGAAGACGAGCTGGACCGGCATGGGCGCCGCGCGATCCTGAAGGTGTGAAAGCTCGGCGATGAAGTCGGGCGGGAGGATGTCAGGCCGCGAGGAGAGAATCTGCCCGAGCTTGATGAAGGTGGGGCCCAGGTCGGCGAGCGTCTCGCGGAACCGGCGCGCGGTGGTGGCCCGCATCTCCTCGGCGGAGGGCCGCTGCCCGTCCTCTCGGCGGCCGAGCACGTCCCACACCTTGGCGCGGTCGAGGATCTCGCCGAAGCCGTGGCGCACGACGACCTTGCTGATCTCGCGCAAGCGCTTGAGGTCCTGGACTGCCTGGATCACCGCGGCAGTCTCTCTCAGCGCTGCGGGCAGATCCACTCGTCAGAGCGCGCGGAGCAGATCGACCTTGACCAGGACCGTATCGCCGTGCGCCACGCCGCGCTCGTTCAGCGCGCCCAGCTCGCGCCCGAAGTCCAGGCCGGCGGGGACCCTCTTGGTGATGTCGTTCGTGCTCTGGTGTGCGTAGACCAGGTAGAGGGTCGAGCCGGTGCGCCACTCCCAGCGCAGGATGAGGTTGATGTTGAGGCCGACCTGGCGCTCGTTGGAATTGGGCGGAAGGTCCTCGGGGCGCGCCGGCGAGAGCTCGCCCAGCGTGACGGTGCTCCGGTCGCCCGCGCTGCGCGTGGCGCGCAGCGGATCGTCGTAGGAGATGCCCGCGGTGAAGAGCTGCGTGTACGCCTGCAGGGTCAAGAAAGGCGTGAAGGAATAGGTGGCCCGCAGCGTGCCGCTGACGCTGCGCGCCTGCTGCGCGGCGAGCAGATAGAGGCGGTCCTGCTGCACCGCCTGCGATCGCGCGAAGGTGCTGGTCGGATCGGGACAAGCGTAAGGCGGCGGCGGAGGGACGGGATAGCACTTGGGGTCGGGAAGAGGACCCGCGGTGCGGATCTGCCGGATGGTCCCGGCGCTCTCGTTGTAGGCGAGGTCGAAGCTGCCGTCGACCTGCGGCAGGGGCCGGAAGACGACGAACCACTCCAGCTGGTTGGCGCGCTCGAAGCGGGGAAAGGAGCGCTGGTAGCTCCAGGAGAACTGCAGCTGCACCGGCTTGCGCGAGTCGGTGGAGACGGATGCGTACCAGCCCCGGTTTCCCTGCCGCTCGATGGGGGTGCCATCGGCCAGCTCGCGATCATCCTTGTAAGAAGCGGCCAGGTATCCGCCTGTGTCGAAGAACCAGAAGTCGTTGGTGGTGAACCACCCCTCGATGCCACCGTCGCGCTCGAGGGACAAGCGCAGCCTCGCGTCGCGCACTTCGCGGCCAAAGAGGATGAGGTTGGCGCGCTGCCAGAGCGGTCCGGGGTGCGGATCGCGCAGGCCGACATACCCCATCGTGCGGAAGAGGTTGGCGCGCTGCATGTAGCCGAGGTGGTTGACGTTGAACTCGGGCGAGAGCTCGTCGGTCCAGATCGAGGTGTACCAGTTCTCCTTGGTGGCATAGAGGCGGCTGCTCAGCGCGTAGCCGGTCGAGGTGAGACCGATGTTCGTGCCGTCGCGTACGGTCGAGGGCGTGTGGCCGGTGAGGAGCGAACCCGACGCCTGGCCGGTGAAGCCGTAGGAGCGATCCGCCGTGTACAGCGTCAGGTCGCCCTGCGCCACGTGGGCGTGGGTGGCGTCGAGGCCCCAGCTCGGGTCGGTCAAGAACGGATCGACGGCGGTCGCAGTGAGGCCGCCGATGGCGTGCGTTCCGGAGGGCGAGCGCACGCGGACGACGGCGGTGTTGCGCGCCTCGGAAGCGCGCACGTCCTCGAAGCTGCCGCCGGGCTGGAGGATCTGCTCGGAGACGCGCGGCTCGACGGCGTCGAGCATGCCCACGCTCGCGCCGCCGACCGTGCCGCTCAGCTTGATGGCGCTCAGCACCGGCACGAACGGCGTCTGGTAGACGAGGGTCTGGTCGTCGGCGAGATCGAGCGACGGCGTCGCGCGCCCGATCCGGCGCGAGTAGAAGATCTGGTAGACCTGCCCGCCGTAGGGCCCGCCCATGTCGACCTGCATCGGGGGCTTGAAGAGGTCCAGCCCCTCGAGGAAGAAGGGCCGCTTCTCCGGAAAGAACGTCTCGAAGGTGGAGAGGTTGAGGACGCGCTGATCGGCTTCCACCTGCCCGAAGTCCGGATTGACGGTGCCGACCAGCGCCAGGTCGCTGGCCACGTTGTAGCGGAAGTCGAGTCCAGCGCAGAGACCGCCCTGGCGATGGAGATCGAAGGGGGCTGTCCCGCAGAGTCCATTGATTTCGCCATGCGGTCCGAGCCCGCCCGGCGCGGGCGCGTTGCGCAGCAGCTTGGCGGCGACGTACGGGCGGAGCTCGAGCGCGCGCACCGGATGGATGCCGTCGATGCCCTCGAGAATTCCCAGCCGGCTGATGTCGCCCGGGCGGCCGTTGGGCCGGAAGCGCCACTGGTCCTCCTCGTGGCGGCGGGAGAGGATACGGTAGACGTTGAAGCCCATTTGGTGCGCGCCTTCGGGGATGCGCATCACCCGCAGGGGAATGCGCATCTCCACCGACCAGCCGGTGGGAGTGCGCGCCACCGCCGATTCCCAGGCAGCGTCCCAGTCGGTGGTGAAGTCGGTGTCGTTGAAGTGGATGGCGTCGAGCTGCTGGCCCGCGGCGTAGACCTGGAAGTGATAGGCGGTGCGCCGGTCGAAAGTGGTGTCGAGATCGAACTGGACCGAGTCGCCCTCGATGAAGCGGTCGCGGCGGCTCAGGCTGATGGTGAGCGGCTCGGGATCGTCGCAGACGGCGCCGAAGTACAGGTACTCGTCGTCCCAGAGCACGCGGAAGGCGGTGTGGACGCTGGCCGGCTTGCCCTCCTCGGGATTGACCTGGGTGAAATTGTCTTCCAGCGGCGCGGCCTGCCAGGCCGGCTCGCTCATCTTGCCATCGATCTCGATCGGTCCGGTGCGCCGCGCGGCGTGTGCCGTGCGGACGTAGAACGATTCTGCAGGCAGCGCTCCCGCCGCCGGGGGATCTTCTGCGGCCAACACCCGTCCGGCCGCCGCGAGGACCGCCAAGGCCGGCAAGGTGGAGCGCATCTGGCCGCTCAAAACGCGCAAGGAGCGCGCACATTTCATCGCGCGGAAATTTTTGGCAACAATCCCGGCCGCGGTCTACGGCCGTGATATTTTTCCGCCGTGGCCGAGCCGACTGCAGCTTCCCTGTCTGAAGCGCCGGCCCCGACCACCCCGATGTTGCGCCAGTACCAGGAGGCGAAGGCGCAAGCCGGCGACGCGCTCCTCTTCTTCCGGCTGGGGGATTTCTTCGAGCTCTTCTACGACGACGCGCGCATCGCCGCTCAGCTGCTCGGCATCACCCTCACTTCGCGGGCGAAAGGCGAGGACCGCGTGCCGATGGCGGGCGTGCCGCACCACGCCGCCAAGGGATACGTGGCGAAGCTGGTCGCCGCCGGACACAAGGTGGCCATCTGCGATCAGGTGGAGGTGCCCGGTCCGGGGAAGAAGCTGGTGCGGCGAGAGATCGTCCGGCTCGTCACGCCTGGAACGCTCGTCGACGAAGAGGCGCTCCAGTCGCGCGAGCCGATCTGGCTGGCGGCGCTGGCCCTCGAAGAGGATCGGGCCGCCCTCGCCTTGCTCGACGCCTCGACGGGGGAGCTGCGCGCGCTCCCGCCCGGCAGGTTTGCTGCGATGCTCGACGAGCTGCAGCGTGCGCGGCCGCGCGAGGTGCTCTTGCCGGAGCAGTCCGCGCTGGCGGAGCAGGTGCGCAAGGCGTCGGGCGCGGTGCACGTCGAGCTGCGCGCCTTTCGCGACGCCTTCGCCGCCGAACAGCTGCTCAAACGGCATCTCGGAGTCGCCACCCTCGATGGCTTCGGCTTGCGCGATCCCTTGCTGATCCAGGCTGCGGCCGAGGCGCTCGGCTATCTTCAAGAGACGCAGCGCTCGGCGGCGCAGCATGTGGTGCGCGTGCAGGTGGAGCAGCCGTCGCGCTTTCTCTTCATCGATCCCTCGGCGGCGCAGAACCTGGAGCTCTTCCGCGGACCGGATGGGCGGCGCAACCTCACGCTCCTCTCGGTGGTCGACCGCACGCTGACGGCCGCGGGCGGCCGGATGCTGGCGCGATGGCTGTCGGCGCCGCTGCTCGATCTCGAAGCCATCGGCGCGCGGCAGGATGCAGTGGAGGAGCTTTCCCAGGCCGCGGTCGCCCGCGAGGAGCTGGGCGAGCATCTGCGCGGCGTGCTCGACATGGAGCGCCTCCTCGGCCGGCTAGCGATGGGCCAGGGCGCTCCGCGAGATCTGGGCGGCCTGCGCGGCTCACTCCAACAGATGCCGCGTCTCGCGGCTGCTCTCGAACAGCGCAGCGCGCCGTTGCTCAAATCGCTCGCGCCGTCGTTGCGGCAGCTGGCCGATCTGGCTGCGCTCCTCGACCGGGCGCTGCTCGATGAAGTTCCGCCGGGGCGCGATCCCGGGTTCGTGCGGCCGGGATTCCGCCCCGAGCTGGACGAGCTCGCCGAGCTTGCCCAGGGCGGCCGCGCCGCCATCGCCGCGATGGAGACGGCGGAGCGGGCGCGCACCGGAGTCCAGTCGCTCAAGGTTCGATACAACAAGATCTTTGGTTTCTATATCGAGGTGACCAAGCCGAACTTGCACTTGGTCCCTTCCGATTACCAACGCAAGTCGTCCACGGTGGGCACGGAGCGATTCGTCACCCCCGCCCTCGCCGAGCACGAGGCGCGCGTCCTTTCCGCCGAGGAGCGGAGGGCCGCGGTCGAGCAGCAGATCTTCGAGGAGCTGCGCTTGGCGGTCCTCGCCCGCAGCGCCGAGCTTCGCGTCTGCGCCGAGGCCGCCGCGCAAGCGGACTCGCTCCTTTCGCTGGCGCGCGTCGCCGCCGAATGGGGCTGGACGCGGCCCACCGTCGATCATTCGCAGATCATCGAGATCGCCGCCGGCCGCCATCCGGTGGTGGAGCGGGCGCTCTCATCGAGCAGCGACGGGCCGTTCGTGCCCAACGACCTCTTGCTCGACGAGCAGCGCCGGCTGGTGGTGCTGACCGGGCCGAACATGGCGGGCAAGAGCACCGCCATGCGCCAGGTCGCGCTCATCGCCATCCTCGCGCAGTCCGGCTCGTTCGTGCCGGCGGGGCGGGCTCGCATCGGGCTC
>Ga0209471_1000608_pt1 | contig 23236 bp, 16 predicted proteins | sample GraSoiAngelo_128_FD_185885 | JGI IMG/M metagenome (GOLD analysis project Ga0209471, IMG submission 185885) | Grasslands soil microbial communities from the Angelo Coastal Reserve, California, USA - 14_0927_12_20cm (SPAdes) (version 2) | ecosystem: Environmental > Terrestrial > Soil > Grasslands ... | reverse complement strand
CCTTGTCCCACAATGTCAAAGCTCGCCGGCGACGGTCCTCGAGCATATCGGCACTGCCCTTCAGTCGGGACATACGCATTCCCTCCTGAAGGCCATTCTATTGCATTATTTATGCAGAGATCAATAGGCGCAGAGCACGCAGAGCGCGAAGCCGGAAGCATTCCCGCGAAGCGAGGCTCCGAACGTAGGATTTTCCCCGGCGAGTATCGGCTTAACGACCCCGTACCCCCCTTCTGTGTCCCCAGGGGGTATCTCCGACACGGAATTCGCGATTCGATTTTTCGAGATTCTCGACGGCTTTAGCAACGATTGCGCCTGTTGTTTGATGCGGGTTTTCCGGCTGAAAATTTTTGAAACTGAGTTTTTTCGAGAGACTCGAAATCCTGCCATGGTATAACTTCTTGGCGTCTGGGCAACTGGCTTTTTTATGCTCTTACTTCTCGTAACGGCCTTGAGGGCAGGAACGGAACCAAAATCGTTCATGTCTCATGGTGAGTGGGTTGTCAGCGCCATTACGCTCGCATACGTTTTGGTTTCGATTCTTACTTTCCTTGCAGTAAAGAGGCAGGCTGACATTGCAGAAAGACAAGTCAACGCCAGCGAGCAGCAATTCAAAGTGTTTCTGGAAGGCCAGAGGCCGCATATTGCGGCAACGGCGCACTGTAATCCGAAGCAAACCTTAGCTGACCGAGATGCTCCGAGAGTTGAGATCGCTGTGCGCAATAAAGGACTGACTCCGGCATACGACTTTGACTACGAGTCTTGGATAGAAGTCATATCAGGTCCGTTTCAAGATTTTTCCGATGCCGCCGATTATTTCAAAAGCGAGGACCGCTTCGTGGTATATCCCAACAATCCATTGATTCTCAATATTCCTTTGAGAAAGGGAATAACCGAGCAGCAACTTACTGATTTGCGGCTTTTGCGAGCGCAAACGTGCCTTCGCATCCGTGTGGAATACCGAGACGCTTTCTCGCCGGGAAGAAGGTGGTATGCCAACTTTGGTTTTGAGGTGCTTCCGACCGGGTTAGGCTTCTTGCCCAAATACAACGACGCCGGAGAAGCCGCCAGAATGGCAGAGTAGCCAGAGAAACCAACTATCTCACATAGAATCAGGCGGTTACTCCTCTGTTCGTCCGGCAGAGAGCAATCAGAGTTAGCGATTGGTGACAGAGGACGCATGCTTCCTCTGGTCTAAAATCCTTCCTCTGACAATCCTCTGATGGACATTCAGGAATTGCGCATGGCGCAAGCGGTTCTGTTGCCCGCCTTGGGACAAATGACCTTGAAGGCCGCCGCCAAGGTGATCGGCGTTGGGCGGGCCACCGTGGCTCGGCTCCAGACGAGGTTTCGGGGTCGCAAGGGGAGCGCTCAACCGACGCCCCGGCGGTGGGGAGGGCGGCGGCGGGCGCTGATGGAACTGGAAGAGGAGCAGGCCTTTCTGTCCGCCTGGAAACCCCAGGCCGAGCAAGGCCAATTGGTGGTTGTGACGCCGCTACAGGTGGCGCTGGAAGAAAAGCTCGGGCGTCGGGTCAAGCGCTCGGTGGTGTATCGGCTGCTGGATCGCCACCACTGGCGCAAAGTGGCCCCCGACACACGACATCCCAAGACCCAGCGAAGCTTGCAAGACGAATGGAAAAAAAAACGCTGCCCCAAGAGTTGGAGGCCGTGCTGACTGCGCAGGCCGTGCGCGAGCGTCCGATTCGGCTGATGTTTCAGGACGAGGCCCGTTTTGGCCGCATGGCCGGTATCCGACGTTGTTGGGCTCCGGCTCCGTTGCGCCCGGTGGTGTTCAACGGCTACGAGCGCGAATTCACTTACGCTTATGGCAGCGTCAGTCCCATGCATGGGGAATTGGACTGGAGTTTGAGTGACAAGATGAACACGGTCCAGATGGCTGCGTTTTTGTCGCAAGTCAGTCAAGCGCATCCCCAGGAGTTCCTGGTGATGGTGGTGGACGGTGCCAGTTCGCACAAAGCCAAGGAGTTGATCGTGCCGGAGAATGTGCGCTTGATCCGCTTGCCGGGTTATTCGCCGGAACTCAACCCCAAGAGCACATCTGGGATGAAGTGCGGGAAAAAGCCTTTCCCAATCTGGTCCTGGGCCGGATGGCGGAGGTGGTCGAACGGCTCAGAAACGGCATGACCACCTTAGCTGCGGACGCCGAACGAGTCCGCCGCATAACCGCTTGGCCTTGGATAGTTAGTCTCAACTTGAAAGCGAACAAGAATTAGCCCCTCCCGGCTACGACGAGCTTCTGATAAAGGCCGCGTCCGATTTGTTTCGCGAGTCCTAGAGCAATACATTTCAAAAGCCAGTCGCGGGTCGGATCGTCCGTTCGTCCATAGGTGTGCTTCGCGTTTTTGAAACTGAACTGCTCAGGTAGGCGAGCAACTCGACACCAACAAGACGCTGATAGCCTCGCCGTTCTCATCCAAAACCCGCTCAATGTAGATTGATTCGCTCAGCCCTTTCGTCTTTACGTGGTACTTCATAACAAACGCCGCGTCTGGATTGCGCGTGCGGTCAAGCGCGATTCTTGGAGTCGTTTGATTAATGAAGGCGCGAGCGCCAGACGCTTCGTTTAGCCATTCGAGCCGCGTAATCGGGTTTTTCCGCGTTCGGCTTTCGAGGATGGCGCAAAAGCAGGATCGCGGAACGCTCTTTGCGAGCATCAAGGCGCAGTTCGTTATATACGCCGTCCGAACTTCAACGGTAGGGGACGGTAGGGGGCAAAATGGAAAGCAAAACGGAAAGCAAAATGGAAAACAGAGCGGGTTGCATGGTTTTGGATCGCGTTGCTTGAGGCGGTTGTTATCGCCGCGTTCGCTGTTTTCGAGTATTCGCAGAAGTCACAGAACGGACGCTTTCAGCTACGCGATTCGGGCGCGTTCGACACCCGAACGGGACAGGTTTGCTACCCGCTGTCTGTAAGGCCGAAACCCGCCAAGACCGAGGCTCGCCCCGCCTTCATACCGGCCCCCCCGTTGCCGGACACGTCCCTGAGCCCGGACATTCCACTCTGCAAGGATCTGAGATAGTAGTGGGTAGGCAGGATGGTTTACAATCCTTCTGCAATGGCTAGAGCAATTGCGTACAAGTGTAAAACTCCCGACTGCGGTACTTGGCTCAAAATGCAAGTCGTGCCAGACGATTTGGTGCTTAAAATAGGAGACCCTCTTAGGATCACTTGTCCTGTCTGCAAGCAAGGGTACGACTATTCTCCGGCAGAAAAGGAACTTGTGAAAACCACGGCTAATTAATGCTCCAAGGTCTGTACGAGATTCTCGGCGGGCTACCGTGCCTCGCGCTCCCTATCGCAATCGTTCTGCTAGTCTAGTCCGAAAGGCCCGCAAAATCCAAGCTCGCCAAGCGAAAGAGCGAAAGACAACGATGGATAATTTTGGGGTTTGCCAAAATTCGGACTGTCAACTGTCTTATTCCAACAAAGAGTTGCGGGGTTTGTTTACGCAGATAGCAGCAATCCAAAGGAAGGGGACGAAGGCAAAAGCTCTATCGCTAAGTATCTGGTACCACTGCCGCATTTCAAACGCTTCTTTCAGCGCGACAGGATAGTTTGCTCTGTTTGCCAGCAACTTCTATGTTGTGCAACTCAGTCCACTAATAATTTGCAGGGTGAAGAGTTTGAGCGGGTCTCTAAAGTGAATGAGCTTTGGATGGCTGGCAATAGTTTTCGCAGATGGCGCGTTCCGCCGTTTGATTCCTGAAACGGCTTTGCATATTCCTTTGCAGACTTCGCGCACGGATCAGCCCAAACATGCCGAATTGGCGGCTTCGCGTGGCAGCTATCTGATTGAAAGATTCGCGCCAGACGCCGGTTTTTCGTTTCCTAAACCGTAGGTCGCGCGTTCGAATCGCGCCAGCCCCACCACATTGCGTCAATATGCTCCTTCCAAGGCAGCCCCATGCGTAAGAAAGCATTACACGCGGGTTCACAAAGGCACATACCCGCGCCATAAGCAGGCATGGTCATAATCCGTGGTAGTCGTGCCCTACGAGATACTCTCGCTCTCGCTCCGGCACTGTTTGAAAGTGGAAAGACTACTGGGCTGTCGTCACTTACCGGTTGGCTCAAGAGAGCGGATGAACCTCCACGGCTCATTCCTCTCACCATCTATACGCAGGCCGACATGCGTCTGCCGTTCATGCAAGCTTGGTTTAATGGCAAGCCGGATTTTCGAGCCGTGGATCCGGCGAAGACAATTCAGTTTGTCCAGGAAAAGCGGTGCGCGATCATAGGAAGAACGCAGGAGTGTGGAGTGCATGCGTTTGAGCAGCCCCACGCTTGCATTGGAATACGTCCAGTCACATAGCCAGTGGTAGTCAAGGACTTTCGGGTGACTTGCCGCGATGCACAGAGTCCAGGAGCGGAAAGGGGAATTTTATGAGGTCAACGCGCGATGCAAGGATTCGCTTCTACCAATCTGCGTATTTCGTTCCGTCGAGGGCCGTCCCTTGCGATTTGGAGTGCACGTCGAAAACGTCGTTGCCTCCCCAAGACCTGGAATCCGGATCATCCTGGACGGACTGCAAATTCCACTCCGCGCGTCCGGTCATGGGGTCCACGGGGATGCGGCGCAGAAAGCGAACCTTGCGGTCGGAACCCGCTCCAATCTGGACACCCTTCACGAGCGTTTCCAGGTCCGGCGGGTACCCTTCGCTTCCCACTTCCACGCGGATGAGATTGCGGTCCGCGTAGTCCTTATAGCGGTCGATGGCATCGCGAATCTGTCGTAGCGCTCTGTGAAGCTGGACTTCTTTCGACCTGACTATAGTCGTTCGAACGATCGGCAGGGCCGCGGACGCTAGGATCACCAGGAGAGATGAGGCGATGAACAACTCCAGCAGGGTAACGCCGGCTTCGGATCGCTTATGCTTTTTGGCTGCGCGAATCCGCAGAGCAGCTCTTTTGCCAGAAGCAGCTGTATGTAGGCCACCACGCGACCGAAGATTCTCCACAAAGCTCACCCCTTCAAGGATAGCGCAAATCTGATGCCGGATGCACGGAGTTGCTCCTTGCTCTCCTTGCTGCCACCCCACCCCAAAGCAGTGCGTGCAAATCGCGCGCGACCCGCTGACAGCCGCATCACTGAATCACCACACTGGTTGTGTTAATATTTGTTTTTTCCGTTCAAACAACCGGCATGCCTTCCGCACAGGAGGTCCGCATGGGCAGCAAGCTCCGCGTCGTGCTCATCCTTGGCGCTGTGTTAGTTATCTTGATCCTGGTCATTCCGTTCCTAATTCCCGTCAATCAGTTCCGTCCAACCATCGAGGAAAAAGCTTCCGCGGCTTTGGGACGCAAAGTACAGGTGGGAGACCTGAGCCTCTCGCTTCTCAGCGGTTCGTTGTCAGCCGAAAACCTTTCCATCGGGGACGATCCCAAGTTCAGCGCTGCGCCTTTTCTTACAGCAAAGTCCCTCAAGGTGGGCGTCGAACTCATGCCGCTGATTTTTTCGAAGACCCTGAACATTACCGGCGTGGCCATCGACTCGCCGCAGGTCACGCTGCTACACAATGCCGCAGGCGTGTGGAACTTCTCCTCTCTCGGCGGCCCCGCAGCAAAAGAGCAGGCTAAAAAAGCCCCGGCCGAGAAAGCGCCGGCTGCCGTGGCTGGGCTTTCGATCAAGAAACTCGAGCTGAAAAACGGAAAGGTTACCGTGGGTGCGACCAATTCTCAGAAACGCAGCCGCTACGACAACCTCAATATCACCGCCACGGATGTCTCCATGATCTCGAAGTTCCCCGTCTCCGTGGCCGCGGACCTTCCCGACGGAGGCAAGTTCATGCTCGACGGTGACGCCGGTCCCGTGGATCAGGAGGACACCGCTCTCACTCCGCTAGAAGCAAAGCTGGCGATTAGCGCGCTGAATCTTGCCTCGACGGGTTTTCTGGACTCCTCTGCGGGTCTCGGCGGCGTTGTCGATCTGGACGGCACGCTGGCCTCGCGCGGCGGCGAGGCGAAAACCAAAGGCAACGTGAAGCTTTCCAAGGCACTTCTCGTTGCGGGAGGTTCGCCGGCCGGCGTTCCGGTCACCGTCAATTTCGGAACCAAATACAATCTCCGCAAAAGCGCGGGGGTAGTGGAGCCGTCGGTCCTGAAAATTGGCACCGCGGCCGCACACCTCGGAGGCGCTTATGAGGCTGCAGGGGACGCTACCACCGTGAAAATCAAGATGGACGCGAAGGACATGCCTGCGAAAGATCTGGAGGCGTTCCTTCCTGCAATCGGCATCCACCTGCCGAAGGGCGCTTCACTTGTAGCCGGAACATTGAGTTCCGATTTGGATATCACGGGTCCGACGAACAAGCTCGTTATTTCGGGCAACGTCGGCTTGTTCAACGGAAAGCTGGCGAATTTTGATCTCGGTTCGAAAATGTCCGCGGTTACCGCCCTCACGGGAATCAAGACCGGCAGCGATCTCTTGATCGACAAGCTCACTTCGGATGTGCGCCTGGCGCCTGAAGGCCTGAAAGCCGACAATTTTGTTGCTGTTCTTCCTCAACTCGGCAATCTCACCGGGGCGGGCACTGCCGATGCAAAGAATAATCTGGACTTTAAGATGGTCGCTACGCTCAGCAGCGACAAAACAACGGCTGCCAGTCCATCGTCGGACGCGGCCGGAGGACTCGGCGGACTCCTCGGAAAAGTTGCTGGAGGCGGTTGCAAGAGCGGATTGACCGTGCCCTTCCAGATCCAAGGCACGACGGCGGATCCAAAGTTCGTTCCCGACGTGGGAGGTCTGGCCGCCGACATGTTCAAATCGAAGCTGGGTTGCTTGGGACGTGGCAGCGCGACCGCGGCCAAGTCGCAGGCAGGCTCAAATGCCAACCCGGCGAATCCGCTTGACGCCATTACGAGCCTCTTCAAAAAGAAAAAGCCCTAAGGTTTCCAACGCCTCTTGCTTGACTCTATGGAAACTTCGAACTAGCCTCGTGCGTCGGTTGGTCAGACCGGTTTCTTATTATAGTGTCCTTCAAAGTTTCTTAGCTTGGAGATTCGCATGCGCTTGAGACGGTTCCAGAGGTGTGCGTTCACGTTGGCGCTGGTGGTTTTTTCCTTTCTGGTTATCGGTCCACCGCTGCTTCATCCACAGGGCGGTGAGCCGCAATGCTTCGCCATTCGCGGAGCAAAAGTTGCGCCCGTGTCGGGGCCACCCATCGAAAGCGCCACCGTCGTCGTTTCTCGCGGCATTATCACCGCGGTCGGGAAAGACGCGGCAATTCCTCCAGAGGCCTTGGTCATCGATGGCAACGGTCTGACCGTTTACCCGGGTCTCGTGGATGCCTTCACGGATGTTGGCATTCCTGCAGCCGCAGCTCCTTCCCCTGGAGAAGGCGGCGGCCCGCGGCGCTCACCGGAGCAGGCGCGTGGGCCACAGGATCGTCCGGCATCCACGCCGTGGCGCAGCGGGGCCGACGAAGCAAATCTCACCGACAAACGCATCGAGACCTGGCGCGACGGCGGCTTCACAACCGTGATTTGCGCGCCTAAGGGCGGCTTGTTCCCGGGCCAGGCTGCCGTTCTGGATCTCGCAGGCGAACGCGCCGGCGACATGGTTGTGAAATCGCCAGTGGGCATTCCTCTTTCTTTCCAGACGTCAGGAGGATTTGGCAGCGGCTTTCCGGATTCCCTCCTTGGCGTGTTGTCTTACATTCATCAAGTCTGGCTGGACACGGATTGGAGCATCAAGGCCCAGGCCTTCTACGAGAAGAATCCTCGCGGCATCGCGCGGCCGCGCTATGACCGCACGGAAGCCGCCCTTGCGGAAGCGCTGGAGGACCAGGCCCTAGTTCTTGTGCCCGCGAACAATAGCGTCGAGCTCCGCCGCGCAATCGAGCTTATCGGCCGCTGGCAGGTCAAAGGCGCAATTTACGGCGGTCAGATGGGCTACGAAGTTGCCTCTGAAATTGCGGCAAAGAAACTTCCCATGCTTGTGGACCTGAAATGGCCGGAATCGGAAAAAGATGCCGACCCCGAAGCCAAGCCAACGCTGCGAACGCTGCGGTTCCGCGACCGTGCGCCGTCCACTCCTGCGACACTCGCCAAAGCAGGCGTGAAGTTCGCGTTTTATTCCGGAGGCATCGCCGCTCCCAAAGACATTCTGAAGGCCGCAAAGAGAGCCGTTGACGCGGGACTTTCGCCCGACGCCGCTCTGCGGGCATTCACGCTTTCCGCGGCTGAAATTTTTGGCGTGGCCGACCGCCTCGGCTCCATCGAGAACGGCAAAATCGCGAATCTCGTGGTGACCGACGGCGATCTCTTCGAAGAAAAAACCAAAATCAAAACGGTTTTCGTGGATGGCCGCCGGTTCGAAGCGCATGAACCGGAAAAACCCAAGGATCCGCCCAAGGGCGACCTGACCGGAAAATGGAAACTCTCCTACACCAGTCCGGAAGGCGCGGAAGAATCCACCGCAGACCTCACCATGGACAAAGACGGCACGATTTCCGGCTCGCTCGCGAGTCCGCGCGGCACCGCGAACATCATCAGCGGGTATCTCAGCGGCGACAAGTTCACCTTCACCATCAACATTGTTCTTGACCAGGGACCCACGGATGTCACCTTCTCCGGCACCTTTGACGGCACATCGTTGAAAGGGTCGATCAGCGTGCTAGGCATGTCGCTCGACTTCACCGGGGTTAAACCGGGCAGCGCTGAATCTGCCGCGGCCACGGTCGGAGGCGCGCAAGGAGGACTCCCGTGATGCTCAACCCAAGCCGAGCTCTTTCGCAATTCCCGTGCGTCCTTTGCCTCTTTTGCTCGCTTTGCTTCTCCCTTGCTGCCGCAACTCCGCCTGACACTCCTTCCTCTGTTCTGATTCAAAATGCCACCGTGCTCACGGTTTCTCACGGAACCATCGAGCACGGTTCCATCCTTATTAAGGACGGCAAGATTGCTGAGGTCGGCCAATCCGTTAAAGCTCCGGCAGGAGCGCAGGTGATTGACGCTACAGGGCAATTTGTCATTCCGGGAATCATCGATTGCCATTCGCACATTGCGTCAGAGGCCATCAATGAAGGCAGCGTCTCCGTTTCCTCCATGGTGACGATGGAAGAAGTTCTGGATCCCGATGACGTCTCTATTTACCGCGACCTCGCCGGAGGCGTGACCGCCGCTAACATTCTTCACGGCTCCGCGAACTCCATCGGTGGACAAACTCTGGTCATCAAGCTGCGCTGGGGCCAGCCGGCGTCCAAGCTTCCCTTTGAAGGCGCGCCGCCCGGCATCAAGTTCGCTCTTGGCGAAAACCCCAAGCGTTCGAACTTCAGCATCCCGGGCCAGCCCAGGCATTATCCGGCCACGCGCATGGGCGTCGAGGAAACCATTCGCGCTGCATTTGCGGAGGCGCGCGACTACAAGAAAATCTGGGATGACTACAACAAAAGCGTCGCCGCGGGCGAAAAGGCCCTCCTCCCGCCGCGCCGCGATCTGAAACTCGAGCCTCTCGTCGAAGTGCTCGAAGGCAAGCGCTACGTGCACGCGCACTGCTACCGCGAAGACGAAATCCTCATGCTCCTTCGCCTGGCCAAGGAATTCGGCTTTAAAGTCCGCACCTTCCAACACGTCCTGGAAGGCTACAAGATCGCCGATGAACTTGCTGCCGCTGGTGTTGGAGCTTCCACGTTTTCCGATTGGTGGGCTTATAAAGTCGAAGCCTACGACGCCATTCCATACAACGCGGCGCTGATGACGCGCCGCGGCGTGCTTGTTTCCGTGAATTCTGACGATGCGGAAGAGGCCACGCACCTCAATCAGGAAGCTGCCAAGAGCATGAAGTATGGCGGCCTCTCTCACGACGAGGCCTTGAAAATGGTCACGTTGAATCCCGCCATCCAGCTCGGCATTGACAAGCGCGTCGGCACTATCGACGTGGGCAAAGACGCCGATCTGGCAATCTACAATCACGATCCGCTCAGCGCGTATGCTGTGGTTCAGAAAACGTTGATCGATGGAAGCATCTATTTCGACCGTGAAAAAGATATTGCGAATCGGGCTGAAATCGAAAAAGAAAAGAAAGCGCTCGCCGAAAAGCTGAAGTCGGCGGAGAAGAAACCCGAAGAGAAAAAGCCGCCGGAAAAGAAGCCCGAGGAAAAGCCCAAGCTGCCCACACCGGCTCCTACCCCCACCACCGCTCAAGCTGGGGCAGCTCCAGGAGGTGCGCCGTGAAAAGAGCCGCCCGACCGCGTCTCGGTAGCCCTCGTTACTTGTTCAACTTCGTTGGTCTTGTTTGCCTCCTTTGCGCGCCTGCTCTAGGCGCGCAAAGGCAGCCCCAGCCGTCTTTTTACGCCATTACTCACGCAAGAATCTTCACTCTTGCAGGTTCTCCCATCGAAGACGGCACGGTGGTCGTTCGCGATGGCAAGATTGCCGCGGTTGGCGCGGCAGTGGAAGTTCCCGCCGGCGCTCAAGTAATCGACGCGAAGGGGCTGCAAGTTTATCCAGGCCTTTTCGATGCGATTACACAGATGGGCTTGAGCGAAATCAGTGCCGTCAACGCCACCGTCGATTCCACGGAAACGGGAGGCTACAACCCCGACGTTGTCGCCGCATCTGCCATTTTGCCGTCAAGCGAGCATATTCCCGTTACGCGCGCTTCCGGCATCACGGAGGTTCTTGCTGTCCCAGCCAGCGGCGGCTTGGACTTGTTCGGCGGCCGCGGAATCATCGGCGGCCAAGCCTCGGCGATTCACCTGGCTGGGTGGACCATCGACGAAATGCTGATCAAGAAGAGCGCCGCTATGGCGCTCAATTTTCCGGAAATCCAAACCGAGACCTTTGACTTCGCTACCTTCTCGCGCAAAGAAAAACCCTACGCCGAAGCCAAGCAGGAATACGAAAAACAGGTCAATGAACTCACCGATTGGCTGGACCGCGCCCGCCACTACGCCCAAGCGATGGAAAAGGGCTCGGTCTCGAAATACGACCGCGACTTGAAGCTGGAAGCCCTCGCTCCGGTCGTTCGCGGCGGGCTGCCGGTTCTTGTCTTTGCCAATCGCGCGCGCGACATTCGCAACGCCGTCGAATTCTGCGACAAGCAAAAGCTCAAAATGATCCTCGCCGGAGGGGCTGAAGCCTACAAGGTCAAGGACCTTCTTCGCTCCAAGGGCGTCCCGGTCGTTCTTCGTCCCCCGTTGTCTTTTCCCGAGGACGAAGACGACCCTTACGACCGCGAGCTTTCGCAGCCTGCCGAGCTGGCTGCCGCCGGCGTGAAATTTGCCATCGCCAGCTTTGACAACTCTTTCGCCCGGCGCCTCGGACAAAACGCTGCCAACGCCGTCGCACACGGCTTGTCCTATGAGGAAGCGCTGCGAGCTGTCACCATCAATCCGGCTCAGATTTTTGGGCTATCGGGCCAGATCGGCACACTCGAAGAAGGCAAACTCGCCAACGTAATCGTCACCAACGGCGACCCGCTGGAGTTGACCACCGACGTGAAATACCTGTTCATCAAGGGTCGGCTCACTTCAACCGAAAACAAGCACCATCGCTTGTATGAGAAGTACCTGAACCGGCCCAAAGCTTCGAATTGAGTCAGAAGATTGCGTCAGGCGTCTGCCCGAATTGCGATCACAGGACCTAAGCGCCTTGTTCCTGCCGCTCGCACGTTAAGGTTAGTTCTTCGATCGCTACGTCGTTGCCCTTGGCATTGAGAGTCGGCCCCGTCCATTTGCTCGGCCAGGCGTTAAAAAAATTCCAGCGCACCTTCTCATTGCCTTGGGAATCGAGAAGGACGACGGAACCATCTTTCCTTACCAGGTTCCCTTGAATTGCCTGCAAATGCCATTGGTAGAGCTCCTGTGAATCGGTGATACCCCATTTCAGGACAATATCGGGATAGGAGACCCTTCCCGCGAGCTTGTGAACTGATGTGTTGTCCCCGCCTTCGCGGTATTCGACGACTTCAATCCGCGATCCAAGGCCGGTGCATTCCATGAAACCGGCCTGCTGGATTCCGGCGATTTCGACGCGAAACCGGAAATTCAAATAGGGGTCGCTTCCCTGACCTCCTGCCATTTTTGCCTCCTTCCGTTTGTACCGCAATGTACTCCTGCTCCAACAAGTATGTGGCTCTTACCATACCTGCCCATTTGGGCCGAAATGTCATACAAATTTCCAGCAACTTTTTCCGGCCCAAACCCGTTGTATAGGATGAGCCTCACAAGGACATCTATGCCACGCCGCCTCCAATTAGTGGTTCTGCTTGCCGCAGCGTTTCTTTGTTCAATACGGGGTCCCGCGTTGGCTCGCGCCCAGGAGCCCGCGAAAATTGTGGACCAATACGTCAAAGCCGCTGGCGGCGGCCACGCCCCGTCTAAAATCCGTACTTTGTCACTCGAAGGCGCCTTCACCAGCGACGATGGAAAATCCGGCACCTACACGCTGGACACCAAACTGCCGAATCGCTACTACATGGAACTGCTGGTGGGCGACCAGAACCTGATGGAGGCTTACAACGGCAAGTCCGCCTGGCACCGGGATAGGGTAGGAGAGTTCAGCACGCTTGTCGGCACTGACGGAATGCAATTGGAGGCCGCGGCCCAGTATTACAACTCCCGGCTGCTCAACCTGAAGAAAGAAAAGATTGCGCTAGCGTTTGTAGGAAACGCCCGAGTGCGAGGCAGAGACGCTCTTGAACTCGAACTGACCAGCGCTACCGGGATAAAGCGCCACGTGTTTTTCGATCCGCAGTCGCACCTGATTGTGAAGGAAGCGGCAATTGTCGGCGGCGTCGAGCAGGAACTCCTGTACGACGATTATCGCTCCGTTGAAGGCGTGAAACTCCCCTACAAGATTGAGCTGCGCCGCGGTGACGCAAAATACGACATTACGATAATGCGCGCCACCATCAACGGCACGATCGGCGAACGCCTCTTCGATTTCCCCGTCAAGTCCCAGGTAAAATTGCCCGACCTCAAGGCGCTGTTCAAAGAAATTGACGACAATCAAAAGGCCATCGACAAAATCAAGGAAAACTACGCCGGTACCGAAACGGAAGAAGAAACCGCATACGAGGGCGACGGAAAAATGAAGAAGCACGAGACGCGCGAATCCACTTTCTTCTACCTGGATGGCGATGAAATCACCACGCTGGTGAAAAAAGACGGCAAACCGCTCAGTGCAAAAGAACAAGAAAAAGAAAACGAGCACGTCCGGAAGCGCATCGAAGAACACCAAAAGCGCCAGGCAAAAAAGGAAGAAAAAGAAGAGAATGCCAAGGAGGAGGGGAAGAAGGAGGACAAAGATGCACCGGGCATTGAGGTTTTTTTGCGCGCATGCCAGTTTGTGAATCCGCGACGCGAACGCTTCCGCGGCCAGGACGTTCTAGTTTTCGATTTCGAGCCCAATCCCGACTTCAAGCCGCACAGGCTGGAAGAAAAAGTCGTCCAGAGGCTCGCCGGTGTCGTTTGGGTGGACGAAAAAGCTCATGACGTCGCCCGTCTGGAAGCCTACTTTGTGGGCGACGTGAAAATTGCCGGAGGATTGCTCGCGAACCTGCAAAAAGGGACAAGCTTCGTCTTCGAGCAGACCTTTATCAACAACGAAGTATGGCTGCCGACTTACCTGGAGGCCCACGTTGGCGCGCGCGTCTTGTTGGTGAAAGGATTCAAAATGAGTTTCGTGACGCGCTATTCGGATTACAGGAAGTTCAATGTGGAGACGCTGTCGACCATCGCGAAGCCCAAAGGCACAGCGGGCGCTTCCGACGCACCTGTCAAGCCCCAATAGTCTCGTTGCCACCCCTCAGTTTGCAGGGACAGGCCGGTCAAGCGCTTCTCGCACTCTTTGCGCCAACGCCTGCGGCGTGAACGGTTTCTGCAGGAACGAAAGCCCCTCTTCGAGCGTCCCGTTGTCTCCCATTACATTGTATGTGTAGCCCGACATATAAAGGACACGAAGGTTGGGATGAAGCGCCGTCAAATGTTTGGCTAGGTCGTGTCCGCTCATTCCCGGCATGACCACATCGGTCAACAACAGGTGGATTTCCGAACCGTGCCGCCCCGCTAGCCGCACCGCATCTTCAGAATTTTGTGCCTCGATGACCGTGTAACCGTGTTCGGAAAGGACCAGCCGCGCCAGCTCGCGAACGGCGGGCTCATCTTCTACAAGCAGGATGGTTTCCTTGCCTTTTCCGGTCGCTGTTTTCTTCCATTCGGTCTTTTGCGCTGACGCCGCGGAGTCTTGCACGCGAGGCAGATATACTTTGAACGTCGTGCCTTTCCCTAACTCACTGTTGACCGAGATGTGCCCTTCGCTCTGCTTGACGATGCCGTACACCGTGGATAGCCCCAGGCCGGTGCCGCGGCCGCTTTCTTTTGTCGTATAGAAGGGCTCGAAGATATGCGGGAGAGTTTCGGCGCTAATCCCGACGCCAGTGTCTGTTATGCCCAGCATCACATAAGGGCCCGGCTTGATGGGCGCCTGGTCATGGGCAACAGCAGAGCCCAGTGCGACGTTGCCAGTTTCAATCCATAATTTGCCGCCATTTGGCATGGCGTCGCGCGCGTTCACAATCAGGTTGAGAATCACCTGTTCGATTTGACCGGGGTCCGCTCTCACGGCGCCCAGGTTTTTCTCAACACGCGTTCTCATCTCGATCGTTTCGCTCATCAAACGCCGCACCATTTTGTCCATATTCAGGACGATGCTGTTCAAGTCCAGCACCTTGGGTTTCAAGACTTGCTTGCGGCTGAAGGCGAGCAGTTGCCGCACTAATGTGACCGCGCGTTCGGCGGCGTCCGCAATCTGCTGTATGTTCGCACGGAGTTCTGGTTGCGCCCCGACGCGATTAAGCGCCAGCTCCACGTAGCCTTTGATGATGGTCAGCAGGTTATTGAAATCGTGCGCTACTCCCCCGGCAAGCCGTCCGACGGCTTCCATCCGGTGCGCCTGCTGTAATTGGTCCTCGAGCACCCGCCTTTCCGTGATATCAACAATGATTCCTTCCATCAGCGGATGGCTTTCGCTTCCGGGCACGAAAACGGCATTGTCGCTTACCCAGATGATCCGCCCGTCCTTCCGCCTGAGCCGGTACTCCGCCTGAAAGCGCTTGAACCTCATGCAGTTTTCTTCCGCGGCCTCGATAAGCGGAAGATCCTCCTCGGAGACAAAGCGAATCCAATTCTCCGAACCTGCCAGCCATTCCTCCTGGGTGTAACCAAAGATCGCCTCGACCTGCGGGCTCACGTAGTGCCATTTTCCGTGCAGGCCGACTTCTGCGATATAACTGACCGCCGCCACTTGTTCGACGAACATCTTGTACTTGGCTTCGGTTTCGGAATACGCCCGCTCGGCTTTGAGGCGCTCGCTGATGTCCCGGGTCACGCACACGACCCCGCCTTGCGGCATCGCCGTGATCCCCATTTCCACCGGAATCCGCGAGCCGTCCCGGAGGCTCAGCGACACCTGCTCCGACCACTTGCCCTTCTCCTTCAACGAATCTCGAATCAAGTCTTCGAGCAACTCAATATCCTTTTCGTCGTAGACTTCGCGCCAGCTCTTGCCGAGGACGTCGGAGGCTCCGGCAAACCCCATCATTTTGGCGAAGGCCGAATTGACATACACAAGCTGGCCTTCTTTTCCAAGAATGGATATTCCGTCCGCGGCGGAATCCATCGCCAGCGCATGGGTCATCACTTCATTCGCGCTTTTCCCTTCGCGGTACTGGCTGACCCCTAAACGCGCTGCATAGCAAACGATGGAAACCCCGAGGAGGGAGAAACGAAGCAGCCGCCACTCCGACTGCAACTGGGATACCTGGAACAGGATGATCAGAGGTGCTAAGGCTAGCGTGCCGTTGGTGATCATCAGCTCGCTGAGGGACTTACGCCGCCCTTGTGCATCGGTTTCCTCCGGACCGGCTGGTTTCCATTGCGCCGCCCACAGAGCTCCGGCGAGAAAAGGGAAAGTCCACAGCAGGTCTCGCAGTGATCCAGTTGGCGCCGGCAGAACCATCTGCAAGTATTGCGCGATAGCCGCGAAGGCCATGACGAGTGTGAAGTAAAGCGCCAGACCGCCGTAGAGTTTGCGAATGTGCTCCTTCCTGGCGGTCAGCCAGCGGAAGCCTGCGAGCGCTGCCACCATGACATCTTCCAGGTTCTCCACCCGCATTTCCCGCAGGAACGCCGTGTGCTCGTCGAGCCGTTGCGCCGGCAAAAAATAAAACTCCACGAAAATAAAAAAGAACACGATTCCGATCTGAATGAAATCGAGGACCGCTTCCAAATCGATCCGCGGGGAATCCTTGTCCTGGTCCAGGAACAAGGCCATCGCCATGAGCACGTCCTCGAACCCAAACAGGAACCGCACGGCCGAGGTCAGGGGCGGTTCGCTGTGCAGCAAAACCTCGTAGTACATCCAGCCGAGGTTGGCTATGCCCCACATCGAAATGCCCAAGCCGATAAGCAGCCAGAAGGGCCGGCTCAGGCCGCATCCCCGGCGGGACGCCCCAAAGGCCGTGACCGCAGCAAAGCCGCAGGCAAAGATTTCCAAAAGGTTGGCAAGGAGGGATCCCGCGGTAGAAGTCCCAAGCGTCGCTGCTTCGAGGAGGTGCAGCGCGACGATGACCGCCGCAAAGATCAGGGGCTTCCGGGGCATTCCTGGTCGTACTTTCGCGTTTCGGCTCGGACTTTCGTGCTTGAATTTTTATTTTAGGCGTGGGCCCTGGCGGCTATTATACACACGTTCCGCGCGTGTGCCCTGGCAGATACGGGTCTTAAGTCGGTTTAGGCGCTCGCCGCGATCAACTGGCGCGCCTCAGCTCTTCGCGAATAACTCGCCGAAGCGTGTTTTCTCCAGGGATTCGTTGGAGCGGCGGACGTGCCGCCGCAAAGCCTCGTTCACTAAAGTCTGATAATTAGCCAGACCGTTCCACAAGGCCCCGAAACCATTCCCACTCGAAGGATCTGCGCGTCGATTAGCTTATCGAAAAGAGCAGGGAAGGAGTCCTGGAAATATGCCTAAGCCCTGGTCAGCGCCCTTCGAACGGATAGCGGTCCTGCGCCTGCACCGCCGCAGATATGTTCCGCCGGAGAGCGATGGTGTTCACCGGCTGGCGCTTGGCAAAGCGCTTCAGCACTGCCATTTGCGTCGTCAGCATGTCGCCTTCGTGCACTGCCGCGATGGCTCGCCGCGCTTCCCTCTCGACGCGTTCCGCCGCATCGTTGATGAACACTCTCGCCGCATCAATCATCGCCTGCGAAGCGCTTTCTCCCTTGCTCGCCGCAGCCTTTTGCGCGCGCAGCAGCGTCGACTCCATCGCGTAGAGCTCCATGACCACGTTCGAAAGCGCTCCGATTAATTCCTGCTCGTCCGCCAGCTTTTCGCGGAATTTCTGCACCGCGCCGCCCGCCGCCTGCAAAAACATTTTCTTCGCATTGGCCACCACGCGCGCCTCATCGCCCAGCGCGCCTTCTGGCGTTTCTTCGAACGAAGGCCCGGCAAGGATTTCGTCCGCCAGCTTCATGGCCGCCGGAATCAGCGGCAATTGCCCGCCCATGGCGCGCTTCATCAGCATCTGGATAATCAGCATGCGGTTGATTTCGTTCGTACCTTCGAAAATGCGGTTGATGCGCGAGTCGCGATACGCCCGGCATACCGGATATTCCTCGTGGAAGCCGTAGCCTCCGAAAATCTGCACCGCCTCGTCCACCACGAAGTCCAACATCTCGCTGCCGTAAACCTTCGCGATGGAGCTTTCGATGGCGTACTCTTCGAGTACTTTCATGGTGTTCTGAATTTTGTCGCCTGAGCCCGCGGCCGCGTGCATCGCGCCTTCAATGTTTCCCGCCGAGCGGTAAACCATCGACTCCACCGCCAGAATCTGAATGGCCATCTCTGCCAGCTTTTCCTTCATCATCCCGAAGTCGCCAATTTGTTTTCCAAACGCTTTCCGCTCTTTCGAATACTTCGACGCCGTCGCCAGAACGTTTTTCGCCCCGCCCACACACGACGCGCCCAGCGTGAACCGCCCGGCATTTAAAATATTGAACGCCACGATGTGCCCGCGCCCGATTTCGTGCAGCACGTTTTCTTTTGGCACCTTGCAGTTTTCCAGGAAGATCGGGGTCGTCGAGCTGCCGTGAATCCCCATCTTGTGCTCTTCGTTGCCCGGCTTGAATCCCGGGAAGGTGCGTTCCACGATGAACGCCGTGAATTTTTCGCCGTTCACTTTCGCGAACACGATGTACACGTCCGCGAACCCGCCGTTGGTGATCCACATCTTCTGCCCGTTTAGGATGTAGTGCGTGCCTTCGGCATTCAGCTCCGCCCGCGTCAGCGAATTCTGCGCGTCCGAACCCGCCTGCGGTTCCGACAAGCAATACGCGCCAATCCATTCGCCCGTCGCCAGCTTTGGCAAATATTTTTTCTTCTGCGCTTCCGTCCCGAAGTACACGATCGGCAGCGTTCCGATGCCTGCGTGCGCGCCGTGCGTCACAGCGAACCCGCCGTAAATCGACAGCTTTTCCGTCAGAACCGTCGTCGCAATCTTATCAAGCCCCGCTCCGTCGTACTCTTCCGGCACGCCGCCGCCCATCAACCCCACCTCGCCGCCCTTCTTGACCAACGAGGGCATCAGCCCGGGCTTCTTGTTCTCCAGGTCTTTCACCAGCGGCAACACTTCCTTCACCACAAATTCTTCCGCCGTTTGCCCGATCAGTTTCTGATCGTCCGTCAAATCAGCAGGCGTAAACACGTCGCTCGCCTGCGGCGATTCCAGCAGGAAGCTGCCTCCCTTTGCTGCAGGCTTGGTCAGAGTTGCCGTGGCCATGGTCGTTTCTCCTAAGGGGAAGTCACTGCGACTGCGTTTTACTCAAGAGGCGAGTGGGAGCGCACAACGCGACACATTCACACTCCACTAAGTTTACTCCCGCCGCCTTCGCCCCGTAAACACCGTTAAGTTCTTGGTGTCGCATCAGTTCCTTGCTTGCTGCGCAGCTTTATTAGCTTTTGCGTTTAGATCGCGGCACCGCGGAAATCACCGAGGATAATCTCTCGCCGCTCGTTCCGGAGAGTGCACCGGGTCGACAAGATTGGGGCCAGTGGATCGCTGAATACGGCAATGGCCTGGTTCAAAAAAAAACACCGTGTTTTGCCTTATTCGCCTTGACTTTTCTCGCATCCCATTCAATTTGAAGGGGCGTCCTGGGCAGATCGTATCATGGCTTGGCCCTATTTTACCGCTTGGAAGAGCGAGCAACACGCCGCGAGATGAGTGTTTGTCCCTTTGCGTGACTCTCTCCCTCCCTGCTATCCTCATATCCCCAATTCGTTCTGAGGTGAATTGCATGCGTAGAGTTGTTTTTCTCGCTGTTCTTTTTGTGTTTGCTCTCGCCGCGCCCGCCCAGCAGACTTCTGTACCGGATGGCCATGCCCCCGCGGCCTCGCCTGTCTCTCACCTTGAAGGCAACTCCTGGTGGGCGCACGTCAAGTTTCTCGCCGACGATTCGCTCGAAGGCCGCAACACCGGCAGCCAAGGCCTCAAAAAAGCGCAAGCCTACGCCGTCGAACAGTTCCACAAGGCCGGTCTCGAACCCGCCGGGGGCAACGGCTTCTACCAGCCCTTGCGTTTCACTCAATTTCAAGTGGACGAATCCAAATCCTCTCTCGCCCTCGTCTTGAACGGTAAATCCGAGCCGCTCTCCTTCTCCGATGATGCCTTTATCAGCTCGCGCGCCACGCGCTCGACCGTGCACGTCGGCGGGCATATGGTGTTCGTCGGCTACGGTCTCAAAATCTCTGAAAAAAATCTCGACGAGCTTGCCGGCCTCGATCTGATTGGCAAGGTCGCTGTCTTTCTCGCCGGTTCTCCTGCCGACATCCCCACGGCCCTCGCTTCGCACTACCAAACTCCCGCCGAGCGCTGGAAATCCCTTCACGCCGCCGGCGCCATCGGCATGATCACCATTCCCAACCCCGCTTCCATGGACATTCCCTGGTCCCGCATCTCCGCAAATCACAATGAGCCCTCCATGGATCTCGCCGATCCGGAATTCATGGAAACTCCCGGCCTGCAGCTCGCCGTTACCTTCAACCCCACCTCCGCCGAAAAACTCTTCGCCGGCTCCGGACACAGTTTCGCGGAAATCGCCGCGTTGGGCAAAGACCGCAAACCTCTGCCGCACTTTCCATTGGCGGTTTCCCTTCAGGCTAGCGCATTTATCCAATCTACCCCCGTCGAGTCCGCCAACATCGTGGCCAAGCTTCCGGGCTCCGATCCCACTCTTAAAAATGAATACGTTGTCCTCTCCGCGCACATCGATCACCTCGGCATCGGCGCCCCCATCAACGGCGACCGCATTTACAACGGCGCGATGGACAACGGCTCCGGCAGCGCCCTCGTCATGGACATGGCCGCAAGCTTCAAAGCCTATCCTGAGCAAACGAAGCGCTCTATCCTCTTTCTTCTCGTTACCGCCGAAGAAAAGGGCCTCCTCGGCTCCAAATATTTCGCCGCGCATCCCACAGTTCCCATCAAATCCATCGTTGCCGACGTCAACGTGGACATGTTTCTTCCCATCGTCCCGCTGAAAATCCTGACCGTCCAAGGCATCGACGAGTCGGACCTCGGCGCGCGCGCCGCGGCCATAGCGCAATCCATGGGCGTCAAGCCCATCGCCGATCCCGAGCCGCTGCGCAACCGCTTCATCCGCAGCGATCAATACAGCTTCATCAAGAAAGGCGTGCCCTCCGTCAAGGTGGACGTCGGCTTCGAACTCGGCACGCCCGAGCAGAAGATTTTCAAAGACTGGCTCACCAACCGCTATCACGCGCCTTCCGACGACGTGAACCAGCCCGTGGATCTGCAAACCGCCGCAGGCTACGAGGAATTCACGCGGCGCTTGCTCATCGAAACCGCCAACGCCGACGCGCGGCCGCAGTGGAAGCAGGACTCCTTCTTCCGCCGCTTTGCCACCAACTAATCGCGGCTTGATCTAGAGCACCTCTCAGCGCGACGGTTTCCAGCAGCCTATTTGAATGCTCATGGATATACTTTCGCGCTGTCCGTGGCACAGTACGCGCGCCATTTCTCGCTGCGAAGCGTACAACGCGGAGACGAACCTTCCTCAACGTGACTGCGGGCGCCGCCGCGGCTCTCGCTCTCCCGCCGTTGGCGCAAGCGGGGCCCCGGAAAATCCCGCTGGCCCCAAGTGGAGAGACCAGCGCGCAGGAGACCAACCTATGCCACACCCCGTCGTGCATTTCGAAATCGGCTGAGGCCGCGCATTTTGCGGCCTAAGGATCTCACGTGTTCCGCGCCGTTGCGGCAGCCGGAGTGAGACTCTTCCCGGACGAGAAATATGCGCGTCAGATGTAGGGGCGGGCTTTAGCGCGTCCCACTGGCGTCAGTAATTACCTGGCTTAGCTAGGACCGGGTGTTGGAACCGCGCCCTTTGTTAAGCTGCGAGAATCCCTTCACTTGTTTGCGCGTACGCCTGTAGACGGATTCATCACCGAAAGCTGCTGCACGCCCGAGCGGTGCAGCGCAAAAAGTATGCCCCAGCCAATCAAGCCAACCACAATGGCGCCGAACATGGCCACCAGCAGCGAGGGAAGAATCGTCATTTGCGCCGGTTGAATATGCCCTACCGACGGGTTGGCATGAGGGACCGAAGCTGAAATGGCTTTGGCTTTTTCAATCGTAAACATCACCGCGGCCAGGATGACCACCATCAGCCCCACTGCGGCTTTGGGGAACCGGAATTCCGATTTCATCGCAAACCTCCCTAAGGAAAAAATCCCGCTGTCGTGGGAACCGGTGATGCTCCGGAGACGCTCGTGCAATCCGCCGCGCAGCAGGCCGCCCGCCTCCCGCACTGCGAAAAAGATGCGCGCCATCGCACTCTTCTTGCGAATCTCCCCCTGCACTTCCGAGAGAACCTCCAGCACCTCTTCGCCGAATTCGCAACGGAACCCGGTGGGATAGAGGTAGAGAAGTGTCCGGTAGAGCGGGAGCATGATCTATGTCTCCTTTCGCGCGACGCGCAGCGCTGCCAACCGCGTCAGACGCTTCATCCGGGCCACTTCCATCTGCAGGTTCCGGCGCCCCTCGGTCGTGAGCCGGTAAGCCTGCTTTCCCCTCGAGTTGTCCCGCTCCTTGAAACGCTCGATCCATTTCTCGTCGAGCAAGCGCCGCAGCGCTCCGTACAAAGTGCCCGTACTGAGCCGCACGCGCCCGTCGCTCATCCTCGCGGTGTCCTGCAAGATCGCATAGCCGTGGCGCGGCTGCTCCGCCAGGCTGAGCAAAATCAGCAGGACCGGCTCGCTAACCTCCATTATGTCCTCCGCTGACATGTCGTATAACGCCATATTCTATGATTGTTAGACGCCGGTCAAGCCCAAAATGTTCCAAGCGGTAATCTACACGTCGGGGACTTCGTTCTAATGCGATTCCTGGCCCCCGATTGAAAGCCCCGGCCGTGGCAGCTACCCTTCTCCTCACTTTGCTGCCTGTCAGCCAGACCATTCCTGCGAGGTTTTTCATGCGCTCGTTCGCTGCCGCTATCGTGCTAGTAGTTTTGTCCTCTGCTCATGTGCGCGGCTCATCGCCTCCGCAAGCTGCCCCGCAATCTCCGCCCTCCCAGGCAACGCCTCCCGTACAACCCGATCTTGCCGCAGGCAAGGTTGTTTTCGAGGGCCACTGCGCTTTTTGTCACGGAATGGACGGCGGCGGTGGCCGCGGCCCGTCTCTTCGCCGGTCCAAGCTCGCTCATGCTGCCGGCGAGGAAGCGCTCAAGTCCGTCATTGAAAACGGCATTCAGCCGGACATGCCGGAGGCCTGGTATCTCTCTCCGGAGGAAATCCTCGGGCGTTGCCGCGCAGGTTCGCAGCTTCGGAAAGGTTCCTCCCGAAGCTCTTCCGGGCGATCCCGCCCGCGGTAAAGCCGTCTACGCGCGCAGCGGCTGCTCCTCCAAAGTGCTCGATTACAAGCTCGGTTACAGCATGACCATGGCGGCGCTGGCCATCGAGGGGAAAATTATCGTCGGCGTCAGCGGCGGTGAAGCCGGCATTCGCGAATTCATCGACGCCTATGACGCCAAGACCGGCGCGCAAGCGTGGCGCTTCTGGACCATTCCCGGCCCCGACTGGAACGGCGACGTTCGCCCGGGCGACAATCTCTACACTTGCTCGTTCGTCGCACTCGATGCAGCGACGGGAAAGCTGTGCTGGTATTTCCAATTTTCTCCGCACGACACGCACGACTGGGACGCC
>Ga0209471_1000606_pt1 | contig 23244 bp, 18 predicted proteins | sample GraSoiAngelo_128_FD_185885 | JGI IMG/M metagenome (GOLD analysis project Ga0209471, IMG submission 185885) | Grasslands soil microbial communities from the Angelo Coastal Reserve, California, USA - 14_0927_12_20cm (SPAdes) (version 2) | ecosystem: Environmental > Terrestrial > Soil > Grasslands ... | reverse complement strand
ACTAATGCCATCACCGGCACAGCTCGACGAGCCACCAGGATCAGCGAGAGCCAACTCCCCGACTCTTCAGCGCGGCCCGCGTCTTCGCTTATCGCAGCCCGCACACGTGTGAATAGAAACGGCGAAGTTGCGGCGGCCTCGACGGTGACCGCAGCAGCAGAAGCGGATTTGAGCACCACTCGGGCAACCCGATCAAGCTCTTCGTTTCTTTGGCTGTTTGCTTTGAACATTTCAGCTCTCCAAGCGATGCCCTAGTCTATCGCGCTCATGAATAAAAGACGATAAAAACTGCTCGAAAGTTACAAGATTTATTCGTGCGAAAAGTGACGATAAACCCTCGCAAAAGCCTATAAGTAACGCTGCAGCACGCGCCGCAGATTGGCACGCGCTCGATGCGCCCGAACTTTGACCTTCGAGATCGACCAGTTCGTCATCTCCGCGATCTCGGCAACCGAAAACCCTTCCACGTCCAGAAGCGTGAGCACCAAACGATCGTCCGCGCTCAAACGCGACAAAAGCTTCGCGGCCAGATCGCGCGAGATGAGCTGCGTCTCGACATCCATCGGCGGTGAGCGCAGCTGCGCCGCAAATTCCTGCGCCTCTGTTTCTTCAATGTCACCGAAACCTTGTTCGGGACGGCGACGTGCGCGCCGCAAATGATCGTAACAGCAGTTGACCGCAATCTGCGTCAGCCATGCCTTGAATGAAGCCGGGTGCGTTCCGTGATAAGTGTTCAGCGCGAAATAGGCTTTGGTGAAAGTGTCCTGGATGATCTCTTCGATCTGTTCGCGTTGCAGGAAGAAGCGACCGCCGATTCGCCCCACCTGCCGCCGATGGCGTTCGAACAATTGTTCGAACGAGCCTTCGTCCCCGGCCATAGTCGCGCTGACCAAAGCATCATCTGTTGGTTCTACAAACGAAGCCACCAAGTCATTTTACCGATCTGAAGTTTGGAAGCCGAGCAGGTCTTGGATCAATCGCTGGCAGAGCGTGTCTTCTGCCATCCGATCCGATATCGCGCCGTTAACGCCAATCCCAAGCTCGCGACCAGCAACCCTGCCTGGACCAGCGGCCAGACGTACGGCACTGAAGACCAAAAGATCCAAAACGCTACGCCAAGTAATAATATGAATGCCTCAGATTGCACGCGCGGCAACAGATGTCGCTGTAGCCATTGACCCGTCGCCGCGAATATTACTACGCGACCAAACACCGTAGCGACGACTGCGAGCAGCAAGGCCATGATTGAAATCGCGGCCCCAACCACCGACGGCAGCAACCATAAGCTGCCAAGCACGCCGATGGTTATCGCGACGGATCCTAGAAAGCCAATCAATGCTACACGCAGACTCGTTAGCTGTAAGCGAGTCACGGCGCGGCTGATTGTATTCGGCATCGCCGCCGTCAACGCGAGCGAAATTACGAACCAGATGAGGATCGCCAACAGTCGAGTGCCAAAAAAGATCGCCGAAAGCTGAGGATGCAGCACGCTAAACGGTTCGCGCATAACCCGGCGCAACTGGTCTTCGTAACCCGCATACATGATCGTGACGCTCTTCGGATCGCGATCGGGCGCGGCCTTCCCGTGATGATAGATTCCACCCAGAACGATCACATCGCCGCCGATGCGTGCGCCTTCGCGTTGAATCACTGAGCCGCCAATCGCCGCGACGTCGCCGTCGACTTCGCCTTCGACAATAACGTCCCCGCCGAAGGCGATTGCGCCTTCCTTTACGGTGCCGGTGATCCGAATCGATTGGCCCATTCCGAAAACAGTCGTGTTGACGACGCCGTCGATCACCCGCGCGGCCGGATCGCCGGGATGTTCTGGCGCCGCAGGTTGCGCGCCCACGGCGATTACAAATAGCAGCAGCGCGATTGCTAACCAGGTCGCTCGCTCAAATTTCTGCCCGGCTTTGGAAATTTTCGAAACAATATGTGGCGAGAAGTCGCTGAGGATCATTGAATGGAAGTGCTCCTATTCAACGATTTCCGCGCGATGATATTTGGCAATCAGGAGAAGCAGGAAAGAAACCGAGCCCAGGAAAACAATGGTTAGAAACACGCCCAATCCGTTCTTCGCAGGAAAAACCGCCTGGCCAATCACGCGAAGCAGAACCAGCGCAGTTGATATAGCTTCGGAAGTTGCTTGCCACACGAGATCCAGAAGTGCCCGCGTTACTCTAAAAAATGTTCGCAGCGGATCCCAAACGACGACGCGCGTCGCCGCGCCCAGCAACGCAAACGAAACCAGCGCCATTGCCGCGCACAACTGCAGCGCGCGCCGGCCTTCGCGCCGGTTGCGCACACCGCTTAAATCGTTCTCGGCTCGCGCGGTAACCACTCGCGTGAAGTTATCCGGCAAATCGAAAGCACGCGAATCGCTGAAAGCACTCTCAAGCGTGCAAAGAAGCTGACGCTGCTTGCGCAAATCACCATCGCAGTGAGCGCACGACTTCAGATGATCTTCGAAACGTAGTAGCGCAGCACCGCTCAACTCGCCATCAAGATAGGCAGCGACGTCTTCAAGCTGACACGCGTTTCTCGGATCGAGTTCGTTCATAAGATCTTTGTCAGACACTGCTGATGCCTCGTTTAATCAGCAAATCGCGCATCGCTTCGCGCGCGCGAAACAGCCGGTTCTTCACGGTCCCGAGCGGCAAGCCGGTAACCTCGGCGATTTCGTCGTAGCTCAAATCGTGCGAATGCCGCAGCACGATCAACTCAAGATAAGTGGCTGGCAACAACTGCACGATCGATTCAATCTCAGAGCGGCGCTCTTCTCGTTCGCTTTCTTGTTCGGGTGTGAGTCGACGACTCTCGATATTCGCTTCACCTCGCTCGCCATCGGTTCCGCCGGCCAGCGCCTGTCCGCGTACTGCGAAACGACGGAGATGATCGATCGCGGCGTTGTGCGCAATCTTGTAAATCCAGGTTGAGAATTTGAATTCCGATCGATAGCGCGAGAGCGAGTTGTAAACTTTAATGAAAACTTCCTGGGTGAGATCGAGCGCCGCGTCGTAATCCCCAACCATCCGATAGACGTAGGCAGCGATCGGCCGCTGATAGCGCCGCACGAGTTCTTCGAACGAATCTTCGCGACCGGCGATGGCCGTTTCGACCAGCTCGCCATCGGCCAGCCCCGTTAATTTTGTCAGGGAAATCGCGGAGTTCATTGTAATTCAGATTGCTCGGGTTCTACGTCCGCAGGCTAACGAAAGTTTCAAGGGGCAGAGACCTGGCCCTTTGACTCTACCAAGCGAGTCTCGCTAATCCCGCAGGCGCAGCGATCGTGTCAAAATCCAATTCACCCGCCGGAATCATCAGGCCAACATCGGCGGCATTCATCGGATTCAATCTAACACCCAGCGCTTCCTGCGCGATTTCCGCGACTCGCTTCTTGTCGAGATGCTGTCCGACGACCAGCAATCGATTAACCGGTGGCGTTTCATCTTGCGCTCGAGAACCGGCTCGATCCCGATAAAAAAGCAGTACGCGATGAAGCTCGTCATCGCATTCTCCCGGATCGCAAAATACCGAACGCAAAGTGAGCGGACGATTGCCGCGCATCAGCACCGCCGTGAAACCTTCTTCATGCGCCGTCAGCAGCAATCCGTCACCATGACTGCCGTTCCGCAGCCACTGCTCTTCGCCGGCGTGCCGCGGCAGAATCAAACCAACATGCCAACCAAGCGCAGCGAAGACCGCTTCGTATTCCGCCAAGACATTCAAGCGAACTGCGTTGACCAGGAAACGAGTTTGCCGCTGTGCATCGGGAACCATCTCTTCGCGTGACACGCGCAGCTCGGACGATGGTGCGCCAAAGCTGCGCTCGATTTTCCATTCAAAGACTTCTTCGATTTCACGCCGCGATCCGCCGGTGCCTTCGATCGTAACCATCGCCGAGCGCGTCGCAGATTCCGGCAGGGCTACGGACCACTTGCGCTGACGCAACAACCCGGCGCCGGTCACAAGTTCCGTCACCGCTCGTGCCAACTGTTCCCGGTCGCCGATGTTTGGTTGGTCGAAGCTTGCGCGCAGCAGATCCTTCGGCAAATCAAGTGTCGCCGCTCGACGGACTACAAACCCGCCGCGCGACCGATCGAGCTGCACGACTGAGGCAGCATCGCTCCTGATGCCCAGGGCAGTCGATGGAAATCGTGGCTTTAGTAATTTGTCGAGGGGATTGGGCATTTGCGATTAGCGATTTTTGAATTGCGATGTCTGACGGTTTTCTAAGATCGCAAATCACAAATCAAAAATCGAAAATGCGATCACCATTCGCTATACGGCGTGCCTTCGGTTGAGACTTCGCTGGATGAACTATGGACGTCGGTGACTCCAGTTCCGCCTTCGGTCGAATAAGGATCGTCGCCGGTGACGATGTTCCAGTCCTTATTATCTGTTATCGGATCTTTCGGAAGCTGGCGCATATAGCCCGCAGTCACCAAATCATCCAGCGACTGCGGCAGCTTACCTTTGTCCGCCGCATACTGATCGATGATCGAGCGAAACTTAAACAAGTCGTCTTTTAAGACCGTCTCGCGCGCGTGCATGATTGTCTTCTGATATTGCGGCAAGGCAACCGCCGCCAGGATGATGATGACCGAGATCACGATCATCAGCTCGAGCAGAGTGAAACCAGATGATAGGAGTAGGGAGCCGGGAGCCGGCCGGTATTTTCTGACTCCTGACTCCTGACTCCTGACTCCTTCTTTATTACCAGTCACGATATTTCTCTCCATTCAATGCGACGCCTTCCGATTTTGAATGCACGTCAAAGATATTTTCGCCGCCCCACGAGGTCGAGTCCGCTGAGTCGTAACACGATCGAAAATCCCACTCAGCTTTTCCCGTCATCGGGTCGACCGGAATTCGCCGCAGATAGACTTTCGTCTTGGGAACCTGCGAGTTGTCCGAAGCGGCTTCGGTCGCGGTAAAGTTTTGGTTTCCGCGACGGCCCAAACTGCCGGCGCTAATCGGTAAGACATCCACGCCCTTGACTAAAGTATCCAGGTCGGGCGGAAAACGATCGGGATTGTCGGTCGTGAAGATCGTCTGATCGGTAATCATCACACGCACACGCGGATCGGCGAAGATATTCGGTGCTTGTGCCGCTTGGGGATTCTGCGCCTGTGGATTGCTTCTTGGAGACTGCTCCTGTTGTGAGGTTGTCTGCCCCGGCTGATTGGTCGCCTGATATTGCGCGCCTGCCAGTGCCTCTCGATGAAATTGATCGATCGCTTCGCGCATTTCGCGCAACGCGTCGCGCAGTTGCTGCTCCTTCTGTCGCTTGACCGAAACCTGGACCAGCGGAACAACGCCCATCGTCAGGATAGCTAATACGGCGACGGTTATGACAAGTTCGATCAGAGAAAAGCCGCGAACATGAGAAAGCAGTGGGCAGCGGGCAGAAGGCAGCAGACCTGAAGACACGGTTCCGACGTCGCGCTTTCGGTTTTGCCTTCCCTGCCTTCTGCCGTCTGCTTTCTGCCTTCTGCTTTTCACTACTTCACCGTCAACTTAATTGGTTCGATCTGAAGCAGCAGCGGCCGACCGTCGCTCGCTACTACATGGACATTCGACAAGTCGAAAGCCAAATTGCAGTCCCCGGCGGCAACAGCTTCGATATCGATGTTCAGCAACGCGCCGTCGGCAGTCAACGAGGAACCGCCGGCAGGCGTCAGCGACACCAGCATCATTCCGTGCTCATCGATCGATTGCGTCAGCGTCGGCGCTGTCTTCACATTCGCAAAAAGATCGCCCAGCGAGATCGAATCGATCTTCAACACCTTCGGATCGAATCGCAGCGTGAGCAATGCCGTTCCCAACGGTGCGTCAGATTTCACCCGCAACATAAGCTGCCGCTTCTCGCCAATCTTCAAATCGGTATTACCCGACGCAAAGCTTAATTCAACCATGCTTGGAATGGCGTCCGTCGATTTGATCGGGGCGCTCTCGCTCTTCGGACCGGGCAAGTCGACCGGCGTCACCGCGGCGTCCTGCTTTGCGCTGAGGCTTGTCGTCGCGACATTCGTCGACGGCGATACCAACGTCTTTAATGCGCTGGCCACGTCCGTAGTTTGCGTCGCAGGTGCGGCGTTCGGCGCAGTCGAGAGCATTGCGGATTTCGGTTGCGGCATCGCGGCATCAGTCTGCAGCGAAGCAACTACGCGATTTGAATCACCCGCTTGAGTCGAGACTGTTTGCGTTGGTGGCGCGGTAACAGGATTGGTGAGCACAGCAGCTTCCGTGGTCGTCGTGTCAGTCTTCGCGGGCTGAGATGCGTCAATCTTTGCCTGTTGACTCACAGCGTCCGTCTTCGCCGGCTCGTAGGTTGTGACCGCGGCATCGGGAAGTTGGATCGTCACGTTCTTGGGAATGCGCCGCGCGGCCGCGATCTGTTCTTCGCGCTCTGTTTCGCGCAACATCGCTTCGAGCGATCCGGTTGTCGGCGCCTGCAGCGTTCCGCTCTGCCGCATCTCTTCATCGCGCGGCGTCACCGCGGGCGCACGCAGCACGCGCGGCGTCACGGCGATCACGATGTCGACTGTTCGATTGTCCTTTGTCGGTGAAGTAAATAACCGGCCAACCAGCGGAAGACCTCCAATTATCGGCAATCCTTGTCGTCCATTCGATTGAATGTCCTGCGAAACGCTCGCCAACATCATCGTGCTCTGTGAAAGTTGGCGTCAGCGTACTCGCTCCGCTGACATCTTTCGATTCGATCTTCATCTTCACCTGCACATCGAGATTGGGAAAAACGATCGGCGTAAAACTCAGTGTCAAGCCCGTCGGTTCGTAGTTGATGACCGGAAAACCGCCGGAAGGAAATCCCGTCTGAGTGTTGGTCGTAGTTCCGGTCTGTACTCCGAATGGATAAGCTTGCGCCGTCTGCACCGGCACGCGTTGTCCGATGCGCGCCGTCGACTCTTCGTTATTGAAAGCATGAATCTGGGTCGAGGCGAGCAGGCGCGAATTGTTCTTGCTCTGAAAGGCAGTGAGCACGGACGGCGGAATTACCAGCGCTGCCGCAGCCGCAGTAGGTACGCCTCCAAGTATGCTGGCGACATTAACGCCAGTTTGGGCCGCGCTCGTAGCAGCATTTGAAGTAAGCACCGACAAGCCCGGCGACCCGCCCAGATTAAATGATCCCGATCCCAGTTGATTGCCCACCTGAAGCAGACTGCTGCGCGACACTTCATAGATGTTCACATCCATGACTACTTCCGCGCGGTCCTTGTCGATCGTGTCGAGCAACTCGCCGATTAGTTTGACGTTCTCTGCGGTGTCGCGAACCGTCAGGCTGTTTGTATCTTTGTCAGAAACAACGATCGGTTGCGGCCGACCCACGGAGGCCGGCAGCGCCTGACCAATCAGTGCTTTCACTTTGTCGGGATCGGAATTCGCGATGAAGAAAGTGCGGACGACCAGTTGCTGGTACTGCGGGCGGCGGGATTGATCGGCTACCAGGATCGTTCGCTTATCGAGTTTCTGAAAGAAAAGGTTCTCCTGAAGAAAGATGTAATCCAGGGCCCTCGCCGTCGTCACATCGCGCAGGTTCACATCGATCTGACGCGGCTGGGCGAAGGACTGCTTGTCGAACATCACATTCAAGCTCAGGTCCGCCGCCAGTTGACGTATGACCTGCTTGAGGTCGACGCCGTTGAAATTGATCACTCGCGTTGCTTCAGGTTTGGGCGACAACTCTGGTTCTTGTGCGCGTGTCGGCGAAGGATTATTCGGCGTGCCGCGGCCACCCAAATTGGCTGAAGCGCCGTCGCCCTGCGTCGGTGGCGCGTTGCCTTGCTTGACCTGGTCGAGGCGCAGCATCCTTTCCATTTCGGACACCGCGAGTTGATTCACCGGATCGTAACCGAAGGCCTGGCGAAACGCGTTGTAGGCGCCGACGTAATCGCGCTGCTCGGCGAGCGCCCGTCCCTGCTGCATGAACGCCTGCGACGCATTGAAAACCGCGCGGCGATAATGCAATTGGAAATCGACATTGCTCGGATCAGCCGCCAGCGCGAGCGTGAACTCTTGCGCAGCCTTCTCCCATTGTTGCGCCTGTTCGTACTTCATGCCGCGATCGAAATGGTCTTTACCCTTCTTCGCGAACGCCGAGACAGGCAACGCCAACAAGCAACCGATAATTGTCAGGGCCAAAATCGAATGCCAACGGTTTCGTAATTTCATAGTAAACCTCATTTTGTTCAGGTGGTCTTCTTTGGTAAAGCGACCTGATGTCAGGGGCTTGGTTGCTTTACACGCGGCCGGCCGCGGCTTGGTTCCGTTAAGCTAAAAACTCATGCAGTTTAGCACGAAAAACAGCTCTAATTTAAAGGGCAGAGGACCTGAGACTGGGACCACGCTTCTTCTTTTTTCGAGACAAATTTCGGCCGCTACTGTCTACCGTTCAAATTAACTTCCTCGACAAAGGTGACGCGGTTGATTTCGTGCAGGGTTGAGACGCCCGCAAATACTTTCTTCAGAGCTGACTCGCGCAGGCTGGTGAGGCCCTCAGCTTCGGCGGCGCGACGGACCTCGGAACCGGGCCGGCGCTCGACTATCATCTCGCGAATGTTGTCCGTCAAGTCGAGTAGCTCATGGATCGCGGTGCGGCCTCGATAGCCTGTGTGATTGCAGCCGTCACAGCCCACATTCATATAGAAGACCTGACCGTGATGGACTTCGGGACGCAAACCGGACTCGATCAATTCGGTGTCCGAAGGATGATACGCCCGGCGGCAGATCGTGCAGAGCACGCGCACTAGGCGTTGCGCCAAAACGCAATTGAGCGACGAAACAAAGTTGTAAGGCTCGACTCCCATATTCAGAAAACGACCGATCACGTCGATGACGTTGTTCGCGTGCACGGTCGTGAATACGAGGTGGCCGGTGAGCGCTGACTGAATCGCGATCTGCGCAGTTTCTTCGTCACGAATTTCGCCGACCATTATCTTGTCGGGATCGTGACGCAGGATCGAACGAAGGCCGCGCGCGAACGTCAATCCCTTCTTCTCGTTCACCGGAATCTGTGTGATGCCATGCAACTGATACTCGACGGGGTCTTCGATCGTGATGATCTTGTCTTCTTCGTTTCGAATTTCATTCAGCGCCGCGTAGAGCGTCGTCGTCTTGCCTGAACCAGTCGGGCCGGTGACAAGCACCATGCCGTAAGGCTCAGCGATATAGCGGCGAAACTTGCGCAGGTCCTCAGGATCGAAGCCGACGACGTTCAAATCCAGATTCTTGAATTCTTCGTTGATCTGTTCCTTGTCGAGAATACGAATCACCGCGTCTTCGCCGTGCACGGTCGGCATGATCGAGACACGAAAATCGACGTTGCGTCCTTTGTAGCGGACGCGAAAGCGGCCGTCCTGTGGCACGCGCCGCTCGGCAATGTCGAGTTCCGACATGACCTTGATGCGCGAGATGAGGGTTTGATGGAACGCCAGATCGATGGGATCTACTTTCGCGTATAGCGCGCCGTCGATGCGGTACTTAACCTGGACTTCGGTGTCACGCGTTTCGATGTGAATGTCTGAAGAGCGCGACTCCATCGCATTGTAGATGATCGTATCGACCAGCTTGATGATCGGCGACATGTCGCTGTCAGTCGCGAGACGATCGAGATCGAGAACCTCTTCGCCCTGTTCAGTCTCGCGCACGAGCGAAATGCGAAAACCTGAAGCAGCTTCCTGCAAGACTCGCTGCGTCGCATCGCCCTTTCGCAGCACTACGTCGATTGCGCCGGCCGTGGCAACCGAAGGCACAATTCGCGTGCGTAGCGCGCCGGCCAATTCGTCCAGACGATCGAGATCCGTCGGATCAGCCATCGCGATGTGCAGCTTTCCATTTTCACGTTTTAGCGGTACGAACTGATTTCGCACCATCAGATCGACCGGCACTTCAGACAAGAGCGAATAATCGATTGGCGACTCGCCGTCCTGAGGCAGGAGATTGACGAACGGCAGACGATAACGGCGCGCGAGGTCTTTGGCCTGGCGGATCTCGGGGGGTTCAACAGCCGAAGGCAACGGGAGATCATCGCCGTTTTGCGCCGCGCCACTTTTGATCGCATCTGCGACCGTTGCGTCAAATTGTTCGTCAGAAACTTGGTTCATATTTTCCAGCAGTTACCTTTAATGCATCGTCGGGCCATTCGAAATCGATTGGATAATCGGGAGGTAAATTGCGAGCAGAATCACAACCACCACGCCACCCATAACAACCAGAATCGCAGGCTCGAGCGTTGTCGTCAACTGCTCCAATTTTACTTCAGACTCGGCGTCATAAAACGTCGCGACTTCGTCGAGCATTTCGCGCAAGCTTCCCGATCGTTCACCGATTCCGATCATGTCCATGGCAAGTGCGGGCATCCAATTCGCTGTCTCTAAACTTTCTGTGAACGATCGGCCTTCACGAATGAGCGGCAGAATCGAAGAGCTGCGTCTTCGTAATTCAAGATTGGTGATCGACTCGGCAGCTATCTCCCAGGACTCAACGATCGTGATGCCGCCCGCGAGCAACGTCGCCAAAGATCGCGCGGCTTGCGCGGTGGTCATTTGCACCAGAAGTTTTCCGGCCAACGGCAGTTTCAACATCGAACGAGCGATTGTCTGCCGGCCCGCAAGCGTACGCGACCACAGAACAATTCCGAATGCCGCGACGATCAAGAGCGGCACGAACCAAATCGCGTTGTGCGTGATCCATCCCGACAAACCCAATACGATCACGGTCACAGTCGGCAAATTATTTCCGAAACCCGCAAACAAATCCGACATGCGCGGCACCACGAACGTGGTCAAGAAAATCACCATGCCGAGACAGGCAAACAGCAGGAACGTGGGATACGCGAGTGCGGCGCGAATCTTTCTTCGCAACCCGACTGATCGCCGCATGTAGTTCACATAGCGCGACAATACTTCGTCGAGCGCGCCGGATCTTTCGCCCGCAAGGATCGAAGCAGTGTAGATGCGCGGAAAAGTTGCGCCTTGCGCGGCAAACGCCTGCGAAAGTGCCGCGCCCCCGCGAATCTGTCCTTCGACGTCTTCCAAAACTGCGCGCAGACGCGGCGCTGTCGCTCGCCGCCGCAACATCGTAATCGCTTGTAGAATCGGAATGCCCGCGCGCAACAAAGCTGCCAACTGCTGATTGAAAAGCAGAAAATCGTTCGCCTTGACGCGCGAGCGACCGCCCACCCCGCCGCCTCGCGTCAATGAGGTGACGCCCTCGGCTTTTGGCGGAGTGACCGCGAAGACCTTAAAACCTTCGCGCTCAAGCCGCGCACGTGCTTCGTTCGCGGCCAACGCCTCGACCGTGCGCGTCACGATTTCGCCCGCGGGCGTTCCTAAACGAACAGTAAACTCAGCCATCTTTCGTGTCGGAGTATATCACGCAGTTAGTAGCATAAACTTCAGTCTGTGTTGCTTCGCGGCGCTCACCAATCAGAGGCTACGCCCACCTACCTTCACGCCGAAATCCCCTTGCGAGTTGCAGAAAATAATTGACGTCGCAGGTCATTTGGCATATCGTCCGCGCGTTTTTGGCCCGTTGAAATTGTCCGTCCGACACAGAAAGGCGAGCCGTCATGTCATCAACGTCCCCTGCTGCTCCAGCCGTAATCGCACCGGTCGCTAAACCGAAACTTGTTCGCGGCCTAAGCTTGCTGGACGCGACGATGATCGTGATCGGATCGATGATCGGGTCGGGAATTTTTCTCGTATCGGCAGAATCATCGCGTCTCGTAGGCGCGCCGGGCTGGTTGTTAATCGCGTGGGCGTTGGGCGGAGTGCTGACGATCACTGGCGCGCTTTCATGCGCGGAACTCGCGGCAATGATGCCACGCGCCGGCGGGCAGTACGTTTTTCTCCGCGAAGCTTACGGCCCTTCGATCGGTTTTCTTTTTGGCTGGGCTTTGTTCCTCGTGGTCCAAACCGGAACGATCGCCGCGGTGGCGGTCGCATTCGCGAACTTTACTGGCGTCCTAATCCCGTCGATATCGAGTGACAATTATCTAATCGCGCCCCGTGCATTGGGTGCTGGATATGCGATCGGCCTTTCAACCAATCAAGTCATCGCCATTTTGATGATCTTTTTGTTGACCGCGACGAACCTCAGCGGATTGAAAACGGGGAAGATTATTCAAAACGCTTTTACCTTCACCAAGACGGCGGCGCTGGTCGGGTTGATCGTCGTCGGCTTAATACTTGGTTGGAAAGTCGGGATGCGCAACGGCTCTGCCGCTTTTGCTTCATCGTGGTGGGATCCGTTGCGAAATGGCTGGCATCCGGATGCCTCGCAATTGGGATTTCAAGCGCTTGGGAAAGGCACACTCGCGTTGGCGTTATTGATGTTGCTCGGGCGAGCGATGTCCGGCCCGCTGTTCGCGCAATCAGCCTGGAACAACGTCACCTTCACCGGCGGCGAAGTTGAAAATCCGGGACGCAATTTGCCCCGCTCGCTCCTAATCGGTTGTGGAGTTGTGGTCGGACTTTACTTGCTCGCCAACCTCGCCTATGTCGTAACGCTGCCGCTCAGCGCAATTCAAAGCGCACCGCAGAATCGTGTCGGCACGGCCGCGATGGAAGCGATTTTTGGCAACACCGGAACGATCATCATGGCAATCGCGATCATGATTTCCACTTTCGGCTGCAATAACGGTTTGATTCTGGCGGGTGCGCGCGTTTACTACGCGATGGCGCGCGACAACTTGTTTTTCAAACGCGTCGGCACGGTTAATTCGAAACATGTTCCGGCGGTCGCGCTAATCTCGCAAGGCATCTGGGCTGCGTTTCTCACTTTGCCGCGCACCGTGACTACTGACGCGAAAACGGGGAAGGCCGTGTACGGCAATGTCTATACTCAGTTGATCGAGTATCTGACCTCAGCCGATTTGATCTTTTACGGATTGATGGTCGCCGCGGTGATCGTGCTGCGAAAGAAAGCGGCGAACGCCGAGCGGCCGTATCGCACCTTCGGCTATCCAATCGTTCCTCTGATTTATATTACGATCGCTTTGCTCTTCGTTCTCGATCTCGGTTATCTCGCGCCGCGCACTTCGGGCATTGGTTACTTGCTGGTGCTCACGGGAATTCCGGCATATTTGATATGGAAAAAGCAGGCCAAAGCTGCGTGAGCTTCAACCTACCTCTTCGGACTGTCTGAAAGTTTTCGCTGGCCGTGCCTCAACGACAAGCGAACCTCTCAGACATATCGAGAGTTGAATTGTTTAGAAGTTTGGCGGTCCACCAGGTTTTGCTGGGTCTCGCCCACCCGGTCGCGGTCCTGGTCCACCAGGGCCTCGCGGCCCGCCTGGACCGCGTCCGGGTCCAGGTCCTCGTTCCGGTCCATCTGGCCCACTCGGCCTACCTCGTTCCGGTCCATCCGGTCCGGGTCCCATCGAGCGCCGCATCGTTTGCAGCTTCATCTGCTGTTCGGACGTGAGCTTGTTCTTGATGGCGATGTTCAATCCAAAATGCAAACGCTTGATCTCGCGTTCGGTGTCGAGCACCTTGTCCAGTTGTGCCATCGCCTGCTGTTCGTTGATCTGCGGCGCCTTCATCGTTGCGTGCAGCGCTTCCATCAGATCCTGTTCTTGCCATTGCAACTCGTTGAAGCGCGTGGTTGTGCGTTGAATCTCGCCGCGCATGAAAGTCTTTTGCTCATCAGTCAAACCGAGCTCGCGCTGATGCTGCATGATCATGTCCGGCGGAAACATTGCGTCGGCAAGCGGATCGTCGGGCGGCTGCGGCTGCCGCATTTGCCCTTGCGGATTTGGCCCTGGCGCGGGCTGTGGTTCCTGGGCCGACACCAGCGTGACGCTTGCCACTGCGATGATGATGCCCGCGATTAGAGAGAATCGCTTCATGAATTATTTCTCCTTCTCGTTTTCACGATTGGGCAAGAATGATTTCAGTTGAGTTGAGTTTTCATTTAGCTGCGGCAGCGATTTGAAGAGACTGTCGCTTGATGAACTGAGCAGCGACGCCGTCGGTGACTGCCAGCTTGCAAGCTGTTTCGCTTCCTGTTCGGCTTTCTGCTCAGCTCTGCGATTTGCGGCGAGGGTCAGAGTGTTTCGTTGTGCTGTTAAAGTGCGTCGCGTTTTGATCTGAGGTTGTTTCTGCGACTGATCGACGGACGGAGCGGTTCGCGATCCGGCATTCACCGGCGGATTCGGATTCAAGACTGCGCCTAGATCGACAGACGCTGTGTGCACCGTCGTACCCGTCTGATATTTCGACCACAGGGCCAACGAAGCTAACGCGCAAACCAATAGCGCCGTGGCGACTGCAAATGAAAAATTGAAAGCGCGTCGCGGCTTCAGCGCGCGAGCCTGTGCACGGCCCCACGTCGCCGTGAAAGCCGGCGCGGCTTGCTCATCAGCGACCTTCGCTTCGCTAAACAGCGCTCGGATTCTCTTGTCGTCCCCAATTATTTCCATAACCAACTTCCATCTTCGCCAGCGACTCGCGCATTTTCTTCTTGCCGCGCTCGTAATGTTGACGCGCGCTGCCGATCGAGACGCCCATCACATCGGCGGCCTCGCGCAAACTCAAATCTTCATAGAACACGAGGTGAAGCGCTTCGCGTTGTCGCTTTGGCAACGCCTTCAGCGCGCTCTGAAAATGTGCCTGCACTTCGGAGCGTTCGAAGCTCGTCGTCGGCGTTTCAAACGCCCCGCGATTTTCTACTTCCGTCGTATCCGTCGTCAGCCGCAACCTGCGCAGAAGGTTCCGGCGATATTCAGTCACGGCGGTCTTTCGAATCACGGCAAACAGCCAGGTTTTCAAACTCGATTCGCCGCGAAAAACTGCCTTGCCTTCAAAGATCTTCAAATAGACCGTCTGCAAAACTTCTTCGGCGTCGCTGTGATCGCGGCGGCAACAACTTAACGCCCAGCCGAAACTGGCGCTGTGGAGCCTTTCCAGTTCCCTCTTCAGCTCCGCGATGTTCATCGGGTCCATTCTAACGGATGCGCTCCGTGTTCAGTGATTAGTCGCCCTCGGCGGGCGGATTATATGACAGTGTAGTCGATTGCCGATTGTCAATTTCCGAATGCCGATTGGAAGAAGCCATCCGGCCAGCTAATACTTGCGAAAGTACACGACCACCGCGAATCGACCGCCTTCAATCGGCAATCGCAAATCGGCAATCGACAATGTCATTTACTTCGTCCATTCCGACGCGATCTGCGATTCGACTTTCACCGGCACTCTTTGGACATATTCCTCGCCGGCGGCGCACATCGCCCGCTCGACTTTCTCTGCGATTTCTTCAGATTCGCCCTCGTCAACTTCGACAACGATCTCGTCGTGGATGATGTTCACGATTTGTCCGGACGTGTCGCGCAATTCATCGTTCAGAAGCCGCAACGCGCGTTTGAGGATGTCCGCGCTGGTGCCCTGAATCGGCGCGTTCTTGCCATTTCGCTGCGTCATCGAAACCTGCTGACGATCCGACGGATCATAGTTGAACTTCACCAGCCGGCCTGAACCCGTGCGGGCTTGCTTCTCGTCGACGGCGCGCTTGGCTGAGTCACGAAGATAGGCATCGAGCTTTTTGTAAGTCGCAAAATAGCGCCGCAAGACATTTTCAGCATCGCTCACGCCGAGCCCGGTCATCAGCGAAAATCTCTGCGCGCCGATTCCGTAAACAACGCCGAAGTTCAGACGCTTCGCAAAGTCGCGCTGCTCTTTCGTCACTTGATCTTCGCTGACGCCGAAGACTTGCGCGGCGGTTACCTTATGAAGATCCGCACCTGATTTGAATGCCTTGATGAAAGCGTCGTCGCCGGAGAATTCGGCGAGGATGCGCAACTCGATTTGCGAATAATCGGCAATGACCAGCCGACGTTCTCTGGGATGGCCCATGAAGCAGCGACGATATTCAGCTGCATGCGGCACTTGTTGAATGTTCGGATTGGTGCAGGCAAAGCGCCCGGTCGGCGCGCCGATTTGCCGAAAGTCGGCATGCAGCCGGCCTGTCTTCGGATTGATGAACTCGATCACGTTCTGTCCGTAACTGGTCAAGGCCTTCTGCATCGTGCGGTACTCGAGCAGCTTCGCGACGACCGGATATTGTGCGGCCAACGGCTGCAACTTCCAATTGCGAGTCGAATCGGGAAGCGGAATGCCGAGCCGCGTCAACGCTTCGGTGACCTGCGGTTGCGAATCGAGATTGATGTTTGCGCGCGGCGGTCCGAACAAAGATGCTTGCGCAACGCCCTCGCCGAGCATCTCCTGCAATTCGTTCGCGACCTCGCCTCGTTTCTCTTCCACGATCGCCAGCTGTTCAAGCCAGCGCTGCTTGTCCATGTAAAAGCCCGCGAGTTCCAGATCGACGACTGGCATCACGCATTCGAATTCAAGCTGCGCGCACCGAATCAAGCCGAGCGACTTGATCCTCTCGATCAATCTCTCGCGCAGCGGAAGCAGCACCGCGGCATCGCGCGCCGCATATTCCAGTTGCGCTTGCGAAAGGTCGAATTCCCAATTGCTCAACCGTTCGGTCTTATCAACTGCTTCATTCAAATAGCGTCCCGCGATTGCCTCCAGACCATGACGCTCTTCGATATCCCCGGCCGAAACCAATTGACTTGCCAACAGCGTGTCGAATAATCCGACGATGTCCACACCGAGGTTGTGCTTGATGAATTTCGCGTCGAACTTTGCGTTGTGGGCGATCTTGATCGGACGGGGAGCGGACAGCAGTCGCCGCAGAGGCGCAAGGCTTTCGCTGCGCTTCCGGTCGCGATCAGCAAATTTATTCAGGTCGATGATGTAAACGCCATCTGGTGAAGCAAGTTGGATCAGACGTAAACGCGCGAGGTACGGATCGAGATCAGTCGTCTCAGTATCGAGACCGATTACTTGTGCGTTTGAGAGTTCATCTACGGCGTGACGAAGTTCTTCCGCAGACGTGACGAGTTGATACTGCGTGTTCATTCACGATTGATTTAGCCATAAAAGCGCGTAAAAAGCACAAGCGGAAAATCAAAATGTCATCGCCAAAGAAACTATGAATTCCTCAGCGCCGAATCTGCCTGTAACGGCGAAACGTTGTGACCAACTGAACAGCGAGCGTTTCTCATTATGGCGCCGTGGCCGAGCCCTGTCTTACCTGTTGCACGTTCTGCTGCTCGCGAATCTGATCGAACTGGTGCAGTTTGTCTCGAGCCATCATTTCTTTCTCTATGACTTGCTTGGCCGCGGTCTGCTGTTTGTCATTGTTCAGCAGTTGCGCGTAATCCTTGAGGGTGTCGGCATAGAAACCGATGATCTTTTCGTTGTAGATGTTTTGTGTGATGTAGTTGTGTGCCGACAGCGCGCGCGCGTAGGCAGTCTCGGCCCCGGCTGGATTCCGGCCACCGTAAAAGTACGCCAGCGCATTAATCGCATGGAGATACTCAGACACCAGCGTGATCGGATCGTTAGGCTGAATTTGTTTCTGGGCAACGAGATTACTGAAATACCCGGTCAAGAGCTCCACTCGCTCGTTAAGCGCCTGCTCTCGCTCTGGCGCGCGCTTCTGTTTTTCGTATAACTTCGAGAGGCGGAAGGTGATCAGATTCTGATTCCACCAATCGTTCCGTTTCGCGTAGATGCCGCGAGCTTCGCGGTAAAATGATTCGGCTTGAGAAGACTTTGCCGGGTCCGTCGAATACACATCGACGTATAAGGACGCGAGTTGGATCAGCGCGTCGGCATAAGTTCCGCTGTTGGGTTTCTGCTGCCGCAGGAACTCAACCAGCTCGCGGCTGTACTGCTCGGCCTTTTGGTCGTACTCACCGGCGCGCGGATCATTTTTTGGATGTTTTCGGTAAAGAGAGGCAAGATTGAACAGGCTTTTCCACACCAGGTCGTGATCGACGGAAACGGGGCTCCTCCTCCTGACATCAAGCGCAAATTCAAAAAGCTTCAAAGCCTTGTCGAACTGATTTAAGCGCAGATAAATGTTCCCAACCACATCGGCCAATTCATCGCGATCGTCACCTTTGCGGGACGTGTTCGCATCGGTTGCGGTTAACGAGCGAAGCCTGCGTGATAGCGATTGAATCGCGGTAACCGCCTGTATCGCGGCACTCGCTTTGTCATTCGCATCGCGAGCGGCCTCTTCTTTTATGCTCACTTCCTTGAGCTTTTGCTTCTCGCCATTTTCGTCGCCAGCCTGCCGCAGACTCGTCGCTTCGTCCGTGGCAACTTTTGCGTCGCCATCGTAAAGGTCGGCAAGTCCGCGGTAGATGAAAGACAATTCTGTGTAGCTACTGGTTATTTCCGGAGGTACCTTGGCGTAGTCTCCGACATTTGTGATGTTTTCCTGAAAGTCGAGAAGCTTGTTGTAGGCCAACCTCGCTTTCTCAAGATTCTTTTTGAGGTCAGCGGTGTCAGCCGCCACCCGCTCCAGCGTGCGGTTGCGGTAAAACTCCGCCACGCCCTTTTGGGCCGCAATGTTTGCTTCGTGATCCCCATACTTTGTTTGAAACGCGACCAGGTCCTCCAGATTCTTCTCTTTCTCGTTCGGCAGTCCCATGTCGCCATGAAGAAGTGCCAGGTTCTTGAATCCTTCCGCGACCTGGCGTCGCGCGGCGCGAAATTCTGGAGTGGTCCTGGCGGTGTCTGATAAACGAGTCTGCTGATAATTCAACGAGTCGAGATATAGATTTTTGGCTTTTTGGAAATAGCTAGCCGAGTCAATTCTTTCTTTTCCTTCAGAGCCGATGAGAGCGATATCCCGGTAGGCATGGCCCAGCCCGTTATACGTGTCGAACAAAATGTCCTCAGGTGAGCGTCTCTCACGATCTGACTTGGGCCAAACTTCTTCCAGGACAGTGCGTGACTTTTCATATGAGTCTTTCGCGGCTTCGACATCCCCGGTGCTCAGTTGCGCCTTACCGAGGTTGGATTGCGCCCAACCCAGATCAATTTTCAAATCCTTGCGTTTGTCTTCAAGCAGTCCCTTACCTTGAAGCGTTGTGGTAAGCGAGGTCGCGAGATCATCGAAGGCTTGAGAGGCAATCTTGGAATCCTGGTGCTGATAAGCTTCGAGGCCTTCGCGCATCATTCTTCCTCGGTCCACCGCCTGCGCGAATTGCGCGGCATTGTCTTCGGCCTGCTTTTGTGCCTTCACAGCAGCGACGCGTTGTTTCTCGGCATTAGCCTCAGCCGCGAGTGCGGCCTGCTTGGCTTTTTCGGCCGCCTGCCTCTGGCTTTCAGCGTACAGGCGTTCGGCATCGAGTTGGAAAGTTTTGATCTGCGCAACAATCGCCGACGCCTGGGCATTCTGGCTCGCCTCGTCTGCTTTTTCACGCTCTAATACAGCACGATTTTGTGCCTCGAGAGCGCGCGCCGCATTGCTCTTGGCTTGAATCCATAAAAGAAAAGCCAGGATCGCTGCAGCGCCGGCTACGACACACATCACCGCCATTCCTGCAGCTAACCAACGAAGACGTTTGGCCGAACTCGCTTGCGCCGCGGCGAATTGTTCCGCCTGTTCCCGTTCATGTCGCGCCCGTTCCAACTCAGCATTGCGCTGTCGTTCGCGCTCAAGCTGCGCGGTTTCGCGGGCTAATCGACTGTTCTCGAGATACTTGAGGGCTTGATCGTATTCGAGGTGATATCGCTTGCCCCATTCCGGATTCGGCTTGCTGGTGTCCCGCCAATCGAGCGCGATTTGCAACGCCGGATCGATGAGCAGTCCCTCTTTCCCATCGCGGTGCAGAACGGCTGATTCAGCGAGGCGGTGATAGATGCGCGCCGACTGCGCTTCTTCGTCAACCCAGGTTTGCAATCGATCCCAATTGCGAATCAGGCTTTCGTGCGAGATGTCGATTATCGTGTCGTCTGCCAGATGAACTCCCGCAGGCGGCATCAAGAACGATCGGCCTTCCCGTCGAAACACTTCAATTACTTCGGACACTTCCTCGCTGGTGGCTTCGGCAGCGCCGCAAATCTCTGAGACTTGCGACGGACGCCGAGTCTCCCGGTTGTCCGCGCCCTTCTCAGTTAGCTCCTTGAAAAGTCTTTCCGCGACCTGCCGGCTGCGCTCTGTCGGAAGTTCGGCCCAGGCTTCGTCCGCGTGAAGGGAGAGTGCTTCGGCCATCCCGCCGATGCTTTCATAGTCTTCGAGGGCAATAGGTTGGCCGTTGCGCCGATGCGCGGCCCAGTAATCCCAAGTGCGCATCAAGGCATGCTGCAGGATTGGAAGCTGATCGGGATTGTCGCCGACATCGTTAAGCAGGCGATTGACCAATGGTGTCGTGATTTCAGCAGCGCCGACTGCAACTGGTCCGACGATCGCCGATCGTCGTTCGTCTCGCGACATTCGCGGAATCAGGTACTGACCTTTATTGATGGCTTCGGGCAAACCGGCGAACTGCGAACAGTCGCCAAGAAAATCCGAACGCATTGTCAGGACAATGTAGATGGGCAGTTCGCTTTGCGCGCCGGCTTCGAGCAGAAGCTTCACGAACGCGGTAGCGTCATCACCGGAATGGGCCTGCTTGAATCGGAATAACTCTTCGAATTGATCGACCACCACCAGAAGGTTTTCATGCGGTTGCATCCGGCCTTGCCGCGCCACATCGATCAGTCCGATCGAACTTCGTCTCAGTGTCGTCTCGATCAGAGTTTTCTGAATTTCAGAATTATTTTCAGCGCCAAAAATGTCTTTGCGCGCCAGCGTTTCTGCGAGATTTCCGATCGGATCGCCACCGGGGCGATGGATCGCGATGCGCCAACTCGATCCGGCATCGCCCATCAAGCCGCCGTACAAGGCCGGCAATAGACCAGCGCGAATCAGCGAAGACTTGCCACTACCCGAGGTGCCCACGACCGCGAGAAATCGCGCGCGGCGCAAACGCTCGAGCAACTCGTCGCTTTGACCGTCGCGGCCGAAGAACAAATTGTTCTCGTCGGTTTCGAACGGACGAAGACCCGGAAAAGGATTTCTGACATCGTTAATTTCTAACATTTGGTCTAACCCCCGTTTTTCAATGCCTGAACAAACGGTTGCAGTGCGTTGGGCGAGAAGCCGCCGAAGTTTTGCATCACCAGCGGCACCTCGCGGGTACGGAAAGATTGTTTCGAAGTCGTTAGTGGCGCGCTGACATAGACGGCTTTCGCTTTCATCGGACGCGCGCGGCCCCAGCCCGGCGCTTTTTGCAAATCCCAAAGCTTCGATCGGAGCCAAAGCTCGTTGCCGTTGCCGTAAAAGATCAGCGTCGCGTCGCATTCGAGCAGGTTCTCTCGATGATATTGAGAGATCAGCGTCTGCTCACCTTCGTTGATCGAACGAATGACTTCGAAACCCTGATCGAACAGATAGTCATCGATCGGCTTCACTTCATCGCCATCGCGGTTGTCGTAAATCAGATAAACGCGCGTCAGTTTGTTGTCGCCGTTCGAGGAATTCGGCTGAGGCGAAGTCGCCGGCGGGTTGAGTTTTTCGAGGATCCGGCTCTTCAGATCTTCGATCGGAGTTTCGAGCAGTTCAGATCCCGTCGTGAGATTGGTGCGTAGATCTTCGAGCAGCTTTGCGTGCCGCGCGCCTTTCGCCTCGAGCCCCGCGGGCATCCAAATCAGCCGCACAAATTTCGGATCGGTCTGCGTTTGTTCCGCCGCGATTTCGCTTTGCCAGCGGACGATCGAACGCTCTTCTTCACCGTCGGGGATCGAGCCATAGCTCGCGCCGATCAAATGCACAGACAACACGCATCGTTTGATTTCTTCGCGCACGACCGCTTCGAAATCCACAGCGGAATCGATGGGCAAGTCTCGATCGGGCAGAACGTAAAAACCCCGCTGCAACAGCTCGCGCTTGATGCGATCGCGTTCGTCACGCAGGTCAACCGTCGCTTGGGCCAGGTAAACTTTTTTGGAAAGTGGAAGATTGTCCGCCGGTGTTTGCTCCTCCTCTTTCGGACGGGCCGACTCGATTGCGCGTTTGATCCCCTGGGCCAAATCTTCAAACCGCGCCCAATATTTCAAATCCTTGTTCGCCCCCACCTCCTGGCGAAACTCGCGCGGATTGCCGTTTTCATCGAGTTCAAAAAAATCGTAACTGAGCAGACCGTTCAGTTCTCCCGGTTCATGCTCGGCATGCACCGGCGTCTTAATAACTTTGAAAACCCGTGGCTGATTACCGATGACGATGCCGCCGGTTTGATCCGCGTGCTCGCAGAATTCGCGCACCTCCGCGCGACACCAATCCGAATTGACATAACGCGGCGTGACGATCGACACCATCAGCAATGTGTTCGAGACGCGTTCGCCGATCATCCCGATCAAATATTGATTGGCTTGTTCGCGCTGGTCCCACCAAATGTTCAGCTCAGAACCCAGCAGCATCGCCAGGCGGTCATTCAAGCGCTCATGCAAGGTGGAGACCCAACCTTTCACGTCATCCAACGGACGATCGTCGATGTGCGCATAGCTGATGAAAATGTCATCGGTAAAAGGCATATTCGATTCAACCTCGGATGAGGATGCGAGCTGGGGCTACTGCGGACGTACGCCGAGCTATGATTTGCGGCGTAAGAATATCCTCAGATTTGAATCGAGGCAAGAACTTCTGTTTAGTAGGAAGAATCTTTGCGTCGGGCCAGCCGGTGCTTCGCGCCAATTAGATAAACGACAGGCTCGCGACCGGGCACAAATGCTGAGTGAATCGTGTTAGCAGGAAGAAAATCTCGATCACAGCGCGCAAAACATAGTTCTCGTCGCCTACGCGCAGCTCAAGTTCGCCGCTTAGCTCCTGAGCCAGCGTTCTTGACGAGTGTCACCACCAAGTCACTGAGGCGCTAAGTTTTTTTCTCATTCTACTTTGTATCTTAGTGGTGAAAATGACAGTCCCGTCATCGCGGCGTAGGGCGCCGAGCAGGATTCTTCTGTTGACCGGACTGAGGCGCGGAACGTGGACTATTAGATGACGAACTAAACCACCCACGCCACCAGCCGAACAAACCGCCAAACATCAAAGCCAGTACAACAGCGCCAATAAACGCGAGCTTGATCGCCAGCCGCAAGATTCGTCGCGCAACGAAAAGGACGGCTGCGAAGATCACGACGATCAGAAACAAACCTGTCGCTGCTGTAATCATTTGCGAATTGAAAAGTGATAGGACATCCCTACTGCTCACTGCTCACTGCTCACTGCTCACTGCTCACTGCTCACTGCTCACTGCTCACTGCTCACTGCTCACTGCTCACTGCTCACTGCTCACTGCTTTTTATGGCTCGCCCG
>Ga0209471_1000605_pt1 | contig 23247 bp, 26 predicted proteins | sample GraSoiAngelo_128_FD_185885 | JGI IMG/M metagenome (GOLD analysis project Ga0209471, IMG submission 185885) | Grasslands soil microbial communities from the Angelo Coastal Reserve, California, USA - 14_0927_12_20cm (SPAdes) (version 2) | ecosystem: Environmental > Terrestrial > Soil > Grasslands ... | reverse complement strand
GAGATCGCCCTTCGCGACCGCGGTGGTGACCTCCGCGATGTTGCGCACCTGCGCGGTGAGGTTGTTGGCGAGCAGGTTGACGTTGTCGGTCAGGTCCTTCCAGGTGCCGGCCACTCCCGGCACCTCGGCCTGCGCGCCGAGCTTGCCTTCCACGCCGACTGTTCGGGCGACGTCGGTGACCTGCTCGGCGAAGACGCCCAGGGTGTGGGTCATGTTGTTGATGGTCTCGGCCAGCGCGGCGATCTCGCCCTTGGCATCGACCTTCAGCTGCTGGCGGAGATCGCCGTTCGCGACCGCCGTCACCACCCGCGCGATGCCCCGCACCTGCGTGGTCAGGTTGGAAGCCATGAAGTTGACGTTGTCGGTCAGGTCCTTCCACACGCCGGCCACGCCCTTGACCTCGGCCTGACCGCCCAGCTTGCCCTCGGTGCCGACCTCGCGCGCCACGCGCGTCACCTCGGCGGCGAAGGCGTTGAGCTGATCGACCATGGTGTTGATGGTGCTCTTCAGCTCGAGGATCTCGCCCTTCACGTCGACGGTGATCTTCTGCGAGAGATCTCCGTTGGCGACCGCCGTCGTCACCTTGGCGATGTTGCGCACCTGGGTGGTGAGGTTCGAGGCCATGAAGTTGACGTTGTCGGTCAGGTCCTTCCACACGCCGCTGACGCCTTTGACCTCGGCCTGGCCGCCCAGCTTGCCCTCGGTGCCGACCTCCTTCGCGACGCGCGTCACTTCCGCGGCGAAGGCGTTGAGCTGATCGACCATGGTGTTGATGGTGCTCTTCAGCTCGAGCACCTCGCCCTGCGCGTCGACGGTGATCTTCCGGGAGAGGTCGCCGCGCGCGACCGAAGTCGTCACGTCGGCAATATTGCGGACCTGGGCGGTGAGGTTGTTCGCCAGCAAGTTGACGTTCTCGGTCAGGTCCTTCCAGACGCCGCTGACGCCGGGGACCTCGGCCTGCGCGCCCAGCTTTCCCTCGACGCCGACGGTGCGCGCGACGCTCGTGACCTGCTGGGCAAAGATCCCCAGCGTCTTGGTCATGTTGTTCAGGGTGTCGCCCAGCGCCGCGATCTCGCCGCTGGCATTGACTTGCAGCTTCTCGTTCAAATCCCCGTCGGCGACCGCCGTGACCACCTTGACGATTCCCCGCACCTGGGTGGTGAGGTTCGAGGCCATGAAATTGACGTTGTCGGTCAAGTCCTTCCAGATGCCGCTGACGCCTTTGACCTCGGCCTGGCCGCCCAGCTTCCCTTCGGTGCCCACTTCGCGCGCGACGCGCGTCACTTCGCCGGCGAAAGAGTTGAGCTGATCGACCATGGTGTTGATGGTGTTCTTCAGCTCCGCCACTTCGCCTTTGACGTCGACGGTGATCTTCCGGGAGAGATCGCCGCGCGCCACCGCCGTGGTGACTTCGGCGATGTTGCGGACTTGCGAAGTCAGGTTCGAAGCCAGCAGGTTGACGTTGTCGGTCAGGTCGCGCCAGATGCCGCTCGCCTCGGGGACCGCCGCTTGTCCGCCCAGCTTGCCGTCGGTGCCAACTTCCCTGGCGACGCGAGTCACTTCCGCGGCGAACGAGCTCAGCTGATCGACCATCGCATTGACGGTCGTGCCGATGCGGAGGAATTCGCCCTTGACCGGCTGCCCCTCGATCTCCAGGGCCATCTTCTGGGTCAGATCGCCTTCGGCCACCGCCACCAGCACGCGCGCCACTTCGGTGGTCGGCTGCACCAGGTCGGCGATCAGCGCATTGATGGAATCGATGCTGGTCTTCCAGCCGCCGCTCACCTCGCCCAGCGAGGCGCGCTCGTTCATCCGTCCCTCGCGGCCCACCACCCGCTCGAGGCGCACCAGCTCGTCGGCGAAGGATTCGTTGCGCGCCAGCACGGAATTGAAGGCGCGCGCGATCTCCGCCATCAGCCCCGTGCCGCGGCTGAGGGGCAGGCGCCTGTCAAAATGACCGTTCTGCGCGGCAACCAGGGCGGCGAGCAGCTGCTTGAGGCGCCCCTCCTGCGAGAGGATCTGCTCGCTGCCGTGCCCGTTGCCGTTGTGATGTCCGGCGTTCTTTCGGCGCTTGCGGCCCGCTTCGCGGCCCTGACTCGTCGGATCGTGCATCTCACCCAAGAGGACACCCCTTCCAGAAGTCGTCCGAGAGTCCTACGAATTCCCCCCAAAAGCTTGGCGACCCGTCCAATCCTGTACAGGAGCGAACGGGAAATTCGCGTACGACGGTAGGAATTGCAGACCGCTGGACATTTTGCAGCGCCTCGCGGTGTAGCCCGGGACGCGCGGCGCGGCACAAGATTCGAACAGGCTCGAGGGTCAGCCTTCCAAGTTGGCCATCAGTCGCTTGACGTCTTCGCCGCTGAGGGCGAAGAGCTCCTGGAGCGCCGCCAGCGCCTCGAGGTCCTCTGTGTCCATCTCGCCGGCGTTGAGCACGCGCGCGCAGCAGCGGAAAGCGAGCTCGCGGTCGGCGCGGTCGGCGACTGCCGCGGCAGTCTCGCGCAGCGCCTCCTCGAAGCCTTTCTCGTCGATGCGCTTCTTCACCGCGCGGGACAGCTCGCTCTTGTTGCCGATGTCGGGAAAACCCGCGACGATCTCCCGGACGGTCAGCGCTTCGTTCGGCTCGACCTTCCCGTCCGCCCAGGCGGTGAGGACCATCAGCTCGTAGATGCGCCTCGCGCCCTCGACGTCCGGCATTTTCTCCTTTTAAGCGCGTTGCCGTATTCACGGCAACAATGCAGCCTGACTACCTGGTGGCGAGCACCAGCAGGCGCCTCACGTCCTCGGGGCCGAAGCCGAAGAGCGACTGCAGCTGGGTGAGCACGGCGGCTTCCTCGGGGACGTAGTCGCCGTCGGCGCCGCTGATCTTCGCGCAGCACTGGAAGGCCAGCTCACGATAGTGCGGATCGGTGATGGCTCCCGCCGCTTCGCGCACCGCCTGCTCGACGCCGACCTCCTCGAGCCTGGCCTTGGCGATTCGGGTGATCTCGCCGGTGGGCCCGACCGGGCGCAGCTCGGGAATGGAGCTGGCCAGTTTGTGGATGGCGAGCGCCTCGCTGCCCTCGACGCGGCCATCGGCCCAGGCGGTGAGGACCATCAGCTCGACGATGCGCCTGGCCTGCTCGAGATCGGCCATGCGCGCATTCTAGCTCGCTACGCTGCGTAGCGCGCCAGGGCGAGCTCGACGATCTGACCGATCAGCTCGGGAAAACTCCGCCCCTGCAGGCCGGCGGCGATGGCCAGCTCGGCTTCGGGCGCGAGCCAGGGATTGGGATTGGCTTCGATGACGTAGATGCGCCCGTCCTTGGTCAGCCGGATGTCGACGCGGCCATAGTCGCGCAGCCGGAGCGATCCGTAGACCTGCACGGCGATCTCCTGAAGCCGGAGCGTCGTCTCCTCGTCGAGACCTCGCGCCGCCGCGCTCCGGGTGACCTCGTACGCCTCGCTCCCCTTGTCCCATTTCACTTCCTTGCCTGCGATCCTCGGCATGCCTTCCGGGAGGCGCGAGAGATCGAGCTCCACCACGGGCAGCGCCTGCGGCTTTTCGTTGCCGAGCACGCCCAGGTAGATCTCGCGCCCCTCGATGTACTCTTCGATCAGCGCCGGCCCGTCGAACCTCTCCTGGATGAGCGAGACCCGCTCGAGCAGCTCCTTCACGCTCTTCACCAGGGCGCCACTGTCGATTCCCACCGAGCCGTCCTCGCAGGCCGGCTTGACGATCAGCGGGAATTCCAAGTCGTCGAGGTGATCGATCTTCCCCCGATAGGAGCTGGCGAAGCGCGGCGTGCGGATGCCGTGGAAGGCGAAGATCTGCTTCGCCACCGCCTTGTCCTGCGCGAGGAGAAGCGCCTGCGGCCCGGACCCGGTGTAGCGCAGCTCGAGCAGCTCGAGGAAGGCCGCCACGTGTGCTTCCTTGGAGTCGTCGCCGCCGAAGGCCTCCACCATGTTGAAGATGAGGTCAGCCTTGGTCCGGGCCAGGTCGAGCAGCGAAGCTTCGTCGCGCAGCTCATGGAGAAATGCCTCGTAGCCGTTCTTGCGCAGCGCTTCGGCCACTTCCTCGCGGTCTGGCTTGGGCCTCGGGCGCCGGCGCCGCGGCTGCGCCGTCCTTTCGCGGTGGCGCGGCCGTTCCGGCGGAGGCGCACCGGTGTTGTCGCTCGGCTCGTAGAGCACGGCAATTTTTAGACTTCCCGCCATCGGCCTCTCACCAGGTAGTTCATCGCCAGCACGGTGGCGAAGCTGACCACCTCGGCCAGGTGCTCCGCTTCGCGCTTCTTCTCCACCATCAGCTCCAGGTCGCGCGCCCGCTTGCCGATGCTCTCGATCAGCTTCTTGATCAGCGACCGGCGCACGCCGGTCCAATAGGTGATCTTGTCGATGATGATCTTGCGATGATCGAGCAGGAAGGCCGACGCCGGCCGAAGCTCCTCGCCGCGGCGGAGGAAGATGTCCTCCAGCTCGCCATCGAGAATAAGGTCGGCGAGCGCCGAGTCCTCGTCGGGCAGCCGCTCGCGATAGAACTGCTCGAGGGTGCTCGCCATCTCCTCGACGGGCAGCTCGCGCACCGCCTTGCTCGGCTCCTTGCGCGGCGGGACGTCGGCCAGCTCGCCCGCGATGCGCTCGACGTACTCGAGCTTCCTCAGCGCCGGCCAGCCGCGGTAGCGGCGCCGCCAGTCGCTCCCCGGCGTCAGCCAGACAGCGAAGGTCTCGGCGAAGTCCTCGTCGGGATGCTTCTGCGCGTACCAGCCGGCGATGTGGCGGACGAAGCGCCGGGAGAAAGGGATCGGCGTGTAATGGTCGTCATAGGGACGATCGAAGGGACCGAAGAGGTCGAGCCATTCTTTCGTTTCATACAGACAGTAGGCGTAATTGAATGCGTGCCCCGCCTCGTGGCGCAGGTACATGAGGATCTCGCGCTCGTCCTCGAGATCGTTGATGGCGCGCTCCAGCGCCTGCAGCTTCGGATCGGCCAGATAGAAAGGCACGCCGATGATCGGCTCGCGGTCGGGGCAGGCCCACTCGTCGGAGAGATAGACCCCGGGCCGGAAGCGGCGGAGCCCATGCGCATCCAGCTCGCTGTGAAGCTGCTGCACGTATTTCTCCAGCATGCCGCCTTCGAGCCGCAGGCCGAGCTCGCTGATCCGCCGCGGAAGCAGCTCGCGCGCCTCCGGGGGCGTGTGCTCGAACGACTGCATCGCCTGGCAAGATGGAGATGCCCTTCCGGCGCGCAAAGGAGGAGGCGCCCGGCGGTCCGGCATGCGATGCTGCGGCCATGCGGCTGCACCTGGTGGACGGGACCTTCGAGCTCTTTCGCGCGCACTACTCGAAGCGGCCCGACGGCCCCTTGAAAGCCACTCTCGGCCTGACCGATTCACTGCTCGCGCTGTTGCGCAATCCTCTCGAGAGCGTCAGCCACATCGCGATCGCCTTCGACAATCCCATCCGCTCTTTTCGCAACGATCTCTTCGCCGGCTACAAGACCGACGAGGGGGTGCCGCCGGAGCTGCGCAGCCAGTTCGACCTCGCCGAGGAGGCGGTGCGCGCGGTGGGCGTCACGGTCTGGTCGATGAGGGAGTTCGAGGCCGACGATGCGCTCGCCACCGGGGCGGCGCGCTTTCGTGACCAGGTCGAGCAGGTGCGCATCCTCACCCCCGACAAGGATCTGGGGCAGTGTCTGGTCGGGCAGCGGGTGGTGCAGGTCGACGTCATCCGCAAGCGCGTCCTCGACGAGGATGGGCTCTTGCGGCGCCGCGGCGTGCGGCCCGAGAGCGTCCCGGACTTTCTCGCGCTGACCGGCGACGAAGCCGACGGAATTCCCGGCCTGCCCGGCTTCGGCGAACGCACTGCCGCGGCGTTGCTCGCGCGGTTCCTCCATCTGCAGCACGTCCCTCTCGATGCCCGCCGGTGGCCTCTGGAGATCCGCGGCGCCGACCGGCTGGCCGAAACCCTGCGCGAGCGGCTCGACGATGCGTTTCTTTATCGGCGGCTCGCGACGCTGGTCGCCGACGTGCCGCTGCGCGAGTCGCTCGAGGAACTCCGATACCGCGGCCTGCCGGGCGGCCGCTTCGAAGAATTCTGCGCGCGCAATGGCGTGGGAGCGGGATGAGAGCCGCCGCAGCGCTGTGCGCCGGACTGCTCGCCGCGCTCCTGCTCGCGCAGCCGGGCGATGGCGCTCCCGCCCGCCGCAAACGCGGAGCGGCCGATGCTGGAACGAGGCCCGTCTTGCTCGGCACCGATCCGCCTGGCCGCCTGCGTCCTTCCTCTCCCAATGACGGGGGAGCTGCGCCGCTCGACGCCGGTCCCGACGAAGTGCACCAGCAGCTGCAGGCTCTCCAATCTCGGGTCTACCAGCTCGAGCGCGAGCGCGCGCAGAGCCAGGAGCAGGCGCAGTTGCTGCAGCAGCTGGTGGGGGAGATGCGCGACCTGCGCCAGCAGCTCGCCGAGGCCGAGAACCGGCAGCGCGCGGCCGAGCAGGAGCGCGCCGCGCGCCAGGCGCAGGTGCAGGTGGCCATGAGCAGCCTGCAAGCTGCGCAGGAACGGCTGAGGACCGGCGACTACGCCGTGCTGGACGAGCTGGACCAGGCCTCCTCCGTCTTCTCCGGCGCGGCCCGCCGCGACATCGAGTACGCGCGCACGGCCCTGCAGAACCGCGACCTGGCCGCGGCGCGAGCGCACTTGAGCGCCGCCATCTCCCACGCCGCGCAAGAGCGCTGAGAGTCAGAATCTGGGAAGGCGCGGCGGGCGCGGACCGTGCCGGACCGCACCGATGAGCGGAGCGTACGGCAGCTCCGTCCCGGTCCGCACGCAGCGCAGCAGCAGTCCTCCTCGGCTCATGTCGCCTCGGCCGACGAAATCGGGCGGGAAGAGCAGCCGCTCGCCGAGAATGCGGCTGAGGACATCGGCGTACTTTCCCGTCGCGATGCTCCCGAGCAGCACCGCCGCGCCGCTCTTGCCGAGCTTGTGCGAAAGATCGAGTGCGTCGCGCTCGAGGGGCTCGCGATAGCGCGGGTCGCGCACGTCGACCGGAACCTGGGCGATGGCCATCAGATCTGCCATCGTGAGGAGCGACTCGGCGTCGACCAGCCCGCGGCCAGGGAGGATGACGAGCCCGCCCGCCGTCGCGTGCGGCGGCTGCGCGAACGCGCGCGCATAGGCCAGCTTCCCGCGGAAATAAAGACCGCTGGCGAACTCGAACAAGTCGCCCAGCTTCGCCCCCGCCCGCTGGAACTCCTGCGCCAGCGCGAATCCCGCCCGCGGATTGAGCAAGAGGGCCATGCGCTCGCCCGCCGCCCGGGCCGGCGAGAGAAGGAAGACGCGCTTTTCCATCCGCTATGCCGCGATCGCTGCCTGCTGCCCCGCGGGCTCCTCGCGATAGAGCCAGGAGCCGACCATCGCGCCGATCACGATGGGGAAGAAGCCGTAGATCGACCAGAGCAGCGCGAACTTCCGCCCGAAGAAGTGGATCGGGATCAACCCGCACAGCGGGATCGGCAGGACCAGCGCCCAGGTGAGAACGCCGGCGATGAAAGCCGTGCGCGGTCCTTTGCCCAGCCGCGGGCGGATCAGCGCATAGAGAAGCACCGACCCGACTCCCTTGGCGATGTCGTAGAGGCCGAAGTACCCGAACCCCGAGTCTCCCGGAGGGAGATGGAGGGTGGCCGCGATGGCCTCCCAGCTGCTCTTGAGCAGCATTCCGTGCACGACACCATCGCCGAAGAAACAGATGACGCCGGCGACCAGGCCTCCCAGCGCAATTTTCGAATAGTTCATTGCGCCACTGTAGCGCAGGCCGGCTCTGCCGGGGTGCTCCCTAGCGCCGCGACCGCCGCCGCCGCGAAGCGCTCCGCGCCTGCCGCGACAGCGAGCGCCGAGAGGCCGACGACCGAGGCTCCCTCTTCAGCGCCCTCTTCACCGCCCGGCTGCGCTTCGCCGACCGCGACCGCGGCTTGCGCTTCCCTTGGCCCACTTGATACGCGCGCCGCGCTGACTGCTGCGTCTTGCGCTTGCCGCTCGTGGGAGGCTTGAGCGGAACCCCTGACCGCCGAGCCTTGGAGAGCCCGATGGCGATGGCCTGCTTCGTCGAGCGCGCCCCATGCTTCCCCTTGCGGATGTGCTCCATCTCTTCGCGGACGAACTCGCCCGCCGCCGTGCTCGGCGCTTTGCCCTCGCGCAGATCCTCCCTCGCTCTCTCCAACGTCCGTTGCTCCGGCATATTGCAGACACCTCCGCAGGCAACGATGTGCACTGCCAAAGGAGATGGCTGCAGGCGCCCGGCGACGTCTATCGAGCGAGCTCGTACAGGTAATCGACGAACGACCGCACCGCGCCGTCATACCCCTGGATCTTCGGATTCGAGCTCTCGATCACGTAATACTCATCGGGGGCATGCGCGCCGCTCCCGTGGCCTAGCCCGAAGTGGCCTGCCGCAAGCTTGAGCGGCGCGCCGGTGAAGAGATATCCGGGCCAAGAGCCCGGGCTTCGCGGCCAGAGAAGCGGATCGATTCCTTCGCGCTTGTACGTCGCCACCTGCGCGCGGATGAGGCCCGACTCCGGCGAGGTGCTGTTGGGATCGTACCCGCCCGTCATGTTCACCTCGATGTCGCCGAAGCCGTGCTTGGCCAGATGCGCCTTGAGCGCGGCCAGCGCCTCAGCAGCCGTCATGTCCGGCACGAGCCGCAGGTCGAGCTTGGCGACCGCGCGATGAGGAAGGACGGTCTTTCCGCCCGGACCGGTATAGCCCCCGACCAGCCCCTCGATGTTGACGGTCGGCCGCGACGCCAGCCGCGCGAGCGCATCGCGCCAGGAAACGTCGTGCGACCAGTGACTGACCCCGAATTGCTTTTTCGCATCGGCTTCGCTCTCCCTCTTCGCCGCCGCGTCGATCATCGCCTCCTGCTCGGGCGAGAGCCCCCGCGCCTTGTCGGCGAATCCATCAATGGCTGGGTCGGCCCCGTCCGGCGTCACCAGCGTGGCGAGGGCCTGCACCAGGTGGAAAGCGGGGCTGTCGACGCGGGCCCGATTCCCTGAGTGGATATCCTTGGCCGGCCCCCGTCCCCAGCGCTCGCCGCTGGAGACGAGCTCCAGCTCGATCACACCTTTGGCGCCGAGCGTGACAGTCACCTGTCCGTCCGGACCCTGGGCCGCCGAGGGCATGAAGACGCCGATGCAGTGCGCGAGCGCCGACTGCACTTCGGGCTTCTGCACCACCTGGTAGAAGTGGGGCGAGCCGATCTCCTCTTCGCCCTCGGCCACCAGAACGAGATTGACCGGCAGCTTTCGCCCGGCGCCGCCGATGGCGTGCAGCGCTGCGAGAAACGCGGCCTCCGGTCCTTTCTGGTTCACCGCGCCGCGGCCCATCAGCACCTTGCCGAAGCCTGGCTTGTCGACAATGCGACCTTCCCAGGGCGGCGAGGACCACTCGTTGGGATCGACCTGCTTGACGTCGTACATGAAGTAGACGCCGGCGCACCTGGGCGCGCCCGCGTCGAGAGTCGCGAAGATCCCTGGCTTTCCGTCGGTGGGAATCCGCTCGGCGCGCTGGAAGCCGGCCTCGCGGAGCAGGTTCAGGGCGAGCTTGACTCCCTCCTCGCTGCCGAGGTTCTCGGCGGCGATGGTGGGCTGGCGAATCCAGCGCTGCAGTCGCTGCACCGCCTCGTCGTGACGGCGGGGGATCTGCGCATAGACGGCGTCCAGGTCGGAGTTCGCTTCCGCAGCCAAGGACAGCGCGAGGAAGAGGCAGAGTGTCTTCATGCGGAGCCTCCTCGCATAGCGCGCTGTACCGCGCAACAGGAAGTGGGATACTTGTCGCATGGACCTCGAAGAACCGGACGAGCCCAGGCGCTCGGCTTCGCAAAAGTTGCAGGGGCCGCTGCTCACCGCGCCCATCAGCTCCCTGCAGCTCGGCCCTGCCATCACCGTGCCGCTCGACGCGACGCTGGGGCAGGCGGTGGAGATCATGCAGACGCGGCATCTGGGCTGCGTGCTGGTGGTCGACGGCGAAGGCCGGCTCAAGGGCATCTTCACCGAGCGCGACCTGCTGGTCCGCGTGGCCGGCCGCAAGCTGGACTGGGGCACCACCACCGTGCGCGAGTTCATGACGCCCGATCCCGAGTCGCTGCGGAGCAGCGACGGCATCGCCTGGGCGCTCAATCTGATGCACGTCGGCGGCTATCGGCACGTGCCGCTCACCGACGCGGAGGGCCGCCCGATCGGAGTCGTTTCGGTGAAGGACATCGTCGAGTTCATCGTCGACCTCTTTCCCGACGAAGTGCTCAATCTGCCGCCCGACCCGCGGCAGAAGCCGGGTCCGGTCGACCTCGGCGGCGGAGCGGATTAAGGCTCTGGCGTCTCCTCGTCGCTGGCCGGCTGCGGGCCGGGGACGATCCCTGCGATGTCCGGATCCTCAGCGCCCTCCTCGCGCGGCGGCCGCTCCGACTTCTGGCGCTTGCGCTCTTCGCGCCGCGCCTCCTTCTCGCGCTGGCGATCCTGCCGCGCGAGCTCCTTCTGTCGTTTGTTCGATCGCGGCTGCATTCGGACCTCCAACAAAGAAAAAGCCCGGCGTTGGAGCGCCGGGCTCATTCACACGACGCCGGCCCCGTTTCAGGCAATGGGGCGGACATTCGCCGCCTGCAACCCCTTCGGGCCCTGCTTCACTTCGAACTCCACTTTCTGCCCCTCGGCCAGCGAGCGAAAGCCCTCACTCTGGATTGCAGTGTGATGGCAGAAGACGTCGGGGCCGCCGTTGTCCTGCACGATGAACCCGAATCCCTTCGCGTCGTTGAACCACTTCACGGTACCTGTGACCATTCGTTGCACTTCTTTCAGTGTTCAGGCGGCACCTGCGCCGCCGGGCTGCGAGTTGCAGCAGCGCCGGTTTAGTGGCGGCGAGGCAAGAAGTCAATCAGCAATCGAGCGGACGAGCAGGCGGGCGGCTGGGGCGATCACTTCGGTTTCTCCAGCGAGGCCGCCGCAGCGACCGCGCATTGCCCATCGTGCTCGCTCAAATCCCCGGAGACGCCGATGGCGCCCACCAGCTTGCCCTCGACGTACAGCGGCACGCCTCCCTCGACCGGAACGGCTCCTTCCAGCCGCAGGACTCGCAGTCCCACCCCTCCCCCGGCGAGCGCATCCTGGAATGCCTTCGTCGGGCGCTTGTAGAGCGCGGCCGAACGGGCCTTGTCGATGGCGACGCGTGCGCTCCCCAGCTGCGTATTGTCCGCCTTTTCATAATAGATGAGCGTGCCCGCTGGACCGACGACAGCGATGGCCATCAGCCAGTTGTTCTTGCGCGCCTCGGCGGCGGCGGCCGCCGCGACCTTCTTGGCCGCCTCGAGGCCGATGGCTGGTCCGATGGGCGTGGCATACAGACTCGGCGCCGGCGCCGCTGGCGGATTCTGCGCCGAGGCGCCGGAAGCTGCGATCAACAAAGCCGCGAAGACGAGCCGCATCGACATGGGTCGCTCCTTTTCCTGGTCGCTCCTGTCGGAGAGGGGCGCAAGATCCCGCTCTCGCTGTCGATTTGCAAGCTACTCCCGCCTCCCAACCGGCCGCGTCCACCGGGGGGGGGGGTCGGTGGGGGCAAAAAAAAATAATTTTTTTTTTGCAGAACGAGACCCCCCGTCCTGCTCTGAGACCGCCCAGAATGCGACCTACCCGAGGGAACCGCGCTGGCCTGCGCTCTGCAATGCACCCTCCCGGCGCCGTCCGCCGGCCGTCTCGCCAGCCGCGCGCGCCCGAGGGGGGAACGCATGCGCGCTTCATTCATGTCCGCCGCGGCGGCGCTGCTTTTGCTCGCGGCCTGCGGCGGGACGGAGGATCTCTCCGCCGACCAGACCGACGAAACAATCGAGCACGGCGCCGGCCATCCGCTGCCCCTCTCCACCGGGGAGGCGAAAACGCGCGCCGGTCGGGTGCGGTACTACGGCGGGCCTGTGCTCGAGCAAGCCAAGGTGGTCGCCGTCCTCTGGGGCCAAGTCGACTCGCAGGTCGGCGCTCACATTGGCAACTTCTACAAAGCCATGGTCGGCTCGGCTGCGTTCTCCTGGCTGAAGGAATACGACACCACCGTCGCCGCCGTCGACGGCAGCCCCGGCACAGGGCAGCACATCGGTCGCGGCAGCTTCGCTGGAGCCGTGCAAATCTCGCCTCGCGCCCACGGCAAATCGCTGACCGACGCGCAGATCGAAAAGGAGCTGTCCGCGCAGATCCGCGCCGGCGTCCTGCCCGCTGCCGACGACAACACCCTCTATATGATCCACTTCGCGCCCGGCATCCGCATCCGGTTGGGCAGCTCGCACTCCTGCACTGCGGGAGGATTCTGCGGCTACCACAGCGCCTTCCGGGTTCGCGGCAAGAGCATCGCCTATGCCGTGCTGCCAGATATGGGCGCCGGCTCCGGATGCGACGTCGGCTGCGGCAGCGGGCAGGCTTTCGATCGAGTCACTTCCGTCGCGTCGCACGAGCTGGCCGAAGCCACGACCGATCCGGAGGTCGGGCTCGCCTCCAAGCTCGCCGCTCCGCTCGCCTGGTACGACTCGTCCGGCGGCGAAATCGGCGACCTCTGCGTCGGTAGTACCGTCCACTTGCGCGCCGGCGGCGCCACTTACCTCATCCAGAAGGAGTGGTCGAACGCCGCCGGCGCCTGCCGCTGACCGCGCTAGTGCTTCTTCTGCCGATCCTTGCGATCTTCCTTCCGGTCGGCCTTGCGATCCGCCCGCAGGTCCTTGCGGTCCTCGCGCAGCTCCTTGCGGTCTCCGCGCTCGGTCTTCTCGTCCGCGCGCAGCTTGCCGCGGTCGTCCTTCAGCTTCGCCAGGTCGGCCTTGACCGCGTCCTTGTTGCCCGCGGCCCGATCCTTCTCCAGCTGCTCGCGATCGCTGCGCAGCTGCGACCTGTCCGCCTTTTCCTGCTTCTCGTCGCCCTGCACCTTCTGCCGATCGTCCTGCACCTTCTGCTTGTCGGCCGCGATCTTCTGGTCGAGAGCATCGTTGTCGTCCGCGCGCGCGGCGCCGCAGAGGAGCGCGCCCGCGAGCATTGCCATCGTCAGTGTTTTCATCGGTCCCTCCAGCTGGATTGCTGAACCGACCTGAAGACCGGCGGTTAAGAGAACTAAATTGCGCTCACCCCCAAAGGCCTTAGTATGGAATGCAAAGGGGGCGAACAATGAAGATCACACTGTCGTACCTTGGCGCCGCGGCGATGTTCCTGGCGGCTTGCGGCGGCGGCGGCAATGCCGCTCTTTCGCGGAACTTCGCTTACGGATCGGCGCAGACACCCACCTCATCGGATCAGACGGCCGCCTCGACGGCTACGACGAATCTCTCCGCCGCCAGCTCGTTCAGCAGCTCGCCCTCGGCAACGTCGGGCGCCTCGGTCGTCGACTTTGCCATGGTGCTCGGTTCGCTGGCCTTCGGCAGCTCCGGCGTGCCGGTCCGCCTCCCTGGGGACGTCACCATCAGCAGCGCGCTCCGCAGCGCCGCCGACCTGAGCTCCTGCGGCACCGTGAGCGGCAACACCGTCACCTTCAACAACTGCACCGACAGCTCGGCGGGCACGAGCATCACCATCAATGGCAGCATCACCGCCACCGCCAACTCGGTGACTTGGAACATCTCGGGCAGCTTCAGCGGCACGGAGACCAGCAGCACCGGTCAGACCATCAACTTCAACTTCAACCTGCACGAGGCGGGCAGCCTCACCGTCACCAGCACCAAGGTCACCGGCAATGCCACCGCCGACTTCGGCGGCTCGGTCAGCAGCCAGGGCCAGACCATCAACTTCGGCATCGCTACCGCCGCCCTCGTCGACGTCACCTACCAGGGCGGCCAGACCCCCTGCATCACTTCGGGCTCGGTCGAGGTCAAGCGCGTCTGGACGCAGCGGCCCGCGGCGGCCAGCGGCGCTCAGTACGACGACGTCGGCGTGAAGCTGGTCTGGAGCGCCTGCAACACCTTCACCGTGGCGCACTCGCAGTAGCGCCGGCGGCGGGCGGGACGCGAGGCTTGACCTCGCGCCCGCCGTGCCAGATGGCGACGAGCTTCCGCGTATTGCGGATGTCGTCGAGGGGATTTCCGGCCAGCACGAGGAAGTCGGCGCGCTTGCCTTTCTCCAGCGTGCCGCGGTCGGCGGCGCCGAGCATCTGCGCGCTCCCGCGCGTCGCCGCGACGATGGCCTGCATGGGCTTGAGCCCGGCCGCTACCATCATCTCCAGCTCGCGATGCTCGGCCCAGCCGGCGATGCGCGCCGGGTTCGCGCCCGAGTCCGTGCCGAAAGCGATGTGCACGCCCGCGTCGTGCAGCGCCTTGAGGTTGTGCATGCCGTTGGCGAGCGCCGAGCGGATCTTCGGCAGGTTGGGATCGGCCGCGACCTTCTGCCGGTACTCGGCGCTGCGGAACTGCTGGATGACTTCGGGAGCGAGCGCTCCGGCGAGGAAAGGATCGTCGAGCAGCGCCGGCTCGTCGGCGAAGCGGAACGCGGACTCGTCCACGGTAAAAGTCGAGACATAGAACGTCCCGCGCTGCTTCATCTGATCGATCAGCGCCGCATCCACCGCCTGGTCGCGCACGCTGTGCGCCAGCGCATCGACGCCGTCGCGGACCAGCTCCTTGGCGTCCTCCAGATAGAAGACGTGCGAGGCGACCTTGACGCCGTTCTTGTGCGCTTCCTCGATGGCCGCATGGAAGATGGCTGGCTGCATCTTGGGGAACTTGCCGTAGACGTCGTCGACCCAGAGCTTGAGGAAGTCGGGATGGTGCGACGCCATCTCCCGCACGTCGGCGATGGCTTCTTCGACCGTCTTGGGACGGTAGACCTGGTCGGGAGCCACCGGCACGGGAGGAGCGCCGTCGGGGACGCCGATGCCGCGCCCGGCGGTGAAGAGCGAGGCGCCGCCGAGGGCGCCGCGCCGCTGCTCGTCGCGCACGTCGTAGACCAGATCGCGGTTCAGGCCGAGAGTGAGCACGGCGGTGACGCCGTACTGCTCGTACTGCGCCAGCTGGGCGAGAACGTTCTCGCGCGTGTAGGCGTCGGCGCTGTTCTTGCCGCCGGCGACGAGCCCGACGTGACCGTGGGCGTTGATGATGCCGGGCATGACGGTGCGGCCCTTGAGATCGATCTGCCGCGCCCCCTCGGGAATCTGCACCTTGCGCGCCGGTCCGACGGCAGCGATGCGCCCGCCGTCGACGACGATGACTGCATTCTCCAGCGGCGCCTTCCCACTGCCGTCGATCAGTCGAGCGCCCTGGAACACGATCACGTCTGCGAGAACCGGCTGCGCCGCGAGCAGCGCAAGGCTGGCGATGAGCGTCTTGGTCATGGCATCCCCCAGAGACGGTGGGCTGCTCGCATAGCACCTCTGCGCCTCGCGAGCGAGCCCTGTCGATGAGTGGATGCGCATCTTCCGCTGCGCGCGCATACTTGGCGCCACGGAGGCCCCCATGGCGACCATCACCGGCAAGAAGCCGACCGCGTCTGCGCCCGCGAAGCAGCCGGCGGCCAGGCGCGCGCCCACGCAGGACGAGCGCGAGACGACCCGCCCGAGCGCTCCGCAGATGAGCGAGCGCGAGCCCAGACGGGAGGAAGTGGAGCGGCGCGCCTACGAGCTATGGCAGGAACGCGGCGCCCTGCACGGAAGCGATCAGGCGGATTGGCTGCAGGCGGAGCGCGAGCTGAAAGGTCAAGACAGCCGCCGCTGACGGGACGGTTGGGTACGACCGTGCGACGCGACGGCGCTGTTAACCGAGATGCTGATCGAGGTTCGGATCGCTCGCGTCGCGCGGCGTCTGCCGCGGCGAGTGCTTGCCCGGCTTGACCCCGTTCGCCTTGCCCGGCTTGCGCGCCTCGCTCGGCCGCGCCGGCCGCGAGCGGACCATGCCCGAGGCCGAAGCGACCGTCTCGCTGGAAGCATCTCGCGCTTCGTCCGCGCGAGCGCCCGCGCTCAACATCACGATCGCCAGACTCACCGCCGTCAAGAATCTACCTGCCATGTCGTCAATCCTCCCGTAGCTGGAGCGCGAAAGGGCCGATCGAATCGGTAGCATTTGCGATCCGAGCGCAGCAACGGAGGCGATGCGCTGCACCCGAGGAGGACCTGCTGCGAAGGCGAGCGGTGTGCGCCCGCCTCCGACTTGGTAGCATCGCAGGCTCACAGATGGGCCAGCCCACTTTCGAGACCATCGGCGCCGTCAAGCGCTACGACGACGCGTTCGCGCTCGGCCCTCTGGACCTCTCCGTCCCCAGCGGCAGCACCACGGCGCTGATCGGTCCGAGCGGCGCCGGCAAATCGACGCTGCTGCGGCTCCTCAACGGCCTCGTCTGGCCTGACGCAGGCGAGGTCCGCTTCCGCGGCCGCGCCCTCTCCCGCGCGGAGTTGCCCGCCATCCGCCGGCAGATCGGCTACGTCGTGCAGGGCGGCGGCCTCTTCCCCCATCTCGACGCGCTCGGCAACGTCGCGCTGGTCGCGCGCTGGCTGCGCTGGGACGAGCAGCGGATCGAGGCGCGCGCCGCCGAGCTGGCGCACATCGCGCGGCTGCCCCCCGATGCCCTGCGCCGATTCCCCTCGCAGCTCTCTGGCGGACAGGCGCAGCGGGTGAGCCTGATGCGCGCCCTGATGCTGGACCCCGAGGTGCTGCTCCTCGACGAGCCGCTCGGCGCCCTCGACCCCATGACCCGCTTCGAGCTGCAGCAGGACCTGCGCGACGTCTTCGCTCGCCTGCGCAAGACGGTGGTGCTGGTGACGCACGATCTCGCCGAGGCAGCTTTTCTCTCCGACCGCGCCGTGCTGATGCGCGCCGGCCGCATCGTCCAGCAGGGAGCGGTCGAGGAGCTGATCCGCGCGCCAGTCGATCCCTTCGTCACCAGCTTCGTCCGGGCGCAGCGGAGGGCGCCGTGACCGCGCTGCTCCTCGCCCTCGCCGTTCAAGTGGGCTCGAAGCAATTCACCGAGTCGGTGATCCTCGCCGAGATCGCCGTTCAGACGCTGCGCGCCAACGGCACGCCCGCCGAGCACCGGCGCGAGCTCGGCGGCACCCGCGTGCTCTGGGAGGCTCTGCGGGCGGGGCAGATCGACATCTACCCCGAGTACACCGGCACGATCGCCGAGGAGATGCTCGCCGGCGAACGGGATCTTCCCGGCGCGCTGGCGCGCCTCGGCCTGGGCATGAGCGATCCGCTCGGCTTCGAGGACAACTACGCTCTCGGCATGCGGCGCGACGTCGCCGAGCGGCTGGGCGTGCGCGTCATCAGCGACCTTTCGCGCCTGCCGAACATCGAGTTCGGCTTCAGCAACGAATTCTTGCGCCGGCGCGACGGCTGGCCGCGCCTGCGCGAGGTGTACCGGCTCTCGCAGGCGCGCGTCCGCGGCATGGATCACCAACTGGCCTATCGCGCGCTGCGCAGCGGCGACATCCAGGCGACCGACCTCTATTCCACCGACGCCGAGATTCGCGCCGGCGATCTCGCGCTCCTCGAGGACGACCGCCGCGCCTTTCCCCGCTACCAGGCGGTCTTCCTCTTCCGGGCGCCGCTCCCCGCTCCTGCCGCCCGCGCGTTGGCCCGCCTTGCGGGCGCGATCAGCGCACCGGAGATGATCGCCATGAACGCGCGGGCGCTCATCGATCGCGTACCCGAGGCGCAAGTCGCCTCCGACTTCCTGCGCGAAAAGCTCGGCCTCGACCGGCCGGTCGCCAGCGCCGGGTTGGCCGCGCGCATTGCGCAGCGCACCGCCGAGCATCTCTTTCTCGTGGCCGTCTCGCTGGCCGCCGCCATCGCTTTCTCGCTGCCGCTCGGCATCCTCGCCTTCCGCTGGCGGAGGCTCGGACAGGTCGCGCTCGGCGTCGCAGGAGTGGTGCAGACCATTCCTTCCCTGGCGCTGCTCGTCTTCATGATCCCGCTGCTCGGCATCGGCGCCGGGCCGGCCATCGTCGCCCTTTTTCTCTACAGTCTCTTGCCCATCATGCGCGGCACGCACGCGGGCCTCTCCGGGATTGCGCCCGAGCTGCGCGAGTCGGCGCATGCTCTCGGCCTGCCGGAGCGCGCGGTGCTGGCCAGGGTGGAATTGCCCCTCGCCTCGCGCAGCATCCTCTCGGGGATCAAGACGGCGGCGGTGATCGACGTCGGCGCGGCCACGCTCGGCGCGCTCATCGGCGCCGGCGGCTACGGTCAGCCCATCCTCACCGGCATCCGCCTGGCCGACACCGGCCTCATTCTCGAGGGAGCAGTGCCCGCCGCGCTGCTGGCGCTCGCCGTGCAGGCGCTCTTCGATCTGCTCGAGCGCGCGCTGGTCCCCCGCGGGCTCTTGCTCGCGTGACCCGCCTCAGCTGCGCGGCGGCGGGGGCGGGCTCGAAGCCGGCGGCGCCGTCTTCACCGCCCAGTAGTCGTAGAGCGTGCGCCCCTTGTCGTACTGCGTGGCGGAGTTGAAGACGAGCCGATATCCGCCGCGATCGAACTGGCCCCGCTGCTGAACCAGGGCGCCGAGACCATCCTCCTTCTCCAGCGCGGCGGCGAGGTCGGGCTGCTGGCAGAGCACGGTCGGCTTCTGCCCAGGCGCGTCCAGCACGAGGACGTTGAAGATCTGCAGCGCCCCCGGCCCGGTCGCGAGCGGCGCCGCCTCCGTCACCGCCTGCCGCGACTCGAGGCGGATCATCCGCGCCTTGGCCTCGGGAATGCTGGCGTCGACCGCCGCGCTCACCCAGTCGAGCAGCCGCTCGCGCACGGTGGCGATGTCCTCGGCGCTGGCCAGCGCGGAGATGTCGCCCTCGCGCCGGACCGCGGCGGCCAAGGACGAGATCTCCTTCAAGTAGACGTTCTTCTGCGAGTCAGGGATGTAATACATGACGACGAGATGGACCTTCTTGCCGTCTGGCGCGCCGTAATCGATGCCGGAGCGGCTCCAGCCCACGGCGCAGACCAGCTCGCCATTTCCGGCCGCGCGCACGTGCGGGCAAGCCACTCCCTTGCCGATGCCGGTGTTCATCGACTTCTCGCGCGCCATCATCGCTTCGTACAGCTCGGGCACGCTGGGCAGGTCGGGCACCGCCTCGATCAGGTTGGCGAGGAACTCGAGCGACTTTCCCTTGTCTGCGTCCGGCAGCTCGACCAGGCGCCCTTCGCGCAGGGCGGTGAGCAGCGCCTTCACTCGTCGGCCCCGTAGCGCCGGATGAAGCGCATCTTCACGAAGTGCGTCAGCGTGGAGTAGGCGATCAAGGTGGCCAGCATCCACAGCCAGAAAGACATGGGCAATCGCACCAGGCCGAGATAGTCGGCCATCGGCGAATAGGGAAGCGCGCAGGCGGCCGCCATCACCGAGAGCGTCGTCAGCGTGAGCGGCCAGCTGGCGCGGCTCTGGAAGAAAGGCACGCGGTTGGTGCGGATGATGTGCACGATCAAGGTCTGCGTGAGCAGCGACTCGACGAACCAGCCGGTGTGGAAGAGGCGCTCGTAATGGTCCTTCAGATCGAGATTCGGCGTCGTCTTGTAGGCGATGCAGCCAAAGAAATAGAGCATGAGGAAGAAGGTGGTGTAGTCGAAGATCGAGCTCATCGGCCCGATGAAAATCATGAACTTCTTGATGTTCTCGATGTTCCACTTGCGCGGCTTCTCCAGGTACTCGTCGTCGACGCGGTCGGCGGGGATCCCCACCTGCGAGAAGTCGTAGAGCAGGTTGTTGACGAGAACCTGGATGGGCGCCATCGGCAGGAAGGGAAGAAAGTAACTGCCGCCGACGACCGAGAACATGTTTCCGAAGTTCGAGCTCGCGCCCATCTTGACGTACTTGGTGATGTTGCCGAAGACCCGTCTGCCCTCGAGGATTCCGTCCTCGAGCACCAGCAAGCTTTTTTTCAGCAGGATGATGTCGGCTGACTCCTTGGCGACGTCGACGGCGGTGTCGACGGAGATGCCGACGTCGGCCGTCTTCATCGCCGGCGCGTCGTTGATTCCGTCGCCGAGGAAGCCGACCACGTGACCGCCGCGCTGGAGGGCGCGGATGATGTCCTCTTTCTGCGAGGGCGTGAGGCGGGCAAAGACGTTCCCCCGTCGGGCGAGGTCGGTGAGCTCGCCCTCGCCCAGCCCGCGCAGCTGATCGCCGGTGACCACCTGCTCGACGACCAGGCCGACGTCGCGGCACACCTTCCGGGTGACGAGGGCGTTGTCGCCGGTGAGGATCTTGGTGGCGACGCCGCTCTTGCGCAGCGCCTCGAGCGCGGCCATCGCCGAGTCCTTGGGAGGGTCGAAGAAGGCCAGGTAGCCGAGCAGGACGAGATCGGTCTCGTCCGCCGTCGAGAACACTTCCTTGGTGCGTGGAAATTCGCGATAGGCGATGGCCACGACGCGGTAGCCGTCGCGGCTCAGGTTCTCGTACTCCTCGAGCAGGTCCTGCTTGAGCATGTCGATGAGCGGGTTGATGTCGTCGTCGACCTGGTAGCGAGTGCAGACCCGGAACAACTCCTCCACCGCTCCCTTGCAGATGAGGACGTGATCGCCCTGGTAGTCGATCACCACCGACATGCGCTTGCGCTGGAAGTCGAAAGGGATCTCGTCCACCTTGCGGGCGCTGCGCTCCACGTCGAGATCGGTGTGGGCGAGGATGGCGCGGTCGAGCAGATTGCGCAGGCCGGTCTGGTAGTACGAATTCATGTAAGCGTAGCGAAGGACGTCGTCCGACTCGCGATTGGTCACGTCGACGTAGCGCTCGAGGACGATCCGATCCTGCGTCAGGGTGCCCGTCTTGTCGGTGCAGAGCACGTCCATCGCGCCGAAGTTCTGGATGGAGTTGAGTCGCTTGACGATGACCTGCTTCCTGCTCATCGCCATCGCGCCCTTGGAGAGATTGACGGTGACGATCATCGGCAGCATCTCGGGCGTGAGCCCCACCGCCACCGAGAGTCCGAAGAGGAGCGCGCCGGCCCAGTCGTGCTTGGTGAGAGCGACGATGAAGAAGACCACCGTCACCATCACCACCATGAAGCGGATCATCAGCCAGGTGAAGCTCTCGATGCCCCGATCGAAGCTGGTGAGCACGCGCTGGCCGGCGAGGCGGGCGGAGATGGCGCCGAAATAGGTGCGCGCGCCGGTGTTCACCACGACGCCTCGGGCAGTGCCGGAGAGGACGTTCGAGCCCTGGAAGCAGGCGTTGGGGAGATCGATGGCGTTCTTGCCGGCGGTGTCGGCGGCAGCGGCCGTCTTCTCGATGGGCATCGACTCGCCGGTGAGGGCGGCCTGGCTGACGTAGAAGTCCTTGGTGGCCACCAGCCGAAGGTCGGCAGGAACGATGTCGCCTGCCGCCAGCACCACCAGGTCGCCGGGAACCAGGTCGCGCAGCGGGAGCTCGATCTCCTTGCCTCCGCGAATGGCCGTGCAGGTGGCCTTGATCATCGAGAGCAGTTTCTCGACGGCGTTGTTGGAGCGGCGCTCCTGCACGTAGCCGAGGGCGACGCTGAGGATCACCATCGCGCCGACTACCGTTGCGGCGCGCACGTCGCCCAGCGCCAGCGAGACGACGGCGATGACCAGCAGCTGGATGACGAGCGGGTTCTTCGAGCGCTGGAAGATCTCTCCGAAGAAGCCGAGCCGGCGCGCATGCTCGACTTCGTTGGGGCCGACGCGCTCGAGCCGCTCTTCGACTTGATCGGGCGTGAGGCCCTTGTCGCTCGTTCCGAAGCGGGTGAAAACGGCCTCGGGGGGAAGCGCGCCGACCTCGAGCATCTCGCGCTCGCCTTGCGCGGCGCGGGCGGAGCCGTCGGCGGCGGTGCGCGCCCGGCGGGGCGGGACCGAGGCGCGCGGCTGCGCGAGGTCGAGATTTTCGCTCACGAGGCCTTGTCGATCTCCGCCGCGATGCTTGTCAAGGAGGCCTTTGTGAACATTTGCAGGCGGCCGCCCGCCCTCCGGCCTCAGTCTTCTTTCAGGCCAGGCAGACTTCGTCGCCGACGCGAATCTCTCCACCTTCGAGGATCGCGGCCCGCAGCCCGCCGCGGTGGAGGAGCGGATCGAGCACCGGCTTTCCGATCAACTCCATCAGATACTCGCAGGGCTCGCAGAGCGCGAGCCCCTGGCAGAGCACGCTGCCGATGCGGAAGCGCTGGCCGACGAGCGGATTGAGCGCGATGCCTCGGGTCGTCAAATTGCGGCGCGACTCGCCCGGCTGCAGATCGACGCCGGACTCGGCGCGCAGGGCATCGAGCACTTCCCCCTCGATCAGCGTCAGCGCGCGGCTCAGCTTGCGGTTCTGCGAGAAGCGGCCGAGGCCGGCGGCGTAGCGATCGCCCTCGAGGCCGATGCCGGCGACAGCGCGGACGCGCTCGATGCTGCGCATCGCTTCGCCGGCATGCCCCGCCAGGTGGATGTGCTCGACGCGGCCGGGCGGCATGCCATTTCCTCGCACGCCGCGACGCGATGAGCAACTACGGTTTCTGGCCGACGCGCGCCGCGAGCATGTCGACGAACGCCCGCTGGTCCGGGTGCAGGAGACGCCGCGCATCCGCGAGCGGGACGAAGCGCGCTTCGGCGACTTCGAAGTCGGGCTCGCTCTTCGGCTCCTGCGCGGGGGCGGGGCCGAAGAAGCAGTGGATGCGCTTCTTCGACTTCGTGTAGTCCACATGGCCGAGCGGCGTGAGCTGATCGGGATCGACTCCGGTCTCCTCGCGCGTCTCCCGGCGCGCGGCGGCCTCGAGGTCCTCCCCCGGCTCGACGAGCCCCTTGGGAATGCTCCAGCCGTACTTGGCAGCGAAGCCGCCGGGCTTGACGATGAGCACCTCGAGCGCGCCGTTTCGCCAGCGGTAGACCAGCGTGCCGGAGGAGATCTGCATGGCCGGGCCGAGTGTAGGTCATCTAGAAGTGGAGGGTCGCCGCAAGCTGCGCGCCGAACGGATTGCCCGGCGTGTAATGGATGTCCTGCACGGCATGCCCCTCCGGGGTCCACGGCGCACCCTTCGAGGAGACGGTGCGGCCGTCCGGCGGCGCGATGACCTGCGAGACGTTGCCGAACTGCGCCTCGCGATAGGCGCTGTTGGTGAGGTTCTCGGCGATGAGGAAGAGCGACCAGCGCGGCGTGGTGTAGCCGAGCACCGCATCGAAGATCGTGTATCCATCGGCGACCAGGAAGCAGCGTGACTGCACCGGATCGTTCGCGTCGAGGGCGGGCGTACAGGTCGGTACGCGCGGCCCTGCAGGATTCGCCGGATCGAGCGGGCTGCTCGCCTCCAGCTGCGACGCAGGCCGCGGGCCGATGTGCCGCACGCGCAGCGACGCCGAGACGCCGGAC
>Ga0209471_1000604_pt1 | contig 23268 bp, 15 predicted proteins | sample GraSoiAngelo_128_FD_185885 | JGI IMG/M metagenome (GOLD analysis project Ga0209471, IMG submission 185885) | Grasslands soil microbial communities from the Angelo Coastal Reserve, California, USA - 14_0927_12_20cm (SPAdes) (version 2) | ecosystem: Environmental > Terrestrial > Soil > Grasslands ... | reverse complement strand
ACGTAACCAGTGGCGGGAGTATAGGTCACGTTTGGCGCCGTTCCGCTGAGCGTGCCGTGGGCGGGATTGGTGACGATGGCGTAGGTCAGCGTGTCGCCGGGAGTTCCAGGCGTGGCAGTCAAGGTAATGGCTTTGGGAGTGTTCGCCGTCGTAGTCACGGTCTGGGCCATCGCCACCGGCGGAGAAGGCACCGTCACTGTTAGCGAGCCAGTAGAAGAAGCATAGGTCGAATCACCGGAGTAAGTTGCCGCAATGACATGAGCGCCGGGAGTCATGGAAGAGAAGGTGTAGGTCGCCGAACCATTCACCAGCGCAAGAGAGGAGGTCTGCAACGTTCCATCGACAGTGACAGTCAGTGTGCCCGTCGGCGTGGCGGTGCTTGAGGTCGATCCTGAAGCCACCCTAATCGTGATGGCGTCGTTCGCACCGGGAGCGGGCGTCATGGTTGCTGCCGAAAGTGTCGTCTTCGAAGGTACCAACGACGAAGAAGATCCCGGCCAAGCCGTCATCAAGCTGAAAAAGTCCACCGAACCCAAGCCTGACGCCTCGTCATAGCCGGTCGTGGCGGGATACTGCGACGCGCCAGCCGTCGAGCAGATGCTTGTCCCCGCGGTGCATTGATTGCCGCCACTGGTGATGTCGTGGAATGCAGAGGCGTAGGTGGAGGAGTTTGCCGCAAGAGTGTAGAGAGTGGAGTTGATGACGCCCTGTCCGGTCGAGTTCAGCTTGTCATTGATAATCGCCAACATTCCGGCAAAAACCGGCGCGGCAAAACTCGTACCTCCGGCGACAGTCAGATTTACATTGGTGCTATCTCGAAACCCGTTCGTGCAACTACCCGTGACCCTGGTCATAGTGTCGCTCGAGCAAAAAAGATACCCTGCGTTGTTGGCAGAGGAGGTCAGCGAAATATCCGGCACGAAACGAAATGTTCCTGACGGGATGCCTGGTACGCCGGTCTGCCAACTGGGTCTAGGTGTGAGCGTGCTGACACCTCCGCCGCCCGAACCGAGCCCTGCGGAGGAATCGTCGTTCCACACCTGCTCGGGAATGTAGGAGAGAGCCGAGCTGACGAGGTCGCTGCCATTGGCCGCCTGCCAATACGTGGTATTCGCGGAGGTCACGGCAGCCAGTGGAAACTCGGTTCCACCCATGGCCGTTACGTACTGACTGCTCGCGGGAAAGTCCACCGCCAGGGCCTGTTGCTGGGCGGGGGTAAGGGATGTTTCTCTATAGCAGTCGGTCGAGCCGGTGTCGCCCGCCGCAACGATCACGGACTGGCCCTGACTGGCCGCCTGGGCCAGTATGGAGTTGAGGCTCGAATATTCCGAAGGTCCAAGCGCGGTCTCGCAAAGGCCGTAGCTTACGCTAATGATCGGCGCAGTCCTGTTGGTCACTGCGAATTGGATGGAGTCGAACACGTTATTGTTCGCGTTGTTGCCTACATAAACGAAGTAGATTGTCGCGCCATTCGCAATGGTGCTGGTGTATTCCAGGTCCAGATCGGATTCGGTTTCATCACCGGACCGAATGGTTGCGGTACCTGTGTTGGGAACGAGCACCAGCGTGGGGTCTTTGACGGCGAAACCCGCGGCGGTCTGGAAGTGTTCGATGTCCGACAGCACGATCGCCGACTGGCCAACCACCGCAATCGACTGCCCAACACCGTTATAACCGGCCTTATAGGCTGGATTGATGTCGTAGATAGTAGCCACGTCCTTCGGCGTCAGAAAATGGTTGCCCGACTGACTGGAGGTGAAATCTGGACTAACGGCGCGCCTTGGACCCGGGCCGCTGATGTGGGATTTGGGGCGAAAGGAGGAAAGATTCGTGACCGTTTGCACCACCGAGGAAAGCGCTGCAGGCACGCTGACATCTCGCGATGGAGCAAAATGTGTCTCACCATTGACCTTGTAGTAGTGGATCTCAGTGCCAAAGGCCGCTTCGACCTGATCGACCGTTCCAGAAAAGATGATGCGGTTCTTGCTGCGCGAAACACTCTCCACAGTAAAGCCGTACCGCTCCAGCCAAGACTGCACCTTGGCGATGTCGGAATCCGCCAGCCCAAAGCGCGCGCCAAATTCTTCTGGGGTCAGCCACTTGTGGTAGAGGGGCGAAGTTGGATCCTGCTGGGCCGCGAGGAGTGCTTGTAAATCGGCCTCTTGCGCCGAGGTTCGGCTGAAGGCAATGCCGACGCCCTGCAACTTGCTCCCCAACGGTACACGACCCGCCTCGTCTTCAGTCCTGGCCCTGCCAGGATGCGTGCCAGGAATGGTTGTACGTTCCGCGTCGTCGACCACAGCGGTTATACGTGCAACGGGGTGCTGCGCCGGCGAAGAAATTGCAAAAAGCGTAGAAGCGGCGAACCAACCCGCAAATTGGAGCTGCATGCGTACACCAACTCGGCGCGAAGTCTGCATGTGCGTGTCCTCGCTAAACCGGGCGGCATCCGCTTTTTCTGAATCGAGGGTGCCCGGGATTCACCTCGACCCCTTGGGCTGGGAGAGGGGCTGTGGGTTTACGCATACTAACGGTCGGGCTTCCGAATCGCAAGGCACAAGAAGAACCCCAAATGAGCGTTGTTGACCGACAATTGGAACCCCTCAGGCCGGGGATCGGCGGCAATGGGTCTGGGATAAAAGCCCCAAAAAGCCTTGCAGGGTTCCCCTGGCATTGGCACGGTGATAAGTTGTACGGTGTGCGGGCGCCTCATGGCCGAGCATCTATTTAAGGCATTCTAGCGAAACACATCATCCGGTCGGAACACAAGACATTAAGGCTCCGGATCTCGGGCTCACCGGGCGGATGCCGGGATTCAAGAGGAAAGCCAAATGAAGGGAGGTGCCAATTGTGCTTGATGAGAAGCAAGTCCGCGCCATTTTGGTCTGCGCTTTTGAGAACTTGCAGAGGCAGAACACCGTTCTATATTCTTTGACAACCGAACTTGAAGCCGTTCGAGATGTGCTTTGCGAGCATGCGCCGACATACAAGGCTTTGTTGGAGCAAAAGCGAGCTCATTACGTGGCAGAACTAAAGTCAACAGTCGCCGATGATTTCTCAAAATTTGAGCAGATAATTCAGCAATTGAGAGAACCTTAGCTGCCCTGATCTGCGTCTTAGGGGTGTACCACAAGAGAGCCGATCCTTGCGAACGGCGCTGCGGTTCGCTGCCGTTCTTTAACACTTTTGGGCCATTCCCATCACGCCGACTGGCTGGGAAATTTCTAGGCCGGCTTCTCGTGTTTGCGCTCGCGATCTTGCCTGGCGGCCAATTGCGGGCGAAGGCTCGCGAGGTTCTTCAATGTGTTGTACCAAAAGGCCGCGCCCAGGCTGAGAAAGGCTATCGTGACCAAAAGGCCTGGCCCTTCGGTCGAGGATAGCGGCGAAAATCGCTCGTCCTGGAAGAGCTTGAACTCGGAGCGCGCGAGTTCATTCTTCAGCGAAGCGGACTGGTCAATGAGCTTGTCGGAGTCGCTGACCAGCTCGACGTTTACTTCCTGGTGATACGCGGCAGCAAGAGTTTCGCGCGCGGAATTTCCATCTAAGGTCGCACGAAGCCATGACTCTGCTTCCTCACGGCTTGCAAATCCCGGCCAAGTTTCAAGGGCATGCATCGCTTTGGATTTCGCTTCAGAGGTGACACTGTCTTCGGCGGGAGCTGCGGTGGCCGCGACTTTTTCTCGCTCTTTGCTTCGTGCTTTCCGCTTTGCCGGTTCAGGGATGGCGGGGCCGGTGCGCAAGATCGAAACCATGGCCTTGCGGTAGACGTCTGGCACCACGGTGTGAGCGCTTTCCTTGGGACGTGAGAGTTGCTCGGCGTGCTTGTCCAGGGCTTCCGCAGTAGCAGCCAATCGTGCGCGCAATTCAGCGCCTTCCGACATCGACCGGAACAGTCGGGTGGCGTCAAAGTGCGCGGCAAAGACGAAAATACAGGAAAGCACGATCGTTACAAGGCGTGCTTCGAAGGCGAAGCGCTGCGAGGCCCTGTCCATGACGTGATCGAACCAAGCCCGGAGGCCTTCCAAGCGCGGCTCGGATGGAGTAGAAACCGAGGCTAATGCCCCGATGGCAGGAGCGGATTCCGGCTCGAGTTCCTTCGCTGGTGCGGGCGCGTTTTCCATTGCGACGGCGACGCTTGCTTCCGTTTCGACCGGCTCGGCGTGGCGAACGATGCCTTCGTCGAAATCCTCAGCCGGAGAGAGACGTTCATTCTGCAGCGACAACGCCTCCGAGGCGCGGCGGACAATGCCCTGATCGAAATAGGGCTTCGAGCGGACGGGCAAACCCTCTTGCAGCACTTCTGGCCTCGACCTGACTCCCGGTTTGTTCTCGCTCCACGCCATCATCAGCATTGCGCGCTGGGCAGGATCGGGCAAGGTTCCGGGAAGCGGTTCGGCGAGCTTTTCGAGGATGGCGGGGAGCTCTTCTACACTGATGGAAGTGGCCAAGCGCCAGCGGCTAAGCAGCCCGCCAAGAATCGCTCCTATGAGCGCCCCTGTGCCCAAAGGATGCTGGCAGAAATTGATCACTGAAACATAACCAGCCAAATGGTCCGTATAGAGGCAAGTATCTGCGAACCAGTGCTTGGCAATGGCCATTGCGATTGGCGTGATGAAGATGCCTCCAACCGCACCCATGAGCAACGGCAACAGGGGAATGGAAGCGCTGATGCCTTGCAGCTTTCCTGCGGTCTCCGGCGGAATAAAGGGGACCTGGTCCACACGTAGGCGAAAACGCGAAAAGATCGAGTCAGAAATGGTGGGATGACGCAGGACTCTGCGGGCAATTTCCTTTGCCCATTGCCTGGTTTCGTGACCGGGACGGGCGGTTTCGAACAGATCCACCAGGCTGCGCCGCAAATTGGCCCCGCGCAGGCCTAGAAAACTGACGACAACCTGCGTGGCCGCCGTGATGAACAGGCTGGCGACAAGCATGAGGACGACAAAGGCAATGACGATGTCAAGGTGTTGAAACATGGTGGCTTTCCGAGATGAGGGCCATGAAGAGTATAGAAGAGACTGGGACGACGGGTGCAGAAAACGCAGGGTGAGTATCTTTATCGTTAAGAGGAAGGGCACACGGATTAGAAGAAATGTCTGCTAAACGGTCGCTTCAGTGGTCCATCGATCGGTGCAGATAGGTGGTAGATGAGTCTTGCGAGACTTACACAATGGTCTCTTGGGTGGGCAGCCAAAATCCAAACAGCCTCGCTGCCCACCATCATCTCCGAGCGCACTTAGGTACATCATGGTTGCGAAGCAGAATCGCGCCAGTTCTCCGAGGAAATAAATCGGTGCTGCGCGGAAGGTTTCATAACTGTTGAAAACTGTTGAAAACCATTCTTGAAGAATAGGAAGCCGGGGAGTATCATTGCCTCCCATTCCATAATCCAACCTAGGATGTGACCCACCCTGCACCCTATGGAAATCGAAGGGAGCTTCAGCAATATGCCTACAGCTAAAGAATTCATCCTTACGATGGACGATAAGCCAGGAACGCTTGGCAAGATCTGCCGAGCGCTGTCCGAACGCAACGTGAACATCATCGCCGCGCAGTCTTTTCCCGTCTCCGGAAAAAGCACCACGCGGTTCGTCTTCGATGATCCAACGAGAGCGCGAAGCGTGCTCGACGGCGAGCGCGTGACCTACACGGAAACGGAGGTCGTCAAGGTAAACCTTGCACACCGACCGGGAGAACTAGCGCGTGCTGCTCAGAAATTGGGCGAGGCGAGTATCAACATTAACTACCTCTATTGCGGAGTCGAGCCAAACTCGAACGCACCGCTCGTCATTTTTGGTGTCGCAGAGGTGGGCAAAGCAGTGCCGCTGCTAGAACAGGCGGCTGCCGCTACTGGCAGGAGTTGAACCACAAAACGAACTCAATCCGGGGACCGGCTTTGTGCCGGTCCCTTTTTGCTGCGGCGCGTAGGTCGTGCATCTCTGAGCGCAAACCCTTGTAGCCGGAAGGAAAAGATGGGGCGATTTAAATGATTTCGGATTGTTAATTTTCCGTCATGCATTTTTGTTTTTGGCTCTCATCTTTGCCCACCGCGCCTTCTGTGCCCTCGACATCTTGGCCCGTGCACTTGCTGAGACGCGCCGTTTCCTGCCACGAGCGACGCTGTTCTTCCCGCCGCCCAAGATTTCGATGGCTGAGTTAATGCTGTTCAACTGCTTTTGTAGCTTTGACGCTTCGCCTTTCAACGCTGATAGAATGTCCATTTGCCCTCCAGCGGAAGAATCTACCACAGGATACCGAGCAAGCATGAATTCAAACAAAAACAGACTGCCCCTTTTCGTGCCCTAAGCACATGCAGCCAGTTGCGAGCAAGCGGTTGGATTCTCTGCCAAGGCGGAAGGCCGAATTTATCGAGCCAATGGAGTGCGCTCCTGCCACGAAGCCGCTTTGTGGACCGGAGTAGCCGTGAGATGGCCGCCGAGATGGCTTTATCGGGCGAACTCAAAAAGGGTCAGGGCCATGATTGGCCGACATGATTTGGTCCCTCTGATTTAAGAATCAGGCGAGACATAAACCCGCACCCGACTCCGCAAAGCCCACCAGGGTCTACGCTCTGGCTGGTGAATCTCATTTGGGAAACAGCGGCACGGTTGGGCTATTCCGCTGAGTTTCTCGATGACCCTTATTTGGTCGGGGGGACGACCATTATTCATTTATTAAAAGAGGAATCGCAGCCTGCGACATCATCGATTTCAGCGTTCAGGATACCTATTGGCACACGCCACAGGACACTTTGGATAAAGTTGACCCGCGTAGTCTCGCCATTGTCGGCCATGTTCTTCTACAGACCGTGCAGGCTTTAGAAAGAAAATTCCAGAGAACCTCATTTTAGGTGGCTGCGCCCCGAAGCGGTTGCTCATCGTACCTGATAAGCCCGGAGTGGTGGATGTATTCGACGAGAGCATACTTCTCTTTACGAAGCGGCGACCAATGGTCCACGCGAATCATGTATTTCTACCAAATCAGGCAGTTCAGGCAGAGTCGTCATCGTTGTGCAACTTGCGTTGTGCAACTTGCAGTTGACTCGATGGGGCAGGAGGGCTAGGCTTTCCGGCGAAAAGGAATCTCAAGACGGAAATTCCTAAATCAAGTCGCAAATCAGGCGCAGCCTGCCAAGAGAGGTTAACTATGGATCTCGTGGTTGGTGCCACGGGTCTCGTGGGTCAACAAATTGCCCTCGGTCTTCGTCGTCAGGGGCGCTCGGTGCGCGCTCTCGTGCGCGGGGGAACACGCCACGAGAAAGCTGCCCCGGTAGTTGCCGCGAACATCCAAATAGTCGACGCCGACCTCACAAAGCCGGAAACCTTGCCCTCTGCCTGCGCGGGCGTGGAGGCCGTCCTCTGCACAGCTACATCCATGCCTCAAGCCAAGGATGACGGTCTACGTCGCGTCGACCGTGATGGCGTCCTTTCTCTTATCGAGAGCGCCGAGCGTGCCGGCGTGCACCACTTTGTTTACACGTCTTATTCTGGGGACATCCGCCAGGATTCTCCGCTCGAAACGGCCAAGCGCGATTGTGAGAATCGTCTGCTCTCCGGGAAAATGCGCGTCACAATCCTCAGGCCCTCCTATTTCATGGAAATGTGGCTGAGTCCTGTGCTTGGTTTTGATCCCCCGAACAGTCGCGCTCGCATCTACGGCCCGGGAGATGCCAAAGTCAGTTTCATTTCGATGAATGACGTTGCTGCATTTGCCGTAGCCGCGGCCGCGAAGCCGCCGGATCACTCAGCGATTCTCGAAATGGGCGGGCCTGAGCCGCTTTCTCAGATTGATGTCGTTGGAGTCTTCGAGCGAACACTGGGCAAGAAGTTCGAATTGGAAAAGGTTCCGCTTGCCGCTCTCGAGGAGCAGCACCGCTCCACCGATCCTCGCCAGAAGACGTTTGCAGCCCTCATGATCGGCTATTCCAAGGGAAACGGAATTCCCGACAGCCTGGAAACTGCGCGCCGCTACGGCGTCGCGCTTCACTCCGTTTCCGACTACGCCGCGACATTCCTCAAAGCCTCGTCGGCCTAACAATGACGCCTTGTGGCAGCTTCCCAACCTGCATACCGCCAAAGGAAGGCGGGATCGAGCCATCCTGATAGGTTGTGGACACCGTCGAAGAGAACTCATCGATCTAACCGTTGACCACCTTCAGCGCCGGGAGGACCTTTGGGCGATTGTCGACCTGGGAAAAAGAGGGCATATCCGCACAGTTCCATCTGATTAGCCGCAAACGTTGGCAAGATCATTTACGTTGCCCAAAGACTTCGTTGTGCTGTCGAAGGATATCCTCGCGATTCCGGCGACTGAGTTAAAAACCAGGGTCCTGCTCACGGTCATGGGTGGCAAGGAAAACGTGCTGGGACAAAGAGTTCCCGTGAGGCAAGCGCTCTTGCACACAATTTGACCCATACTTGAGGGTAAGAGCCATTGCCGTCAGAGTATGATGCCGTGGTGAGCGTCAGCTCAGCATGTCTCTGCTTGAGAGGCTCGCTGCAAGCCAATTCAACCGCGCCGGAGGTTTTAGCCAGTGAAAGGGACAATAGGTTGGCTCTCTTCCTTGTGTTTCTTCTGCCTCAGCTTGGCCTGGTCCTCTCGGTTGGCGACGCCGCAAAAGGATGCACCTTCGGAAGCGACGATCGTGATCGATGCTTCCAAGCCCTTTGGCTACAAAGTCCCACGGACGATCTTTGGAAGCTTTCTTGAGCCGATAGCCAATTCGATTTACGGCGGACTATGGGCCGAAATCCTGGTCAACCCCAGCTTTGAGGACAATCTCTGGAGCGCCAGGACCATCCAGAAGATGATTAGCGACGAACCGGAATTAGCGCGGGCTTCTGAGTTGGGTCTTCCCCTTCCCTGGCAGCCACTCGATCCCAAACAGGGCAATCGTTACGAGCCGCGATGGAACGACGCCGCCAACTCGTACCGCTCGCTTTTCCTGATGGGCTTGCCGGACAAGCAAGTGGGAGTGCGGCAAAAGGCCTACCTGCCGGTGCATCGAACGCTTCTTTACATGGGGAGTTTGTACGCGAAATACGAAAGTGGGCCGCGTGAAATCGAGGTTTCTCTTCGAAAGCGCGATCATCCGGAAGAGGTATTTGCGCGCAGCGCGATTGTGCTTTCTGGAAACGACTGGAAGCGCTATGAGTTCCGTCTCAACGCGGAAACGGGAAAGATTGCGCCCTTGGAACCGGCCGACTTTGTGATCGCGGTGGGAAACGAAGGCCGTGTGCTGGTAGATGAAGCGTCCTTAATGCCAGCAGACAATGTGGATGGCATGGACCCCGATATGATCGCGATGGCGAAAGCCATGAAGTCGCCCATCGTGCGCTTCGGAGGAAACTTCACTTCCGCCTACCACTGGAGCGACGGGATCGGTCCGCGCGACAAGCGCGCGAGCATGTTGAATATTGCCTGGGGCATGCCGGAATACAACACGTTTGGAACAGACGAATTCCTGCGATTTTGCGAGCTCATCGGGGCGCGGCCTCAGATTGCCCTCAACCTCGGAAGCGGCACACCGGAAGAGGCGGCGGGATGGGTCAAGTACGTGAACGAACATTGGGGAGATCATGAGGGAGGATTGCTGTGGGAATTGGGAAACGAGCTGTGGGGCACTTTTCAAGTGGGGTATCCGACCAGGCAGCGCGTAGCGGAACGGACAAAGGCGTTTAGCGATTCGGTGCGCAAGATCGATCCGAATGCAAAATGGATTGCGACGGGCGGTGACGAGGATTCGTACAAGGATTGGAATGAAGCGCAACTGACCAATCCGCGCGCCTTCGATTATTTATCCACGCATTTTGTGGTCACCACCGACAGAATGGTCAGAGAAAACCCTTCGCCCGATTTCATCAGCCAGGCGGATTTCGCGCTGCCCGTGGGCCTCGAGCGCAAGCTCCGCGAGATGACCGAGCAAATCCAAGCCAATCCACAGGCGCGGGACAAAGTAAGAATTGCGTTCACCGAGTGGCTCTTCTGGGCCGGGCACGACAATGTGCCGCGCTATGACAACATGGGAGGAGCGATCTGTTCGGCAGGATTTCTGAATATGCTGATGCGCGTGGCCGATATTGTGCCGGTGTCCGATATGACGGGAATCATGGAGTTTGGCGGCATTTGGAAAAAGCGCGGGCGCGTGTTCGGCACGCCATCGTATTGGGCGTTTCGCATGTATTCGAATGCGGCTGCCAGCCAACTGGTGGAGACGCAAACGCAAGTGAATCAATATGACGTGGAGCAAGGATCGGTGCGGCTGGCGAGCATACCGAATGTTCCTTACCTGGACGTGGTGGCAGGGCGCAACGACGCGAAGGACAAGCTGACACTTTTCTGCGTGAATCGGCACTTAACACAGGACATTGCTGCTCACATTTCCATTGCAGGGTTTGCGCCGGTCCCGGAAGGATCCGCGCACACGCTCTTCGCCTCCAGCATCTATGAGAAAAACGATGAAGCACATCCGGAAGCGGTGATCCCGCATGAAAGTTCGGTCCGCGCCAGAGGTGGAAAGCTGAACTATATCTTTCCGCATGAAAGCATCACAGTGATTGAACTTCACAGGTAAGACTGCTTTGCCATTGAAATGCGATTGGCGACCCAATGCTTTTTCTCTGAAAGCTATGAATCGTAGCGCTATCCGGTTATCACCTAATTGACATTGTCTGTAGTCTTTGAATAAACAAACGAGGGGATGGATTACCGGCTCACAAAAGCCGGATCATGAAGGAGTACTTACTCCGCCAGCGGGACTGGCTGGCGGTGGAAAGATTGTTAAGCATGCGGAGCCACATTTCCGTACCTCTTCCTACTACCAAATCTTTCGGCAAGTTCTTTGTTTTCAAAAATGATGTTGCAAAGGAAGGACTTCCAAGAGATAAGCGGTCTGGCTTGGGCGCAGGAGATCCCCGGTTCAAATCCGGGCGCTCACACACTTCCTTCGTTTCAGCTACTTAAGCGAATAGCGCTTCACCCAAATCGCACCGGTGGAAAAACAAGCAGGCAGTAGGTTTGGTTCCTATAATAATGTGGTTCCATACGCGAAGGTTCCATCACACCGTCAAACTGGAAGGCACGAAGTTGGACTGCACTTTTGGCATGAAGGCATCACGCTCTTAGAGTTTCAAGAGAAAGAGTGGAGTGTTCCGCTTGGCCTCTGGGCACGCCATCCGAGACCCCCCTGGAGAACGTTATGATCGAGCCACAACTGGAGTTTTGAGGCGCTACTGAAACCGACGCCGCAGGCATGCCTTGTACGTGCCATGTGGGTGCATCCGGAAATCTAGCAAACTGTGGCAACGCCTCCTAACCCCCGGTTCAACGCATTCGTCAAAACCGCGAGGACTACGGAACCTGGCGAGGCCCAGCAACGTTTTCCTAGCAAGGGGCTTGTACAGATTCCCAAAGATGTTCGAAAAGAAGGCTACTCACAGGGGTGGACAGATGCTGCGAGACGTGCGATTCGCACTTCGGATGCTACTGAAACAACCGGGCTTCAGCCTGATTGCGATGCTGACCCTGGCGCTGGGAATTGGAGCGACCTCGGCGGTCTTGAGCTTGATTCAGGGCGTGCTTCTAACACCGCCGCCGTACCGGCAGCCGCAGCAGCTGGTGCTCGTCGCGACCGCCCGAACGGACGGCCAAAAAATAGACAACCCGCGCGGCTGGCCCGCCGAGCAATGGATGGAATGGCAAAAAGAAGCGAAATCCTTTCAAGGAATTGCCGCTTATGACTGGACCTTCAATTTTCTGATCCGAAGCGATGGAAGCCAATCGATGCAGGGCATGTGGGTTACGAACGACTATTTGCCCCTGATGGGGCTGAAGGCAGTGGCGGGGCGGGGCTTCGACCAGTCGGATTTTGGGCCAGGGCCGGTGAAGGTAATCCTCCTGGGGTACGAGTTTTGGCAGCGGGTCTTCAACGGCGATCCGCAAATTATCGGCAAGCCAGTGCGCATCAGCCGGTGGGATGTGCCGCCTATGGTGATTGGGGTAATGCAGCCGGGAGTGCGGTTTCTGCCTTCGCCAGGGGCTGCGAAGGAGCCGAATTACAACGTCAATGCAACGGTGGATTTTTGGATACCCGCAGCGCCGGATCCGAAGTATCTGAAGGAACCGTATTGGAATCTGGTAGCGCGACTGCGTGAGGGGACGGCGCAGCGGCAGGGACAGCAGGAACTGGCCGTGCTTGCAGCGCGAGAGGCACAGGCGGAGAAGAAATTTGAAGGGTTCACGCCGCAGCTCGAATCCGTGACGGAGGAAATGAATCAAGATGGGCGGAGGATTTTGCTGCCTTTGCTGGGAGCGGCGGCGCTGGTTCTGTTGATTGGTTGCGGGAATGCGGCAGCGCTGCTGCTGGTGCGGGGACTGCAGCGCCAGCAGGAGTACGCGGTGCGGAGCGCGATTGGGATGGGGCGCATCGCTCTTTTGCGGCAGGTCTCGACGGAAAGTCTCTTGCTGGCTTTGATGGGCGGAGCTTTTGGAGTGGGGCTGGCCTTTGCTGTCGTCCAGTTATTCAAGCTGATTGCCGGACACGCCGTTCCGCGGCTGGATGGGGTGAGGGCTGGGTGGGCCGTGTTGGCGTGGGGATTGGGCGCCGCGGTGCTGGCTTCGGCTCTTGCAGGAATTTTTCCAGCATTGCGGGCCTTCCGGTTGGATCCGATGGAGGTGCTGAAGAATGCCGGGCCGAAAGGGACGGCGGGAATCGGCGAGCGGCGACTGCTGCGCGGAGTCACGACGGTACAGACGGCATTGACGCTGGCACTACTGGTGGGCGCGGGGCTGTTGATTCGCACGATGGTGAATATTGCGAAGGTCCCATCGGGCTACAACACCGGACGCATCTTGACAATGAGCGTCACGGAGGTAGAGAGCTGGTCGACCTGGGGTAGCTTTCACCGGCAGGCTTTGGAGCGAGTTGCCGCACTTCCTGGGGTACAGTACGCGGCATTTGCGTGGGGAGTCCCCCTGACGGGCAACAATTGGCCGGCGACTTTAGAAATCCAAGGACAGCCTCCGGCGATGAAGGAGAGCGACAAGACCGCCCTCCCGCTGCGCGCCGTCACGCCCGATTACTTCCGATTGATGGGCGTGGCGTTAATTGAGGGGCGGGAATTTCGCTCGACGGATGACGATAAGGCGCCGAAAGTGGCGATCGTGAACCAGGCGTTCGTGGACCATTATTTTCCGAATGAGAATCCGATCGGGCGGAAGTTCTGGATGGACGGCCGAGATAAGCCTGGCATCGAGATTATCGGCGATATCTCCAACAGCCGCACGGATGACCTCACACAAGAGCCGTCGCCGGAGATTTATCTGCCGCTGTGGCAGGCGACTGCGTTTTCGAAGCATTTGGTGGTACGGACGACGGCCGACCCACGCGCCGTGGTGGTTGCGGTGGAACGCGAACTGCACGCCATTGATCCAACGGCCGCTATCGAAAACGTGAAGACCCTGGAGCAGATTCGGGATGATTCTCTGGCGTCCCGCACTTTCGCGATGCAGTTGCTGATCGGGTTTTCGCTTGTGGGAAGCGCTCTGACGCTCGTGGGAGTTTACGGTGTGCTTTCGCTGTCGGTTGCTTCCCGGAGGCGGGAGCTCGCGATTCGCAGCGCGGTTGGCGCTGAGCAAAAAGACATTCGCAACCTGATCTTCGGCGAAGGATTTCGATTGATTGCCAGCGGCGTACTCGCGGGAGTTGCGCTGGCGATTGTTTTGTCGCGCGTGCTTAGGTCGTTCTTGTTCGAGGTGCAGCCCAGCGATCCGGCCACGTTGACCGTTGTTGGAACACTGTTCGTGGGGGTGGCGCTACTGGCCTGCTGGGCGCCGGTTCGCCGCGCAGCAAGGATCGATCCACTGGAAGCGTTAAGGTACGAGTGAAATCGTGCGGGTCGCAATGACATGTCTGCGATTTCGTTGCCATTCGCTTGACTGGCCAGGAAACCTCAGGAGTGCTGAGTTTATTGTCCAGTGGATAACAAATAGAGACCTGCTGCAGGACGCCCAACCCGAACCAGCAACACAGCTGCTAAATGGATTAGGTCAAGACTGTCCGGATTGTCGACAATCCATCCAGAACGTATCAGCTCCGCCCCACGGGCGCGATCCATTCAACGTCGGGCCTTAACGAAATAGCTCCTGAGATGCGTCAAAGCCTCCTGCACGGTTGTTTCAACGGTTTGACTGCTCCTTTTTATTTTGCCCATCAGCATAGCGCCCTGCATCGAGGCGATGCAGAAATCGGCCAGGACCTCGGCGTCGGCCTGTTTGGAAAGATTGCCCTTCGCTTTCTCTCTGACGAAGAACGCAGCAAGTTTGTTCTTGACGACCTCAAAGATAAGGCTGAGGTCCTGGCGGATAAGTTCATCATTATCTGTCACTTCGTTTCCCAGGGTTCCGAAGGGGCAGCCGCGGGTCATTTCATAGCTCTTTTGCGATTCGACCTGGGCATCGAACCACATCTCCAAATCCTTCCACGAATTGATTTCATAGCTGACGCGCGATGCGCCTCTCTTTATCTCATCCAGATGCGTTTGAAGTACTTCGTGGATGAGGCCTTCTTTGCTCTTGAAATAGTGATAGAATTGCCCCTTTCCTGTTCTCGAAGCTTCGATGATTTCATCGGGGCTGGTAGCGCGAGCTCCCTGCTTGTGAAACAGATCTGCCGCGCTGTGAATAATTCGCAGTCTGGTTTCTGCGCCTCTCACGAACTGTCTTCTCATAATCTCTCTGTACCTGGTGGTACAACCGCAATTCGGGACGTACACGCGCCTCGCTGGTCACCGCTCCGCAGCTTGTACTTGATTTCTGTTTTCTCTATCACTATAAACTCGGTGTTCTTTGGCGGTTTGCCATCGGCTGGCGGGGAGGTCCCGGGTTCGTGTAATAGCACCGCCGGCCGGAGGATTGTACCTCACGGTACCGCGTAAGAGATAGCAGGTCATCTGTTAGGGCGAGCCTGGTAGAACCCCAAAATACTCGAGGCCCAGAAAAAAATTAGCGCTGGAGCTTAGAACGGCCGCGTTCAAAGGACTCGACTTATGACCAATGCAGACAAGCTCGCCCTCGTGACCGGAGCGACGGGGAGGCAGGGTGGTGCGGTCGCCCGTCACATGCTTGCCAAAGGATGGAGGCTGCGCGCATTGACTCGCAATCCCGGCAGCTACGCCGGGAAGGAACTGGCGCGCGTAGGCGTCGAGGTGATGCGGGGAGACCTAGAGGACCCGGCTTCGCTTGAACGGGCTTCTCGCGGCGTCTACGGCGTTTACAGTGTCCAAGATTTCTGGAGTGTAGGAGCGAAGCGCGAGGTACAGCAGGGCAAGAACCTGGCTGATGCTGCTAAGAAAGCGGGCGCACAACACTTTGTTTACAGTTCGGTGGGCGGCGCCGAACGCAATACTGGCATTCCCCATTGGGAAAGCAAGTGGGAGGTCGAAAAGCATATTCGCCAACTGAACTTGCCGGCGACTGTCTTTCGACCCGCTGCGTTCATGGAGATGTACAACGTCCTTCAGGTGGAAATCGGACTCCTAAAAGGAAAGTTTACAGATCCGCTTCGCGGCGATAAGCCGTACCAAACGATCGCGACCGATGATATTGGTGCCTTTGTGGCTCTGGCATTTGAGCGCCCGACGGAATTCGTCGGGAAACAACTGGAGATTGCGGGGAGCGAACTGACCAACCTCGAAGCCGCGAAGGTGTTCAGCCGAGTCATGGGCAGGCCCGTGAAGTTTCGCAAACTTCCCATGCCGATCGTTAGACTGTTTATGAGCAAAGAGTTCTACAAGATGTTCTGCTGGTTCAGTGAGGCAGGCTTCAAGGCGGACATTCCCGCTCTCCGCAGCCGCTATCCTGAAGTTCACCTTCACACCCTAGAGGAATGGTTGCGCGAAGAAGGCTGGCACAAGCGCGGCCTGCTAATGCAGGCGCCCAAAGCATGGATCCTCGGCAAAACCTGAGGCACCGGCCCGAATTATGCGCCGCACGATCAGCGCGATTGTGTCCGGATCGCGAACCCTGAAGTTATCGATTCTCAGTTTCTTGTTTGCGGTTTATTAGCGGCGCCCAGCCCACAGTCCTGACCAACTCTACCAACTCTTCTGACGCTAGTCGGGTTGAGGCTTCTGCGGTATGATATTTCCCTTCGGAAAGCCGGTTGCGGAACCAGCTCTGAAGCGATCCATGCGAGGTAAGCTATGGCGCATCGCGGCTCGTCCGGTCTCAGGTTCACTGCCTGTTATTGCGGGTCACAGTCTTGCACGTTTGTAGTTACCTTTAGTGTTGGCGCTTTTCTCCCACAGATGGTCAACGTGCGGGAGAGGTCTCTCACCTTAAACGTCCCGTATATGGCCGTGGTTATCCTTACCATCGCATGTCTCTAATGAGGTGATATATGGCAATGGAGAGTCATTCTGTACAGTTCGCCGGCGGCAATCTCGGCGGGCAACGTCACATTTGCGCTTTCTTCAACAGCATCGACGAGGAGCACAGGGTGCTTCGCTCGTTCATCAAAGAGGGCCTCGAGCGGGGGGAAAAAGCTTTCCATGTCGTTGACCCCGAGCTACGGGAAAAACATCTTAAGCTCCTAGCCGAAGCAGGTATCAATGTGCATCAGGCGATTGATACCGGCCAGCTGGAAGTGCGGCGTTGGCAGGACGCTTACCTGCGCGGGGACCACTTCGACCAGAATGCGATGTTGGCATTGATCGAAGAAGTGCTCCAATCGGCCGATACGGCCGGGTATCCGCTCACCAGACTGGTGGCGCACATGGAATGGGCCCTGCTCGACAAACCCGGCGTCGATAACCTCGTGGAATACGAGGCGCGACTCAACTACGTGCTTCCGAACTACGATGATCCGGTGATCTGTACGTACGATCTGTCGAAATTTGGCGCCAATGTGACAATGGATATCTTGCGCACGCACCCGGTCGTGATCATCGGCGGGGTGTTGCAGGAGAACCCCTTCTTCGTTCCGCCAGACCAGTTCCTCCTCGAGATAAAGGATCGGCGGTCGCTTCGCAGGAGCGCAGGCGCCGCAAACTAAATGCCCACGGAATCGCACACAGAGGCTGGGGCGCTTCGAGCGGCGCTTCGAGAGCTCGTGGCACTTTCGACAATCCCGGCGGCGTGGGTGGGAAGAGAACCGCCTATCATCGCCGCCGGGCTCGCCGATGCGCTGGTTGGATCGCTGAATCTGGATTTTGCTTTTGTGCGTTTGTGCGATCCCCAAGGGGCCGGTGTGATCGAAGTCACGCGGGGACACGCATGGAAAGCATTTCCGGAATGGCTGCAAACTCACCTGGTCGTCGGCCAGTTTTTGCGTAAGGAAATCGTTGCTGACATTGGCGACGGAGACCCACGCCGCGGTCTTGTCATTCCCATTGGCGTCAGTGCTGAGGCTGGCCTGGTCGCCGCAGCGTGCAGTCGCGGCGACTTTCCCACTGAGATTGACCAGTTACTGCTTTCCGTGGCTGCGAATCACGCCGCTGCAGCGTTTCAGAACGCGCGTCTGCGCCACGAACTCGACGCGAAGGTGGCGGAACTCCGGCAAGCCCAAAACAAACTCGAGATGAAGGTGTCGGAACGAACCGCCGATTTGCAGCGGAGCGAGAGTTACTTAGCTGATGCACAGAGGTTGACCCGCACAGGCAGTTGGGCATGGAACGTGGCCACTAGACAGAGTGTCTATTGGTCACAGGAGAATTACCGCCTGTTTGGCTTCGATCCGGAAGGGGGGATACCGTCAGACGAAGCGTTTTACCAGCGCATTCATCCAGATGATCGAGACAGGGTACGAAGAGAAGTGTTTCTTGAAAGGCCGGACGAAGGCTCCCACTTTGACGTGGATTTCCGGATCGTTCTTCCGGGCGGAGCGATTAAATGCGTTCGCTCGACAGGTCACCCCGTTCGCAACATATCCGGCGATCTCGTGGAATACGTCGGTACATCGATAGACGTGACCGAACGCAAGCGGGGAGAGCAGGCGACCCGTTTGCTGGCTGCAGTTGTGGAATCGTCGCACGATGCGATTGTGAGCAAAGATCTGGATGGCATAATCACCAGTTGGAATAAGGGCGCAGAACGACTGTTCGGCTATGCTGCGGAAGAGGCGGTCGGCCAGCATATCACGCTGATTATTCCCCCTGACCGTCGTGACGAAGAAAGAGCGATTATTGAACGGCTGATGCGAGGCGAGGGGGTCGACCACTTCGAGACGGTCCGCATTCGCAAGGACGGCAGCCTGCTCGACGTTGCTCTGACAATTTCGCCGATCAAGGATGCCGCGGGTGGTATTGTTGGAGCATCGAAACTGGCACGGGACATAACCGAACGCAAACGTGCCGAAGACGCTTTGCGCCAGGCGCAGGCGGATCTCGCGTACATGAGCCGGGTAACCACCATGGGCGAGTTGACGGCATCGCTAGCGCACGAGATCAGGCAGCCGATTTCCGCAGCAGTAACGAACGCTAAAACCTGCTTGCGATGGCTTCGTCGCGATGAGCCCGACGTTGCAGAGGCATGCGAAGCTGCATCGAGACTCGTTAAAGACGTAATGCGCGCGGCTGATATCATTGGCAGAATCACCTCGCTGTTCAAGAAGGGCGCGCTGCAGCGGGATTTAGTTGATGTAAATGAACTCATTCGAGAAATGATTGTCCTGCTTCGCAGCGAGGCGAGCCGCTACTCAATCTCAATCCGTAGCGAGCTTGCTGAGAATCTTCCCAAGGTCATGGCAGACCGTGTGCAGCTTCAGCAGGTCTTCATGAATCTCATGCTCAATGCCATCGATGCCATGAAGGAAGGGAGTGGCGGAAGTGAGCTTACCATCAAGTCGGAAGCCGGCGATGCTCAACTGCTGATCTCGGTCAGTGATACCGGTGCGGGATTGCCCCCGGAGCACGCGGAACAGATCTTCAAGGCATTCTTTACGACCAAAGATGCCGGGACTGGTATGGGCCTGCCCATTAGTCGGTCGATCATCGAGTCGCATGGCGGTCGCTTGTGGGCCACAGGTGTTCCGGGGAGCGGCGCAACTTTTCAGTTCACCCTGCCCGCCACGGCCGCGGCGCACGCATAACCTCCCCAGCTGCTCCTACGTGGCGGCCAACCTTTGTTCTATATGTGGGCCATACGTTTGACGAACAAAGGCTCGCTAGCAAAGCTAGCATCTTGTTCTTACACTTTGCGAAGACGAGGGTTACGTGGCCTTGTAAGACCCCCTCTGAAAAGAATCCGAACCTGCCGCTCCAATCTGAAATGGGAATTCTGTGGGCGCTGCCGCTGATCTTGGGCGAGTGTCGGCAACTCTTCCATCACACGCTTTTAGGGAAGGGCTGCCGACAATCCACGAAGTACGGATCCTGGTGTTGCCTTGACAGCTGCTCTGCCCCTCGTTACACTCTGCGACTCTCAGCCCAAATCCTCGGGGCCCGTTCCATGGTCCGGCCCAAACGAGTCCCGCCGATGTGTACCGCATCATTCGAGCAAGGAGGGTATCAGCAAACAGAAAAAGTAGGATCAAAATATTTATCTATTGAATGCTCAACTTATGTTTCTGAAGCGCTGATCCGCAGCAAGGATTACACGAACGCTCGACAACGGCTCGAGCTCGATCTTGCCCAGAGTGAAAAGTTGGGCTTACGGATGCAGACGGCAAGAATTCATTATCTGCTGGGCACTCTCCTGCGCTTAAATGGCAATGCACGCGAGGCGGCACCGCACTACACCATCACTCTCCGCCTACTTAGTGATATCCAGAAGGGGTCCGGCGCCGAGCACATAATCGATCGCCCCGACTTGCATGACATTTACGCCGAATCCGCTCGCTGGGCCAGTCAGAGAGATCTTAGCCCGATGCATTAGCTTGCGCTGTTGAAATTGGCAGCGCATGCTCGTTAATGAGGACTTTGGAGACGATAACTCATACCCATCCGATGTGCACTTTTGAACAGTTATGCTTTCCTTGGTGGCTCATACTGCATTGATGGAGCCTCTCAAGAGCTTTGTCAGCTATTATTGACCATCAGAACGTGGGCAGTTCCCGCTGTCCTGTTTCTAGAATAGAAATTCCCCTTAAATGAAAATCTTACTGTACAACCCTGACAACGGCGTGACCCGCAACTTCATGCCGCATCTTTGGATGTTTCTGCTGCAAGCACTCACACCGCCTGGCCACGAAGTGGTGCTGATTGACGGCAACGCGCAGCCCATGGATGAAGAAAGTATTGCGCGATACGTGCGTGAACAAAATGTCGGGCTCGTCGGCATCGGTGCGATGACTAGGATGATCGCCAAGGCTTATCGCATGGCGGACGCGGTGCGCGCCGCGGGAGTAAAGGTCGTCATGGGCGGCCCTCACGTCACGGAAATGGCCAATGAGGCTCTCGGACGTGACGGTGGCTCGCGCCATGCCGACGCGGTTGCTCTCGGCGAAGCTGATGAGACATGGCCCAGAATTGTGGAAGATGCCGTGCGCGGCACGCTCAAGGATGTCTACGCGCCAGTGGACGACTTTGGCCAAGAGCGCAAACCGTCGCTACAACCATATCCGGAGATTCCCTGGGACAAAATCAAGCTGGACCAATTCAATTTGCTCCCGGGCATAATGCATCCGCTGCTGAAGCGCGTGGGCGCTGGTTGGGGAACGTTTCGGATTATTCCGGTGGAGTCTGGGCGTGGTTGTCCTTACGGATGCGAGTTTTGCACCGTGACGGGATTTTTTGGCGACTCCATCCGCTTTCGCACGAATGAAAGCGTGGTGAACGAACTATTGCTACTGAAAGCGCGAGCGCGGGAGGAGGGCGGTCAGATAGCCGTATTTTTCATCGACGACAATTTTGCCATCAATGTAAAACGCACAAAATCATTGCTGCGAGACATCATCGCTGCTAACGCGCAAGTGCATTGGGTCGCGCAGATCAGCGCCAATCTGCTGCGCGATGAGGAACTAGTTGATCTGATCGCGGCCGCAGGAGGCAAATGGATCTTCATCGGAATGGAATCCATCGATCCGGCCAACCTTGCTGATGTAAAAAAGGGCTTCAACAAGCCAGGTGAATATGCCGTGGTGCTCGATCGGCTCGCCCAGCGCAACGTTTTTGCCATCACGTCTTTTATCTTTGGCATGGACAATGACACGCCTGGAGTGGCCGAGCGAACACTGAAGGAAATTCGCAGTTGGCCTCCGGGGCTGCCGATCTTTGGCTTGATGACCCCCCTTCCTGCGACGCCCCTGTACAAAAAGCTGGAAGCCGCGGGGCGGCTCACCCGCCCGAAGCACTGGCAAGAGTTCATTCCCTTTGCGATGGCCCATACGCCGCTGAAGATGAGCATTGACGAAGCGCATAACGAGGTCCGCAAGGGGTGGATCAGCTCTTACAATCCGGAGGCCATCGAAAGGGCCGTGGATTCACTGAACCACAAGCCGCTGGGTTATCGCATCAACATCCTTATCGCACGCCTGTGCTTCCGGGGAATTTATTTTCCGCAAATGGGCCGCTTCGCCTGGCTGAAAACGATTCTTGAAAATCGGCGCACAATTCTCAAACTCATAAAGCAGGGGTTCGGAGGAGGGCTGCACGCAGCCGTGCCGTCAGTCGCAACCCAGCCGGTTACAGAGCAGCGGGACTGAGGACGGCGTTTTTTTCAACGTAAGATTGTTGTTCGCAAAAGCTGTTTAGCCCAGGGCAAGTTTCCCGCTGCAGAAGCAACCGCTGAGAACGAAATTAAAGGTTTGTACCGAAGCGGATTACTTGCAGGCCCACCTAACGGCTATTGTGGGAGAATCTCGCCACTTGGAATCCGGCCTTCCAAAACCTCAAACAGTGGGTAACGTCGATACTGAAGAAATGAATTGGGCCATCGAGCTGCGCCAGATCCTGGTAAGCCGGCTTGAAGGAAGTGATCTCCGCGCTTGGCATCGATCCTAGCAAGCTAGGACGACACGGAACGTGATTAAGTCGAGACTGCAAGTGCGCGGAAAGCAGACCGCGTTGTCTCATGCCCGGATGATTTGCCTCAGATCGGAAAAGCCGCTGGCAGCAGATGAGATCGCGCGACGCATCCTTGTTAATGGGTATTCCTCGCGCTCTAAGACTTTTACCGACTACGTTCGTCGCCTGCTCAGGCAAGATGGTCGCTTTGTCACCAATGCAGAGGGCCAGTGGATGCTCCGCGCAGCTGCCTAATGTGCGCTCAGATTCCGTTCCTGCCCGATCGAGGGACCTCGATTACGTAGTCGATGATGGTAACAACGAAGAAGGCGGATACAATCCTGGCATCCAGCGCGTCGCGAGCGCAGCCGGGAAAACGAGGTGCAGCGGCGCTCTGGGACCGCCAGAGGTGAGAACACCTTTATCGATTAGTGCTGAGACGATGCGCTGCGCACTACCCCCGACGTTCCAGTGGCGATGTCTACTTCACCGCGGGGCATCTCTCCACCGCGATAGAGAAGAGCTTCGAGCACGCGCCCTGAATTTGGCGGTAGATTTTTGAGTTTGATTTCCTCATCTGCCCACGAGAGAATCCGCCCGCGCAATTCTTGTGGCTGCATCAACTTCTCCATAAAGTTGACCTGATCGATGCAGACCTTCAAAAAGAATTCCGTAAACGCCGCGAGTGCTTCTTCGCTCAGATTCCCGCGACCGTCAAGATCATTGCGTCGGGGCGCGTCACTGGCAGCAAGATGTTCTTTATAGTTGCCAACCTCGTTGCCGCCATGTTCCCATCAGCCCCGGCGCTGTGCCTCGATCCAGCGCCTCTAGGAATTTCGCGTGCGATACAAAACGCGCTACGCGTCCGTTGCCATCACCGCGAAACCTCGCTGACTTCTGCACGAGTTCGACGGCGAGGTCCGTTAAAGGACCACGAAACCGGCTGGTTTCACCAATCAGCAGAGGCTCCATCTGGGCAATCGATTCCCCGCGATCCTCTGCCCGCGAGATGACCGGCATTTTGGCAGCGTCTATGGTGGGATATCTGGCGACTTCTTTGGCGAGATTAGCCGTCCGGCAGCCGAGTCAGAGAAAGGGCCACGGCAACACGCCAGCCTAGGCAGCCTAGGCGGATATGGCCCTGTGCAGCCTGTGCAGATATCAGCTAGACGGATTACGGCAAGCCTGAAATAATCCCATGGTAAGAGTTGCCGACTACTCGCTCGGAATCCGTCGAGCGTGAAGCCCAACGCCGGGGGTTCGACTCACTTTATGCTGCGGCTTCCAATGGTTGCTCCTTTGCTCCCCTAATCAAAAGCCACAAGATAAT